>Ga0163163_10001525_pt1 | contig 19529 bp, 12 predicted proteins | sample S65metaG_FD_119766 | JGI IMG/M metagenome (GOLD analysis project Ga0163163, IMG submission 119766) | Switchgrass rhizosphere microbial communities from Kellogg Biological Station, Michigan, USA - S6-5 metaG | ecosystem: Host-associated > Plants > Roots > Rhizosphere > Soil | place: USA... | reverse complement strand
ATACGACAGGTCACGCTTAGACTGCGGCGCGAGATTTGCTGGCGATGGCAGGAACACGCTCCCGGAAGCGAGCGCGGCGGAAGGCTGCCGCCGTTCGTGGATCGCGCATCGGAAAGCCTGGACCTGACCCGGTACCAGGACGAAAAGCGGAAGTTCTTCGAGTCTGACCCGACCGCCCGGTATCTGAGCGATCAGCTGGCCGTAAGTCCCCCGCCAGAAGACTCGGAAACGCCGCGCGGATCGTTTACCTGGGTGGCGCGCGAGCTTCACCTGGACAATCTCTCCAGGTTCGCCCTGGCGTTTAGCGTGAGCGCCCGTTTTGACAACGCGTCAGGCAGTGTGATGGCCGCATGCCTGAACGATCCGGCTCGGACCTATCCGACTTTAGGGCTGGCGCAGAGACTCTGGGACGATCCCGAAGAGGTTCTGGCGCTAGCGGACCCTGCGCATCGGCTTTTCCAAAACGGCCTGATGAGGCCGCCGGAGGGGTGGGACGGCGTTCTGGATATGCCGGCCCTGGTAGCCCGGCAGTTGCTGTTTCCGGAAGTTTCGCTACCCGACTCCCTGGAGCCTGTCAGTGATACGGGAACCCCACTGCCGGACGTGGTGCAGTTGCTCGCATATCGCCTGGCGTCTTTCCCGAAACAGCAGTCGGTCGTGCCGGTGCGAGAGCAACCCGGCGCGAACTGCGCCGCGCTGCTCGGCGGAATCGCGCGAATCACCGGCCGGAACGTGGTGCAGTGGCGCTACCACACGCCACGGACCGAGGCCAATGCGACCTTGCCCGGCGACGGCTCGGTCAACACGGTCGCGACCTTGTGCTGGTTGCGGGGTGTGGATCTTCTGCTGCGGACACTTCCTTTACCCAACGAGAACATCCCCATCACGGTGTTCCTCGCGCTCCAGGACGACCACCGGTCAGACGCCTTGCCGCGCGATCGGCTGTTGCCGCGCCTGGACGTCCCCGCTCTCTCGTTCGGCGGTCGGGTGGCGCGATGGCAGGAGAGCCTCGGCGAATCGGGCCGGGGGCTGGAGAGAGCCATCGCGGAATGTGCGCGACGTTTTCGGTACGAGGGAGGGGCAATCGACCAGATTTGCGCCGGCTTGAAGTCCCTGCCGCGCGAACTCGGTGAAAGCGACCTGATGCTGGCCTGTAGCGCCGAGCTGAAGGTGGAGGTCGGCGACCTGGCGCAATATGTGGTCCCGCGTTTCGCACGGAACGAGTTGTTCCTTCCGGCCAGGCAGCGGACCCATTTCGACGAAGTTTTGCAGGCGATGCGATCTCTGACCGTCGTGCACTACGAGTGGGGAACCGCCCGGGTGTGGAACGAGAGCGGCATCTCGGTGTTATTCGCGGGGCCGCCGGGCACTGGAAAGACGATGGCGGCGGAGGTCCTGGCCAAGGAACTCGACCTTCCAATGTACCGGATCGACCTGTCCCAGGTGGTGAACAAGTACATCGGCGAGACGGAGAAGAACCTGAAGCGGGTCTTCGACGCTGCTGACATCTCCGATACCTTACTCTTCTTCGACGAGGCGGATGCGCTGTTCGGACGACGTACTGAGACTAAGGACGCTCACGATCGGTACGCCAACCTGGAGATCAGTTATCTGCTTGACCGCATGGAGCGGTTCAAAGGGCTCGCCATTCTCGCGACGAATCGGAAGAAGGACCTCGATGAGGCCTTCCTGCGAAGGTTGCGTTATGTGATCGATTTCCCGATGCCCGGCTACGATCAGCGCAAAATGATCTGGCTCGAATCGGTACCCGCCGGCGTTGACCACGACCGCCTCGACATCGAGTTTCTGGCACGGCGCTTTCCCCTGGCGGGAGGCCACATCCGGTCAATCGTATTCAACGCATGTCTGCAAACCGCAGGCAGGTCGCGTGCTCCTGGAGAGCGGCCGGAACTGAGTATGGAAACCGTTCTCGTGGGAGTAAAGCGCGAATTCGACAAGCTCAGTAGATCCATAAGCCTGGAACAGTTCGGCCCCTACGCCAAGCTGATCGAGGCACTGGATGAAAGCGGTGGTAAGCCATGAAATCGACCACCTTAACGATCGGCCGGGTACGCGTAAGGGTCAAACACGGATCCTCTTTGCGGGCGAAGGACTTTGCTTCAATACTTGGCGAACAGGTTTTGCGCGAGTTGGCGAAATCGCCGATGGCCGGGTGCACCGGCGAGATCTCCATCGATCGCCTCGATCTCGGAAAGGCAACGCCGGACTCGGCGGCTTCCCGGGCGGCGGGCGCGATTATGGATTGGGCCCGTTCGGCCGGGAGCGCGCCGGATGGTCGGCAGCCGCGTGGAGACGGCCGGTCCGTGCCGGCTGCAGGCACGAGAAGCGGAGGCAAATAATGGCGTTCCTGCTGCGAGGCGCATTAGTCGAATACGGCAGCGACTTTCTGGGACCGCTGCCCAACCTCGTGATCTTCCAGTTCAATCCCGAAAGCCTTTCGCGGGTCATTCAAATTCCGCCGCGGCCGGTCACCGGCACCCGCGCCGAAGCCAACCTCTCCGGCGAGCCGCCCGTGGAGAAGGTCACCATTAACGCGCTGTTTAGCGCGGCCGACCAGTTAGACTCCGGCAATATTCTGGCCCGCACGCTAGGCATCGGCCCGCAGATTGCCGCCCTGGAAAAGATGGTCTATCCGGCCGGCAAGCTCAGTGGACTGATCGGAGCAGCCATTGACGCGATCGGCGATGCCATTTTCGGCGGAGGGGATTCCAGCGGACCCACACAACCCATTCCTCGAGAAAAGCTGCCGCGAATCCTGTTCATCTGGGGCCTCACGCGGATTCTGCCGGTGGTAATCGAATCGATGACCATCAACGAGCAGCAGTACGACTCGCTGCTCAACCCCGTCGAGGCCCAGGTCACCATCGGGCTGGCGGTGACGCCGCCCTCTGCCTGCTCGGACGACGTGGTCGGGAAGGGCGCACTGGAGTACTCGAACCTCGCCAAGGAGGCGCAGGCCATTCTGAACCTGGCGAACACGATTCAACTGGCGGCGGACCTGATTCCGTTTTAGAAAGGACTGCGAATGTTCTTGCCGACATCTCGATATTTCAACGTAGCGACCGTGCAATTGACGGATGCGAAGGGAAGAACGGTGACCGCCGTAACCCTGCGCAGGCTGCCGGCCACCGCGGGAGATCCCACCGAAATTCAGGGCAATGACGGGCTCGCCGTCATGTCGCAACGTAATTATCAGGACCCCACCAGGTTCTGGCATATCGCCGATGCGAACACTGAACTTGAGGCCTCTGCCCTGACGAAGGGTCCTGAAGCGGCGAAAGGCGACTCGCGATCCAAAGTGATTCTCGTGCCGAGGACTTAATGGCGACGGTGGAATACAGGTTGTTCTTCAACAACACGCCGGCTACCCAGCCGCAACTGGATCTTGTCGAGGAGATCACCGTCGAGCAGGAAGTGGACATGATGTGGGAAGCCCGCCTGAAGATCCCAATCTGCACAGATGAGAAAGGCAACTGGAGCGGAGAATCAGACGCGTTCCTGGCGAGCTTTACCCGGCTGCGGATCGAGATCAAGGTAGGCGCAAAGTCGGCCTTCGTTGCCTTGATCGACGGGCCGATTGTCGGTTATGACTCGAGCACCAGTTCCGAGCCGGGGCAGAGTTCGCTCATGGTCATCGTGCGGGACGACAGCGTCTACCTTCACCAGAACGAAAGCGTCGCGCGCTTTGACGGCCAGACAGACGACCAGATCGCGACTCAGATCTACGGACAGGCGACTCAGATTGCGGCCACAGACGTGGAATCGACCCCAGCACCGTCCAGTACCGTGCCCGTATCCGTGGTGCAGCGAGGCACCGCGATGCAGATCCTTAGCGCAATAGCGACACGGCAAGATATGCATGCGTACGTCCTCCCGGGAACAGACCCGGGACAGAGTGTCGGCGCCTTCAAGGCATTCCCGAAAATCAAGGATGGTTTGCCCGACCTGATCCTGCTTGGCAAGGACCGTAATCTCGCGACGTTTTCGGTGAAGTCCAACGAAACCTCGCCAGCTACGGTCAGCGCCTCTTCGTTGTCTCTTACCGACAAGGCGGTGGTCACCAAGACCTCGAGTTTCCGTAATCTCGATTTGCTCGGGTCCGACGCCGGCTTCCAGAACGAGTCCAATACTGGAACCCGGATGTTACCGCCGACCGACGAGGACTCCGTGGACGTCGAGAACCGCGTTCAGGCTGAGGCGTCCCGTTTGAGTTATAGCTTCGAAGCCAGCGGCAGTGTGATGGGCGACTGCTATACCGGCGTGCTGAGCCCTTATCGGCTTGTCACGGTGCTGGGTGTCAACGGTCGGTCGAGCGGCGACTACGTTTTGAAAAAGGTGACGCATTCGCTCACCCGGTCGGTCTATTCGCAGTCGTTCTCCCTGCTGCGGAATGCGCGCTCCGCGGGAGCAGGGGCCGCCCAGAGCGGGCCCGAGGGAATTTTCTAATGGCGATTTCGATGGACCAGACCCTGGCTCAAACCGCCGAACAGCAGCGGAGCCGCTATTTCGGGAAATACCGCGGCCTGGTGCAGGACGTGAACGATCCCGAAAGCATGGGACGCATCACGGCCAAGGTCCCCGCCGTTTACGGCGACGAGGAGTCGCCGTGGGCGATGCCGGCGTCGCCGTTCGCGGGCTCGCAGCATGGATTTCTGGCTCTGCCGGAACAAAACGACGGGGTGTGGATGGAATTTGAAGCGGGAGATCCATCGCGGCCGATCTGGAGCGGCTTTTGGTGGGGCTCAAATGAAATGCCGAGCCCAAACGGACCGTTGCAGCGAGTCTGGGTTACCTCTCAGGGACTCAAGATCGTGCTGGATGACGACTCCAAAAAGCTGCAGTTGCTCCATCCGGGGGGCGGCGAGATCACCATGACCGACAACGACATTACCATCAAAATCGGTTCGGCGCAGATCGTGCTTTCCTCATCCGGGGTCAGCATCAACAATGGCGCGATCGAGGTGAGCACCTAGCATGCCGGGACAGATCCTCACCATCGCAAGCACCATACAGTGCATGCACGGAGGCACCGTGATCCTGGCCACGTCGAACAGCAAGTTCGGCGCGGGCGCCTTCGCGCTGCTCGAAAGCGACGTACACGTCGTGGCCGGATGCCCGTTCACCGTGGGACCGAAATACTCGCCGTGCGTGCAGGTCGAATGGACGGCCGGCGCGGCCAAGGTGAAGGTGCAGGGCGCCGCCGTCCTGGTGCAGAGCAGCGTCGGCAAGTGCATCAGCGCGGAAGGCGCTCCACAAGGGGTGGCAATCATCGCCAATACCCAGACCAAAGGATCGGCGCAATGAAACCCGATTCCGGCAAACATCTCTCGTTCCCGTTTCGCGCGGCGGGAGATGGCCGAACGGCCACCGTGCGATCGCTCGAAGACCACGTGCGGGACGAGTTGATGCAACTCCTGTTGACCAGTCCGGGCGAACGGGCATTTGTGCCCGATTTCGGCGGCGGCGCTCGGCGGCTGGTGTTCGAGGGAGGTGGCGCGACCACTGAAGCCATGGCCAAGGCAATGATTAGCCAGGCGGTGTCACACTGGCTGGCCACGCGCATCACCATCGAGAATCTGGATGTCACAGTCGGGAACGCCACCATCGCTGTGGACATCACGTACAAGATTGTCGGCACCGACGAGCGCAAGCGCGTCAAATTCGAGCGGAGCGGAGGCTGATCATGCCGATTTTCAACCGTGAAGCTCTGCAGGCGCGCGCCAACGGCCTCAATGCGTTCAATGGGATTCAATTGGTCCTCGTCAGGCTGGCGCCTCCCGCCGCGATTCTCGAAGTCCATTTCTTCAATTCCGTGGACCTGCCTGAGATCGTCGCCGCGGTCACCGCGCACCCGGAGAAGGCGAGAGATATCTTTTCCATTTCCGGGGGGCGCCGGGTAGTTGCCGGGTCCGCGGTCGGACAAGTCCAGGTCACTGCCATCGCTGCCACGGCCGATCCGCAGGTCCTGGAGTTGACGGTGCAGCCAATCGGCGACTACTCCGTTTACACGCTCGCAGTATATTTCATCGACCCCGTGCAGGACATTTCGTTGATGGATCCGCTCTTCAGCGAAATCAGCTTAAAATTCCGTCCCGGCTGCTTTAGCGCAGACTGTTCCCCGGACTGGCCAAAACCGCCGAAGCCCTTCGATGAACCCCTCATCGACTATCTGAACAAGGACTACGAATCGATACGGCACACCCTGATGGCTGCCATGGGGGATCGCGTGCCAGGCTGGCGCCCTACCAGCGAGGCGGACCTGGACCAGGTGATCCTCGAGCTGTTTAGCGCCGCCTCGGATGAGTTGAGCGATTACCAGGACCGCGTGATGGCGGAAGCCTACCTGGGTACTGCCCGGAAGCGCGTCACGCTGGCGAGGCATGCCCGCCTAATGGACTATCACATTCACCAGGGCAACCAGGCCAGCACTTGGATCGCGCTGGAACTGCCGGTGGCGAACAATCTGGAACTGAAGGCCGGCCTCAGGGTCATGACAGGCGGCGTCGAGCAAAACGCGCAGGCGGTCGTTTTCATCGCCAAGGCGAGCCAGGTCGTCGATACCAGGCTCAACCGCTTGAGCCTGTACACGTGGAGCGGCGCGATTCCTTCGCTTGCTGCCGGCGCCACTACCGCCGACGTCAAACTCAACGTGGCGGGCATGCTTCAGGCCACTGAAGTTCAGGATCTGATGCGTTCCGGCAGCGTGAGCCGGCTCCTCGTCCAGGAGTGGATGAACCCCGCAACAGGAAGGCCCATAGACGCGGATTCGCGCAAGCGGCAGATCCTGCGACTGCTGCCGGGTAAAAACGGCGCCACCGCCATGTTCGATCCGGTAACCGGCGAGGCGTTCATCAGGGTCGTCTGGCAGGACGAAGACAAGCTCCGATTTCCTTACTGCTTCGCCGTGGACTGCGCCACCGTGATCGTGAGTGACGTGTCGCTCTTCCACGGCAACCTGCTACAGGTCTATCATGGCGCGCTCCGGTCATTCGTGTTCCGCGAGCCGGGACAGACTCTGGGTGTCAATGAGTATCATTTCGAGCGGCCGGAACAATGGGGCGCATTTTGCCGGTTGCCCGAAGAGCCCTTGGCCTACGTCGAGACCGCGCCGGGAGGCGAGGAGATCCCTCGATCCACTCTGGAGGTGACGGTTGCCGCACCCGCCGAGGACGTCTGGGGCGAGAAGATCAGTCTGATTCACAGCGACAACAGCACTCCGGGCGGACGCGCCTTCGTTGTGGAAACCGACGAGAACCTGCGCAGCATCGTGCGGTTCGGAAATGGCGAAAACGGCCTGGCGCTGCCGGATCAGGCGGTGGTCACCTGCTCCTACCAGGCCGGCTTTGGCCCCGACGGCAACATCGGCGCCGATACCCTGGCATTTCTCGACCCCTCGACTCTTATCGACGGGGCTACTGACACGTTGGTACCCGGCCAGGCTGCATGTTGGAACCCCTTCGCAGCCACCAATGGCAGGGCTCCGGAACCGCCCGCGCAGATCATCCGACGGGCGCCGGAGGCGTATCGCTTCCGGCAGTTGCGTGCCGTCACCCTCAAGGATTACGTGAAGCGCGCCGAAGAGCTGCCGGAGGTGTCGCGCGCCGCTGCTTCGTATGCCTGGACAGGTAGTTGGCGCACGGTCCGCATCGCGATCGACCCCCGGGGCGCAACCACGATCAGCGACAGCCTGCGGCTGAAGCTGATGCGCCATCTCGACGCCGTACGCCTGATCGGAGAAGACATCGAGATCCGTTCGCCCTTATTCGTGCCGCTCGAAATACACGTCGCGCTCTGTGCGGGCTCGGATTATTGGCCCGAAGACCTGCGCTTTCTCCTGGAGCAGGAGTTCTCCACCGGCTTCACCGCCGACGGCCGGCTGGCCTTCTTCAACCCGGACCTGTGGACTTTCGGGCAGGCGATCCACGCCAGCCAGATTCTGGGCCGGGTGCAGGCAATCGAGGGCGTAGAACACGTCATCAGTCTCAATATGAAGCGCTGGACGGAGCCCGGAACCGGCTCTGCCGAGTTGCTGAACGTGCGGCCCAACGAGATCGTGCTGGTGAACAGCGATCCCGACCGCATGGAAGAAGGCTACATCGCGTTCGACATACAGGGAGGCAGGCGATGAGCGGCGACTGCCGTAACGACTGTCTGGATCCCATTCGGTTGCCGAAGCGGCCGTCGAATCGGCCCGGACTGAGCCGCATCGGCTACCGCATCGGAGCGTATTCCGATTTTCGCGAGGCGCTGCTGCGCCAACTCGACCGGTCGCCACTGCTGAGCGAACTCACCTACCGCGCGTCCGACGATCCTGGCATTGCGCTGCTCGAATGCGCCGCCATTGCCTGCGATATTCTGACCTTCTATCAGGACCTGTACGCAAACGAAGCATATCTGCGGACCGCGGCCTGGCCAGAGAGCATCGCCGGACTGGTTCGATTGCTCGGTTACCGGATGTCGCCCGGCGTGGGCGGACAGGCTACGTTCGCATTTGAAGTGCGCCCCGGATCGCCGGTTACGTTTCCCGCGGGTTTCCCGTTCAAAGCGGACCTCGAAAATTTCGCCGGAGTTGACTTCGAAACCAGCAGTCAGATCGTCGCGGTTCCGGAACTCAGCCGCTTCGCCATGTACAGGGCCTATTTCACTCCGGACATCACGACCGGATCAAAGGTCTTCGCGCTCGACACTGTGGATCTGGAAAACGCGCAGGTGAAGATTCAGGCCGGCGACCGCCTCATGCTGGTAAATCCCGACGGCTCTACCGACCCGGCGCGCCAGATCGTGAAGGTCAAGTCGGTGGCACGACAGTTCGAGCAGACCGAGATCACAATCGAGGGCAGCTGGCAGGGCGGCTTTGTGAGCCCCACGGTTCACGCCTTCAGGTTGGGCCGTTCTTTCCGCCATTTTGGATACAACGCTCCACCCACGGAAACCGTGGTCACCGGCGGGGTCGCGGATCAGGTGAAGGTGTCCTTCCTCCGATCCCTCACTAATTCTTCCATCCGGCTCTCGGTTACGGAGACCGTCGCCAGGGTCACCAGTAAGGTGATTCGCGGTGAAACGATCGACGACCAGCCAGCCCTGCCCAGTTCTCAATACTTCGCACTCGACAAGCAGGTGGACGACCTCTCCGCCGGCGCCACCCTGCTGGTGAGCTTCGTTGCGCGGGTGCCGGCGGAACCAGTCGTGCGGAGGGCCGAAGGCCTGACCGAGTTGGTGAGCGACACAACCTCGCAGCAGCCCGCGTTCTTCGAGCCATCGATACTTCGGTTCAGTTCCGCCGCCTTGACCAAGGGATCCCTCACCGGCGGCGCCACGATCGTAAAAGTGGATCGTGATCTCGGAAATGCCTTCTCCGGCGGCACGGTGGATATCCGTTCCGTCGAGATGCAGGAAGTGATCGGTCCCAGACTGACGCTTCAATCGGCGCGCACCTCCTCAGGCTCCGCGGACGTTTCCCGGCTCTACTTTTTTGGGACGGGAGCGGCATATCAGGCCCTCGGCGGGCGTCAGATCCAACTCGTCCAGGAGAATCCGCTGCCTGGAGCAGAGCCGATCGTTGAAACTGCAACCGCCGGCGTCGCCGCTTCTGCCGTGGGCCAGTTGGATTGGTCCACCTTACGCCCGGTGACGCTGAGCCCATCGCTACAGGCCTTGACCGCCGGCCAGTTTCCGCTTCCGATACCCGATGTCAAGCCGATAGTCTCCGTGTACGCCAATCTGGCGCAGGCCACCCAGGGAAAGACGGAGAAGCCCGCAGTCCTGGGAAATGGCGACGCCCGCCAGGTCTTTCAGACGTTCCAGCTGCCGAAGCGGCCTCTCACGTATCTGATTTCGAACTCCGCTACGCCTCCCGAGGTTCCCCAATTGACCGTGACCGTGGATGGGGTGAACTGGTCCGTCGTGCCGAGTCTCTTCAACGCCCAGCCGGAGGACCGTGTGTACATCGTGCGCGAGGACGCAAAGGGCAACAGTTGGGTTCAGTTCGGAGACGGTGTAACAGGCTCGCGGCTGGCATCGGGCGCCAAAAACGTTTCGGCGGTCTATCGCAGCGGCAGCGGAGCCTATGGACCACTGAAGGAAGGGACCAAAGCGCAAGCCGGGGCCAGGCTTACCAGACTCGGCACGATCCAATTGCCCGATGGCGCCTCGGGTGGAGCGGGGTCCGAAGACCCCGATAAAGCGCGGGAAGCTGCGCCGGGAAAGGTGCAGAGTCTCGGCCGCATGGTAAGCCTGCGCGATTTCGAGACCGAAGCGCTCGCCATCCCCGGAATTTCCAAGGTCTCTGCATCCTGGGGGCTCGAGGACAATATCCCGGTACTGCTGCTCACCGTACTTATGGAAACCGGACGGGAGGCTGAAGTGGCCGCGGTGCAGACGGTAATGAATAGCTACAACATCTGCCGGGGCCCGCAGCGCTTTCCCGTAATCGTCCAGGTGGGCGAACTCGCCCCGGTCTTCGTGAACGTCGCCTTCGCTCTCGGTCCCGCCTTTCAAAAGGCAACGGTAACGGCTGCCATCGCGGAGGCGCTCGGCGTCGATCGTGGGGCCGAAGGCTTATTCGCGCCTTCGCGCCGCGCTTTCGGCGCTCGCGAGTACGCCACCCGGATCGAAGGCATCGTACAGAACGTTCCCGGGGTGCAATGGGCGGAGGTTCAGACCGCCGGCGTGCTCGGCTCAACGCCCGATCCCGCCGCCCGCATCATTGCCTGCGGCGCCCATCAGATCCTGGGCCTGGCCGCGGTGGATCTCCAGCTCAACCAGACGACCGTGACACCGGGAGTTTGCTCATGAGCGCGACGCGAGTTCCCCTGTACGCCCGATTGCCCGAGATCTACAAGATCCGGGACGAGGAGCAAACTCCTCCGGGGCAGCTTCAGGCCTATCTCGCCCTGGTCGAACAGGTCTTCGGGTACGTCCACGAGAACGTCGAGTCGCTCTATCACGACCTCTTCATCGAGTTCTGTGACGACTGGGTTGTTCCCTATATTGGCGACCTGCTAGGAACCACCGCGCTCAAGGGCGATCCATGGACGCTGCGCGCCGACGTTGCCGATACCATCCCGCTTCGCCGCCGCAAGGGGACGCTGGGCGCTATCGAACGGCTCGCCTTTGACCTGACCAGATGGGGCGCGCACTGTGTCGAGCTGCGCGAGAACCTCAGCTGGCATCAGCATCTCAATCATCAGCGGCCGGACGCGGGCGGAGCACCCCCGTACAGCCTGCCGTCGATCAACCTGAACACGGTGGTACGGGGCGGTTATGCGACCCTGCGCAGTCCGGCCATGCTGAGCCTGCTGGGCACGCCGTTCGATTCGTACGCCCACTATCCGGACTTGAAGCCTCCCGCGTTCGGCAACATCCGGTATAACCTGCCGAACCTGGGAATCTTCTTGTGGCGGCTCGCTGCTTACAGCCTGCGGACCACACTCCCCATCGTTCGCGGCGGAGTCGCGATTGCGGGCGCGGCCGCGGACGAAGCAAAAAACGTCTCCGGCTTCACTCTCGACCCGCTCTCGCGGCCGGTCCGCCTGTTCAACACTCCTCGCTATGATCCCGATCGTCAGCCGCCGGTCGTGACGCTCGTGGACGAGGCTCCGGGCCCGATGCCGCCGGCTCGACTTACGACGGGGTCTGCCGTCGGCAATCCGGACCCTTATGTTTCGTTCAGCACGTACAATCCTGCTGACCTGACCACTGTCCTTTTCACCGACGTCGGCCTGCAGTTTCATCTTCCGCAGGTCACTTTCCCGAACGATATCTGGAAAGTACGCGGCGCAAACCTCTGCGCCTGGGAAGGCGGGCTCCGCCCGCCTCTGAAGAATCGGGAAGTCGCGGTCGATCCGGTGATTGGCCGGGTTCTTTTCGGCGTCAACTCCGCCGCCGAGGCGGTGGCGCTCGACGATTTCCTGTCCGTCACGTACACCGAGGGCGCTATCGGGCCCATCGGTGCTCACCCGGTGTCACGGCCGGCGCCGCCCACTACCTGGAAGGACGAGGTGGTCAACAAAGTCACGGTGGACCTACGCACAAATCCGAATGGATTGCGCGACGCGCTCAACAATCTGCCGGCCCGAAACCAGCCGCTGCTGATCGAAATCGAGGACAGCCTCACGCACGACCTGGATATTGCCGCCGTAGCTGGTGTGGTGACGGAGTTGGATGGTGTGACTTCACGACCCAATCTCGCGCTGAACAGGACTCTCATCATCCGCGCTGCGAGCGGATGCCGTCCGGTGATCCGCCTGGCCAACCCTCTACGCTTCCGGCCGGCCAATGTGGTCGGCGCGAGCCCGGCGCAACAGGACACATTGGACGCAGTCATGCGGAACCTGACGGTGCGGCTGGAAGGGCTCTTTATTACGGGGACGTCTGCTGTCGGTGAACCATTGATAGCCCGCGCCGCGCTGTCGAGCCTGGAAATCCTCGACTGCACGCTCGATCCGGGCGGGTTCCAGAACTATGATGGAACGCGCGCCGCGCCCGCGTCGCCCGCCATTCGTCTTTCCGCGTCGTACGGCTTCACCACCGATCCGGCGGAAGAGGCGGCCTTTGAAAAGTTGGTCTTCAACAGAGCCCCCGCAGTCATTGTGCAGCGTACCATCTCCGGCGTAATCCTGATGGATCCTCGATACACGCTCTCTTTGAGCGACTCGATCATCGACGCATGCAAGGGAGTTGGGGCCGACTCGTCGGCCTCGTTCGCCCTCTCGGCGGCCGCCGACCCGGTCAATGGATGGGGCCCCCCCGCGGACATCCGCAATATCACGGTTTTCGGCCGGGTGCGAGTGGAGAGCATCAATGCGCGTGGAGGCATTTGGGTCCATCGACTCGAAGTTCTCAACAATCAGAAGGGCTGCATCAAGTTCAGTTATTTCTCGGGCGAAAAGGACCGGCTGCCGCTGAACTTCGCCTGTGTGTCCGCTCCGGACGCGCGGCTGGAGTTCACCAGCGAAATCTTCGGGCAGCCTGCGTACGGTCAGTTGGATTCTGCCACCGACTTCCGCATTCGCGAGCGCGGCCCCAACGACGAAGCGATGGGAGCTGGCAATTTCCTGTTTGAGGCTCACAAATGGCACAACCTCCAGGTGCGGTTTCGGGAGTTCATGCCAGTCGGAGTGAGACCGCTGTTAATCCCGGTCACATGAGGAGGACGAGGTGAAGGGCGATTTTTCACGGTGGTGGGAGTTTACGGCCGGTGACAACCTGAATGGCGTCCTGCCGCAGCAGGGCAGAGTTCTGCTCGACAGCGAAGGCGCGGCTCAAGCCCGGATCACCAATCGATGGCAGGATGCCGCGGCCCGGGATATCATCGGCGCCGACGTTGCAGCAGTTCCCGCAGACGCGCCGGACAGCTTCAGAATCAGCGGGGCCAAGGTGGTCCCGGGTGGGTTCCAACTATCCGTCACTCCCGGACGGGTTTGGGCGGATGGCCTGATGCTGGGCCTCGATGGCGTAGTGCCGGTGACCAGGACGGCTACGTACCTCGGAGCGCCAGTCTCAGAGCCCGTAGACGGCGACCGCGACGCGGTCGTGCTCGAGGTGTGGCGCGAAGCTTTAAACGGATTCCAGACGCCAGGCAAACTGATCGAACCGGCGCTCGGCGGCCCCGATTCCGCCGAGCGAATTCTCACCGGCAGCGCCTTTCGCCTGGTTCGTATGGCCGCCGGCGAAAACTGCGATAACCTCGCCGGTCGGCTGCGGGACGATTTCGCGGCCAAGGGAAAGCTCACCGCAACGCTTCAGCCCACGGTAGTGCTGGGCGGAGACTGCCCGCTGATCGAGGGTGGAGGCTACACCGGCTTCGAGCACAATCTGTACCGCGTCGAGATCGCGGGGGTAACCGCCGGCGGAACCTGGTTTAAGTGGTCGCAGTTCAACGGCGGCCTGGTGGGCCGGGGCGTATTCCACGACGGCGCCACTCAAACCGTGGATATCGTCGCGAACCTGATCGCGATCCAGACTTGCGATATCAGTCAGTTCTATCTGGAAGCCGAAGAATTCAACCCGGCGCTCGGCCATTGGGAGGTAACGTATGGCGCGTCGGTCACGCTGGCCGGAGCGGTGCTTACCGTTGCCGGCGTCAGGTTCGGAACGATTCCCAACGCCGCGAACAAGGTTTTCTTCCGCCTATGGAACGACATTCGGGCCATCACTGACTTTCCGGTTCAAGCCAGCCCGAATGAACTACGCGATGGGATCCGCCTCGAATTCGAGGCCGGCGGCGCGGGTAAATATACTCCTCGGGACTATTGGACCTTTCCCGTGCGGGCGGGCGGAATCGGAAACGACCAGAAACTTCTCGACGCGCGCCCGCCGCAGGGAATTCACTATCATCGAGTCCCGTTGGCAGAACTGGAATGGGACAATGACCTGAATATCTCGGGAAGCCAGATCGAGGACTGCCGCCAGAAATTCCCGCCGCTGACGCGCCTGTCCAATTGCTGCAGCTATCGCGTGGGCGACGGCATGAGCAGCCATGGAGATTTCCTCACGATTCAGGATGCGATTGACGCGCTGCCGGTCGGGGGTGGGGAGATCTGCGTCCTGCCCGGTGTGTACCACGAGGATCTGCGAATCTGGGGACGGGTGAATGTCTCCTTGCACGGCTGCGGGCCCAGATCCCGGATCGTATCCGCGACGCCCGCGAAGGGCGCCTCGGCTGCTCCGGTTGTGCACGTGCGTGATTCGCGTGGCATTCGAATCGAGGGCCTGTCGGTGCAGGCCATCGGCGACGCGATCGGAATCCTGCTCGAGGGCGTTGCTACCGACCCCCTTGCTAACGGAGGCGTCGTGCCGAAGCTCCGGGATCTCGTTCTTTCGCGCCTTCGTCTGGAGGCCGGCTCCCGCCCGGCCATTCAAGCCCAAGGCGTTGCCTTCACCACCATTCGGGAATGCGATGTCCGGATGCGAGACGTGGTCACCGCCTTTCCCGCCATCTTCTTCCTTGGCGATGATTCGCTGATCGAGCGCAACGAGATCCGTGTCCGCTCAGGCAGGCAAACCGACGACGGTCCGACGCTCGACATCCGGCCCGGAACCGCACTTGGCGGTCTGCAGATCGGCGGGACGTCGGACCGCGTACGCATCATCGATAATCTGATCCAGGGCGGCATCGGCAATGGCATTTCGCTCGGGAGCATCATCGAAGTGGACGCGGGCGGAAAAAATACCGGCCGGTTCATCGCATGGGTGGTGAATGCGAGCGATCCCTGCACTCCCTGCAAGCCGGGCACAGTGAATATTCCGCACCGGGGTGGCGGAGGCGGCCCGACGCAGCAGTCCGCCGGCGCTTTGAGCGACATCCGCATCGAGCGGAACCGCATCCACGACATGGGGCTGAACGGCATCGGCGTCATCGGCTTCTTTGATCCGTCCCTCGACGACGAGATCATCAGCGTCGAAGGCCTCACGATCCTGGGCAATCACATCCGCGGTTGCCTGTTCCGCCAGATCGAAGCGATCCCCGTCAAGATGCTCGATGCCATTGGTTACGGCGGGATTGCGCTGGCCGATGTAGACTCCCTGATCGTTTGGGACAATGTAATCGAGGACAACGGCCCAAGCCGTTTGGAGCCTGTATGCGGGGTCTTTGTGCTGCACGGTGAGGGCATCGATATCTGCCGCAATCGCATCCTGAACAACGGTGCGAAGACCACCGAACCGGCCACGGCTGCCAAGGACGGGCGGCGGGGCGGTATCAACGTGGTGCACGCCACCGCGCCCGCGCTCTCCGAACCCGTCCTGAAGCTGGGCGCCATTCCTGTGGCGAGCGGCGTGCTGGCCGTTAAGGTCCACGAAAACATCGTTGCTGCGCCCTTGGGCCAGGCGCTCTCGATTCGCGCTCTCGGCCCCGTTTCCGTCGTCGGCAATCAGTTCACTACCCATGGCGTATTTGCCGGGAAGGCCGCAGTGTCCGAGGCGCTGTACGCCGCAACGGTTTTTATCCTCGACCTGGGGTTGGCATTCGAGGTTGCCGGCAAGTTGCTCACTTTCGCCTCCATGCGCAAGGGTCAGGTTCGGAACCTCAGCGCCCAGAATTACGATGGGACGGCATTTGTCCTGGCGCCCAACGCCGAAAACACGAAGATGAAGCTACTCGCCAACGGCAATGTTCTGTTCGCCTGTAACCAGTGCGTTCTGGACCTGTTGGAATCGGGAGCAAGCGTCTCGGCGTCGTCAGTCGCGATTGGCAGCCTGGACGACGTCGCCTTTCAGGACAACCAATGCAGCGCCGCTCTCCTGGACGATTTCATCTACTGGCAAGTGTTCGTTTTCGCATTTTCCACCCGAGTGACTGGCAACCGGATCCAGGAGGGGATAGGAAAGGCCTTTTACTCAGCGGTAACCGCAGCCCTGATGAACACCACCGCGCACAACCAGTCCACTCACTGCCTGGCGATTACGGGATCGCCTAACGTGTTGATCAACCAACCCAACTCGGTACTGCTGGAAGTCGCCAATCGAACTCTGTGCGGCGGTAGAACGGCGGTTCTGACGAACTTCGCAAAGGGAGTCTAAAACCATGCCAGCTCAGCAACAGAACGCGCGAATCCCGCTCCAGCAACTCTCGGACACGCTGGAAAGAAATGTTTCCGAGCTGGACACGGCGCGGGCCGCGGGTCTCGATCAACTGGCCGCTGTCCGCCGTGTGAAGGCGGCGCGCCTCGCGAAAGAGCAGACGCGGCTCGCCGCTAAACTTGGGCCGGATGATCCTCGCTTGCTGGCCCTTTCGGTGAGGCTGGAGGCGCACGCGGTTCTCACGCCCGCACTGGAAACCGAGGCCGCACGGGCTCGAACGCCCGCGCCGGATGCCGACCCGAAAGCGTGGATCGTGCACGGCCACGTCCGAGACCAGTCAGGGAAAGGGTTGGCGGGCATGACCGTAGCGTTCTCAAACAAACGCGGCAAGCCGGTCGATTCCTTTGGTTTCGCCTGCACCAACTCCACCGGCTACTTTCGACTCCGCCAGGGCACCGAACCAAAGGACCTGGAAGACGTGATCACCGACGTGGTGGACGAGTTGTTCGGACACGCCGAAAAGAAGGCGCTCGTGTTCCTGCGCGTACTCGGTCCCAAATCGGAGGTGCTCTTCGCTGATCCGGATGGCGTCACGCCGGCCGCCGGCGTGGTCGAATACCGTGAGATCACGATCCTTCCGGACACCCCAGGGTGCCAGCCGCCGAAGACGGGCAAATGAAGACCTTCGATCGATCCAGGAGAGCAATCGCGCAAAAAGCGCCTAGGCCGTTGGGGCGCGCCACCCGGTCTGCCCCCCGATGGTTGCTCCGCAAAACGAGTTGCGCCTGTGGCGGAGGGTGCCCGGCGTGCAAATCATCGCAGGAGGACCAGGTACCCTCGTTACAGAGAGTTGCGGCGAGCGCGGAGGGAGCGGGCGTCGCACCACCTGTGGTGTCCGAAGTGCTTCACTCACCCGGTGAGCCGCTCGCGGTCGAGACACGCGCCTTTATGGAGCCTCCGTTGGGCTCCGACCTCAGCGATGTTCGTGTTCACAGGGACGCCCTTTCAGCCCAGTCGGCATCGGCGGTGAACGCGCTGGCCTATACGGTGGGTCGGCACGTTGTTTTCGGCCGGGATCTCTATGCCCCTGAAACCGCAGAAGGAAAAAAGCTGCTCGCACACGAGTTGGCGCATGTGGCTCAGCAGCAGGGCGGTCACGCACCGAGTCTCGGGGGCAGCCTCACGATCAGCCCAGCTTCCGATCCGTTGGAGCGGATGGCCGACGCCGCTGCCGAACGGGTCGTCGCAAGCGAGCCGGCGCCTTTGGCACCATTGCACATGCCTGCCCCCATGTTGGCGCGGAAGCCCGCGCCAACATGCGCAACGACATTCGTCAAAGCCACGGGATTCAAGGCCCTGATAGATCTTGTAAGGGCCGCGGAGGCAAAGTTGAGCGCCGCGGGAATCTCGTCTTCGGACGCCCAGATCAAGTCGTTGCGCAGCATTTATTACGGTCAGCTCTACAGCCTAGATTACAAAGTCGAGAAGAGCGTGGTTCGGAACCTCGGCTTCGAGACCTACACGGGTTCTTTATTCTCCTCGCCGAAAGACCCAAGCACAATTCTCGACTGCGGTCTGTTTAAAGCGCTTCAGGACAGTCAGGACGTGACCGACGGCGGGCGCCAGATTGATTTTGGCCATCTCATCATCGCACTCGACGCCCGAAACTCCAGCACATCCAGCCTCGGCTTTCCCGGTGGTGGCACCGGGACAGAAATCGTCACCTGGCTGGGTGACCTCGGAGGCGGCGCAGGCAGCCTCGCCGTGGAGAGGGGCGCCGCGCCCTCTACTAACGTCAAAAAGAAATTTACCGGCTCCGACTATGGCGGTTCGATCAACCTCGAAGGGGATGTCGCCGGCTTTGTTGTCGGCCGGAGTGGCTTCTCTCCGTTCGCATCGACGGTGATCCCTGCCGGCAAAGGGATAGCCGACATATTGCAGGATTACCTGTCGCCCGGGACTACGGGAAAGGAATGGACGGAGCGCGCCAGGACATTTCTGACGATGTTTGGAGCCATCTTCGCGTCTGGCGCCCTTATTAATCGCCCGGCGATGGTCAAGAAATTCGCCTCTCAGATAGGCTCTTTTGCCTGTCAGTATCTAGCCAGCCGGCTGGCAGATAAGAAGATTACGTTTCCTCAATTCAAAGCAGCCACGGATCATGTAAATCCCGCTTCAGAGGAAGTGGCGGAGACGTTCGTAGACGCGCTGGACGATTGCCAAAAAACTGGCGCCAAGCTAGAGGCGAAACGGTTTCCTGCGGTCAAGCCGGCCTCGCCCGGCGCCTGCAGTACGATGCTGGGGGCTGCGACGCTCGCCGGAAAGGCCGCCGAAGTTGCGGAAGAGGCGGCAAAGAAAGCGGAGGACGCGAAGGACTGGGTAAAGAAATGGTTCTGAAATGAAGGATGATTCTCCCTCGTTGCGAATAGCACCGCGGACGTAATAGGCAGTTCCCATAATGCACGCACTGGCCACCAAGACAAACGCCAAACCCGAAGCGCAGAGTAAGCACTCCGCCGCTCCGGTTCAAGCTGCCCAAACCTGGCAGCCGACGCTGGCAGATTTCCCGGCCGGGACTGTGCAGCGGAAATGCGCCTGTGGCGGCGGCTGTCCACGGTGCGAAGATGAGAAGGCGGTTCAGACCAAACTCACGATCGGACCCCCTGGCGACCGCTATGAGCATGAGGCCGATCGCGTTGCCGGCCAGGTGATGGCAATGCCGGACCGGGCCTTACAACGCCACCCGTCGGAGTTAGATGACGAAGAACGGGTGCAGGCCAAGCCGCTCGCCGCAGAAATCACTCCGCTCGCACAGCGACACCCCCAGGAGCCGGTGTCGAACGAGGCGAGCGCGTTGCCATCGGGTGCATCGCAGGCCATCGAGAATCCCAGCGGAGGCGCGCCCCTGCCCGACCCGGTGCGCCGGTACATGGAGCCGCGCTTCGGCGCGGATTTCAGCTCGGTCCGGTTGCATTCCGGATCGCAGT
>Ga0163163_10001523_pt1 | contig 19551 bp, 19 predicted proteins | sample S65metaG_FD_119766 | JGI IMG/M metagenome (GOLD analysis project Ga0163163, IMG submission 119766) | Switchgrass rhizosphere microbial communities from Kellogg Biological Station, Michigan, USA - S6-5 metaG | ecosystem: Host-associated > Plants > Roots > Rhizosphere > Soil | place: USA... | reverse complement strand
TGTTCTGGTGGTCGGCGACCAGCACCTCGATCTTCTTGCCGGCGACCGTGCCGCCGAAGTCGGCGATCGCCATCTTGATCGCTTCCGCGCCGGCCGGGCCGTCGATGTCGGCGTAGAGGCCCGAGAGGTCGCTGATGAAGCCGATCTTGATGACGTCGCCCGAGAACTGCGCCTGGGCAGCGGGGACCATGCCGAACACCGTGGCGGCGGCGATCGTCGCCGCCGGTACGAGCTTCTTGAACATCATCGATGTCTCCTGTGAATGAGAGAGGTGCGGAATCAGACGCCGAGGTACTCGTGCAAGCGCTCCATGCGCGCCGGCAACTCGGCCTGGGTGAACTGCTGGATGACCTGGCCATGCTCCATGACCAGGAAGCGATCGGCGAGCGGCGCGGCGAAGCGGAAGTTCTGCTCGACCATGACGATGGTGTAGCCCTGCTCGCGCAGCGACTTGACGACCGCGCCGAGCTTTTGCACGATCACCGGCGCCAGGCCTTCGGAGATCTCGTCGAGCAACAGGAGCCGCGCGCCGGTGCGCAGGATCCGGGCGACGGCGAGCATCTGCTGCTCGCCCCCGGACAGGCGCGTGCCCTGGCTCGAGGCGCGCTCCTTGAGATTGGGAAACATCGCGTAGATCTGCTCGACGCTCATGCCGCCCGCGCCGAGGGCCGGCGGCAGCATCAGGTTCTCCTCGGCCGAGAGCGAAGAGAAGATGCCGCGCTCCTCCGGGCAATAGCCCAGGCCGAGGCGGGCGATGCGGTGCGTCGGCAGGCCGACGGTCTCGGTGCCCTTGACCTTGATCGAGCCGGTGCGCGCGCCGATCAGGCCCATGATCGCGCGCAGCGTGCTGGTGCGGCCGGCGCCGTTCCTGCCCAGCAGGGTGACGACCTCGCCCTCGTCGACGTGAAAGTCGACGCCGTGCAGCACGTGCGACTCGCCGTACCAGCCCTGGACGCCTTGGACCTCAAGAAAACGCGTGGCCATCAGTGCGCTCCGGCCAGCTCGGTCTGGGCGCTGCCCATGTAGGCCTCGATCACCGCCGGGTTCTTCGCCACCTCGGCGTAGGGACCTTCGGCCAGCGTCGCCCCGCGCGCCAGCACGGTGATGGTGTCGGCAAGGCTGGCGACGACGCTCATGTTGTGCTCGACCATGAGCACGGTGCGGGTGGCCGCGACCTTCCTGATCAGGAGCTTGATCCGGTCGACATCCTCCAGGCCCATGCCCTGCGTCGGCTCGTCGAGCAGCATCAGCTTCGGGTCCATCGCCAGGGTGGTCGCGATCTCGAGGGCGCGCTTCCGGCCGTAGCTCAGCTCCACCGCCGGCACCGCCGCGTAGCTGGCCAGATCGACGGCACGCAGCAGTTCGATCGCCTCGGCGTCGAGCACCTGGAGCGAGCGCTCCGCCTTCCAAAAGTGGAACGAGGTGCCGAGCTTCCTCTGCAGGGCGACGCGCACGTTTTCCAGCACCGAAAGGTGGTTGAAGACGGCCGAGATCTGGAACGAGCGGACCACGCCCATGCGCGCGATCGACACCGAGCTCTGGGCGGTGATGTCGTGGCCGTCGTAGAGGATCGTTCCCGAGGTCGGGCGCAGGAACTTGGTGAGCAGGTTGAAGCAGGTCGTCTTGCCGGCGCCGTTCGGCCCGATCAGGGCATGGATGGTGCCGCGGCGCACGCGCAGATCGACGTGGTCGACGGCGACGAAGCCCTTGAACTCCTTGGTGAGAGCCCGGGTTTCGAGAATCAGGTCGCCGCTGCCCGCCGGGGCGGCGCTCATGCCGCCGCCTCCTCGAGCCGCCGCGCCGTCCGGGCGTCGCCGCCGATGCGGCGCGACAGGTCGGCGGCCACGGCGAGGGCCAGGTCGCGATGGCGGCTGCCGCGATCGCTGCCGAGCTGCGCCTTGTTGATGCAGACCGAGATCGCCGCGACAACTTCGCCGGACGCGCCGAACACCGGCGCGCCGAACGAATAGACGCCTTCGCGCACCCCTTCGTCGTCGATGCTGTAGCCGCGACGCCGGGCCATCGCCAACTCCTTGAGCAGCGCCTCGAGGTCACGCGGTCCCTTGTGGGTGAGGCGCGTGCCCAGCCCGGAGGCGAAGCGGCGGCGCACCTCGTCGGCCGGCAGCCAGGCGAGCATCGCCTTGCCGCTGCCCGAGAGATAGGCCGGCAGGCGCATGCCGACGTTGAAGGCCAAGCCGAGCGGCCGGGCGCTCTTCTTCACGCCGACGTAGAGCGCGTCGGTGCCGGAGAGGACCGAGAGGACGACCGTTTCGTCGGGCGCATGGCCGCCGCCGGCCCACAGGGCATTGAATTCCTGGGCGACGTCGGTGCCGGACACGAATGCCTCGGCCAGGCCCATGACCCGGGGGCCGATGAGGAAGGCGCCGTCGGGCTGACGGCGCAGATAGCCGAACGACACCAGGGTGTTGCACAGGCCGTGGACGCTGCTCTTCGGCAGCGCCAGGTCGCCGGCGAGCCGCGCCAGGCTCATCGGCTCGCGCGCCCCCGCCAGCCGCTCCATCAGGGCGAGTGCCCGAGACACGGCCGGCACGAGCGGCGTCGACGGGCCCTTGCCGGCGCCGGGCAAGGCACGCAGGGTGTCGAAGGAATCGGAACGGGGGTGCATCGGCAGGCTCGTTCAGCGCATTGAACGCGCTTCAGCGAACAGGACGCCGAGTCTAGGCAAGGTGCAGCCCGGTCGACGCCCGGTTCTCGGGTAATTCCGGAGAGGGCTTCCCCTGCCGGCTCAGCGGGCCGCCGGGAGCTTGCGCTGGATGACGTAGTGGCCGTCGCGGACCGCGACGTAGCCGCCGGCGGTCAGGTCCTTCATCACCCGATTGACCATTTCCCGCGACGAGCCGACCCGGTCGGCGATGTCCTGCTGGGTCAGCTTCTCACGCACCACCCGCTCGCTGCCGACCGGGTCGGAGAGCTCCGTCAGCACCCGGACCATCCGCCCGTACACGTCCTGCAGGGCCAGGCTCTTCACCTGCTCGGTCAGGCGCCGCACCATGCGGGTGAGCTTCTGCGAGATGTGCAGGGCGAAGTCGGGATGCTCGGCGAGGAAGCCGCGCAGCTCGGTGCCGGAGACGACGCAGCAGGTCGACGCCTCGACCGTCTTGACCGAGGCCGAGCGCGGCCGGCCGTCGAGCGACAGCTCGCCGACGTATTCCCCCGGACCGTACTCGCCGAGGATGACGTCCCGGCCGTCTTCAGAACTGGCAAAGGCGCGCAGCCGCCCGGTCAGGACGATGTAGAGCGAATCGCCCGCGTCGCCTTCGGTAATGAGGATCGTGTTGGCGCGAAACGGCCGGGTGTTTCCGTGCTCGGCAAGTGCCCCTATCAGGGGGATCGGCAGGCGATCTTCGTCCACAGCGTCCGCACTCCCGGGCCGAGGCCGTATTCCAGAGGCGAATTATCGGTCGCCAAGCGACGGAGTGACGAAAGTCACTCGCCACCGGCCTCTTGCTCACTCGTCGTGAACGACCCTTGTTTCGAGACTGACGTCCGGCCTCAGGCGAGCTTCGCCTCCGGTCGGCACCACCGGAGCCTGTCATGCACACCTTCTACGACGACATCCCCACCGCCCTGGTCACCTTCACCTTCGCCGTCGCCAGCGTCTCGGTGGTGGTGACGACGACCCTGGGCTCGTTCTGACCCCGAGCCGACGCTCCCCGGAGACCCCGCCATGTTCACCAACCGTCTTCCTCCCGAGTTCGCCGCCGCCCGCCGGGCCCTGGCCTGGGCGGCGGTGGTCGTCAGCGGCATAGCGAGCCTGGGCCTGGCCTGGCGAGCCATCCTGCTGACGGTGGCGGTCGCGCTCGGCGGCTGCGCCGTCCTGCCGAGCCAGGTGGAGCGGCCCGTGTCCTACGCCCGCCACGACGTCGCCGACACGCCGCTGGCCAAGATCGCCGCCGCGTCGACCGCGGCGGCCGCCAGCCGGGAGGTCTCGGGCTTTCGCCTGCTGACCGACGGCGCCGAGGCGTTCGGCGCCCGCATCGCCCTGATCCGCCGCGCCGAGAAGACCCTGGACGTCCAGTACTACGTGATCGCCGACGACGCCAGCGGCCGCGAGTTCCTGCGCGAGCTGCAGGCCGCTGCCGCCCGCGGCGTGCGCGTCCGCGTGCTGGTCGACGACCTGTACGCCACCGGCCAGGACGCGCTGTTCGCCGGCCTGGCCGCCCACGACCACATCGAGGTCCGCATGTTCAACCCGCTGCCGGTGCGCGGCGGCGGCTTCGAGCAGCGCATCGTGCTCTCGCTGCACCAGTTCTCGCGCATCAACCATCGGATGCACAACAAGCTGTTCATCGCCGACGGCAGCTTCGCCATCACCGGCGGCCGCAACATCGCCGACGCGTACTTCGATCGCGGCGGCGACGCCAACTTCATCGACATGGACGTGTTGTCCAGCGGCCCGGTGGTCGCCGAGCTGGCCAGGCTGTTCGATCGCTTCTGGAACTCGGAGGTCGCGTACCCGATCGGCAGCCTGACCGGCACCGCCTCCCGCGAGGCCTTCGCCCGCCAGGTCGAAGCCGCCGCGCCCTCGCCGGCCTCGCCCCTGGGCACGGAGTCGGTCGAGGCCCAGCTCGCGGCCGGCCGGGTCGAGCTCGAGGAGGCCAGCGCAGAGGTCATCGCCGACGCGCCGCAGAAGGCCTTCGGAGAGATCACGACCCCGACGGTGGCCGAAGCGCACGCCGCCCTGCTCGCTTCCGCCCGGTCCGAGGTGCTGATCGCCTCGCCCTACTTCGTCCCCGATGGCGAGGCTCGTCGGACCCTGGTCGGCCTGCGAGCCCGCGACGTCGGCGTCTCGGTGCTGACCAACTCCCTGGCCACCACCGACGAGCCGCTGGTCCACTACGGCTACGCCAACCATCGCCCGGAGCTGCTGCAGGCCGGCGTCGACCTGCACGAGCTGATGCCGATGGCTGAAGCGAGCGGCGAGCAGCGCGCGTCGTACGGCAGCTCGGGCCAAGGCAGCAGCTCGCTGGGCCGCCTGCATACCAAGCTGACGGTGATCGACGAGGAGCGCATCTTCGTCGGCTCGATGAACATGGACGCCCGCTCGGCCCGGGTCAACACCGAAGCCGGCATCGTCATCCGCAGTGCCCCGCTGGCGCGGCTGGTCGCCAAGTACCTGCGCGTCCGCCAGGAGCTGGGCAGCTACAAGGTGCAGCAGCAGGGCGATCGCCTGGGCTGGCTGTCGCGTGGAGGCGGTGTGCGTTCGGAGGAGCCGAAGGCGCCGGCGGAACCGGCCCTGCCGGTGCGCCTGCTGGCGCAGCTGCTGGGCGAAGGCGTCCTCTGAATCGCTCGTCGAATGGGCGAGTGACCGAAGTCACTGATCCGCCGTGTCTTGCTTACTGGTCGCGAAGGCCGCGGTTTCCGACACTGACCGCAGGCCCGAAAAGAAACGGTTCGGGTCCGCCGGAACAGCTCAAGAGGACATCGCCATGAACACCCTCTTCGACCACATCGCCGCCACGCTCGTCACCGCCGCCTTCGCGATCGCCTGCGCGACCGGGATGGTCGCCATGATCGCGACCGGCCTGCCGACGGTCGCCTGAGCCGCCCCGGAAAGATCGGGCGGCGCCAAGCGGTGACCGTCCGGCGCCCTCAGCCCACGCAGCCCCGGGCCTCGATCGCCCAGACCGCCTCGACCACACCGGCATCGATTCCGCCCCGCACCGCCACATAACGCTCGTGCAGATTGACGGTCGGGTCGCAGTGTCCCGGCACCAGCCAGACCGTTTCGCCGAGCTGCGGCAGGTCGGCCGGCACGCCATCGGTAGGCAGGCGCAGTAGGCCGTGCTCGTCGCCGCCGTTGGCGTAGGCCAGCGGCCGCCGCCAGACCCGGGGCAAGCCGGAGTCGATCGCATGCGACTTGTGCCCGGCATCGACCACCGCGTGCGAGGCGCCGCGGCTCATCACCTGGCTCTTGACGAAGAGCGCATGCTCGAAGCGCGGCGCGTTCGGCGCCGGCACGTTGTCGGCGTAGTCGCGATCCATGAAGAGGTAGCTGCCCGCCTGCAGTTCGCCCCAGACGCCGCTGGCGGTGTCGAATGCGAAGGTGCCGGTGCCGGCGCCGGTGATCAGCGGACAGGCGATGCCGGCGGCGGTGATGCTGGCACGGGCCGCGCTCGCCAGCGACGCCGCATGGCGCGAGGCCGCTTCCCGCTCCCCGGCGCCGCGCAGGTGCTGCGCCGCGCCGTGGTACGCCTGCAGGCCGGCGAAGCGGAGCCCCCCTTCGGGCGGGGCGTGCGAGACGACGCGATGGGCGAGCGAGCCGGCCGCGGCGGCCGGCGCGCCGCAGCGGCCGTGGCCGACGTCGACCTCGACGAACACATCGATCGTCGCGCCGGCTTCGCGCACCGCTTCCGCCAGACGCTCGATCCCTTCGACCGAGTCAACGGCGATCGCCAGCCGCACCCGTGTCGCCAGGCGGGCGACCCGGGCCAGCTTGGCGCGGTCGATCACCTCGTTGGAGATGTAGATGTCGTCGATGCCGGCCGCCGCCAGCGCCTCGGCTTCGCTCGTCTTCTGCACGCACACCCCGACGGCGCCGGCGGCGCGCTGCAGGCGGGCGATCGCCGCGCACTTGTGCATCTTCGCGTGCGGCCTGAGGCGCACCTCGCGGGCGCGGGCGAAGTCGGCCATCGCCGCGAGGTTTCGCTCCATCGCGTCGAGGTCGATCACCAGCGCCGGGGTGTCGATCGCGGCGACCGGGTCGCCGACTTTCGGCACCGGGGCTTCGGCCGCGGCGCTCATCGCCGCGCCGGCCCGACCGGCCGCACCGGGTCGCCCTCGCTGCCGTCGTCGAGCGTCATCTCGCCTTCGAGGTGGGCGGTGTCGCTCCAGCCGACCAGGGTGAAGCCGCGCGGCGTGTAAAGCAGCCGGTTGATCGCCGCATTGCCGAGCTCCCAGGAGCGCGGCGCGTCGAGCTCGATGCCGGCGGCGGCGCGGTAGAGGACGTCGAGCACGCCGCCGTGGGTGACGATGGCGATCGAGCGCCCCGCCTGGCCGGCGGCGATGCGGCGGCAGGCGGCGACCGCGCGGGCGCTGAACTCGCGCAGGGTCTCGCCGCCCTCGGGCGCGAAGTCGGGATCGTGATGCCGCCAGCGCACCGCTTCGGCCGGCCAGCGCAGGTCGATGTCGGCGTAGGTGTAGCCCTGGAAGGCGCCGAAGCTGCGCTCGCGCAGCCCGACGTCGGTGGTGACCGGCAGCCCGAGCCGGCGGGCCAGCGCCTGCGCGGTGTCGAAGGCTCGCTCCAGATCGCTGGCGAAGATCGCGTCGATGCCTTCGCCCACCAGCGACTCGGCGGCCCGGCCGGCCTGCCAGCGGCCGCGGGCGCTGAGCGCGGTGTCGAGCTGGCCCTGCATCCGCATCTCGGCGTTCCACACCGTCTCGCCGTGGCGAACGGCGACGACGCGCGTCAGGTGCGTCTCGTGCGGATCGGGGGTGCCGGGCGGCCGCTGGGCGGACGCCGCGATGCCGTCGGCCATCAGAGCAGGCGGCGGTTCAGCGTGTAGGTGCCGGAATGCGTCGCCGCCCCCAGGACGTGCGGATAGATGGCCTGGCGCAGCGCGGCGCCGGCGAACCGACCCTCGATCGGCGTCCGGGCGACGTCGAGCGCATAGAGCGTGAACACGTAGTGGTGGATCAGCGAGTCGTTCCAGGGCGGGAACGGGCCGTCGTAGCCGTAGTAGTCGCCGGCCATCGCCGGGTCGCCGGCGAACCAGCCGGTGTAGTCGTTGATGCCCTGGCGCGCCATCGTGAAGCCCGGTGCCGCGACCGCCGGGCCGGGCTTGCCGCGGGCCGTGAAGCCCTCGCTAAACGCGCCCGCAGGCAGCGAGCTCACGCTCGCCGGCAGGTCGACCAGCAGCCAATGGAAGAAGTCGACCCGCGGCAGGTCGGCTGGAATCTCGCGGCCGGCCTGGTTGACGTCGTCGCCGCGGCTCGGCACGTCGAAGTCGTGGCAGATCAGGGCGAGCGAGCGGGTGCCCACCGGCAGATCGCTCCAGGCCAGGTGCGGGCTGAGGTTGTCGGCGAAGGTCACGCCCTCGGGCGTGTCGAGGCGGCCGGCCGCATAGCGCACCGGAATCCGCTCGCCGTTCACCCAGCTGTCGCTCCAAAGCTTCATCAGGCCCCCCAGACGATGTCGGCCTTCTCGGCCATCGCGCGCTTCATCATTTCGATCATCGGCCAGGCGCGCTGGGCCAGTCCGACACGCTTTTCCTTCGGATCGTCTTCGGCATCGCCCCGCTGGCCGCCCCGGCCGCGCTCGTCGGCCACCGCCGCCTCCAGCGCCAGGATCGCGGCGGGCAGCGCAGCCGTCTCGATGATCCCGCTCGGCGAGGGCTGGCGACCGACGATGCGCAGGAGCTGGTCGCCTACCGGGCCCAGCATGATGAGATCGGCGGCGGCCTTGGACCGGAAAACATAGAGCATCGCTGTCGTCGCGTACCGTCCGGCCGGGGCCTACGGGTACATGTAGCTGCGGTTGAAGGGAAACGCCGATTGTGCGCCGCGCATCGGTCCGGACCCCGGGTCGCCGGTGCGCCGGGCACAGAGCATCTGGTGCAGCGAGATCCAGGCGCGCTCGAACGCCAGGGCGCTGCCGGCCAGATAGACCCGGTAGGCACGGACCACGGATTCGGAAGTGACGCTGCGTGCCGTCGCGACGTTCGCCTCGAGGCCGTCGCTCCAGGCCCAGAGCGTCTTCGCGTAGTGCGGGCGCAGGCTCTCGACGTCGACCGCCTCGAGCCCCGATTCGCTGGTCGCCTCGAGCACCTTGGACACGTGCAGCAGCTCGCCGCCGGGAAAGATGTAGCGCTCCATGAAATCGCCCAGGCCCGAGCCGAGCTGGTGGTTGCGCGTGCCGCCGGCGGTGATGCCATGGTTCAGCAGCAGCCCGCCGGGCTTGAGCAGGCCGTGGATCTTGGCGAAGTAGGCCGGCAGCTGGGCCCGGCCGACGTGCTCGAACATGCCCACCGAGGCGATCTTGTCGAACGGCTCGTTGTCCGGAAGGCTGCGGTAGTCGAGCAGGTCCATCCGCACCCGGCCGGCCAGGCCGCGCTCGTGGATCACCTTGTTGACATAGGCGTGCTGGTTGCGGCTGAGGGTGATGCCGCGCGCCTGCACGCCGTAGTTCTCGGCCGCGTGCAGCAGCAGTCCGCCCCAGCCGGCGCCGATGTCGAGGAAGCGCTCGCCTTCCTTCAGCATCAGCTTCCTGCAGATGTGGTCCAGCTTGGCTTCCTGCGCCGCCGCCAGGTCCATGCCGGCATCGCGATAGTAGGCGCAGGAATAGACCCGCTTAGGGTCGAGCCAGAGGGCGTAGAAGTCGTCGGAGACGTCGTAGTGGAACTGGATCTGCTCGGCGTCGACCTCCGGCCGGTGCCGCGCCTTGGAACGCGCCAGGTGGACCAGCTGCTGCAGCCAGCTCACCGGCGTCGCCACCGCCACCACGTCGACCTCGGTCGGGTCGCCGGCCATCAGCTCGGCCGCCAGGGCCATCACGTCGCGCATGCCGCCGTCGATGTCGATCCGGCCCTCGACGTAGTCCTCGCCGACCTTGCCGATCCGCCCGGTCACCAGGTGGGTGACGGCGGCGAGGTCGTTCATCCGCACGGTGACGGCGGCGTCCTTCGAGCCGATGCGTCGGCCTCCGGGCAGCACCACCGCCAGCGGCGGCGTCAGGCGTTCCAGTCGTTGTTCGAGGGCAGCGGTTCCGGCAATGGCAGACATGGTCCCTTCCTTCGCAAACCGGAGTTTACGAAGGCGCGAGGCCCGCCGCCGCACGCAGAACCCTATGTCCGCGGGGGCGTATCCGGCCGTTCCCGGAAGCAGAAGACCCGGCCGATCGGCACGCCGCGGCTGCACTGCGGCGCGGTCGTGCGCTCGATCAGCCGGCCGGAGCGCAAGAGGAACCGGTCCGTCGCCTCGAGCATCGTCTCGGCGTCGATCTCGGCCAGCCGGATCATGTAGGCGCGCGGCTCGGCGACCTGCAGGCGCATCCAGTCGAACACTTCGTCGTCGGCGCGCAGCAGCAGCATCTCGTCGGCCAGGTCCCAGAGGGTGGCGAAACGGCGGTTGAAGTGGCTGATGTGGCCGGCGAGGTCGGTCACCAGGACGCCGTCGCTGACCGACTCGAGCGTGGCCTGCAGCTCCGCCTTGACGACATCGGCGCTGCGCCCGGCCTCGAACTCGGCGCTGCGGTCGAGCAGCGCCAGGACGTAGAGGACGGTGCCCGGTGCCGGCTCGATCCGGCTGACCCGGCGCGTCACCGGCACGGGGATGCCGCCCGGGCGGGCGACGAACGAATCGGAGACGATGCAGGCGGTGGTGTTTTCCGCGACCTCGCGCCAGAAGCACTCGTCCTCGGGCGTGGCCGCGAGCTCGTGCATGTCGCGGCCGACGAGCTCGGCCGCCGGCACGCCGAGCAACCGCCCGGCCGGGCCGTTGGCAGCGACGATGCGCAGCCCCTCGGGCTCGATCAGGCAGATCGCCTCGAGCATCGACTCGATCAGGTGCGGCCAGGTGCGGCGGGCCGCGTCGGCGACGCTGAACCGGTCGACCGGCAGGGGATTGTTCATGGTGCCATCGGCGCCGGGTTCATTCCGCCTCGAGCGCCGCGGCCGGCTCGAAGAAGTAGGCGATGCGCGGGCTCGGCGCCAGGTAGTCGAGCGCCGTCGGCGGCAGCTGCTGCGCCTTGATGCTGCGCCGGATGCCCAGGCCGACCGCGCTCTCCAGGTCGAGCACCAGCGCCTCCTCGCGCGGGATCGCCGGATCGTGGACGAGCACGCTCGGCTTGAGCGGTCGCGACGAATTGACGGCGAGGACCGTGGCGTAGCGGTCGTCGGTGAGCTGCACCGTCGAGCCCGGCGGATAGACGCCCATCATCTTGATGAAGGCGCCGAGGATCGAGGTGTCGAACTTGCTGCGGCCCTGAGCGAACAGCAGCGACAGCGCCTCGTGCGGCGTCAGCGCCCGTGCCGGCAGGCGCGGGTTGCAGAGGTTGTCGTAGCGGTTGACGAGGGCCACGATCCGCGCCGCCATCGTCATCCGGTCACTGTTGAGGCCGGCCGGAAAGCCGCTGCCGTCGGCATGCTCGTGGTGCTGGGCGATCACCGCCGTCGCCCCGGCCGAAAGGCCCATCTTCTTTGCCTGGACCAGGCCGGTCTCCACGTGCTCCTGGTAGACGCGCAGCTCGCTCGGCGAGAAGTTGTCCTCGCGGTAGCGCAGCCGCGCCGGCAGCTCGAGCTTGCCGATGTCGTGCAGCAGCGCGCCGACGCCGAGATCCTGGATCTCCTCCGCCGAGAAGCCGAAGCAACGGCCCATCAGCAGCGAGACGATGCCGACGTTCATGGCGTGCATCGACGCCTTGTCGCCCGCGCCTTCGGCGAGGACGCGGATGCAGATCTCGCGGGCGTCGATCATCTTGTCGACCAGCGCCCGGGTCAGCGATTCGGCCTGGGCCCGGGCCTCGGCCGGCCGGGCTGTCACCAGCTCGAGCGTGTGCCGGCAGGCGCGCGAGGCCTCGCCGTACTGCCGCTCGCAGAGCCTTTGCGCCTCGCGCTGGGCCTCGAGCCGCATCTGCCGGGCGATGCGCGAGCCTTCCTCGGGCGAGAGCGCCGCCGGCTCGAGCCGGCCGGGCTCGGTCGCCGGCCCCGGGCGGGCGTCCACCTCCGCGCAAGCCTCGGCAGTCGCCACGGCGGCGCCGCCGGAGCCGCCGTCATCGTTGGCGGCGGCGCTGGCCGGGCGCTTCGCGGCCGCGGTCAGCGCGCCGCCGTCGAGCAGGGAGAGGTCGCTGTCCTGCGGGCTCCAGCGCACCCGCGCCAGGCCGAGCGAGCGGATCGTCGCCACCTGCGCCGGGGTGGTGATGCGAAAGCTGCTGAGCGGAAACGGATGCGACATCCAGCCGACGTCGAGGTGGACGAACATCCCGACGCGCAGCGCCTGGACGTCGATCTCGGGGGTGATGGTGCTGGTGGCGGCCTTCATGCAGTTGCGCCCCGCGAGCAACGGCAGGCGGGGCTAGCGGTGTTATCGGCGTCCCGGCGCTGGCCTTGAGCCCGCGGGCAGCAAGGACCGGACTAGCCCCTAAACTGCCCCGATTCCCGCGCCCCGAGGCTTGCCATGACCTACGAGTACGGCTCCGAATCGAAACGCCTCGAGCTTCCCAACCCTTACCGGCTGCAGAACCGGCTGCTCTGGCTGTGCGCGCTGCTGCTGGTCGGCGCCGGGGTGCTGAGCCTGCTCTGGGCACGAAGCGCGATGCAGGAAAGCGCGCTGCGCCTGGCCGCCGCGCCGATCCTGGCTGGGCTGCTGCTGATCGCCGCCGGCCTGGCCGCGGCGGCGACGGCGGCGACCCGGCTGCGCTTCTTCTTCGGCCGCGGCCGGCCGGCCTCGCTCGCCCCCGAGATCCCCGGCGGTGCGACCGGAGGCTCGCCCGCCGCGGACAAGATCAAGGACATCCTGCGCCAGGGCGGCCTCACCTATCCCGAGCCGGCCGGCGCGGTCGAAGGCCTGCTCTACCACTGGGCCCCGACCCTGATCACCGCCCCGCGCGAGGTCCAGCAGCTCGCCCGCCTCTACGCCTTCAACCTGGCGGCGATCGCCGCCACCCTGGTCAGCTTCCTGTTCTCCTGGTTCGTGTTCGGCAGCCCGGTCACCCGGCCATGGATCGCGATCCTGTACTTCGCCTTCGGCCTGGTGTTCCTGCTGAAGCCGGTGCTGACGCAGCACCGGGCCCGGGTCGGCGCGCTGTCGCTCGTCGGCCTGATCGCCACGGCGATCCTCGCCCCGGTGGCGATCGGCCTGGTCGCGGCCAAGCTGCCCTCGCTCGGCGCCTTCTCGCTCGACACCCAGACCTTCGTGATGCTGTGCACGGCGCTGGTCGCCTGCGGCCTGGCGATGGCCGCGGTGCTGGCCCAGGTCGACGATGCGCCGCAGACGCGGGCCAGCGTCGAGCAGCTGCGCCTGTCGATGAACGCGCCGCCGGCGACCCTGATGGACGAGCTCGACCGGCTGATGCAGGCAAGCTGGACCGAACGCATCCCGAACCGCCGCTATGCCCGCATCGATCCGGTGACGACCGCGGCGACGCCTTCCGGCAGCTTCGCCGGCGAGCTGTTCGAGGAAAGCCAGCCGCTGCCGACCACCGGCACCCAGGCGCCGACCCTGGCCTCGGCCCTGGCCGGGGAGCGCCATCGCGTCCTGCTGCTACTCGACCTCTACGCGACCGCGCTGGTGATCGGCGGGATCGGTTTGTCGCTCGCCTTCGTGCGCAATTTCGACGTCGGCGCGCCGTGGCAGGAAAACCGCTTCTCGCTCGCCGGCACGGCGGCGATCCTGGCATTCGTCGCCGCCTTCTGCTTCCAGGCGGCTGCCCGGCTCTGGGGCCGGTTCAACTTCGAATCGGTCCTGGTCTGGGTCGAGATGATGGGGAACTGGCAGACCTCGCGCATCGGCACGGGCAACAACTTCACCAGTCGCGTCAACACCGAGAACAGCGTCGTCCGCACCGAGGCGATGACCTTGCGGGTCTGGCGGGCACGAATCGAGTCGGTGGTCTTCGGCAAGGACGATGCGCGCCAGGTCACCGCGATGTTCTCCACCGAGCAGGAGACCAAGGCGCTGGCCGCCGAGCTGGCCGCCTTCGCCCGCGGCCAGAGCATCCTGGTGGCGCCGTTCAGCGGCGAGGACGAGCGCCGGATCGCCGCGCTCGGCGCCGGGGAGCGGGCGATGCAGGCCGCGACCGGCGCCGCGCCGGACTCGGCGGCACAGATCGAGCGGCATCTGTACACCGCCGCCGCGCTCTCCTCGGCCGTGCCGCCTTCAGGGCCGGTTGCCGCGCCGGGCGCAGCCTCCTTGAGGCGGTTCTGCCGGCAGTGCGGCGTCGAGGCGCCCTCGGGCGCGCGCTTCTGCCCCGCCTGCGCGGCGCCGCTGGACGCCTGAGCCTCAGCCGCGCGGCGGCGCTGGCTCGGCGCCCGCCAGATCGATCGCCTTGAGGAGAGCGCGCTCCAGCTCGGCGAGCGTGAACGGCTTGGTCAGGACGACGTCCATGCCGGCATCGCGGCAGGCCGCCACGTCCTCGGGCTCGGTGCTGCCGGTCATCGCCACGAAGGGCAGCGCCGTCGCGGCGCTGCCGCCGCGCTTGCGCCAGGCGCGGGTGGCGCTCAGGCCGTCGAGGCCCGGCATCTGCACGTCCATCAGCACGGCGTCGACCGGATGGGTGGTCGCGAGCACCGACAGCGCCTCGTGCCCGGTCGAGGCGACGATCGGCCGGACCTGCAACGCCTCGAGCATGGCCACGGCGACCGCCTGGTTGGCCGGATCGTCCTCGGCGATGACGACGGTCCGGCCGGCGAGCGGCCCGGGCGCCCGGCCGGGCTCCCCGCCCGGCCGGCTCGGCGCGGGCGAGCGTTCGCGCACCGGGCCCCCGGCCTGGATCAGGGGCTCGAACCCGGCCGGCAACTCGGCGGCCACGAGCGGCATCACCAGCGTGAAGGTGCTGCCCCGGCCGACCGCGCTGGTCACTTCGATCCGCCCGCCCATCAGCTGCGCGAGGTCGTTGGCGATCGACAGGCCCAGGCCGGTGCCGCCGAAGCGGCGGCCGATGCTCTCGTCGGCCTGCTGGAAGGGCTTGAACAGGGACGGGAGGCGCTCCGGGTCGATGCCGACGCCGGAGTCGGCGATCTGGATCCGCACCCGCATGCCACGATGGCCTTGCGCGGTGTCGCCCGGCGCCTCGCCGTCGAGTCCGAGATGGACGTGGACGCCGCCGGTGGGCGTGAACTTGATCGCGTTGGCCACGAGGTTGGCGACGACCTGGCGGATTCGTGTGCTGTCGCCGAGGATCAGCTCGGGCACGTCGGGCGAGCAGGTGGAGACCAGCTCGATCCCCTTGACGCAGGCCTCCGGGGCGAAGAACGCCTCGACCTCGCGAACCAGCGCCGCCAGATGCAGCGGCCGGCGTTCGAGAACGACCTTGCCGGCGTCGAGCTTGGAGAAGTCGAGCACGTCGTTGACCAGCTCCATCAGCACGTCGGCGCTCTGCGACTGCACTTCGGCCAGGCTGGCGCGCCGTCCTTCGCCGAGGGTCGGCTGACGCAGCATCTCGGTCGCGCCGATCATTCCCTGCAGCGGGATACGGATCTCGTGGCTCACCTGGGTCACGAAGCGGGCCTTGGCAGCGGTCGCCGCCAGCGCCGCCTCGCGGGCGAATTCCAGCGCCCGACGCAGTTCGTTGCTCCAGTGCGAGCCAAGCGCCGCGCACAGGGAGACGAACACCGCCGACAGGCTCATCGACATCGCCATCTGCAGCGCCGGGTCGGCGGTGAGCAGCGAGATCGGGCCGATCGAGCCCGGCCCGAGGCAGTAGAGCAGCGCGACGTGGGCCACGAACAGGATCGAGAGCACCGCACCGAGCGCCAACCGGCCGGCAATGAGCGCCCCTATCGTCGGCACGCCCAGCCACCAGAGCGCCGGCGAGTGGATCCCGTCCTGGAACAGCGTGACGAAGGCCATCATCGCGAACAGGAGCACGCCGATGATGTCGATCGCCCGGCAATAGCGGCCGGTGGATCGGGCGTAGCGCAGCGCGATGACGCTGGCGGCGACGCAGGCCGGGCCGACGGGAGTCGCCAGGTAGAAGCCGATCGAAAGGAAGTAGACGCTGTAGAAGCAGCCGAACAAGGTCACCAGGCCGCAGATCAGCCAGAGCATTCGGGCCTGCAGCCAGCGGCCGCGGTCCTCCGCTTCGCAAGCCGGCTGGCAGGTGCTGGGGGGAGCGCCGAGCGCGCGTGCGGCAAAACCGAGGCACGCAGCCGGCGCGCCGGCCAAGGGGTGGTCGAACAATGACATGCGGATTCCTGGGGTGAAGCCGGGTCCGGCTCACGGCGCAATCGGGTTGTCCAGGGGCGGTGGCGCCCGGGACGAGCGGATCGCGAAAGGCCGTGATGGTATGTTTTGCAGCGCGCGCTCGCTTGACATTGCGCGCCAGATACTTGACTCTGCGTGCCAACGAGGGACTTGTTCGGAGGCCCACTTCGATGTCTGGCGCATGGGTGCGCAGCGGCGTGCTGGCCGGCTCGGCACCGCTGATCAGGGAACTCGGTGGCGACCCGGCGGAGATCTGCCGGCTGTCGGGCATGGCCCCGGCGATTCTCGAGGATCCGGACATGCCGGTTCCCGCGGCCGGCGTCGTCGCCTTTCTCGCCCAGGCGGCGAAGAGCTGCGACTGCCCGACCTTCGGCCTGCGGCTGGCCGGGCGGCAAGACCTGTCGGGCCTCGGACCGCTCTGGCTCCTGATGCGCAGCGCCGACACCGTGAGCCAGCTGATCTCCGACCTCTGCCGCTATTTCGTGATCCACACCCGCGGCGCGAGCGTCAGTGCCCAGCCGGCGGGCGACGGCAGCGTGTTCGTCACCTACCACCTCGCGAAGGAATTGCCGATCGACGACCGGCAGGTGGTCGAGCTCGGCCTGGCCCTGTTCTGCAACGAGATCCGCCACCATGCCGAAGCGGATTGGGAGCCGGCCTCGGTGCAGTTCTGCCACCGGGCGCCGACCGATCTGAGCCTGCATCGCCGCGTCTTCGGGCCGGCGCTGTCGTTCGACCAGGACAGGAACGCCGTGCGCATCCAGGCCGAGGTCCTGGCGCGGCCGGTGGCCGCGGCCGGCGAGCGCTCGCGGCGGATGATGAGCGCCGTCCTCGCCGGCCGCCAGTTGCGCACGCCCGAGTCCGCGCTGTCGCGGATCGAGGGCGCGATCCGGGCGATGATGCCGTTCTCGGCCTGCACGGTCGGCGAGATCGCGGGCGCGGTCGCGACCTCGCCGCGGACCCTGCAGCGCCAGCTCGCGGAGAACGGCACCACCTTCCAGAAGCTGCGCGACCAGGTGCGCGCCGACCTGGCGCTGAAGTACCTGCGGCAGTCGACCCTGCGCTTCGCCGAGATCTCCGAGATCCTCGGCTTCGCCGAGCCGAGCGTGTTCACCCGGTCGTTCCGCCGCTGGCATGGCTGCACCCCGCGCGAGGCGCGCCGGCACATCGCCCAGGCCGCGCCGGGCACGACCCCCGCGTGGACGCCGATGCCGATCGGCATCGATAGGGCCTAGGATCGGGCGACCATGCACATCCTCATCCTCGGCGGCGGCGTCTTCCTCGGCGCCGCCCTCCTGCGCGGTGCGCTCGAACGCGGCCACGAGCTCACCGTCTTCAACCGCGGCCGGGCGCAAAGCGCCTGGCCCGAGGGCGTGCAGGCGATCGTCGGCGACCGCTCCGGCGATCTCTCCGCGCTCGCCGGCAAGCCTTTCGACGCGGTCATCGACACCTGCGGCTATGTGCCGGCCGACGTGCGCGGAAGCGCGGAGGCGCTGCGCGGCGTCAAGACCTACTGCTTCGTCTCCAGCGTCTCGGCCTATGCCTCGTCTCGCCATTCACCGATCCGGGAGATCGACCCGCTCGCCGACTTCTCGAAGATCGCTCCCACCGACCGCGACCTCGCCCATCACGGGCCGCAGAAGGCGGCCTGCGAGGCCGAGGTGCAGAAGGTGTTCGGAGAGCACGCTCTCATCGTTCGTCCCGGCCTGATCGTCGGCCCGGGCGACCGCAGCGGGCGCTTCAGCCACTGGCCGTGGCGCGCCCTCAAAGGCGGCGACATGCTTGTGCCCGACCTGGGCGACGACGAGCCGCTGCAGTTCATCGACGTGCGCGACCTCGCCGCCTGGATCGTCCGCCTGGTCGAGCGCGGCGAGCGAGGCGCCTTCAACGGCACCGGGCCGGCGAACGGCCCCGCCTGCTGCTGGAGCGAGCTGGTCGCCGTCTGCCAGGATGAAGCCGAGAAGCGCGGCTCCCCGCCCGCCGAGCCGGTGCCGGTGGCCGAGGATTTCCTCCTCGCCCAGAAGGTCGAGCCGTGGATGGAGCTACCGCTCTGGCTGCCCTCGACGGATCCCGAGAACCACGGCTTCTCGCGGGTCGACATCCAGCGCGCCGAGCGCACCCGGCTCACGACCCGGCCGCTGGAGCAGACCGTCGCCGCGGTGATGGACGAAGGCCTGCCACCGGAGGACGACCCGCGCCGCCGCGGCAAGCTCACGCGCGCGAGAGAGGCCGAGCTGCTCGCGCTCTGGCGCGCCCGCCCGGCGGAAGCGGAGGCGCCGTGACCGCCGCCCGGCGGACGCAGGTTGCGATCGTCGGCGCCGGGCCGGCCGGCCTGCTGCTCGGCGCCTTGCTGGCGAAAGCGGGGGTCGAGAGCGTGATCCTCGAGCAGCGCGATCCCGACTACGTGCTCGGCCGGATCCGGGCCGGCGTGCTCGAGCAGGTCACGGTCGACCTGCTCGACGCCGCCGGCGCCGGCGCGCGGATGCATGCCGAGGGCCTGCCGCACCAGGGCATCGAGCTCTGCTTCGGCGGCGCCCGCCACCGCATCGACCTGCACGGCCTGACCGGCGGCAAGCAGGTCATGGTCTACGGCCAGACCGAGGTGACGCGCGACCTGATGCAGCTGCGCGCCGCCGCCGGCCTGCCGACGGTCTACGAGGCCGAGCAGGTCAGCCTGCATGGCTTCGACGGCACGGCGCCTTGCGTGCGCTATCGCCGCGGCGGCCAGGAGCAGGAGCTGCGCTGCGACTTCATCGCCGGCTGCGACGGCTACCACGGCGTCAGCCGGCAGAGCGCGCCGGCCGAAGCGCTGAAGACCTTCGAGCGCGTCTATCCCTTCGGCTGGCTCGGCGTGCTTTCGGAAACCCCACCGGTTTCGCACGAGCTGATCTATTCGAACCACGCCCGCGGCTTCGCGCTCTGCAGCATGCGCTCGGCGACGCGCAGCCGCTACTACGTGCAGTGCTCGTCCGACGACCGGGTCGAGCGCTGGAGCGACGCCGCGTTCTGGGACGAGCTCAGGCTGCGCCTCGACCGCGAAGCCGCCGAGTCCCTGGTGACCGGCCCGTCGATCGAGAAGAGCATCGCGCCGCTGCGCAGCTTCGTCGCCGAGCCGATGCGTTTCGGCCGGCTCTTCCTCGCCGGCGACGCCGCGCACATCGTGCCGCCGACCGGCGCCAAGGGGCTGAACCTCGCGGCCGGCGACGTCGGTCTGCTGTCGCGCGCCCTGGTCGAGCACTACCTCGAGCACAGCGACGCCGGCATCGACGGCTATTCCGAGCGCTGCCTGCGCCGGGTCTGGCGCGCCGAGCGCTTCTCCTGGTGGTTCACCTCGCTGATGCACAAGTTTCCCGAGACCGGCGACTTCGGCCAGAAGATGCAGACCGCCGAGCTCGACTACCTGGTCCATTCGACCGCCGCCTCGACCGCGCTGGCCGAGAACTACGTCGGCCTGCCGCTTTGACCCTGCCCCTCAAGGAGAACCCGTGAGCCGCACTCCCCGCCGCCTCTTCCTCGTTTCCTCGAGCGCCGCGCTGCTCGCGCTCGCCCTGCCGCAGCTCGTCGTGGCGCAGTCCGCGATGGCGAAGAACCGGGCCCTGTTCCAGGTGACCGACAACGATCCGGCGCGCTGGACCCTGATCCTCAACAACATGCAGAACCTGCGCGAGGGCG
>Ga0163163_10001518_pt1 | contig 19614 bp, 21 predicted proteins | sample S65metaG_FD_119766 | JGI IMG/M metagenome (GOLD analysis project Ga0163163, IMG submission 119766) | Switchgrass rhizosphere microbial communities from Kellogg Biological Station, Michigan, USA - S6-5 metaG | ecosystem: Host-associated > Plants > Roots > Rhizosphere > Soil | place: USA... | reverse complement strand
GCCGTCGGGCTGTCAACGTTTGTGCTGCGCCGCAGTAAAATTAGCGGTTCTGGCCCGGCGCCCACAGGATATCGGCGGCACCTTTGTCGTTGGCATGTCGACCGGCCACAAACAGGTAGTCGGACAGCCGGTTCACATATTTCAGCGAGGGCTCCGACACGCCCTCGCCGGGCTTGTCCTTAAGCGCAACCATAATGCGCTCGGCGCGGCGGCAAACGGTTCGCGCAAGATGCAAATAGGCCGAGGCGGGACTGCCGCCGGGCAAAATGAACGACTTCAGTGGTGCAAGATCCGCATTCAACCGGTCGATCTCTGCTTCCAGCCAAGCGACCTGCGCATCGGTCACCGTGAGGCGCGCGCCACCGGGCCCTTTCTCGGCAAGACAGAGATCGGCCTCGACATCGAAAAGGTCATTCTGAATGCGGCCAAGCGCGGCATCGAGTGGCTTGTCACCTGCGACATGCAAGCGGACCAGGCCGATGACGGCATTGACCTCGTCGACCGTACCGTAGGCCTCGACCCGCAAGTCGTATTTCTTGCGCCGGGCGCCGGTGCCGAGCGACGTCGTGCCGTCATCGCCGGTCCTTGTATATATGCGGTTGAGCACAACCATATCGATCTCGCGGAGCCTTTCTCCCAGCCGCAGATTCAGGGTAGGCTTATCTTAGCCTTTTTCTCAAGAAGGGGTGACGCCCATGCGTTTACTGACGATTGTGACTGTGGCTGCTTTCTTTGCCCTGCCGGCCGCTGCACCTGCCCAAGCGTGCGGGGCGGGCCAGCATTCAGCCAAGGCCGCCACCGCCGACTACTCCGCGGCTAAAAAGAAGTCCAAGAAGCCGAAGAAAGAAAAAGAGGAGTATATGCGCGCCGCTCCGATGAAGTGAGCGCCCGCTCCGTATCTTCTCCGACTAACGGCCGAGGACCCAGATCGTCGCCATGATCACAATGATGGCGACGAACTGAAGCAGCACGCGCAACCGCATCAGCTTTTGCGAGCGGTTGGGCGAGCCGCCGCGCATCATATTAATCAGGCCGAGCAGCAGCACGATCGCCACCGCCACGATGGCCGCAGGCACGAGAAAATGTGACATGAAATTCGACATGGGTCGCGCCTTCTAGCATCCGCATTCTGATCCGGCCATGCACCCTAAGTTTTTACTCGCCTATACGTTGTGCATCCACTAACATCCCCAATAAATTGAGTGGGTCGGGTGGTGCATGAAGTCGGGCGTTGCGAGCCCAGGGGGCGCTCGCTCATTGGAAGTCTGCGGTGACGACTCTGGCTCCTCACCACAGTTCTTGAAATTCCACCAGCAAGAATTCGCCGCGCGAGCGCGGCGGCGCGCATTCGCACTCAGTGCGAGCATAGAAGATGTACTGGTTGCCGCTGCCGATCGCGCTTCGGATCGACTCAAGCATGAACGGCCGGAATTCTCAGCGGCGACGCTCAATAAACTTGCTTACTTCATCCCGTCTCTTTTTGGTCTCGCCGCATTGGCCGCGTTACTCACTCCGGTGAGCACGATCGTGCTTTGCGCGCTTGCGGTGCTTCCGGCAGCATTTCGAATCCTCGTTGTCGCGGCGCCGATCCGAGGGTCGCGTCGCGCCTCTCCCCTAATCGCGCACGAAGCACTGCCTGTTTACACCATCATTGCCCCACTTCACCGTGAGGCGCGGGTGGTGGATCAACTGCTGTCGGCCATCGAAAGGCTCGACTATCCAGCCGAAAAACTCGACGTGATTGTCATCGTCGAAGCCGACGAGCCGGCAACCCGCGCCGCGATCACTCGGCGCAAACACCGTCTCCCGATCACGGTGGTTCCCGCACCACCGGCCGGACCACGCACGAAACCCAAAGCGCTCAACATAGCGCTCGAACTCGCGCGCGGCTCTTTCGTTGCGATCTACGATGCGGAGGACCGGCCGGAACCACAGCAGCTTCGTTGTGCCCTTGAAGCGTTTCAAGACGCTGGAGATGACCTTGCATGTGTGCAGGCACCGCTTTCCATCGACACCGACACGACCTGGCTTGCCCGCTATTTTACAGCGGAATATGCAGGCCACTTTGATGTCTTTCTTCCAAAGCTTGCCGCGTTCAGGCTGCCGCTGCCGCTCGGTGGCTCCTCAAACCATTTCCGGACCGCGGCCCTGCGCGAAGCGGGCGGCTGGGACCCCTACAACGTCACTGAGGACGCCGACCTCGGCATGCGTCTTGCGCGCTTTGGCTATCAATGCGGCGTGATCGGCTCCACGACCTTTGAAGAGGCCCCCGCAACGGCTCGCCGCTGGCTTGGCCAGCGATCGCGCTGGCTCAAAGGCTGGATGCAGACCTTCCTGGTCCATATGCGCCAACCGCAGCGGCTGCTTCGTGAACTTGGACCACGCGGTTTTGCGACCTTCCTTCTTGTGGTCGGCGGGAATGCTTTCGTCGCATTGGTACACCCGATCTTCATTGTCGGGCTCGGCTGCAAAGTGGCATTTGGCGCCGACGGCCCGATCGACGCCGCGCTTTGCGGCCTATCGGTCGTAGCCGGCTATGGGCCGTCAGTAGCCCTCGCCTGGCGCGGATTGTGCTTGCGTTGCGTACCGAACAAGCTCTGCATTCTGGTGTGGACACCCCTACACTGGATTCTGCTGTCGGTGGCCGCGTGGTGGGCGGCGATCGAATTGACCTATGCGCCGTTCCGCTGGAACAAGACCGAACACGGTCTCGACCGGCCGCCGAGCGTCGCGTCCATGCTTGTCGAGCTGAGGCGGCGCATCGCCAGCCTGGAACGACGCGGCGCCCTCCCGCAAATATGGATCGACGCTACATATAACGTCGCAGATCGGCAGCGGCTTCCTCGGGCTTCCGCTTGAGGCTGAACGGCGCGACGAAACGGCCCTGCTTGTCCATAAGGTAGACAAGCGCAGTGTGGTCCATGCTGTAATCGCCAGCCTGCGTCGGAACTTTCTTGGCGTACACGCGGTATGACTTTTCCGCTGCATCGATCGCCGCCCGCTCGCCTGTCGCGCCGCGCAGATGCGGATCGAAGCTCGACAAGTAATCTTTCATCACAGCAGGACTGTCTCGCTCGGGATCGACCGTGATGAAAAGGGCACCGGCGCTATCCGCATCCTTGCCGAGCGCGCGCAGGACCTCGGACACATCAAAAAGCGTCGTCGGGCAAACGTCGGGGCAATGTGTGTAGCCGAAGAACACCAGATGCGGCTTCCCCTTCAGGTCCGCATCAGTGATCGCCGTTCCGTTCTGGTCGACGAGCTTGAATGGTCCGCCAATCGCGGAGGCAGCCGGACTGCCTCCGCCAAAGTTCCCGGTGGCATAGAGGAACACCCCGGAGAAAATTACCAAGCCGGTCAGAAAGGCTGTGAAAATGAGGACAATATGCGACGTTCGCGCCGTCATCTGCTCTCAACTTGTCTCAGAAGCACGCGAGCCAGCCGGCGCGGACCATCTCAAAAAACACAGCGGTACCGTAGTAAGCCCATAGGCCCAGTGCCGCAGCAACCAGTGCGCCGCCGATAACGGCCACCAGCAAAAGCGGCCGTGACAAGGGGCTGTCGGATACGATCGCCGGCATATCCGTCTCTCCACCCGAAGTTCCTTCACATAGGCTCGCCAGGCACTCAAGGCAATGCGGCGTCGCGGCAGGTTTCCGCAATTAACTATCTTACTGCCCGCAAAATATCGCGATAACGCGGCCCTGGGCCGCAGCGTTGACTCCATAGTTTAAAGCCGCGATGAATGATAGACTTTCCTGAATATGGATTCTTACCCCCGAATGGAGAACTTGATGCGCAACGCTTTGGCGATCGCCTTGGCGATTTCAATGTCGGCGGCCGTTCCTGCCTTGGCCCAGAATGCGCCCGCCCCTGCACCTACCCCAGCCGCGGCGCCTCCGGCACCCGCGCCGGCAAAATCGACTTGCAACAATCCGAATGCGCTTGGCGTCACGCGCGTGGTTGAGATCGACACCACGGGCGGCCCTGGTTTCGGGTTTGAGCATTTCAAGGCCTACGACTTCCTGCGCGACAAGGAAGTCGTGCTCACATTCGATGACGGCCCATGGCCGGGGCACACGCCAGCCGTGCTGAAGGCGCTCGCAGATCAATGCACCAAGGCGCTCTTCTTTCCGATCGGAAAACACGCCGGGTGGCATCCCGAAATTATGAAACAGGTGGCGGCCGCCGGGCACACGGTCGGGTCGCACACCTGGTCGCACAAGGATCTGTCCAAGCTGAGCCAACAGGAAGGAATCGACGAAATCGAGAAAGGCATTGCCGCGGTCAGCATCGCGCTCGGCAACAAGCCAACCGGTCCTTTCTTCCGCTTCCCCGCGCTGCGGCACCCGCCCGAGCTGCTGAAATATGTCGGGGAGCGCAATGTCGGGGTGTTCTCGACCGATATGGACTCTTTCGACTTCAAGATGCGCAAGCCGGACCAGGTCGTTAATTCCGTGATGAAGAAGCTCGAAAAACACGGCAAGGGCATCATCTTGATGCACGACTTCCAACAGGCGACGGCCCACGCGGCGCCCGAGCTGCTCAAAAGGCTGAAGGACGGCGGGTACAAGGTCGTGCAGGTGGTCGGCAAGACGCCCCTTGAGCCGAAGAAGGAATATGTCGATATGGTGCTGAAGGAGATCGGCGGCGGCATGGAAACCGCACGGCCGATGTCCAGCGTCATCAAGGATATCAGTAACTAGCAAACGAAGCTGCTTTTCAGCCGGCCGCGCAGTACTGCGTGGCCGGCTTTTTTTGTCGCATGCACCAAGCACCCCCGCGCCGTGCTAACCTGCCGGCGGCGGAATTCGCCGGTTCAGGGGGTCGCACATGAACGTATTGATTGTCGCCTTCGGCGCACTGATTGCGATTTGGGTCTTGGTTCTGCTTGGCTCACCCTTCTTCGGCCCAAGGGACCATTAGGCAGCCGTGTTCAGGGCAGCGCTCGTCCCGAGAACGCCGTGAAAATCGACGACGCTGTGGTTGCATGATCGTAGGCTATGCGTGTCGCAACCATGAAAAGTGTCGTCGCGAGCACCAGCTGAAGCGCCCGTTCGGGAATACGGAGCGCGAAATAGCTGCCGACGAAAATGCCCGGCAGCGAGCCGGCGAGCAGCGATCCGATAATCGCCCAGTTGACCGAGCCCATCATCCAATGTCCGAGGCCGGCAATCAGAGTCAGCGGGACCGCATGCGCAATGTCCGACCCGACAATCCGGGCCATCGGCATTTGCGGATAAAGAATCACGAGCGCGATGACACCCAACGCGCCGGCGCCCACTGAAGAAATCGAAACAAGACAGCCAAGCACGGCTCCGACCACGATCGTGCTGACGGCGGTTTTGTGCGGATCGAGTTCGACAACGCGCGCGCGATAGACGGCAACAATCGAGGCCCCGAACACAAGCACAAACGCTGTCGCAAATAGCGCCACGCTGAGCACCAGCGTGATCAAATTACGCGCGGCATCGCCGCTGAGATTGAAATGCGAAAGCGCTGCGAGCGTGAGAATTGTTGCAGGAATGCTCCCCGTCGCAAGCCGGCCGACCACGCGCCAATCGATGCTGCGGGCGAAGCCATGGACGAGACTGCCCCCGGTCTTGGTGGCCGCGGCATAAAGCAGGTCCGTTCCGACTGCTGTCGCGGGGTGGACACCGAACAGCATGATCAGGATCGGCGTCATCAACGCTCCGCCGCCAACGCCGGTCATGCCAACCAAAAGGCCGACGGCGAAACCCGACAGCGAGTAGAGCGGCTCAATCATCGGAATGACCTCGTCGCGACAGGCTTGCCACCAAGCTAAGCATGATCAGGCTCGGCAGTCATCGTGACGAAATGGTGGAACGCCCGGCCTTGCAGGACTGTTCCGCACAATTTTCTGCAATCGGCGGCATGGCACCGCAACCAAAAAATACCTATTTAGTTCGGTAACAAGGCCCGTTCTGGAAACGAGCCCGCAAATTAGCCACCGGACGGCGCAACGTGCCCGATATCGTTACACTCACGATCAACCCGGCCATCGACATTTTCGTCAATGTCGATCACGTCGAGCCAACGGGGAAAATGCGCTGCTCGGCGCCGAAACGTGACCCGGGCGGCGGCGGTATCAACGTAGCCCGTGTCGCGCATCGACTTGGGGGCCGCGTGACCGCAATTTTTCCGACAGGCGGCGCGATCGGAAAGCTCCTGCACCGCCTTGTCGACCGCGAAGGCATCGACAGCATCGTGACGACATCACACGTCGAAACGCGGGAGAATTTCACCGCTTATGAGGAATCAACCGGGGAGCAATATCGTTTCGTCTTGCCCGGGTCGACGCTGCACCGCGCGGAATGGGAAACAGTTCTCGAGAAGCTGACGACGCTCCCGCAGCGGCCGAAATTTGTCATCGCGAGCGGCAGCGTCCCACCCGGCGTATCCGATGACTTCTTTGCGCGCGTCGCCCGCCACGCCAAGGCGTTGGGCGCGCAATGCGTCATCGACACGTCCGGGCCCGCGCTGAAAGCAGCGCTGCTGGAAGGTGTTTTCCTGATCAAGCCGAACCTGGTCGAGCTGTCAGATCTTGTCGGCACCTCGCTCGGCAATGACGATGCACGGCTGCACGCCTGCCGCAAGCTGATCGAGGAGGGGCGTGTCAAAATTGTCGCTCTGACGCTTGGTGAAGACGGCGCGCTGTTGGTCACTGCGGACCGGGCCTTTCGCGCACAACCGATGGCCATCGAACCGGTCAGCACGGTGGGCGCCGGCGATAGTTTTGTCGGCGGCCTGGTTGCAGCGCTCGCCTCCGGCGAGTCGCTGGAACAAGCATTCCGGACTGCTGTCGCTGCGGCGTCTGCCGCCGTTATGTCGCCTGGCACCGAGCTGTGCCGCGAAGCGGACGTTCACCGGCTGTTGCCTCAGGTCAAGATCAGCGAGCTTGCGCGCGCACACGCCTGAACGGCGCGTTGGCCGTCGCCGGCGTCCGCATCTCGTCTTGCATCGCTCCGAGCATGCCCATCCAGATGATCAGCGGAAAATAGAATAGCAGCGGCATTTCTTGTATCTCGCGTTCCGGTTCGACAACATAAACGCGAGCAAGCCAACGCCAGTTCCCTGATCACGCCAGCGTGTTTTCGTATACTCTATTGGACCGACGAAACGCGATTGGGAAGTCGTCTTGGATAGAATCCGGCTTGGCCTGGTGGGCGATAACATTGCGGCGTCACGCGCCCCTGATTTGCATCACGCGGCTGCTCAAATTTGCGGAATCAATGTCGCTTATGAGCGATTGGTGCCCCGAGAGCTTGGTCTAACCTTCGATATGTTGATCGGCCAGGCGAAAGAGCAGGGTCTTCGCGGTCTCAATATTACGCACCCCTACAAAGAGCGCATTTTGCAGTTTGTTACGATCGAGGATTCAACCGTCAAGGCGATTGGCGCCTGCAATACTGTTCTGTTCAACATGCACCCGATTGGACTGAACACCGATTACACCGGGTACATCGAAGCCTTTAAAGAACGTTTTGGAGATGCGCTTCCTGGCGCGGTTGCCATCGCGGGAAGTGGCGGCGTCGGAAAAGCGATCGGATTTGCTCTCGCGCAACTGGGGGCAAAGTCTCTGAAATTGTTCGACACTGACGAGCGGAAATCGTTTGCTTTGGCAAACTCTCTTCGAAAAGCACAGCACCGCATGAACGTTTTCGTCGCACCGTCGCTCGAGGACGCCTGTGCGGATGCGGATGGCCTCATCAATTGCACGCCGCTTGGCATGACCGGGTACGAAGGCAACACATTCAATGGTGTTCGGCTGAAGGGCAGGAGGTGGATATGCGATGCGGTCTACACGCCGGTTGAAACCGCATTTTTGAAAGAGGCAAAGGCAGCTGGAGTGGAAATCCTGAGCGGTTTCGAACTCTTCCTCTACCAGGGCATCCATGCCTTCCAATTATTCACCGGACGACAGGTAAACGCCGTGACGCTACGCCGGATGCTTGCGCCGCCACCATGACCATGTATGCGCCTCACGCCGCTGATCGGGAGCGATTGCGGTCTCAGATGACATAGAGGCGATCCGGTAACTTGCCGCGCCTGTCATGGGTTGGAGGAAAGTGTTGCGCAAGCTCTTTTCCGCACAGCTCGATCGCAGCGATGAACCCGTCGGCAACACGGTCTTCACGCGCATGCGCAATCAGGGCATCAACGGCTGCTTGCCATCTCGACTGCGGCACCCGTTTCGCGATCTCGTCATCGGCGATGATGCGCGCATAGCGCTCCGCCAGAGAAACAAATATCAGGATCCCGCAGCGCTCGACATTTCGAGCGATGCCTCGGCTGATGAACTGCTCCATCGCAACCCGGTAAGCAATAGCGCGTCGTGCCCGGCGCGGCACAAGCGCGACCCGCACGGCCGGAATACAAAGGATCGCGAGAAGAACGACAAATATGATGATCTGCACGGACAAGATCCGCAGGACCGGCATTGCGGTGAAGACCACGAGCAACCACGGCGCCACGAGCGCCACCAAGGCCGCGATAAATACCGGAAAGACCGTTGCATGCGAGGATACGTGCGCGAGCACGCAGACGATCTCTCCCGAGGTCTTTTCTTCGGCCGACCGGATCGCCCTCGTGATGCGCTCGTGGTCTTCGGTTGAAATGGTCATCACCAACTCCCCGACGCGCCGCCGCCGCCCGACGAGCCGCCGCCTCCCGAAAAACCTCCTCCGCCTCCCCCGCCGCCCGAATAGCCACCGCCGGAGGAGCCGCCGCTCGAGCCTGAACTGGCCAGGACATTCAGCACAATATTGAAAAACAGCCAGCGAAAAGTTGGCGAGACAATGAGCAGGACAAAGAACACGAATACGGCCGCAAAGATAATCCAACTCGTCGAATCGACCGGCTGCTGATAGTCGAGCCGTAGCGACGGCCGCTTCTGCCATTCCGACGCATCGGTCGTCAGAACCGTGATGATGTCGTCGACGCCGCGTGAAATGCCTTCGCTGAAGTTGCCGGCCTTGAAGCGCGGCGTCATCGCATTGGATATGATTACCTTCGACAACGCATCGGTCAGGGTCCCTTCCAATCCGTAGCCAACTTCGATGCGCACGCGCCGCTCGTTCGGCGCGACAAGCAGTAACACGCCGTTGTTTTTCTTCTTCTCTCCGAGCGCCCACTTGCGGAATAGCTCGTTGGCGTAAGGCTCGATCTCCTGCCCCTCCAACGAGTTTACGGTCGCAACGACGAGCTGAATTCCTGACTTTTCCTCAAGTTCAGCCGATTTCTGCTCGATCGCCGCCCGCGTGTCGGCTTGAATGATATTGGCCTGGTCGACGACCCGGCCAGTGAGCGCAGGAAAGTTGAGGGCGAAGACAGGCGCGATCGCAAAGAGCGACACCAACAACGCCGCGGCCAATCGCTTTCTCCCGCCAGTGGCAGAAAAAATGCCGGCCGCCTTCATGTTGATGCCTTCGCGTCGCAGCGCGCTAGAACTTTACTTGCGGCGGTTTTGCCGCGTCCTCGCTCGCTGTGAACTCCGCCATCGGCTTGTTGGACCGGAAGAACGTCGAGGCCCAAATCACACCAGGAAACGTTCTGAGTTCGGTATTGTAGGCTCGCACCGCCTCTATGTAGTCGCGGCGCGCGACGGCGATGCGGTTTTCTGTGCCTTCAAGCTGGGACTGAAGTGCGAGGAAGTTCTGGTTTGACTTGAGATCGGGATAGTTCTCGCTGATGGCGATCAGCCGGCCGAGCGCGCCGCTGAGCTGGTTCTGCGCGTCCTGGAACTGCTTCACCTTTTCCGGGTCGGTGAGTTGAGAAGCGTCCACCCTGATGCTGGTCGCTTTGGCACGCGCCTCAACAACCGAGGTCAGCACTTCCCTTTCCTGCTTGGCGTAGCCTTGGACTGTCGCAACGAGATTCGGAATAAGATCGGCCCGGCGCTGATAATTGTTCTGCACGTCCGACCATTTCGCTTTGGCTTGCTCCTCCAGAGTCGGGATCGTATTGTAGCCGCAGCCGGCAACGGTTAGTCCGAGCAAGATGACAGCAAAAATGCTGCGGATGCCTGTCGCCGATAAACCCATCGCAACCTCCCGATCAATTCGAACAAAAGTGTCGCCACGTCGGACGACGTTTCTAACACTGGATTATCCGGAATTGGCAGGTCCCGACGAGTTGGACCAGGGTCCAACGCAACAAAAAGCCGAATGTCCGCAGGGTTGGGGTATTACACCTTGAAAATCTCTGCGTAACGCCTCTTGACGGCCTCCCCTTCCGCCAGGATGCCTTCCGGGTCTTCCTTCATCAGCTTGATGTCCGCAAGCTTGCGAATACCAGGCTTTTCCACGGTCTGGGAATGCGCCGAGTACTGGCGGGCATCATCTACGACCAGCTGTTGAGCGTCCCGCGAGTGCATCCAGTTCTGGAACAGGCGCGCGGCGTTCGGGTTGGGTGCGCCTTTGAAAACCACGCTTGGTCCGGTGGCGAGTGGCGTGCCCTCTTCGGGATAAACGATTTCAACCGGTTGCCCTGCCTCCTTGTAACGGATGACGAGGTAACCAGCGCCGTCCACCATGACCGCACGTTCGCCGAGTGAAATACGCTTTGGCGTATCGGTCGCCGATTGGACCTGCATGACGTTCTGCGCCGCCAGCTTCACGAAGTAGTCCCAACCCAGATCGCGGGCGACTTCGAACGTCGAGTTCATGATCGTGCCGCTGTAGGCCGGGTGGGCCTTGACCAGTTTGCCCTTCCATTTCGGATCGAGCAGATCCTTGAAGCTTTTGGGCGCGTCTTCCTTCTTCACCAGGTTGGTGTTGTAAGCGATCGGCGAAATCAGGATGCGCGTCACCACATTCAACCCTTCGGGGTCGTAGTAGCGCTTGTCATAGTGCTTAACGACTTCCTCCGGCAGGTACGGCGCGAGCCAGCCGTTGCGCTTCCAGATGATGCAATGGGCCTGATCGGAGGTGTTGACGACGTCGACGCTATGGATGTTGGAGGAATATTCCTGGGCGATGCGGGTGAAGACGCGCTCGGCGCCCGACCGCTCCACACGCGCGGCGATGCCGGGATATTTCGCTTCGAACGCCTTGCCGAGGCGTTCCGCGAATTGCAGGTCCATGGCTGTATAAAAGGTGACCTTACCTTCTTTTTTGGCTGCCTCGATCAAGGCGGGCGTGATCGCTTCCGCCGCAGGCGCGGCAGCGACCCGCACAGCGAAAGCGCTGAGGCCAAGCGCGCCTGCACCCCTGAGCAAATCACGTTTCGTAAGTTGTTTGATCACGGCATCCTCCAATTTCTTCCGGCCAGTTTCTTATTCGATCACTTCGTCGGCGCGGGCGAGCAATGTCGGCGGTATGGTGAGCCCGAGCGCCTTGGCCGTCTTGACATTAATCGCCAACTCAAATTTTACCGGCGACTGCACCGGCAGGCTGTTTGCGCTCGTGCCCTTGAGAATGCGGTCGACGTAGGTCGCCGCGCGTTTGAATTGATCCGACAGATCCACTCCGTACGACAGGAGGCATCCATTGGTGGCGTAAAAGCGATAAGGGCAAATCGTCGGCAGTCGATATCGCGAGGTTAACTCGAGGATTTGGGAACGATGTGCGTTCGTGAAGGGTTCACCAACAACGATAAGACCGGCCCCGCCGTTGACGGCGAGCGTCGAAATCGCCTTTTCTATACCGGCCGCATCCTGAACGGTCGCCTTGATTGCCTGAATCGAAAACTGAGGAGCGGCCGCCTCAAACGCGTCGGTGAAATATGATCCGCCGCCCGGTGCCGATTTCGGATTGAAAAGCATCGCTGCACGCGTCACGCCGGGCGCGACATCCTTGAGCAGTTGCAGATACTTCGCTCCCATTGTCGATTCGATATTGGTGAACCCTGTAATGTTGCCGCCAGGTTTTGCGAAGCTCTGAACAAATTTTTCGTTTATAGGATCCGAGACATTGGTGAATACGATCGGAATCGTCTTGGATTCATGAGCAACTGCCCGGGTGACGATGGTCGCGTGCGAAACAATCACTTCCGGTTTCAGTTTGATCAATTCCGCTGCATGAGTTCGCGCGATTTCCGGGGTCGTTGCCCCCCACCTGTACTCGATCCGCAGGTTTTCGCTTGTCCACCCCAGCTGCTGAAGCTCTTGCTGGAATGCGTCAACTGAGCGCTTGCCGTCTCTGTCGTCCTCGTCGATCGCCAGCTCTACGCCAACCAGGCGTTTACGATCGCTCTGTTGGCCGAGCGCCGTTACGGGGCCCAGCAGCGCCGCAAGACAGACCGCGCCGAGAAACTCACGTCGCCTCATCGATCTCCCCTGCCAATGACAGCGCAAGAGCATAGCATCAACCGATGCAAGCGCTGAAATAGGCTGTAATTGCCTGCTTCTTCACAATGAGGCAGGAACAGGTGGTTTTCGGCGCGCTCAGCGCTGATGATGTAAGGCAGCTATTGTGACCGCCGCGAGATCGTCATGACCCAAGAGCCGATGCAGGCCAAAACCGATGTCCTGGTGATTGGATCCGGCGCTGCAGGAATGTACGCGGCGATCGAGGCAGCACGCAGCGGCTGTCAGGTCCTTCTTGCCGATCGGAGCCTGATCGGCCGTGGCGGCGCTACGGTGATGGCCCAGATGACCGTTGCTGTCGCGCTCGGGTCCGAAACTCCCGACCACTGGAGCCATCACTACGACGATACAGTCGGCGCCGGGCGCGGGCTTTGCAACGAAGCCCTGGCGCAGCTGTTGTGCGAGGATGGGCCCGAATGCATCCGCGCCATGGACGATTGGGGTGTGGGCTGGGCCCGCAAAGACGGACGCATCACACAAGCGATGGCTCCCGGCCATGATCGCCCGCGTTGCGTCTATGTCGACTTTCTCAACACCGGGCCCGCAGTGTCGAAGACGCTGCGGACGGTCGTGAACAAAGGCGGCGGAATCCGTAAGGCGGGCGATCTCTGTATCGTCGATCTTCTGCAAAGCAAAGGTGAAATCGTTGGCGCCGCAGCGCTCCATCTCGGAACGGGCGCGCCGGTGATTGTGTCGGCAAAGGCGACCATCATAGCGACAGGCGGCCTTACCCGGCTTTATCGGCGCAACAGCGCATCGGCAAATATGGGTGGCGACGGCTATGCCCTGGCTTTGCGAGCCGGCGCATCGCTCGTGGACATGGAGTTCGTGCAGTTTTTTCCCATCGGACATCTAGCTCCGCGGCTGATCGGCATGGACCCGATCATGTGGGATCCGTTCCGCTATAAGCTTGGCGGGCGGTTACTGAACAGTCGCATGGAGGAGTTCACGCAGCGCTACGGCGTGGCCGAGGACGGCAAATACGTTATTACGCGGGACGTCGGCAGTTACGCGATTCTCAAGGAGGTCGAAGCCGGGCGCGGCTCGCCGCACGGCGGCGTCTATCTCAGTTTTCAGCACTGTCCGGAACGCGCACTGCGCGAATCCTTTGGGCCGGTGATCGACCGCCTTGCCGCCAATGGCATCGATCTCACCAAGATGCCGATCGAGGTCGCACCGATCGCGCATTACCACATGGGCGGCATTGTAACCGACGCGCAGATGCAGACGGATCTGCCCGGCCTGTTCGCCGCCGGCGAGGCGGTGGGCGGCGCCAACGGCGCCAACCGGCTTTCCGGCAATGCAATTACTGAAGCACTCGTGTTCGGCCGTCGTGCCGGCCGCAGCGCCGCCGACTATTTAAAGGATTTGAGCGGATCAGCCGATCGCGCTGACAATGCCTCCAAGGCAATCGCATTGATAGCCGCCGATGCGCCGACCCGCGACCTCAACACCGCCGAGATGCTACAAACACTTCAGAAAACGATGCAAGACAATGTGGGCGCGTTGCGGAGCCAGGCAAAGATCGTCGTAGCTCTCGACGTCATCGGCCACCTGACCGAAGAGCTCGGAAACACTCCGCCCGGAGACGGCGATCGCTTCGATATGCGACGGATCGAATGGTTCGACCTTCGCAACATGCTGCTGGTTGCCCGCGTGGTTGCCGAGGCTGCACTCGCACGCACCGAAACTCGCGGAGCGCAACAACGCGAGGACTTTCCGCAATTGTCGCCGGACTGGGCGTTCAATCAGATTGCAAGGCTGCATCACGGGCATATTGAATTGTCCGGCGGCCCACGCGCCGTCGCGGTGGCAGCATCATGAGCGAAAGCGCAACACTCAAAATATGGCGCGGCCTCAATGCGAACGCCGGCCGCTGGGAAAGCTATGCAGTGCCGTTTGAGTCAGGCCAGTCCGTGCTCGACGGCCTGCGCTGGATCCGGATCAATCGCGATCCGACGCTGGCGATTCGTTTTTCATGCATCAACGCCAATGCCTGCAAGGAGTGCATGATCGAACTCGACGGCAAAACGGTCTACGCCTGCACGGCTCGCCTTCAGCCGCGCGAGATGACGTTGGCGCCACTCTCCAACAAGACGCTTGTTCGCGATCTGGTTACCGAAATCGCGCCGCCGGCGGAGCGTTTCGTCCCCTGAAAGGGCGCACACGCAAAAAGCTGTCGATATGTGCGTGAGTACAAAGGTTCCGGGCCCCGCATTTATAGTTAAACAATTCTTCTAAATTTATTCAGACCGAAGCTCATCGTGGCCACTCTTTTTTAGTTCTGCAATTCACAGTTCATCAAGCGGGGGAATTTAGAGTTGCCATGTCAATTCACCATGTTGGAGAAGTTCGGTGCCGCGTTGGCTACCCCGCAAATTTCTCTCGAGCGTTCTGTATTATCCAACAAAATCGGTCGCGGATGATGCTGTAGAAGGACGCATTCGCGCCGAGCAGATCAACAATATCAAGCGCTATCTGAGCTCAATGATGCTCGCCAACGCGTGCAACGCGGCGGTCCTTGTCATTGCGCTGTGGTCGTCCTCACAACGTCAATGGGCCCTCACATGGGCGTCCACGATCCTTCTGTTCACAATTTATCACGGCTTTAGAAGCATCTATTCGCACAACACCAAGCCGTCATATGTGTCGACTCGCGCGATCGTCCGAGCTGTTCGCAATGCCTTTTTGCTCGGCAGTCTCTGGGCAATGCTGCCTTTGCTGTTTTTTTCCGGCGCGTCGGCTGGTGGCCAAGTTATCATCGCATGCCTTTGTGCAGGGATGTTAGGAGGAGGCGCTTTTGCATTCGCCAGCATCCCTGCAGCGGCGATTGCATTCACAACGCCAATCGTAATTGGCTCCGCGATAGCTATCGGACGCAGCGGCGAGACAGCCTATATCCTCGTCAGTGTCCTGATGGTCAGTTACATCACTGTCTTGTTGAAGGGAGTTTTCGTCCATTCGGCACAGATCGCGACCAGGGTCACCGCACAGGTTCAGGCCGAAAGGAGAGTCAGGCGAGATGAATTGACGGCCCTGCCCAATCGCCTGGCCTTCTGTGAGGGTCTTGAGACCGCATTCGCACGGCTCGCCCGCACAGGTGAACAATTCGCCGTCCTTTATTTCGACCTCAATGACTTCAAGGAGGTCAATGATAAATTTGGGCATGCGATTGGCGACAAATTGTTGGTTCATGTCGGCCAGCAACTTAGGGATTGCGCCAGGGACACCGATTTGGTCTCACGGCTGAGCGGGGACGAATTTGCCGTGATAGCTGCAAATGCAACGGCGCCCGACGACGCCATAACGTTGGCAAACCGAATTATTGCCAGTCTTGATACGCCGCTTGTGATCGACGATAGCGAGATCTGCGCTAGCGGATGCATCGGCATTGCCTATGCACCAACCGACGGCGCTGGGCCGGAAGCTCTGCTGAAAAGCGCGGACGAAGCTCTGTATGCCGCCAAGCATGGAATCGGCGGCGCAATTCAGATCTACAATTCCGAGTTCAAGGAGCAGACGCGTCGGCGCCGCAGCCTGGAACGCGACCTTCGCTCTGCGCTCCGTCGAGACGAGTTCTTTCTCGTCTTTCAACCCATTTTATCACTTCGCAGCAATCGCATTTCCGGAAACGAAGCTTTGCTGCGGTGGGAGCATCCGGCCCTTGGTATCAGGACGCCGATCGAGTTGATGAGCATCGTCGAAGAAACCGGCCTCATCCATGAGATTGGCGATTGGGTCATTCATGAAGCCTGCAAGACTGCGGCTGCCTGGCCAAAAGATACACGAGTGGCAGTCAACATTTCGCCGACACAGTTGCGGAAAACAGGCCTCCTGTCTTGCGTTGTAAACGCTTTGACGGAATCCCGGCTGCCGCCCGGCAGCCTTGAGCTCGAGATTACGGAAACAGCGCTCGTCGATGACAGCGAATCCGTTCTCTCCAATTTGAAGGCGTTACGAGAACTTGGCGTTAGAATCGCGCTGGATGACTTCGGAACTGGCTATTCCTCCCTCACTTACTTGAAAAAACTTTCTCCGAATTGCGTCAAGATCGATGGCTCGTTCGTGCGGGATATGCTCGCGAACTCAGGCTGCGCATCGATCATAAAATCCGTTATCGGGCTTTCGAAGGACCTGAGTATCAATGTCGTCGCCGAAGGAATTGAGACCGCCGATCAGCTCTCTTTTCTTCGCAGCTGTAATTGCGATGAAGGACAAGGATATTTCATCAGCAAACCAAAGTCGGCCAATGAGCTTCTTGAATTCATGTCACGAAAAGGCGCGCGATTAAACTCCGACTCCGACGTGCCGTCGCCGGTCAGCTTATTTCAGTTCCGAAAAACGAATAGAAATGTGCCGTAATTCGCCCCGGCGTTGGAGCGGGCGAAGGGAATCGAACCCTCGTATGCAGCTTGGGAAGCTGCCGTTCTACCATTGAACTACGCCCGCGCGCGGTGACCATAGCGAAAGGCGAGCGGGGCCGGCAAGGAAGCGACGCCCCATGCCGCCACGTTTCACACCGCCACAAACGCAATGATCGCACGCAGTTACAACCTTAACGATTTTCCGATCCGGCGGATAAAGCATTGATTTACGGTGCAAAGCTACAGTGCGCCCGCATGCCACGCCATTCCTCCCGCCACTCCGGCAAAACGACGTCCAGTGGACCCTCGAAGCTCCGGGCCTGGTTGACCTCGCCGACCGCCATGGTGATGGCGGCAGGACTTATTGCGCCAAACCTTCTGAGCATCGCGACACTCGGCTCGCTCCTCGATGTGTCGCTCCCGCCGCGCACGATCTCCATCATGGCCTACGCCATGCTCGCGATCTGCGCCCGGCGCATTCCATTTGCGCTGACCGTCATTCTGTTTCTGGGCATCCTCGCCTTCGACCTGGTGTGGACAATTTCGGTCAGCTTCGGCCTCGCGCCAAGCGAACTCGTGACCGCGCTTGACCATGCGCAGCACGTCCACGTTTTCGAGTCGCCGCTCTATGGGGTGCTGATCGGCGCGCTGATGGTGACCTCAGCGGTGACTCTTTGGCTGCTGTACCGCCGCGAAACACTGCTCCAGGCCAATATCGTTGCGATGTTTGCGGCGGCGCTGATGTTTGCGGGCGTCGATTTCGTGACAAATGTATCGCCGCACTATCAGTTCGGCGCATTGCTCGGCCGCAATGTGCCGATCGAGTCGGCCGCTTCCAAATCGGGCTTCAATGGAGTTGTCGGCGCCGACGGCCGCAACGCAGTCATGGTGATCGTGGAGGGTCTCGGTTATCTCACTGACCCGACGGCACGACGACAGATCGACTCGCCGCTGTATGACGCACGGATCACAGACAAATACCGGGTCACGGACGGCAGCGTCATCTATTACGGATCGACCACCTCGGGCGAAATGCGCGAGCTGTGCGACACACGTGAGCCCTATCTGGAATTCAGCAAAGCCAGCGGCACTTCATGCTTGCCGGCGCGTCTTCGAAGGCGCGGCTACACCACTATGGCGGTGCATGCGTTTCATCACAGCATGTTCGAGCGCGATGAATGGTATCCGGTCATCGGTTTTGACAATGAAGTCTTCGGCGAAAAGCTTGTGAACATGACGCACCGCTTGTGCGGCAATGCCTTCCGAGGTGTCTGTGATGCCGATTTGCCGCCTGTGATTGCGCAGCAAGCCGCACTGAGCAAGAAGCCGAAATTCATCTATTGGCTCACGCTCAACACGCATATTCCGGTCGCGCCGGGCCAGGCGCTGGCGAATTTTGGCTGCCAAAAGGATGCCGGCATATTCCGGCACGTCCACGTCTGCGAAATGGCCGAGCTCTGGCACGACGTGTTTGAGGGCGTATCGAAACTTGCGCTCGACCCGAGCATCGGACCGGCAGACATTGTCATCGTCGGCGACCACTCGCCGCCGCTGTGGTCGCGGCGGGCGCGCGCGCAATTCGAGCCCGGCCTCGTGGCATGGTACCGACTCACCCCGCGCGACGGCGCGATGGCATCAAGCAGGGTGCAGAAAACGCCGACCGCGCGCTAGCTCTTGAAATGCTTCGACAGCTTCAGGCTCTGCGCCTGATAGTTCGAACCGATGCCCTGCCCGTATAGTTTTTCCGGTTTTGCGAGCATCTTCTCGTACACGAGTCGCCCGACGATCTGCCCGTGCTCGAGGATGAAGGGCACTTCGCGCGAGCGCACCTCGAGGACGGCGCGCGCGCCCTTGCCGCCGGCGCCAGCATAACCAAAACCGGGATCGAAGAAGCCGGCATAGTGGACTCGGAATTCGCCGACCAGCGGATCGAACGGCACCATTTCGGCGGCATAGTCGGGCGGCACCTGCACCGCTTCCTTGGATGCAAGGATATAAAACTCGTTCGGATCGAGGATCAGGCTCTTGTCGGGACGCGCCTGCATCGGTTCCCAGAAATCAAGAACGGCATAGCCACCGCGCCTTTCCACATCGATGAGTCCGGTATGGCGCTTGGCGCGGTAGCCGACGAGCCCGTTCGGCCCCAGCCCCGAGAGGTCGACGCCGACTGCAACGCCTTCGCTGACATCGGCTTTGTCGGAATCGACCAGGCGTTCGCGCGCATGCAGATCGCGCAAAGCTTCCGCGCCCAGCAGGGCGTGGCCACGGCGGAAACGAATCTGTGACAGGCGCGATCCCTCGCGCACCAGGACCGGGAACGTGCGCGGGCTGATTTCGGCATAAAGCGGCCCGTGGTAGCCCAGTTCAATACGGTCGAAGCCGCGCGTCTCGTCGGCGATCACGCGCGTGAAGACGTCAAGCCGGCCGGTGGAGCTCTTCGGATTGGCGGCGGCCGAAATTTCGTCGGGCAACGCCAGACTTTCCTGCAACGGCACGATGTAAACGCAGCCTGTTTCAAGAACCGCACCATCGCTCAACGAAATCTCGTGCAGCTTGAGCTCGTCGATACGCCTGGCGACGGTGGTGCGGCCGGGAAGAAAGCTTGCCCGCACCCGAAAAGCGATCTCGCCGAGCCGAAGATCGAGGCTGGCGGGTTGAATCTGATCGGGCACGAACTTGTTTTCCGACAGAATCGCGCCGTCTGCGGCGAGTGCCGCGATCATGCGGTCGGGCAAGATGCCCTTATCCTCGATCCTGAAGGAAAGCGTCACGGCCGCCCTGCGTCTAAAGTCGGGCCGATCTAACCCGAGGAGCGCCTTGACGGGAAGCCGTGCTCCCCGCTACAAACGGATTATCCCGTGGTCATTTGAGCCGGCCGGCTTGCAGCCACGTTAAACAAATCGCTAAAAGGCCGGGGACGCG
>Ga0163163_10001511_pt1 | contig 19652 bp, 14 predicted proteins | sample S65metaG_FD_119766 | JGI IMG/M metagenome (GOLD analysis project Ga0163163, IMG submission 119766) | Switchgrass rhizosphere microbial communities from Kellogg Biological Station, Michigan, USA - S6-5 metaG | ecosystem: Host-associated > Plants > Roots > Rhizosphere > Soil | place: USA... | reverse complement strand
TCCCGATAAGCGGCCCGTCAATTCGAAGCGGAACACATCCGGCCCGTCATGCATGTAGTAGTGCAAGTCGTCGCTCCGCCCCGTTGAGTAGTACATAATCCCTGCCGCCCTTCGACGAATTCGGCTTCCTTCAGAAGCGATAGCCGAACCCGACTGAGGGCTCTGCTCTGTGGGTGACTCGATCTAGGCCCTCGAGACCGGGAATGTCATAAGTCGGCGAGTTGTAAACCAGACCGCGATACTCTCCGCGGAAAAAAATGTGATGAGTCAGATCTACATCGGCCCCGCCACCATAGACAAATGCCGCGCGCGTTTGGGAATTGATGCCAGGCGTGTCTTTGGGATCGAATATCAAGCCACCGGCGCCGGCGAGCAGGAATGGGGTCCAACGCTTCAGCGGGTAGCGGAACACGTAGGCGCCCGAGATCTCGTGCGAATAACTCGGCACTCCGGTCGAGGTGCCGGCAAACCTGTAGCTTTGCGTGTTTAGTGAATAGCCGTAATTCGCTTCCACTCCGTGATTGCGGCTAAAAAAGAAGCGGTAACTTCCCAGCACGCCGCCGCTGTTGGTCGCTTCCTGCCGGGCGCCGTTGCTTGTAGTGGACTTCAGAAAGCTCCCGAAAGCCTGCGCCGAAACCTCGTTCCTGCCGGGACTCTCATCCTGCGGAAAAGCCGGAAGTGAAATAAAGATCGCGCACGCTGCTAACCCCAGAAGCGTCTTGATACGAAACATGATGGTTCTCCTTTGTGTCTAGCGCCGGCCCTTACCGGCTCGCTAAGCACACTATGCGGGATTGCCGCTAAGAAGGCATCACGACATGGAAGGCTTTTGAAGTACCTCTTCAGCGCGGATTGACAGTACCGAAATCGGGTGAGTGGGGCTCGCATACCACGAAGCGGGTGCGGCCCGATAACACTGCCAGGGTAGGACAGACTAAATTCGATCTGGTGATGTGCCGCTCTCACGAATCCCGAAGACCCCGTAAAACTACACGGGGCGTCAATCCCTTACGGCCTTCGCGGTGAATGCGGAATGATAATTTCCCGGCGCCCGAATAAACGGCGATCGACGGAAAGAGCCCCCGGGCCCAGTAAAGTGATCGCGGCCGCGATGATCACCACAAGAAACGCCGGCAGCGGCGTATTAAAGAGATTTGAGGTCGCCGGTGGAACCCAGGACCGCGCAATGCCGATCGTCGCGAGCGCCATCAACACGCCCGCAACTGGCGTGAGGAATCCAATCAAAAGCGCCAACCCGCTGGCTATGACGATCAAGCCGGCGAGCCATGCCGCAGACCCACTCCCAGGGTCAGTAAGGTACGATCCCCCCTCGACCACGGCGGTCAGGCCAATAGCCACTCGTAGCAGAAGCAAGCCGACACCCGGCCAGCCACCAGGAAAGGCCGAAAATAACCGTTGCAGGTCCCGCCTCCTTCACACTGCCACTTGCAGCACAAGCGCACCAGGCTAAGTGTAATCATTTCAGTAGCAAAGCGAGTCCCTAGAGCTCGGAATCTTTTTGTAACACTTTCGTGTTAGTGGAGTGAAAAACCACCTAATTGCCTATCATTTACCCGGCAAACTATAACTCAATGATTCCACGGCGCACCGCGATTGCAATCGCCTGGGTGCGATCGGTGGCCCCTAACTTCTCCATGATGTGTTTGATGTGAACCTTGACGGTCTCTTCGGAAATGAAAAGACGTTCGGCGATGTCACGATTCCGATTTCCTCCACTAATATGCCGCAGTACGTCAATCTCCCGCGGTGTCAGAGCTTCATCGCTCAGATGTTCAGCGAGCTGTGCGGCCACCTCCGGTGGAACGCGCTTCTTCCCGGCGTGAACCTGGCGGATTACCTCGACCAACTCTTTGGGAGGCATGCTCTTCAAGAGGTAGCCGCGAGCTCCGGCTTCGAGAGCGCGGTGGATTTCCACGTCGCCCTCAAAGGTCGTCAACATAATGATGCGGGCGTCGGCAAATTCCGTGCGAATGGCGATCATGGCGTCAATGCCACTCAGGTCGGGAAGCCTTAAGTCCATGAGAGTGACGTCAGGTTGAAGTTCGCGATACTTTTGGATGGCTTCTTTGCCGGTGGCAGCAGCCGCCACCAGCAGCATGTCCGGTTGGCTGTTGATGATGGTGCCAATTCCCTCGCGTAGGAGCGGGTGGTCATCCACGCTCAGAATTCGTATTTGAACCGACTCACTCATTTAGTTCTCCCATTGGTGTTTTGATCGCGAATTCCGTTGCGCCCCGAATGACGCTTGCCAAACCATCCCCGCCGCCGGCCGGAAGATTCGTGCTGAAAGGCCACGTTGCCGGGGACAGACAATTCTACTTCGGTACCGGCCGCTGCGCTGCTCCAAACGTGGAGCTGGGCGCCAATGCTCTCCGCACGTTCGCGCATGCCTGGTAAGCCCCAATGTCCCTCGCGCCCCGATTGCACCACTTCGGGAGCAATGCCGCAGCCGTTATCGCGAACCAGGAAACGGAAGGAACGGGTTGTGTAATCGAGTTCGACCTCGATCGACTTCGCGTGAGAGTGACGGAACGCGTTGACCACCGCCTCTCGGCCGATCCGGTAGATTTCATCGCGGAGGATCGGATGCAAAGGCTGCGGCAGGCCGTCTACGATGACGCGAAACTGAATCTCATCAGCGATGGCGAGCTCGTTCTTGATCTCAGAAAACGCCTGTTACAAACTAAGCGACGCGGACTGCGATGAACGTATACCCTTCAGCGCCGTCCGACCCTCTTCGATCACTTGACCCATCAGTTGAATGATTCGGCCCAGCGGCTTTTTTGCCGGCGAATCCTCAGGTACGTAATCGGCGGCGACATGCAGTTGCATGGAAGCGCTCAAGAAACCTTGCAGCAGCGTGTCGTGTAGTTCCTGGGCAATTCGCGTTCGCTCGGCCAAGCGTTCCTCGAACCGAACATTCAGCCTGCTGGTGAGCTGCTGCAGCCGGAGCCGGTAAAGTGCGAGCACAGCAAGCCCAAACAAAACCACGCCGATGACGCGAAACCACCACGTCTGCCAGAACAACGGGGCGATCGAGAATCCGAGCACCGTTTCCTGATTGTTCCAAACACCGTCGGGATTACTCGCAATCACCCGAAAACGATAGGAGCCGGGCCCCAGGTTGGTATAGGCTGCTTCATGCGCCGTAGTGGGTTCACTCCATCCGTGGTCGAATCCGTCGAGCGAGTAGCGGAAGCGTACACGCTCGGGAACGGAGAGACTCAATCCGGCTAGCCCGAAGACGATCCTCCTGGGATTGGCGGGAATGCGCACGGGACCTTGAAGCTGAATCGAATTGCCATCCACCGCGATAGTTTGAACCTGAACCATGGCGAGGATCGAGTTGCTTCTCAAGCGTTGTGGATCTACCACGGAAATACCGCGATTCATTGAAAACCAGATCCGGCCCTGCGGGTCCGCCACCACCGACTGGTGCCGCTTCACTCCTTCGAGTCCGCGCAAGCCGTCCGCCAGCCCATACTCTCGTACATCCCCATCCGCCAATGTGCCCTGCAACAATTTATCTCGCTTCACGCGCAGGACATGATTGGAAGTGGACACCCACAGCGATCCGAAGCGGTCTTCCGCTATTCCCAGAATCTGCTCGCGCAAGGATCGGGGCGCTCCTGGGGGAACGAGAAACCCGTGGGGCCCCCGGAAAGCGATGCCGGAGACAGTGCCAACCCAGAGGACGCCCGTCGAGTCCTCCAGCAGGCAGTTCAGGTTATCGGAAGGCAGGCCGTCGCGCGCTGTGTAGGTTTGCCAGTGGCCTTTCGCCAGGGCGCTTAGCCCGTTAGGCGTCGCGAACCACATCGTTCCGTCCGCACCTTCCAAGATCGAAAAAATCGTGTTCGAAGCCAAACCATTCGCTGTCGTATAGTTTTTGAACTGGTCGTTCGCAAAACTGCTCGCGCCGCCGCTCAGGGTTCCGGCCCAAACCGTTCCGTCTCGCGCTTGGTACACGGAATAGACGCTGTTTTGAGCGAGCCCATCTGTTTGGGTCCAACTCTCAAGTTCGAATGAGTTTCCCTTAGTTCGTAAACGGGTTAGCCCACCACGCTGCCGGCCCAGCCACAATTCGTCCTTTCCCCCAGCGATGGAATAAACCACGTCTTTTTCCAATTCATCATTGCCGATGCGTCCATGTTGTCCATCTTTCAACCACCACAACCCGCCGCTGATGGGCGGAAACCACACGCGTTTTTCAGCGTCGGCGAAAACGGGATTGCTACCATCGGCCGGGAGTCCCTCCGGAAGGGAATACGTCACAAAAGCGCTGTCGCGGAGGCGTTCCAGGCTTCCCGCACTTCCGATCCATAGATTCCCTTCGCGATCTTCAAAGACGGCCGTCACCGCTTCCCCAGTTCCACGACGGTCGGGATCGAGCAGTGAAACCCCCTGCGTGTTGAAGCGGAGAAGGCCCCGCGAGTCCGTGCCCACCCAAATGTTGCCATCGCGATCCCGGGCCATCGCAAGGGCTTGAAAGTTGTTGAGAGCAGCTGGTATCCCCACAGAGGTGAGTTCACTGCCGTTCCATCGAACCAATCCGTTATCCGTCCCCACCCATAAATCCCGGTCGCCGTCGGGCAACAAACAGTTGATCTTCGTGTCCGGCAAACCCTTCGAGATTGCTGTGGTCTGATTCCCGGCAGACCGGAAGAGACCAGCATCCCGGGTTCCCATCCACAGGTCGCCTGCCGCCGTTTGAGCCAATGAGAGTATGGGAGAGCGGGCCAGAGGACTTGCAGCGGTAAGCACTTCGAATCGGGGCCCATTATGTCGGATTAAACCGTCCTCAAGTCTTGCGACCAGAAGGTTACCTTGATTCGAGCGAGCTATCGTCGTGATGTTCGAATAGGGCATACCCAGATTCAACATCGCGTCCTCAAAAACGCCGTTTCGGTAGCGCAGCATGCTGGGCCCCTGCAAGCGGACCCATAAATTCCCTTCCCTGTCCACCGTTAAACCGAGAACACTGGGAATCGGCGTAGACGCAGAGATCCCCGGCATCAGCCGGAAATTCAAGCCGTCGAATCGAACCAGACCAGCATCCGTCCCGATCCAGAGATAGCCGTCCGGGGTTTGCGCGATCGCATATACCGGTCCACGCGGAAATCCACGTTCGGAACCCCACCGATCGTGAATGTACTGCGACATAGCCCGATTGGGGTCGATCGCGTACGCCGGCCCAACCGAAAGACCGGCAACGCCAGCAAGTTCGGCAATGACCCAAAGCAAAATTCGGCGCCGGTCAAGGTAAGTATTCAAACTTCTCAACGATCACCTCAGAACCATGCCGTAACGGGTTGGTCTTGTTGTTGTAGACGTACAAGTTCATGCGTACAACCTCGTTGCCGGGGACGGGTACGCCGGATGTGAATACGTGGCTCGCGAGAGCCGGCGAATCGATTTTAGAACTACGGCCGCGCACAGTCTTGAACGTCGCGCGTCCCGGTTCCCAAAGAATCCAATGAGTCAGAACTCCCGCGGGCGCCATAAATCGTACGACATTCGCCGGGACATAATACGGTTGAATCACATACTGGGAATTCTTACTTTCCGCCTCGCCCCAGCGGCTCACTTCGATATCCATTTCCCGTGGCGGGCCGAAATCGTCCCAGGTGAACATACCGAAGACTGTGGCAGGCTCCAATTGCGATATGTCACGAACGGTAAAGCGGTAGGTGCCGTATCCGAGACTTCTGGTGAGACTCACCTCGCCACTTGTCCAATTTCCGGGCTGCCCGGCGATGCGAAGGTGCAGTAGCCCTTTCTCGTCCATCCACGCGTTCGCGGGGTCGTTCAAGTTCCGAGTGCCCCCACGATCGCTGGAGGACTCGCGTATATCCCAATCGTAACCGCTGAAATGGAGTGTTTTCGCTACAGGCCGCGTTAACATTGCGCCTTCAGCGGTCGCAACGGCAACAACGTCGCCTCCCTTTTCCGGCAGGGCATTGGCGATCGTGGGAGGGCGATACCCAGGATTCACCAACAGCGCGGCGTATGCCGATCCCGGATGCGTCGCGCTCTTCCACGACGAATCGCGCGAAATTGCAGTGAACGGCTGGTCCGCAGTAGGCTGCACCCACCATAAGCCGCTTCTGGCGAAAATGACGATCCGCTGCCCCGCCCTGGCACCGTCCACTCGGCCTCGAATGTCGTTGATTTTGTCGGGGCTGCCTTCGCCCGCGGGCGGAAGTTTAGTGAAAATGATGGAAGGCTCGTTCGCCCGAGTCACTTCACAGCCGGTCAACAGTGCGCAAAGCCCTATCAGAATAGCCTGTGCCCAGGTGTTACTGTGCTGTTTGTGAAATGCCTGCGCCAAGAGAGACGATTCCCTTCCGGATTGCGGCGCTACCAGTCCGCCCGCACTCCGAACTGAATCTTGCGAGGCGAAAACCAGTCGCTCTCACCTGTCACCTGCCCAAACAGAGGGCTGGCGGCGTTGGTTTCTATGTTACCCCACAACGTCCTATTAAACGCGTTGAGCGCGTCCGCTCGCAACTGCACGCGGAGGCTCTCCATTGGATGGAAATCTTTCTGTAAAGAGAAGTTTTCAGAGAGCAGCCACGGCCCGCGAAGTTGAGAAAGCAAGTATGAGGTGTTTCCCCGTTGGTAGCGTCCGATCGTGATCGGATCCACAAAGACCGAGGTATTAATGTATTTGTTCGCGGCACTCGGCTGGTTGATCCGGCTCATGTCGATATTGGAAGAGTTCCAACCAACCGTCAGAGGCGCTCCGTTGGGGTTCTCGGCAAATCCAGGATTCGTCGAGAAATTGCTGTTCGGCGTAGGGGAGCCGGTAATCCCGAGCGGCCATCCACTGACGTAGTTGCCGATATATTGAATGGCCCATCCCCCCAGGACGAAATTGACGGCCGCGTTGCCGTTGGAACCGAATCTCCGCCCCTTCCCGAAAGGAAACTCGTATTGCACGGCAATCTTAAAAGCATGGGTGCGGTCGGCGTCGGAAATTGATTTGGCGCCAGCGAGATTGTAGTAGTTGGCGGAAAGCGCGGCGTTGACGCCATAGGTATCTCCGAACGCCGAATGGACGTTCGAGATCGCCTTCGAAAAAGTGTAGTTCCACAGGAAGCCGGCGCCGGATGCGAATCGCCGGTTCACTTGAACTTGTAGTGCATGGTAGGTAGAGAATCCGAGCGGGGTAAACGCGCTGTTGATCTGATTCCACGCCATGATTTGCGGGTATGGCAGCAGTGTCTGGTAAGCGGGCACAGCGATTCCGGACGTGCCAAACGGATATCTCCCGCCCGCGGCAGCCACGGAGGCAGGAAGTCCAGCCTGGCTGGTTACACTCACTCCCAGTGCGTCGCCGAGTGTCAGGTACTTGGGATCAAGCTGGTTCAAGCGGCGTAGGTCGTTCGCTTGTATGCCCGTACTCTTCGACCCGACATACCCGATATCGAGAATCGTTTGGTACGGTAGCTCCCGCTGGACGTTGAAGTTCCATTGCTGAACGTAACCATTCTTTCCGGCATCGGGATCGTAGCTCACGATGCCCCATACCCCCGGCGATCCGCTGGCAAGAGAAGCGTTCTGCGGAAGATTCCGGGCCACTCCCGGGTAAGGATTCGACCAATTCCACGCAGCTTGATAGTCGATATCGGAAGTGATTCGATCCTCCTGGCCGAATCCGGCCGTCTGGGCCCACGGCACACCAGACCACCCGTTGGCGTTGCGTCCCAGATAGTAAATACCGTACCCGCCGCGGATAACAGTTTTGCCGGTGAGCTGATACGCGAAGCCAAACCGTGGCGAGAAGTCCCGGTAATGATTCGGCTCGAACGTTCGTCGATCCGCGCTGGCAAATTCAAGTGCGCCCGGAAATCCCCATGCCGGATCTATCAGGGCGGGATTCCAGTTGCTCAGGCGATTGTACTGTTCGACAGGAAGCGGCTGGTAATCCCAACGTACGCCCAAGTTCAGAGTGAGCCGGCTGCTCACCTTAAAATCATCCTGTAAGAAGACGGCAAAGTTCAGATATCTCGACCCTGTGGGCGTCCCCGTGGGCACGCTTGCCGTTGCGACTTGACCCAGCAGCATGCTCGCAAATCCGTTCCCAGTTTGCGTGAAGCCTTGGATGCCGGTTTGCGCCTGACTAAAGTCGATCTCTGCCGGACCGTTGTTGGTTCGCCAACGTAAGTAGGATCTTCGCCAGTCCACACCTGCCTGGATCGTATGCCGGTTCTTGATCCAAGTCATGGTATCGACAATTTGAAAGTTTTGGCCCGCCCCAAAATCGTTCGTCTGGAACCCAAGGATTGGATAATTAACCAGGTAGTTGGCCCCGAAATTGATCTCGGGATAGTTGTAGTTCTTTGCTAGGCCCTGCAGGCCCAGAGCCGCTACGCCATCTTCACTAAGATGCGTCGAGAGGCTCGGATTCCGCTGCCGGTTGAAACCCAATTGCAGATGGTTCAGAAGCGACGGCGAAATTGTCCAGTCGTAGGCCACGCGCCCGTACCAGCTTCGAACCCACTGGACTCGCGACCGAGAAAGCGGGCCGCCCGAAGGATCGTTGAAGTCCCAAACACCGCCTTGATCGAGAAGCACGCGCGGACGGTCGACGTAAACGAAAGAGCCGTTGATCTTATGCAGCAAAGACGGGGAATGATCCACCTTGATCGAGAATTGATTCTGCGTAAATCCCGCTTGATTCGCTGCCGGGAAGAACGAGTTGTTGAGCAAAGCAACCTGGCCATCCGGTCCTTTAACCGTCGGCAGGTAGTCTCTTGTGAAGATCGCTCCCAGCAATTTCGCTGGACCGGAGATAAGCTGGGGCGGAATGATATTCCCCGGAAACGCGTCACGCACCATCTGGCCGTTTACGATTCTGGTGGTTGCCGGATTATAAATGGCCCCCGCGTAAATGTTGCGGCCGAGCGCATCCTGGCCAATCACCTGGTTGGTCAGGAGCCGGCTTAAATTGCCACTCCAGAACTCATTCAGCGGCACCGTAACCGTAGGAGACCCGCCGCCCGCCGACGATTCCTTGTAGCGCTCGTAGGCCACGTAAAAAAACGTCTTGTCTTTGCCGTTGTAAATCTTGGGCAAATACACCGGCCCGCCGACCGAGCCGCCCCAGTCATGTCGGCGGTCCCTCTGCCTTGACTTGCCGTAGTAGTTGTTTACGAAGGAGTTCGCGTCCATCCACTCGTTGTGGATCAACCCGAGAGCAGAGCCATGAAGCTGGTTGGTGCCTGACTTCATGACAAAGTTGAACACGCCGCCCCCGGTGCGGCCGTATTCCGCGCTTAGGCCGGACGTTTGCACTTTGAATTCGCCAAAGGCTTCCAGGGATGGCGTGGCCTCGCCGAAGTCGCCCCCGATATAAATTGTGGCGTCCGCTCCGTCCAATACCACTGCCTTCGAAAAAGCAGCGCTTCCGTTGATCCGGCTCTCATAACTGTTGCCGCCCACTCCAGGTGTCAACAAGTACGCGAAGTTTTCCGCGTAGCGGCCGCCCGAGAAGTCTAGCGGGAGATCGATCATCGTGCGGCTGCTAAAGCCCATCGAGACCTCCGGCGTGTCTCTTTGCAGAAGCACCGTATCTGCTCGCACCTCCACCGATTCGCTGACCTCTCCTAATTCCATCTGCGCATCGATACGCGCAACCTGCGCCACGCTCAAGGTTAAGGGCTCCCGCACCAGAGTCTTGAGTCCGGTTCCCTGGAAAGTCAGCTTGTATACACCGACGGGAAGATTCGGCACTGTGTACTGGCCGGCCTCATTTGTTTCCGAGTCGTAAGAAGCGTTGGTCTCGGCGTTTACAACTTTGACCTTTACACCGGAGGCAAAGGCTCCCGACGGATCTCGGACGCTACCTGTGATGGTGGCGCGATCCTGTTGCGCGAGCGCGATAGAGGACATCGCAATAGCTACGAGAATGACACTTCTCAACGCCACGGATCTCTTCCCCCGCTGCGCACTGGCAGTGATTTAGGATAACCCTGCGGGCGTTGCTTGAACAACGATAATCTGCAAAATACCTCGATAGAGGTATGGCGGGATAACCACTTGGAACTAAAGAAGAATCACGGGCAATAATTTACTTGGGAGTTCCACAAACTTGCCGACACTAGGAACGTGCCGCTTGCCGAGCATCCCGTCGGCCATATCCAAAAAGCGATCATCGCCGCAACTTAAACTTGGTGGCGTACTAAGCACCCCGGTTCGTATAGGTATACGAGGTTCGGTCTTGCGCTGAGTGCCCTTGAAGGGCGATGCCTTCACTGTCGATTTACGGAGTGCTGAATTCTCACTCATAGCGAGCACCCCCAGAATTTCGCTCATCATCCAACTTCAGGGCAAAGGCGAATTGGCCCTTACGGAAAAACATGGAATCCGAACCTAAAACACCTCAACAGGCAATTCTATACTTCAACGATCGGAACAACTGCCGCGAGTTTCTAATGGCGCGGCGCTGGCCGGACGGCGTCGCTTGTCCGACCTGCGGAAGCGTTCCAGTTCACCAATAAAACCGGAACCATCTTCGAGGATTCTCCGCTGGGCTTAGATCAGTGGCTCATTGCGGTGTGGATGGTCATCAACTGCAAAAGTGCTGTCGGCATTAGGCGTGATATCCTCACGCGGCTGGGCAGTTTCAGCCCGCTTGACACCGCAGTGCAAAAATTGCAGATTTAATGAGAAACGGGGTACTGAACGGCCTGCGTCGTTCCTTTTGTGATCGTAAGGAGGGATCATTTATGGCGCTATGTATCCACTGCAAAACGGAAGAAACCGAACTCTACGAAAACGGCGCTCCGACCTGCCTCAAGTGCGCGGAGGCCCCCAAGCGAAAGCCTGCCGCAACGCAACAGGAGATACGGAACGCATTGCTCCATAATATCTTAGAAGCGACAGCGCAACACAATGAGGCGCGCGCAGACTTTGAAGAGTCGATTTCTAACAGCCTCCCTCATCCTGATGGAACCCAGCGAATCAAAAATACCTCAAGCAACCTATCCATAGCCCGAAAAAAAATGATGGCGGCGCACAACCGGCTTGATCGCTTTTTGGAGACCGGAGTCGCGCCACAAGACCTGAAGCGGAGCGGGTGAAGCCTACTCCTTCGGGGTCGACTTCGGACTAACCAGCTTGCCCTGTGGCTTGGCCTTCTTTGCTGGCTTGCCCTTCGCTAGCACGATCCGCACGAACCTATCGAAGTTCTCAAACTCCGATTTGGATGGATTCGGGATCCTGATTTTAGTGTGCGGTGGCAAACGTTAACATTCCGACGCCTTGCACAGAAACGCTAAACAGCCCGATTTGTTAATACCCCGATCGTGTGACAGAGTTCGGGCATACCTCAAAAGTGTTAAGAAAAGATTCCATGTAACGGGAATTTCCTTTCGCGCCCGTTTCCTTTACGCTTCAGTCAGTCACTGAACGCGACGGCCGGAAGAGGACAGGAGAGCACCATGATTTTGACCATATTCACTGCATTTCACGTCATATTGAGCCTGATAGGAATCGGCTCAGGCTTCGTTGTGGTGCTTGGACTGCTGAATTCCAAACGATTGGACGGTTGGGCGACGGTCTTTCTTTCCACCACCGTCCTCACCAGCGTTACTGGCTTTTTCTTCCCCGTCCACCAGTTTTTGCCCTCCCATGGCGTCGGTATCGTCTCCCTGATTGTTTTGGCGATGGCGATTCGTGCACTCTATCGTCATCGGCTTGCGGGAGGCTGGGCGCGGACTTACGTGATCGCATCCGTGATCGCACTCTATCTGAATGTGTTTGTTCTGATTGTGCAGCTGTTCCGCAGAGTTCCCGCCCTGAAAGCGATCGCCCCGACACAATCCGAGCCGCCCTTCCAATTTGCGCAGCTCGCTGCTCTTTTGCTCTTCATTGGACTAGGAATTCGCGCCTCGATGAAGTTTCACGGCGAGCCCGCGCGCTTCGCTAAGTCCTAACATGGGGTCGCAGTCGGGCTGGACCTATACAAAGGGAAAATCAAATGGCTAAGACGAAATCGGCAGTCAACCAGAAGGAAATTTCCCGCGACCGACTCGCGGAGCTGTTAAACGAAGATCTTTCCCGCGAATATCAAGCCATCATCGCCTATGTAGTCTATTCCCAAGTGCTCAGCGGCGCCCAGTACATGGACATCGCCGCCCAACTGGAAATCCACGCCAAACAGGAGCTGGATCATGCCCTGATCCTTTCGCGCCAAATCGACTATCTCGGCAAGATGCCGTCGGTCACGCCTAAACCGGTGCGGACGTCCACAAATCCCAAAGACATGCTCCGCTTCGATCTCGATAATGAAAATGAAACTGTTCGCAATTACCGCGATCGCATCCGGCAATGCGAAGCCCTTGGAGAGTACGCGATGGCGGAGCAGATTCGCCAGATTCTCATGCAAGAACAAGATCATCAAATCGATTTGGCCACCGCCCTCGGCGAGAAAGTCCCGGACACCAGTGGTGGCCCCAAAGGACGCGCCATCCGCAAGCGCCGCTAACGCCCCAATTCCGCCGACGGGTTGATGCGCGGAACTGACGCAGTTATCATGGTTCCTCCAAATGGCGAAAGTACAAGGAGACGGGCCATGGTGCAGTGGAAACCTCAATCCCCGACATCCTCTTCCGGCCTTCAAGGGTATGGGCTTGCAGTTCTTTCCGTCTCCGCGGCGCTCGGTGGAGCGCTCCTCATTGAGTCCATGCGCATGCGCGATGTGGAAGTTCCCCTTTTCCTTTTCGCCGTCGCGATCTCGGCTTGGTACGGAGGAGTTGGCTCCGCGGTGATGGCGCTGCTCCTCTCTTGCGCGACCTTCGATTATTTTTTTGTAGAGCCCGTTCACTCGGTATACATCTCCGGTTCCGACCTTCCGTACTTTGCCATCTTCTCCACATTTGCAAGCTTGGTCACGTGGTTCAGCACCATTCGCCGCCGCGCCGAAGAAGGGCTGCGACAAGCTCGCGACAAGCTCGAAATCGAGGTGGCGGAACGAACGCAGCAGGCTAGCTTGCTCAATTTGACGCATGATTCGATCTTCGTCCGGGATATGAATTTTGCCATCACCTACTGGAATCGGGGCGCCGAAGAGTTGTACGGATGGACTCCTGAAGGAGCGATTGGTAAGTCTTCAGATGAACTTCTGCGGACTGTTTTCCCGGTGCCACTCGAGGACATCCGCGCAGAGTTGCTGCAAACCGGGCGCTGGGAGGGCGAACTCAAGCGCGTGAAAGCCGACGGGGTCCAGGTGATCGTGGCCAGCAGATGGTCCTTGCGGCGCGACGAACGGGAGCGGCCAGTTGCCATCCTGGAAACAAGTAACGATGTTACGGAGCGTAAGCGATGGGAACAACAAATTACCAAACTCAACGAAGAACTTGGTAAACGAAGCTCGCAACTTGAGGCCAGCAATAAGGAGTTGGAAGCATTCGCCTATTCCATATCGCATGATCTTCGCGCCCCGCTTCGCCATATGGCTGGGTTCACCGAACTCCTGAAGAAAAGTGCGGCCCCGGTGCTCAACGAGAAGCACCAGCGATACGTGACCATGATTCTCGAATCCGCCAAGCGCATGGGCAATCTGATCGACGATCTGCTAGCCTTTTCGAGAATAGGCCGCAGCGAAGCCCACCGGACCACTGTCAGTATGGAGCAATTGGTGCAGGAAGCCTTGACCGAAGTCCGGCAGGATACCAATGGACGCAAAATTGTTTGGAAGGTGGGCGAGTTGCCGGCCTTGTATGGCGATCGCTCCATGCTACGCCTCGCCCTCGTCAATCTGATTGCGAACGCGGTCAAGTTTACCCGTACGCGCCCGCAGGCCGAGATCGAAATCGGATGCCAGGATCAGAAGAAAAACCAGGTGGTGGTTTTCGTTCGTGACAATGGAGTAGGATTCGATATGAAATACGTAAATAAGTTGTTCGGCGTGTTCCAGCGACTCCACCCGGCTGAAACGTTCGAAGGGACCGGCATCGGGCTGGCGACCGTGCAGCGGATTGTCCATCGGCATGGCGGCAGGATTTGGGCTGAGGGCATGGTAGATCAGGGCGCTACGTTCTATTTCACACTTTTTAAACCACAGGAGTCTAATTGATGAGCAACTTGGGGCGAATTTTATTGGTGGAGGACGATCCCAAAGACGTCGAGCTTACCCTCACCGCCCTTGAAGAGTATAATCTTGCCAACGAGGTTGTTGTCACGCGCGATGGCGTGGAGGCTCTGGACTATCTTTATTGCCGCGGGGAGTTCGCTATGCGTACGGGTGACAACCCCGCCGTCCTGCTGCTCGATCTTAAACTGCAAAAGGTTCATGGATTAGAAGTGCTGGAGCAGGTCAAAGCGGATGGAAAGCTCAAGATGATTCCCGTGGTGGTGCTCACTTCTTCCCGTGAAGAGATCGACATGGTGGCCAGCTATAAGCTCGGAGTCAACGCCTATGTCGTGAAGCCCGTGGATTTTCACGAATTTGTAAACGCAATCAAGGAGCTCGGGGTCTTCTGGGCTGTGATCAATGAACCTCCGCCCGGAAGCGCAAAAAAGAACTAGTCCGGAAATGAAATCTCAGTTGCGCATTTTGCACCTGGAAGATGACCCGCGGGACGCAGAACTGGTTCAGGATACCCTCGAGACCGATGGCATCAGTTGTGTCGTCCAGCGGGTTGACACGGAGGCCGCTTTCGTAGCGTCTGTTAAAAAAGGCGAGGTCGATTTAATTCTCGCCGACTATACTCTTCCCTCTTTCGACGGGCTGTCGGCGCTGCACATCGCCCGGCAGCATTGTCCAAATCTGCCCTTCATCTTTGTTTCCGGGACATTAGATGAAGAAATCGCGATTGACGCGCTCAAGATCGGCGCCACGGATTATGTTTTCAAGACGCGCCTTTCGAGAATCGTACCTTCGGTGCAACGGGCGTTGCGGGAGGCCGGCGAGAAAACCGGACTATATCACGCCGAGGAAGCCCTGCGGCGCAGCGAAGCTTACTTGGCGGAAGCGCAGAAACTGAGCCACACCGGCAGCTTCGGCTGGGACATTTCGAGCGGAGAAATCAACTGGTCTCAAGAAACGTTCCGCATCTTTGAATACGAGCCGGCAGCAAAAGCTACGATTGACCTGGTCGTCCAGCGAATTCATCCGGAAGACGCGGCAGAGGTGAAGCAAATCATCGATCGGGTTTCGCTCGAGAAGAAAGAGTTTGATTTTGAACATCGCTTGCTGATGCCCGATGGTGCCGTTAAACATGTTCGCGTTGTAGGGCGACCCTCTGAGGACGAGTCGGGCCGTTTTGAATTTGTGGGTGCGGTTACGGATATCACGGAACGAAAACACGCAGAGGCGCTGCTAAGCGAGAGCGAGCAGCGCTTTCGAGCAATTTTCAATGAAGCCGGTGTCGGCATTGTGCTCGTCGACCTGGTGTCAGGAGCACCCATCGAGACGAATCGCGCGCTCCAAACAATGTTGGGCAGTACCCGCGATGAACTCAGCCGCTTCGAGACATACGATCAGCTCACTTGCGCGGAGGATCGGGAGGCTGATGCCGCACTTTTCCGTGACCTTTGCGAGGGGAACCGCGAGACGCTTCGCCACGAAAAACACCTCGTTCTCAGCGATGGCAGAACCGTATGGACAAATGTGACATTTACGCTCCTGCGAGATTCCCAAGGACGTCCAAAATATGTCATTGCCATCAATGAGGACATCACCGAACGGAAGCGAGCCGATGCGGACCTCCAAAAAGCAATGGAGGAAATCAAGCAGCTGCGTGACCAGCTCTATAAAGAGAACTTAGCTCTGCGCGAGGAAATCGACAAAACCTCGATGTTCGAGGAAATCGTGGGCGAGTCGCCTGCACTGCGGACTGTCCTGGCACGCGTCGAAAAAGTCGCGCCGACCGATTCCACGGTCCTGATCACCGGTGAAACCGGCACTGGCAAGGAACTCATCGCCCGCGCGATTCACAAGCGTTCGCGGCGCGCCTCACGAGCGTTTGTAAGTGTCAATTGCGCGGCCACACCCGCCGCGTTGATTGCATCGGAGTTGTTCGGCCATGAGAAGGGATCCTTCACTGGCGCTCTGCAGCGCCGCCTGGGCCGGTTTGAGCTTGCCGAGGGAGGCACCATCTTCCTGGATGAAGTTGGCGAACTACCGGCGGAAACTCAGATCGCTCTCCTGCGCGTATTACAGGAGCGTGAATTCGACCGTATTGGCGGAAGCCACCCAATTCACGCGGACGTACGAGTGATCGCCGCCACCAACCGCGACCTGGAGGCCGCGATTGCCAGCGGCACCTTTCGTAGAGATTTGTACTATCGCTTGAATGTTTTCCCGATTGAGATGCCGCCTCTCCGCGCGCGGAAAGACGACATCCCTACCCTCATCGATTACTTCATCCATCGCTATTCCAGAAAGCTGGGAAAGAAGGTAGCGGCAATCGATAAGAAGACTCTGGAACTCCTGAAGTCGTATTCCTGGCCGGGGAATATTCGGGAATTGCAGAACGTGATCGAGCGATCCGTGATCGTCTGTGAATCCGATCTCTTCTCGGTCGATCCAAGCTGGCTCTCTTTCGAGCCATCAACCCCTCAACGCGCCCGCGCGGCCACCGCTCACGTTTCTCCCGCCGAAGAGAGAGACGCGATAGAGACGGCCTTGGCAGCCACGGGAGGCCGCGTATCAGGACCGTCGGGTGCGGCCGCCCAGCTTGGGATGCCCGCCTCCACCCTCGAATCGAAGATCCGGTCGCTGAAGATCAACAAGTTCCGATTTAAGAACACATGACCTTGTTTAGCGTTAGGGGTCGCATTGGCGAAAAGCGTCAGCGAATTCGCGAATTTCTCGTCAATTCGCGATCAAAAAAAACCTGACGCACCAGTTTTCAATACGTTACAAACGGACCTCGCATTGCTATATTAGGCCGCATGACCCGAGTGAGCCATGTTAAGGATTCAGCGGTCCGTTAACCGCGGCGTGGTTTTCTCCCTGAGCGGTCGTATTGAAATTGAGGACGTTGCCGAGTTGCAACGCATCCTGGACCTGGAAGCAGTCGAACAGAGCATCGCTCTGGATTTGCAGGACATAACGATCGTCGATCGTGACGCCTTGCAGTTTCTTGCGCGCTGTGAAGCGGATGGAATTAAGCTGGAGAACTCTCCAGCCTATCTCCGCGACTGGCTAGCCACCGAGCGAAACCAACGCGGGCACCAAAGTCACTAGGCGAAGCGGCGTTCCCCGCCAGCCGGCCAGTCCCAGAGGAGGATTGCAATGGGTTTCAACAGCTTTTTGTCTTCGTTCGTGGCGAATGCGGATACTGACAGAGTTCACGGGCTAGTCTCCGACGCACGCGCAGTTGGTTACCGCGGTCCTGGCCACAGCGGTCCTGGCCACAGCGGTCCTGGCCACAACGGTCGTGACCACAGCGGTCGTGACCACAGCGGTCGTGGCAACAGCTCCGACGCGGGAGTGAAGGAACGGCTCGCCGAAAGAACGCGCATCGCTCAGGAACTTCACGACACTCTGCTGCAGGGGTTTTTCGCCGTATCCATGCAGCTGCACACAGCTGTGGATGACTTGCCCGCCGATTTTGCGGTGAGGCCGCGATTCAGCCACATTCTGGACAGAATGGATCGCGTGCTCGAAGACGGGCGGCGCGCCGTCCAGGGACTACGCTCGCCTCGGGAGCATGGCGCTTCTCTCGGCCACGCGCTCGCCGGCGTTCCATCCGACCTGTACGCTCCCTCAGCGGTTGATTTTAAAGTCGTCGTCGTCGGAAATCCAATGGAACTCACGCCAGCCGTGAGTGACGATTTGTTCTGCATCGGCCGGGAGGCGATCGTGAACGCATACCGGCATTCCCGGGCTAAGCAAATCGAAACGGAGATCGACTATCGGCCGACTGGGCTACGCATCGCCGTGCGCGACAACGGGTGCGGAATTGATCCCCATCAACTGAAATGGGGGCGCTCGGGGCATTGGGGCCTCCAGGGAATGCGCGAGCGCGCCGAGCGAATCGGTGCCCAACTTCGTCTCTTGAGCAAAGTCTCAGCCGGCACCGAGGTCGAGCTCTGCGTTCCCAGCCAGATTGCATTCGGGCCGCGCGAAGCTTGGGCTGGCTCCTACGCTCCCTACGCATTTTCCGCTTCGGCCAAGTAACTCCAGAATTTTACATACGCATGTCCGAACAGAGCATCATTCGCGTTTTGACCGTCCTGCAGCACCCGCTCTTTCGTGAGGGCATCGCTACAGTGATCAACAATCAAGCGGACATGCTCCTGGTGGCGGAAGCCGCGAGCGCCAGCGAAGCGTATGAACATTTTAATTCACATAGACCCGCCGTCACACTGCCAGACGTCACACTGCCAGACGTCACATTGATGGACTTTAGACTTCCCGATTCCAGCGGCATTGAGGCGATGAACGCGATCCGCGCGCGCCACGCAAATGCCCGCGTCGTCCTGGCTTGTAATTTCGAGGGCGATCCTGAAATACAGCACGCACTCGACGCTGGAGCCTCCGGGTGCATTCTCAAGACCATGCATCCGAAACAAATCGCCGCCGCGATACGTGATGCCTTCGCTGCGGACAAGAGCATTCCTCGATTATCACCTGCCTTGTCTATAAAATAGGCTGCAGAAGCTCACCTAAACGTCGAATTGCCTAAAGATCCCGCGACCATCTCCTGCGATCCGAGAAACTCACCGGTCGAATGCTCGTAACCCTATAAAGGTATCCACCTTGCCGCCAAGCGTGGTATTGGAAATACCTTCCATCTCGTGATGTCTTTAGGGTCTGGATGCCGCATAGTTTGGGTGTCAGCAGGAAAGGCCCCTCGAAACGCTGTATCGAGGCGGACGAAGGAGAAGCAAGATGGCAAGACTCGCACTATTGGATCCCACCAAGACTGGAAGGCAGGCGCAAGATTTGGAGAGCAAACTCCGCCGCCTCGTCATCGGGCAAGAGGAAGCAATTCACGAAATCGTCAGGACTTACCAGACCCACGTCGCGGGGTTGTCGCCGGTCGGCCGGCCGATCGGCAACTTCCTGTTCCTGGGGCCAACGGGTTCCGGCAAAACTCGCATCGTTGAGGCCACGGCCCAGGCCCTGCTGAACAATCCCAGGGCGGTGATCAAGATTGACTGCGCCGAGTTTCAGCATGGCCACGAGATTGCCAAACTGGTTGGCTCGCCTCCGGGATATTTGGGACACCGCGAGACCCACGCTCTTTTGTCGCAGGAAGCCTTGAACCAGTACTACACGGAGAAGGTGAAGATCAGTTTCGTGCTGTTCGACGAAATAGAAAAAGCCTCCGACGCACTGTGGAACCTTCTCCTGGGCATTCTGGATAAAGGTATTCTGACGCTGGGCGACAATCGCAGAGTCGATTTCTCGAATGCGATGGTTTTTCTGACCAGCAATCTCGGCGCCGGCGAAATGTGCGCGCTCACCAGTCCGCGGCTGGGCTTCCAATCTCGCACCGTGGATGACGACGCTTTTAACCATGAACTCGCTTCCCGGATGTCGCGCATCGGCGTCGCGGCAGCCCGCAAGAAGTTCACGCCGGAATTCGTCAATCGCCTGGACAAGATCGTCGTCTTTCACCCTCTGGGCCAGGAGGAGCTGCGAAAGATTATCGACATCGAGCTGGAGATGG
>Ga0163163_10001510_pt1 | contig 19657 bp, 16 predicted proteins | sample S65metaG_FD_119766 | JGI IMG/M metagenome (GOLD analysis project Ga0163163, IMG submission 119766) | Switchgrass rhizosphere microbial communities from Kellogg Biological Station, Michigan, USA - S6-5 metaG | ecosystem: Host-associated > Plants > Roots > Rhizosphere > Soil | place: USA... | reverse complement strand
CCTACGAGTCATCATTGCCTTCGAAGGCCGCGACGCGGCCGGTAAAGGCGGCACCATTCGCGCGATTACCGAAAGAGTCAGTCCACGCGTATTCCGGATCGTTGCCCTGCCCGCGCCTTCGGAGCGGCAAAAGAGCCAGCTGTTTCTCCAGCGCTACATCGAGCATTTTCCGGCGGCCGGCGAAGTCGTGATCTTCGACCGCAGCTGGTACAACCGTGCCGGCGTTGAGCACGTGATGGGCTTTGTCAGCAAGGAGGGATATGAGCGCTTCCTGAAGCTGGCGCCGAAAATCGAAAAATACATCGTCGACGCCGGAATCATCCTCATAAAATTCTGGCTCGAGGTCGGCAAAGACGAGCAGGAAAAGCGCTTCCATGCCCGCATCAACGATCCGCTGCGCCAATGGAAACTAAGCCCGATGGATACCGAATCATACCGGCACTGGTACACCTACTCCAAAGCGCGCGACATGATGCTCAACGCAACAGACAGCGAGGATGCGCCGTGGTACGTCATCCGTTCAGATGATAAACGGCGCGCGCGATTGAATTGCATTTCCCATATTTTGTCTACGGTTCCACACAAAAAGATCCATACCGAAAAAATCAAATTACCAAAGCGAATTGAAAAAAATAGCTACGACGACCAGCGCCCAATGAAAGACCGGCGCTTCGTGCGGGAGATCTATTAAACGTTTTGAGAATAAACGCGTCCGCGCCACGCATAGCGTGGGTCGCGGACGCAAATCCAACGCACGCCTGTCGGCCCCTTAGATCTTGTAACCATACCTCTTCATGCAGGCCGCCCCGCGCGTATGACGTTCATTTGCCTGGGTGGACGTTCCAAAAACTCCCATCTTGTCCATCTCCTTTTTGCAAGCTTCCCACGCCTGCTCGTAGGTAAGCTTTTTCTTTGCTGCCAACGCGTTGTCCGCAAGACCGGAAGTCACGACGAACGCGCCGGCCACCAGTACTGTAAGAGTCCTGAAATTAAGCGTCATCCTTCACTCCTCTGTGCCCATCATGCCCGATAGACCTTGAATTCGCGCCCAATAGTTGCATTGACCTATATCAAAAGAGCAATTTTGCACGCTGTGTTAGAAGACCATCATCATTTGCGAGCTGCCCGACATGCTGAATGCGGCAAACTACACCGCGACCGAACGCCTTCGCGACGGACGCACGTTTGAAGTCCGCGCTCTCAAGCCAGGCGATGAAACTGAGATGTTGGCGGCGGTTGGCCGCATCGGCACGCAATCCCTGTACCGCCGCTTTATGGGCGCAAAGCGCGGCTTTTCAGAGAAAGAACGCGCGTTCTTTCTGAATGTCGATTTCGTCAATCATGTTGCGCTGGTCGCAGTTGTCAAAGAAGGTGATCGTGCCGCCATTGTTGCCGGCGGCCGCTACATTGTCGAAAGGCCGGGGACAGCCGAAATCGCTTTCGCCGTCATCGATGACTACCAGAGACAGGGTATCGGTGCGGTTCTGTTGCGCCACCTTGCCGCGCTTGCCCGCGCGGCCGGGTTAAAGGAATTCACGGCGGAGGTTCTGCCGGACAACACCCCGATGCTGAAGGTCTTTGAAAAGTCAGGGCTGACGTTCCGCTCGAAGCGGTCGGCTGATGGCGTACACGCCGTGCTGCAATTGTGAAGCGGAACTATTCCGCGGCCCTCTCCGCCCGCCCCGAGATCAGATCCAGCGTGTGCCGTGCAATCATCAGCTCTTCGTTGGTGGGTATGACGTAGACCGTGACGCGGCTGTCCTTGCGCGATATCACCTGCGCCGAAGCCTTGTTGGCGTCGGGATCAAGCGCAACACCCAGCCACGACAGCCGATCGGCAATGCGCGCGCGTATCGTTGGAGAATTTTCGCCGATACCGGCAGTAAAAACGAAGGCATCGATCCCGCGCAGCGCCGCGGCCAGCATTCCGGCAAAGAGACCGGCACGATAGACGAAGTATTCGAGAGCAAAAGCTGCCTTGGGATTGGCGCTCGCCTCGAGTTCGCGCACGTCGTTGCTCACGCCTGAAAGACCCTTCAAGCCGGATTCTTTATAGAAAAGATCCTGCACGGCGGCAGCGGTCATCCCCTTCTCTGCAATAAGATAAAGCACGACGCCAGGATCGAGCTGTCCAGGCCGCGTTCCCATCGGCAGGCCGTCGAGCGCAGTAAAGCCAAGCGTGCTTTCGATGCTCCGCCCGTTGTCTAACGCACACATCGAGGCACCGCTGCCAAGGTGCGCAACGATCACGCGACCTTTAGTAACTTCCGGCGCGATCTGGCGGAGACGATCGGCGATATATTCGTAAGAAAGACCATGAAAACCATACCGGCGCACGCCTTCGTCGTAGAACTTTTCGGGCAGCGCGAAATGATCCGCCAGCGCGCCGTGGTCGCGGTGGAACGCCGTATCGAAACATGCGACCTGCGGAAGCTCGGGGCGGCGCGCGAGGAGCGTTCGGATCGGCGCGAGATTGTTGGGTTGATGCAACGGCGCAAGCGACACGTAGCGCTCGAGTTTGGCCACGACATCCGCTGTCAGACGAACCGGGCGGCTATATTCCGGACCACCGTGAACGACGCGGTGACCAACCGCAACAAGATTGACCTTTTGCGTTTTACGCAGCCAGTCGCCGGTCTCCTGCGTCGCTGCAGGAAGGTCGGGCACTTTTTCGGCAGGATAGGATTGGTCGATCAGCGGTTTCTTGTCGGGCCCGGCAGCCTGCAATCGCGGACGGCTACCGATGCCGTCCATCTGACCCTTGACGAGGCAATCGAGATCGCCGCTCACGCCGGTCGCGAAGACCTGAAACTTGAGGCTCGAGGAACCGGCATTGATGACGAGGATTGCGTCCATGGCCTTCACACGGCGGCAACCGCCGCCTTCTTTCGGCGTGCATCGGCGAAAAGCACAGCGGCCGCAGCAGATGCCATGCGGCTACGCACTGAGTCGGCCCGCGATGTCAGGATAATCGGGACCCGGGCGCCAAGCACGATGCCTGCGGCATCTGCCTTGGCAAGGAAGGTGAGGTTTTTGGCGAGCATGTTGCCGGCCTCCAGATCGGGAACGACCAGAATCTGAGCGCGGCCCGCAACCGGAGATTTGATGCCCTTTATTTTCGCAGCTTCGGGATCAATCGCATTGTCGAAGGCGAGCGGGCCGTCGAGCACGCCGCCGGTTATTTGCCCGCGATCCGCCATTTTGCACAAAGCAGCTGCCTCGATCGTCGATGGAATTTTCGGCGTGACGGTCTCGACAGCGGACAAGATGGCAACGCGCGGTGTGCCAAGACCGACGTCGGTGAAGAGATCGATTGCATTCTGGATAATATCGCGTTTCACCTCGAGATCAGGGAAAATGTTGATGGCCGCATCGGTGATGAACAGGGTCTCCGGATAAGTCGGCACGTCCATCACAAAGACGTGGCTGATACGGCGCGCCGTCCGCAGTCCGGTACTGGAAGACGTCACCGCTCGCATAAGTTCGTCAGTGTGCAGGCTCCCTTTCATCAGGAGCTCGCCTTTGGATTCGCGAATGAGTTCCACTGCCTTGGCCGCGGCCGCTTCGCTGTGCGGTGCATCGACGATCTGGTAATCTTTCAGATCGATGCCGTGCTCACGAGCGACGGCCTTAATTTTTGCAGCAGGCCCGACCAGAACCGGCACAATTATGCCGAGCTCCGCAGCCTCGATCGCGCCACGTAGCGAGGATTCGTCACAGGGATGCACGACCATCGTAATCGCGGGCCGCGCCTCCTTTGCTCGCGCTATCAGACGGTCGTATTTGGAACCCGGCGCGGGCGCGGCTGCGCTGATCGGCGCGATCGTGTCGAGATTGTCACGCATCTCATCATCCTCGGAATCTGTTGTCAGCCCGGCGTAACCGACCGGAACGTCCTATTGTACAGTTGGGACCACACGAAACGCGCACGCATTGACCTAAGTCAATGGCGGCCAGTCAGCCCGGGCGAATCGCGTCCGTTTTCAGATGCTTGAGAAGCCACAGAGGGCGACCTGACAGCGCTCGGTTGACATAGGTCAACGAAGGCGCACGGAATGCTTGTAGCGTCAAAAAAGAGATATTCTGACCCAAAGCCTCGGCAAGACCGAAACAGATCGGACGTTTAGGGAGACGTAATATGAAAGCTGGCGCCGCCGCCGTGAAAAAGGAAACGAAAGACGAGGGTTGTTGGCGAGGCTTCAAGCCAGGTGACTGGAGCACGTCCATCAACTTGCGCGACTTTATCGTCCGTAATGTGACGTCCTATGACGGCGACGAAAAATTTCTCGCGCCAGCGTCAAAACGGACCAAAGCGGTTTGGGAAAAGCTTCAGCCCTATTTTCAGGCGGAGCGGAAGAAAGGCGTGCTTGCAGTCGATGCAAAAAATCCATCGACATTGCTCGCCCACAAGGCCGGTTACATCGACCGCGACAATGAAATCATCGTCGGCCTGCAGACCGACGAGCCGTTCAAGCGCGCGATCTTCCCGTACGGTGGCCTGCGCATGGTCGAAGCGGGTCTGAAGGCGGCCGGCTTCCCAGCGGATCCGCAGGTCCATGAGGCTTTCACCAAATATCGCAAATCGCACAATGACGGCGTGTTCGATGCCTATACGCCGGAGATCATGAAGTGCCGCAAGTCAGGCATCATCACCGGCCTACCCGATTCATATGGCCGCGGCCGCATCATCGGCGATTACCGGCGGGTGGCGCTCTACGGAGTCGACAGGTTGCTCGAGGTCAAGCGCGAAGAACGCGCACAAATGGATGACATGTGGCCAACTGATGAGGTCATCAGGGTACGCGAGGAACTGGCCGAGCAGATGCGGGCGCTGAAAGACCTGATCGCAATGGGGAAGCTCTACGATTGCGACATTGGGCGGCCGGCCAATGGTGCGCGCGAAGCATTCCAATGGACCTATCTCGCTTATCTCGGCGCAATCAAGGAAGCGAACGGCGCGGCCATGTCGATTGGCCGCATCTCGAGCTTTCTCGACGCGTACATCGAGCGGGACCTGAAGGAAGGCACGCTCGATGAAGCCGGTGCACAGGAGTTGTGGGACCAACTCGTCCAAAAGCTGCGCATTGTCCGGTTCTTGCGCACGCCCGAATATGATGCGCTGTTCAGCGGCGATCCTTACTGGGCAACAGAATGCGTCGGCGGCATGGACCTCGACGGCCGCACTTTGGTGACCAAAAGCAGCTACCGCATGCTGCATACGCTCTACAATCTTGGCCCGGCACCAGAGCCGAATATTACAGTGCTCTGGTCGAGGCACATGCCCGAGACCTTCAAGCGCTATTGCGTCAAGGTCAGCAAAGACACTTCGTCACTACAGTACGAAAACGACGACCTGATGCGGCCTTTCTGGGGCGATGATTACGGCATCGCCTGTTGCGTGTCGGCGATGCGTCTTGGCAAGCAGATGCAGTTCTTCGGCGCACGCGTGAATCTCGCAAAAGCGCTGCTTTACGCCATCAACGGCGGCCGCGACGAAGTGTCCGGCGAGCAGGTTGCGCCTCGTACGCCGGCGGTGACGGGCGACTTCCTCGATTACGACGACGTCATGGCCAAATTCGATGAGACGATGGAGTGGCTCGCGCGAACCTATGTGCATGCCATGAACTGCATCCATTACATGCACGATAAGTATTTCTATGAACGCTTTGAAATGGCGTTGCACGACCGTGACATTCTGCGGACGATGGCGTTCGGCATAGCCGGACTATCGGTCGTGGCCGACAGCCTGAGCGCGATCAAATACGGCAAGATCCGCGTCGCCCGCGACAACGCCGGCCTCATCGTCGACTATCAAAACGAAGGCAATAAAGCGACGCCGCAATTCGGCAACAACGACGACCGCGTCGACAAGATCGCGTCCGATATCGTCACGAGCTTCATGGGGAAAATCCGCAAGCATCCAACGTACCGAAACGCGGTCCACACCCAAAGCGTGCTGACGATCACCTCGAACGTCGTTTACGGCAAGGCAACCGGAAATACCCCTGATGGTCGCCGAAAAGGCGAGCCCTTTGGACCTGGTGCCAATCCTATGCACGGCCGCGACAGCCACGGCTGGCTCGCGTCCTGCCTGTCGGTAGCCAAACTCCCCTATAAGGATTCACAGGATGGCATCAGCTACACCGTTTCGGTTGCGCCGCAGAAAGCGCACATGTCTGAGAGTCAAATCATAGAAGAGGCAACTAAGGCCTTCGACGTGTACTTCGGTCACGGCGGATTCCACATGAATTTGAACGTCATCGACAAAGAGACGCTCGAGGACGCCATGAAGAATCCGGACAAGTACCCGCAACTCACGATCCGTGTGTCCGGCTACGCAGTCAATTTCATCCGCCTGACGCCCGAGCAACAAAGGGATGTGATCAGCCGCACGTTCCATGGCCAAATCTGAACTGGAGACGCGTAATGGCAGCGCCGCAAACGCTGGAGGCTGGTAGCCGGTATGACCTGCGTGTCGGACTTTCGCCCGATGCGCCGGAAGAAAGCCTATTCAAGGACGATACCGAAGGCGCGTTCGGTTATTGCCATTCCTATGAGACATCGTCGCGTTACGATGGACCCGGCTTGCGTGTCGTCGTGTTCATGTCGGGCTGCCTGCTGCGATGCACGTATTGCCACAACCCGGACACCTGGCATCTCAAGGACGGCACCTATGTGTCCGCACAGCAGGTGCTCGACCGTCTTTCAGGCTTTGCGTCAGCCATCAAGTCACTTGGCGGAGGTCTAACCATTTCGGGTGGAGAGCCCATGGTTCAGCTCGCCTTCACGAAGCGGATATTCGCCGGCGCGAAGAAGATGGGCCTGCATACCGCCATCGAGACGTCGGGCTTTTTGGGCGACCGGGTCGATGATTCTTATCTGTCTGTCGTCGACCTCTTTCTGCTCGACATTAAGAGCTCAAATCCAGATACGTATCGCAAGGTCACGAGCCGCGATCTGGCCCCTACCCTGCGTTTTGCCGAGCGCCTTGCATCGATCGGCAAGCCGACTTGGGTTCGGTTCACCTTGGTCCCAGGCCAGACCGACGACCCGGCGAATGTCGAAGGAATCGCCAAATTCGTCGCGCCCATGAAGAATGTTGAATGGGTCGAGGTCCAGCCTTTCCATCAACTCGGCGCCTTCAAATGGAAGGCGATGAATCTTGAATACAGATGCGCCGATACGCCCCCTGCGCCACCCGAACTTACCAAGCGAGTCATCGAACAATTTCGCGCTGCAGGATGCCGGGCCCGCTGATCCGGCAAACTGCGAGCAAGCGTCGTCCAATTCCGAGGGGAGCTTTCCATGTTAGATCTTGCTCGCGACATCATCGGCACTCAGCCAATTCTGACCGCCTTCCTGGCGATCGGCCTCGGTTACCTGGTCGGACAGATCAATATCGGCGGATTTTCCCTTGGTGTTGGCGCCGTCCTGTTCGTCGGGCTCGCGCTCGGCGCGTTTGCGCCAAAGGCGCAGATCGTCGGGCCTATCGGGCTGACCGGCCTGATCATGTTCCTTTACGGCATCGGCATTCTGTACGGGCGCCAGTTTTTCGAGGGAATGCGGGGCGTTGGCCGCAAGTACAATCTGCTGGCATTGATCGGCTGCATTGCAGGTCTTCTGGTGGCGCTCGGCTTGGGTCAGGCTTTCGGCATAAAACTGGGCCACACCCTCGGTATATACGCAGGATCAATGACGAGCACGGCCACCCTCCAGGCGGCGCTCGATGTCATGAACAACAAGGAGCCGTCAATCGGATACTCAATCGCTTATCCTTTCGGCGTGATCGGCCCGATCCTGTGCATCTACTTTATGACGCGCATGGTGCAGCCGAAATTTCCGGCCAAAGCACAGCGCTTTCACATGGGCGAAATTTCAATTGGGGACAGTTTCTCCGGACGTACTCTCGACGAACTCATCAAGGGATTGCCGGAAGGCGTCCAGGTCACCATGGTTCGTCAAAGCGGGCAAAACGTCATCCCCGCGCTGGATCTCGCGCTGTCCCCCGGCGATGCCGTTATGATCATCGCCGAACGGCAAGATGCGATCGGGGAAGCAGCCTCGCGCTTCGGCAAACTTGAACCTGGCCGCCTGGCCAAGGATCGCGCCGATCTGGACTACATCCGCGTCTTCGTCGGCAAAGCCGGCGTGGTCGGCATACCACTTGCCCGCCTTCCGATGCCTGCCGGCTTTCCGACCCACATCCTGCATGTGCGGCGATATGATGCCGACCTCGTGCCGACCCCCGATTTGATGCTCGAATTCGGGGATCGCGTAGGCGTGCTGATGCCGCCCGACCGGCGCGACGATGTCAGAAAGCATTTCGGCGACACGGTGAAAGCCGCAGCCGAATTCAGCTACGTCTCGCTCGGGCTTGGCATGGTCCTCGGCGTATTGATTGGTCTCATTCCAATTCCGATTCCTGGCGTCGGCACCGTGACGCTCGGCATCGGCGGCGGCCCGCTGATTGTTGCTCTCATCTTCGGCAAATTGCGGCGGACGGGACCGATGCTGTGGACAATGCCACTGCCGGCGAACATCGTTCTTCGCAATTTCGGGCTGGCGATGTTCCTTGCCACGGTCGGCGTCAATGCCGGCCAGCCTTTTGTGCGCACGATTGCAGAGTCCGGCTTCACGATGTTCTTCATCGGCATCGCCGTCCTGCTGACGACCGTGCTTATCGTCCTCGTCGTCGGCTACTACCTTATGAAAATCCCATACGACGATCTCGTAGGCGTCGCATCCGGCGCAACAGGAAATCCGGCTATTCTTGTCTATTCAACCAAGATGGCGCCGACTGAGCGGCCCGATATCGGCTACGCCATGATCTTTCCATCGATGACGATTGTGAAAGTCATTGCGGTGCAAATCGTCGGCATTCTTGCGGCCACCGGTGCCGGCGGTTAGCCGCTCAATGAAGAAGAAGCCGCCTGCCGACGAAGTTTCCGCACCACAAGTGGTTACTTTCGATGCTATCCTGCCGGCGAGCATGGCCGTGCGCGCCGAGCAAAGCGGCGTCACCAGGACTGCCACAGATCCGCTGATTGTTTTCGTGCTAAGTATTCTCGCCGGCGCATTCGTTGCGTTTGGCGCAATTTTTGCAACAACTGTGACTGCGGGAGGCGGACTGCCCTATGGGGTTGGGCGTCTGCTTACCGGCTTGGTCTTCTCGGCCGGTCTCGTCATGGTGATCATCGCGGGCGCCGAGCTTTTTACCGGCAACAATCTCATCGTCATGGCTTGGGCGAGCCGGAAAATAAAGACCCGTGCCCTGCTGCTCAACTGGCTTCTTTCCTTCACGGGTAATTTTGTCGGAGCGATGGCGACCGCTGTACTCATGTTCTACTCGACGCAGTACACATTCGGCGACGGCGCCGTCGGGCTGGTCGCGTTGAACATCGCAAACACAAAGGCATCTTTGGAGTTTGTTCCGGCGTTGATTCTCGGGATCCTCTGCAATGCCCTGGTATGCCTAGCGGTATGGATGCTGTTCAGCGCCCGAACCAACATCGACCGGATTGTCACGGCCATTCCTCCGGTCGCTATATTCGCCGCAGCCGGCTTTGAACATTGCATTGCCAACATTTATTTCATTCCGATGGGCTTGTTCATCAAAGCCGGCGCCCCCGACTCGTTCTGGAAAGCGATCGGAAAGACGGCGACCGATTTTCCAGGGCTCACCTGGAGCAATTTCCTCGCCAACCTATTCCCGGTGACAATAGGCAACATTATCGGCGGGTCACTGATGGTCGGCGCCGTCTATTGGTTTGTCTATCTGCGAAAAAAGTAAGCGAGCTCAGCTGCTGCCGCGGTACACTTGAATATCCAGGTCGCGGATCTTCTTGCGCAACGTATTGCGGTTGACACCCAGGAGATCGGCAGCACGGATCTGGTTGCCGCGCGTGGCAGCAAGCGCGGCCGTCAGAAGCGGGAATTCAATTTCCCGCAGAATCCGATGATAGAGCCCGGCCGGTGGCAGACTGTCCTCGAACCCGGCAAAATACGCAGCAAGGTGGCGCTCGACCGCGTTGCTGAGGTTGTCCCCTGCCCGCGGCTCGCCTGCTCCGATCGGCGCCGTTGGCTGCGACAATTCCTGCTCAATGACCGCGGCACTGATCGTTTCCTGCGGATAGAGCGCCGCAAGCCGGCGCGCGAGGTTCTCCAGTTCGCGCACATTGCCCGGCCACCGGTGATGCTTGAGCTGCTCAAGCCCAGCTTGGTCGATCTGCTTCGGCGGCAAACCTTCGCGCTGCGCCTGCGCGAAGAAGTGCCGGATCAGATCCGGAATATCCTCGGCGCGTTCGCGCAATGGCGGTAGCCGCAACGGCACGACGTTCAGGCGGAAGAACAAATCCTCACGGAACAGGCCCTGCTGGATCAACAGGCGCAGGTCCTTGTTGGTCGCAGCAATAATGCGCACGTCGCTCTTGATCGGCGTCCGCCCGCCGACCGTCGTATATTCGCCCTGCTGAAGCACGCGCAGCAACCGCGTCTGCGCCTCCATCGGCATGTCGCCGATTTCATCAAGGAACAGCGTTCCGCCTTCGGCCTGCTCAAACCGTCCGGCGCTGCGGCTGTTGGCACCGGTGAAGGCGCCCTTCTCGTGGCCGAACAGTTCCGACTCGATCAGATCGCGTGGGATTGCCGCCATATTAATGGCGACAAAAGTGCCAGTCCGGCGCTTGCCGTAGTCGTGCAACGCGCGCGCGACAAGCTCTTTGCCTGTCCCTGATTCACCCGAAATCATTACGGTCAGGTCGGTCTGCATCAGGCGCGCGAGCACGCGATAGATTTCCTGCATTGCCGGCGAACGGCCGACCAGTGGAATTCCTTCAAGATCGTCACTTTTCGGCGGCGCCGTACGCGGTTCCTTCGGTTCAGCCAAAGCACGCCCAACGATCGAGATCAGCTCCTTGAGATCAAACGGCTTCGGCAGATACTCATAGGCACCGCGCTCCGACGCGCGGATCGCCGTCATGAACGTGTTCTGGGCGCTCATCACCACGATCGGGAGATCGGGACGTGCCTTTCTGATCCGGGGGATGAGATCGAACGCATTTTCGTCCGGCATAACGACGTCGGTAATCACCAGGTCGCCGTCTCCTTGCGTGATCCACCGCCACAAAGTGGCGGCGTTCCCGGTCGAGCGAACCTCATAACCAGCCCGTGACAGGGCCTGGTTAAGCACGGTTCGGATCGCTGCGTCGTCGTCTGCTACTAAGATGCTTCCCGTTGGCATGGTTGGTCTCACGGGTGGACCGGCAAGGCGTTTTCGGCGAGGTCGTCATCGCCGCTGTAAATCGGCATCAGGACACGGAAGATCGTTCGCCGCGGCTGCGATTCACATTCGATAATGCCACCATGGTCGCCGACAATCTTTGCGACCAGCGCAAGCCCAAGTCCGCTTCCGCTTGGTTTCGTTGTGACGAACGGATCGAACAAATGCGGCATCAGGTCTTCTGGAACGCCTGGCCCATTGTCCTTGACGCAGAATTCGAGCGGCAGCGAGACGCGCGCCTTGCTGCCCGGGACCGAAAGGCGCACGCCGGGGCGAAACGCGGTCGTCAGCTGGATTTCACCTTCGGCGGTCTCCGGGCCGATCGCTTCGGAGGCATTCTTGATGAGATTCAGGAACACCTGCACCAGCTGGTCGCGATTGGCGAGAACCGGCGGCAATGACGGGTCATATTCCTCGACGAACTTGATTTGCCTGCCAAAACCGGATTGCGCGAGCCTTTTCACGTGATCGAGAACCACGTGAATGTTGACCGGCTCACGGTCGATCGGGCGCTCGTCGGCAAAGACTTCCATGCGATCGACGAGCTTCACGATTCGGTCGGTCTCGTCGCAGATCAACTTGGTGAGCGGACGGTCCTCGTCGCCGGCCGCCTGCTCCAGAAGTTGCGCCGCGCCGCGGATGCCCGACAAAGGATTCTTGATTTCGTGCGCCAGCATGGCCGCCAGCGCAATCACCGAGCGTGCGGCGCCCCGATGCGTGAGTTGGCGGTCCATCTTGTCGGCGATTGTCCGCTCCTGGAGCATCACGACGACATGCTCGGAATATTCAGGCAACGGCGCGACATAGAGGTCGACCAGGCGCTCACCCGGATTACGGGGCGTTGCCAGATCGACCTTGTATTCGTTGACTGCTGCGCCACGCTGCCTCACCTGCTCGATCAGTGTGAGCAATGGCGAACCAAATGGCACGAGCTCGCGCAGCAGGTGCCGGCGCAGCATGGCCGTCGAAGCCTCGAAGAATTGCTCCGCCGCGACATTTGCATCAGAAATTTTGCCATCGGCTGACACCATGATCACCGGATGCGGCAATGCATGCAGCATCGCGTCCGCCGGCGTGCTCATCATCGCTGCAACGGCTTGCGCGCGTGTCATGCCGCTGCTCTCCAGGCAAAATCGTCGAACGCCTCCGCGAGATAACGGCGCGCATGAGATGGCTCGTCGGCCGTGAGAACGCGGCCGCGATGATTCTTGAGAACTTCCGGTGGAGCGGCTGCCGTTGCTGCCGCCTGATCGAGCGCCCAGCCGAGATGCTTGCGTGCATGCCTGCGGCCGATCTTGGGCCCGTGGTGGTCCAACATTTCATCGTAGAGACCATCGATCAGTCGGTGCTGATCCACCAATGACGGTGCCTGCTCGGGCACGCCTGTCGCCAGGTAGCGCGCGATCTGGCCCGGCAACCACGGCCGGCCCTGCGCACCCCGTCCGATCATGACGGCATCGGCGCCGGACACCGCCAAGGCCTCGACTGCATCGTCGCAGGATTCGATGTCCCCGTTTACGACGACGGGAATAGACACCGACTTCTTGACGGCACGGACCGCGATCCAATCGGCGGTGCCGCTGTAGAACTGGCAGCGCGTGCGGCCATGGACTGTGATGAGTTTGACCCCCGCAGCCTCGGCGCGGCGCGCGAGATCGGGCGCGTTCATTGTCGAGGCGTTCCAGCCAAGCCGCATTTTCAGGGTCACCGGAACCTGGACAGCAGAAACCGTCGCCTCGATCAGGCCGAGCGCATGATCCAGGTCCCGCATAAGCGCCGACCCAGACGCGCCATTGGTGACCTGCTTGGAAGGGCAGCCCATGTTGATGTCGATGATGTCAGCGCCCTGGGCCTCGGCGATCCGGGCCCCCTCAGCAATCCAGTGCGCCTCGCACCCCGCCAACTGGACGACGTGGATATCGACGCCCCGTCCGTCGCTGCGCACCGCCGCCTCCCGCTCACCGCGGACAAGGCCGGCACATGCAGTCATTTCGGAAACAACCAGCCCGGCGCCCAGCGCCTCGGCCAGCCGACGGAAAGGCGCATCGGTAATTCCCGACATGGGCGCCAAAATCACGCGGTTCGGCGCCCGGGTCGCGCCGATGTCCAATTGTTCTGCCTTAAATCCTTTGTTATTCAATAGCTTAGACAAACTGCACACCATTTAGGCGGGTTGTTTTCGTGCACACACTTTAGCCAAACGCAACCGCAAAGCAAGTGCTGCACTGCAAAAAATTGTTCATCTGCCACCATCGAAAATCGCTGCGTTTGCGGAATGGAAATAACGCGGTAAAGGCAACCGTCTTTGGAGACGCAAATGCCGCAAGTCGCAGCTGTTGTGGTGGCCGCCGGTCAAGGCCTGCGCGCAGGCGGCGACATGCCAAAACAGTTCCGCGAAATCGGAGGGGCGTCCCTGCTCCGCCGCTCGCTGTTGGGGTTTGCCGGCGTCCCGGCCGTCAGCGCGTTGCAGCCCGTTGTGCGCAAGGACGACATCGACCTCGTGCGCGAACACACCCGAGACATCAGGATTTTGCCTCCGGTCTTCGGTGGCGCGACGCGACAAGCGTCAGTGCGCGCAGGCCTCGAGGCTCTTTCCTCGCGGTCGCCCGATATCGTCCTGGTGCACGACGCTGCCCGTCCATTCGCCAGCGCTGACCTGATCGACCGGGCAATTGCAGCTGCGAAAAAGACCGGGGCGGCCATCCCGGTGCTGCCCGTGACCGACACGGTCAAACGCCTTGGGCCCGACGGCATGATCGAAAAAACCATCGACCGAGGTCCGCTTCGCCTGGTGCAGACGCCGCAGGCGTTCGCCTTCGACGCGCTGCTCGACGCTCACCGCCGCGCCGCCGAGAAAGGGCGCGACGACTTTACTGACGACGCGGCGTTGGCAGAATGGGCCGGCATGACCGTGAGCATATTTGCCGGCGAGCCCGGCAACATCAAAATCACCACACCGGAAGACTTCGCGCGCGCCGAAGCGACGCAGTCGGCCATGCTTGGCGACGTTCGGACCGGCTCCGGCCTTGACGTCCATGCTTTCGGTCCGGGCGATCACGTGATGCTTGGTGGTGTTCGTATCGCGCACACGCAGGCTCTCACCGGCCATTCGGACGCTGATGTCGCCCTGCATGCCCTGACTGATGCAATTCTTGGGGCGCTCGCCGATGGCGATATCGGAGCTCATTTTCCGCCGAGCGACCCGCAGTGGCGTGGCGCCTCCTCCGACCGATTCTTCACCTTTGCCGTGGACCGCGTGCGCGCCAGAAAAGGCCGCATCGCGCACCTCGATCTCACGATCGTATGCGAAGCCCCCCGCATCGGCACGCATCGCGACGCAATGCGGGCAAACATCGCCAGGCTCGCCGGGATCGGTGCCGAGCGTGTTGGCGTGAAGGCGACCACGAGCGAAAAACTTGGCTTCACTGGCCGCGGCGAAGGCATCGCGGCCTATGCCACGGCAACGATCCGTCTGCCTTGGGAATAGTATGCCCGATCAACCCGCACTAGATGCCGCGAAGGCGCTGCTCGACATCTGTTCACGAAAAAAATTGACGCTCGCAACGGCCGAATCCTGCACTGGCGGCCTGGTCGCGGCAACGATCAGCGAAATTCCGGGTTCGTCGGCAGTGCTCGATCGCGGTTTTGTCACCTATTCGAACGAGGCCAAGCAACAAATGCTCGGCGTCACGCCGGCCACGATCGACGTCTACGGCGCGGTCAGCACCGAATGCGCGGAGGAAATGGCCAAGGGCGCTTTGGCCCACGCATCGGTCGATCTGGCCGTTTCAATCACAGGTATTGCGGGGCCAACGGGCGCCGTGCCGGGCAAACCAATTGGCCTGGTCTATTTCTGCGCAGCGTCACGCAGCGGCCGCGTCATCGCGCATGATCGCAAATATGGTGACGTGGGCCGTACCAAAGTACGCGAGCTGTCCGTGCTCCAGGCGTTGAGCATGCTGCACGAACTGGCCGACAAGGAAGAGCCCCGGCCCCCGGCGGGCAAAAGTTAGCTAATCTCAAGCTTTCCCTTTGCGCGGATTGGCGTAAGATCATCTCATCGGCCGCCGAAGGGGCGAGCATCAGGCATTCATGAGAAATCTCCTCCGGTCGGCGGACCGAAGTTAACGAGGGGAAACGTCATGAAACGTCGTCAATTCCTGCAAACCGCAGGCGTGGGGCTTGCGGCGTCAGCCGTTGCTGCGCCGGCAATCGCCCAATCATCTCCGGAAGTGAAATGGCGCCTGACGGCGAGCTGGCCGAAGTCGCTCGATACGCTTTACGGCGGATGCGAATATTTTTCCAAGCGCATCGCTGAAATCACAGACAACAAATTCCAGGTCCAGGTTTTTGCTGCCGGCGAAATCGTTCCCGGCTTGCAGGTCCTTGACGCTGTTCAGAACGGCACCGTCGAGATGGGCAATACGGCCCTGTATTACTACTTCGGCAAGAACGCGGCTTTCACGTTCGGAACGGCGCTGCCATTCGGCGTCAATGCCCGTCAGATGATTTCCTGGGTTCGCCACAGCGGCGGCGAAGACCTGCTCAATGGCTTGCTCAAGGACTTCAATTGCATCGGATTTGCCGCGGCAAACACCGGCGCCCAGATGGGCGGATGGTTCCGGAAAGAGATCAATACGGTCGACGACCTCAAGGGGCTCAAATTTCGCGTCGGCGGTTTCGCGGGCACAATTCTCACGAAACTCGGCACCGTCCCGCAGCAGCTCGCAGCCGGCGATATCTATCCTGCGCTCGAGAAAGGCGCGCTCGACGCCGCTGAATGGGTCGGCCCGTATGACGACGAGAAGCTCGGCTTCTATAAAGTCGCCAAGTATTACTATTATCCAGGTTGGTGGGAGGGTTGCGGCCAAGCCCACAACATCATGAACATCGCCAAATGGAACGAGTTACCGAAGACGTATCAATCGGCGATTATTACGGCATCCAACGACGCCTGGGTCTGGACGTTGTCGAAATACGACGCGGTCAATCCTCCCGCGCTCAGGAGGCTGGTCTCCCAGGGAACGCAGTTGCGGGCGTTCCCGCAGCCCGTTCTGGAAGCCTGCTACAAGGCTGCCCTTGAGGTTTACGACGGCCATGCAAACTCAAATCCGCATTTCAAGAAACTGTATGACAGCCTCGTGGCCTACCGCTCGGATTCGTACGCCTGGATGCAGGTTGCCGAGCTTGGATTTGACAGCTTCATGATGCGGATGCGCACGCGCACCTGATTGACGCGTCAACTTTTCGTGGTCCGGCGGGATGTTCCTGCCGGACCATTTCATTTACGCCATCTTGCGGCCATACACGGCATCGGCCCGTTTCTCGAAAGCAACCGCAAAACGGCGGAACGCCGCGTCGAACATCGCCCCCATGAGCAGCGCGAGGGTGCGACTCTTGAACTCGTATTCGATGAAGAATTCCACATCGCAAGCACTGTCGCCCGTTGGGTGAAAGCTCCAGCGATTGTGCATTCGTTTGAAAGGCCCGCTGAGGTATTCGACAAAGATCTTGAGGTGCGTCCGGTCAAGTGTGACGCGGCTGGTGAATGTCTCGCGGACGATCTTGTAGGCAACCGTCATGTCGGCAACGAGGACGACCGTGCCGTCATTTTTCTCGCTGCGGCTCTTAATGGTCAGCGCGCTGCACAGTGGCACAAATTCCGGATATTGTTTTACATCCGCGACCAGGTCGAACATATCCGCCGCACTGTGGCGGACACGGCGTTTCGTTGAAAACTCAGGCATAGGCCGTCAGGGCGCAGCCGCCCGCGCGGCCTTCAGGCGCGCGAAATCGTCCCCGGCGTGATGCGACGAGCGCGCCAGCGGCGAAGAAGCCACCATCAGGAAGCCTTTCGTATAGGCGATTGCTTCTAGCGCCTTGAACTCATCCGGCGGCACAAAACGCTTGATCTCGTGATGCTTGCGGGTCGGCTGCAGGTACTGCCCGATCGTCAGAAAATCCACCTGGGCAGATCGCATATCGTCCATCACCTGCAGCACTTCGTTCCTGTCCTCGCCAAGACCAACCATGATGCCCGACTTCGTAAACATGGCCGGGTCCAGCTCCTTCACGCGCTGCAGCAGCCGCAGCGAGTGAAAATATCGCGCGCCGGGACGCACGCTGAGATAAAGCGAAGGGACCGTCTCGAGATTGTGGTTGAAGACGTCCGGTTTTGCCTCGACGACCATCTCAAGTGCGCCGTCCTTGCGCAAAAAATCGGGCGTCAGCACTTCGATGGTGGTTTGCGGGCAGCGTGCACGAATAGCCCGGATTGTTTCGGCAAAATGCCGCGCACCGCCGTCCGGAAGATCGTCGCGATCGACCGATGTCACCACAATATGGGCAAGGCCAAGTTTCGCGGTCGCGTCGGCGACATGCCCTGGTTCGCTTGCATCGAGGGCGCCCGGCAGGCCGGTCTTCACATTGCAGAATGCGCAGGCGCGCGTGCATGTGTCGCCCATGATCATGAAAGTAGCGTGCTTCTTCTCCCAGCATTCGCCGATATTCGGACAGCCGGCTTCCTCGCACACGGTGTGCAGGCCATTGTCGCGCATGATCTTCTGGGTGGCGAAATAACCCGCCGAGACCGGTGCCTTCACGCGAATCCAGTCAGGCTTTTTGTGGACCGGTGAATCCGGTCTGTGCGCCTTCTCCGGGTGGCGCGGCCGCGGATTGTTCACGAGGTCGAGAACCACTGGCATGGCTCCTACTTACGGCTGTGCCGTGACCGCCGCAAGGCCGGTTTGGCAGCCAAAATTCGCCTGTTTTTCGGATTTTGGATGCAGCGCGACCGCGGACTAGGGTAAAACCATTCACGTCCTCCGAGCTCGCCTCCGCCGCCTTCAGGATTGCAATGGCCAGACGATCAACGCGACGCTCGAAGACGCGGACGCACGCCCTCACACTTGCCACATACACCGCCGCAGTTTTCCTGAGCGCATTGCTGCTGTTCGGCGTGCAGCCGATGTTCACGCGCATGGTTTTGCCGCGCCTGGGCGGCTCGCCATCGGTGTGGTCCGTAGCATTGGTCTTTTTTCAATCGATGCTGCTCGCGGGTTATGCCTATGCCCACGTGCTGACAACGATACGGCAGCGCTATGTGCCGGCCGCAATTCATCTTGCGCTTCTGCTCGTGGCCACGCTCGCGCTCCCGTTGGGAATTGCGCAGGGTTGGGGTGCGCCGCCAGAAACCGCCATTGCAGCGCTTTGGCTTCTCGGCCTTTTCGCAGTTTCGATCGGCCTGCCGTTCCTCGCGCTATCCGCCAGCAATCCGCTGCTACAGGCCTGGTTCGTGCGCACCGGCCATCCCGACGCACATGACCCCTATTTTCTTTATGCGGCATCGAATGTCGGGAGCTTCCTTGCGCTGCTCGCCTACCCCGCGCTGTTCGAGCCGCTATTCACGTTGCAGATGCAAAATCGGATGTGGAGCGCCGGGTTTGTGCTGCTGATCCTGCTGGTCGCCGGCTGTGCGGTTTTGATGCTGAAGGCGCGGCCCCGCCGTATCGCTACAACCACGCGCAGCAGGGCCACTGCCAAACCGACATGGACCACGATCGCACGCTGGGTTTTCATTTCGGCCGTTCCGTCCGGCTTGCTTATCGCAGTGACCGCATACATCTCGACTGATGTGGCCGCGGCGCCGCTGCTATGGGTTATTCCACTTTCGCTCTATCTGCTGACCTGGGTGCTGGTCTTTCAGCGCCGGCCCCTGATCCCCCACCGAATTGTTCTGCTGCTGCAACCTTTCGCCGTCGCGGCGATCGTCGCGCTGCTTTTCTATACGACGTGGATCCCGATATTTTTCAATATCGGCGGCCATCTGCTGGCGTTCTTTATCATTGCTCTTGCATGCCACGGTGAGCTTGCGCGAAGCCGGCCCCCGCCGCGCGACCTCACAACGTTCTATGTCTCATTGTCTTTCGGCGGCATGGTCGGCGGCCTGTTCGCAGGATTGATCGCGCCTTACGCGTTCTCGTGGGTCGCCGAATATCCGATCCTCGCCGTGCTGGCCGTGCTCTGCCGTCCGCTCTCGCAGGATATCTGGCGGCCGTTCGATCGCTGGCTCTGGCCGTTGTCGCCATCGCAATGGACGCATTTCGAGAGTTCGTTTTGGCCCGCGGCCACCGTAGTTGCGATCCTCCTGCTGGCTCCCGGCTTTGGCGGCGCGGCACTCGACGAAGACAACACCCTCCTCACCGCTACCGTGCTTGCGCTCGCTGGAATTTCGATTGTTCTTTTCCGCGATCCGCCCAAGTCCGCTCTTGCTGTGGCGATCGCGCTTATCGCGATCCGCATCTATCCGACGGGCGAATTTCGCACCGTGACCCTGCGCAGCTTTTTCGGAGTGCATCAGATCTACGACACCGATGACGG
>Ga0163163_10001509_pt1 | contig 19667 bp, 17 predicted proteins | sample S65metaG_FD_119766 | JGI IMG/M metagenome (GOLD analysis project Ga0163163, IMG submission 119766) | Switchgrass rhizosphere microbial communities from Kellogg Biological Station, Michigan, USA - S6-5 metaG | ecosystem: Host-associated > Plants > Roots > Rhizosphere > Soil | place: USA... | reverse complement strand
ATCATCAACGAGGCCGACCGACTCTGCGGCCTGGTGGACGCGATGCTCGGGCCGACGGCGCCCCCGCGCACGCGGCTCTTGAGCGTGCACGAGATCTGCGAGCACGTGTACCAGCTGCTGCGCCACGAAGCACCCGTCGGCGTCAGCATCGAGCGCGATTACGATCCGAGCCTCCCCGATGGGCGCTTTGATCGCAACGAGATCATCCAGGCGCTGCTCAACATCGGCCGCAACGGCCTGCAGGCCTTGAGCGGCAGCGGGCGGCTCATTCTGCGAACCCGCGCGCTGACCAACCTCAACATCGGAGCGCAGCGTCACCGGCTGGTGGCCTCGCTCCAGGTAGAAGACGACGGGCCCGGGGTGCCCGAGGAACTGCAGCAAACGCTGTTCATGCCGCTGGTTACATCGAGGCCCGAGGGGAGCGGCTTGGGCCTGTCGGTAGCCCAGGAAATGGTGGCGCGACACCGCGGCGTGATCGAATTCGAGAGCCGCCCGGGCTGCACGCGATTCTCCATCCTGCTGCCGCTTGAGGAAGAGGCGTGAACGCCGAGCCTCTCAAAGTGTGGCTGGTGGACGATGACGCCTCGATCCGCTGGGTGCTGGAACGCGCCATGCGCAGCGATGGCATCCTGCCGCAGGTCTTCGAGGCCGCCGAGCCGGTACTGGCGGCTCTCGGGAGCGATGCGCCGGACGTGCTCGTCACGGATGTGCGCATGACCGGGCGATCGGGCATTGATCTGCTCAAGCGCGTGCACGCTACGCACCCGTTGCTTCCGGTCATTGTCATGACCGCGCACTCGGATCTGGGCACGGCAGTGGCGGCCTACGAGGGCGGGGCATTCGAGTACCTGCCGAAGCCCTTCGACATCGATCACGCGGTGCAGCTCGTGCGCCGCGCCGCGCACAGCAACGCGCGACCGCGCGCCGAAGCATCACCGGCCAGCGCCCTCATCCCCGAACTGCTCGGGCGCGCGCCGGCCATGCAGCAGGTGTTTCGCGCCATCGGCCGGCTGGCGCGAACCAGCGTCAATGTGCTCGTCACGGGCGAGTCGGGCACCGGCAAGGAACTGGTGGCCCGCGCGTTGCACGAGCACAGCCCGCGCGCCCTCAAGCCGTTCATCGCGCTCAACACCGCGGCTATTCCTGCCGAGCTGCTCGAGTCCGAACTGTTCGGGCACGAGAAGGGCGCATTCACCGGTGCTGACAGCCTGCGCCGGGGGCGCTTCGAGCAGGCGGACGGGGGTTCGCTGTTCCTGGATGAGATCGGCGATATGTCGCTCGCCTTGCAGACGCGGCTCCTTAGGGTGCTGGCTGAGGGTGAGTTCTATCGGGTCGGCGGCCAGACGCCGATCCGGGTCGACGTGCGCGTGATCGCCGCGACCCACCAGAATCTCGAAATGCGCGCGCGCAATGGCACGTTCCGCGAGGACCTGTTCCACCGGCTGGATGTAATCCGCATCGAACTGCCTCCGCTCCGAGCACGGCAGGAGGATGTGCCCGACCTGCTCCAGCACTACCTGCGCCGCGCCGCAGAGGAACTCAACCTCGCGCCCAAGACGCTCAGTGCCGAGGCCAGCGCGAAGCTCACGGCTTATTCATGGCCCGGAAACGTGCGCGAGCTCGTCAACTTCTGCCGCCGGGTCACGGCGCTCGCCCCGGGGAGTGAAATCCGCCTCGCGGACCTGCCCTCGGCCGTGGCCAATCCCGATGCGCACGCGACTGCACAGGCGGAGTGGGCGAAGTTGCTGGAGGAATGGGCGCAATCGCGCGTGGGCTCAGGCGACACGCCGCTCCTTAGCGAGGCGCTGCCCGAATTCGAGCGCACGCTGACGCGCGTCGCGCTGCGCGCCACGCACGGCCGACGTCAGGAAGCCGCGCGGCTCTTGGGCTGGGGTCGCAACACGCTGACGCGCAAGCTCAAGGAACTGGGGCTGGACGATCCAGACGCCACTGACTGATTTCGCGCCTGAACTTCGGCTAGAGCGATTTGAGGAAGGCGACCAGCTGGGACTTCTGCAAGTCCGTCAGCTGCATGGCGAAGCGCTCGTTATAGAAGTTAACCAGCTGATTTAAGTTCGCGGCCGCACCGTTGTGGAAGTAGGGCGCACGAGCCGAAAGCCCGCGCAAAATGGGTCCTTTGACGCGGTTGAGGTCTGCGCACTTGCCCGTGAGCAGCGCCTTGCCAGGATCACTCGTGTAGAAGGATACCGGCTCGCCTGCCGCGAAAGGACTCGGGCAGCCGCTGATCAGGTACACCGGCAGGTCGGGCATGCTGAGTTGTGCGACGCCGGCCGTGACCGCAGGATCGGTCTCCATGCTGGTGCCCGTGGTATGGCCCGTACCGATGTCCAGCGGCAGCGGCAGCGAGTGATTGCCGACGTTGGGCGTGTCGTGGCAGCTCGTGCAGTGGCCTACAAAGGATTCGGGGCTGCCGATGGCGGTGTTGTCATTGAGGCCGCGCACATTGCTGATCTGCATCGGGGCGGAATTAAACAGAGCCTCCCCCGCCGCTATAGCCCGCCGCGCATAGGCCGTCTGGGTGCTCCAGGCCCCGAACAGCGTCATCGCATTCGCATCGAAGGTCGCGCCGCTCGGATCGCCGCCCAGCGAGTCATTCACGCCCGGGTAGTAGAGTTCTTTCGACAGCTGCCAGGCGCCGCCCTCCGCGCCGGCGACGTTCAGCATGCCGGCTGAGTTGTCGCGCCACTGCGCCGTGAACAATCCGAGCTCGAAACTCACGATGTCTGCTACCTGGGCGTCGGTCGGCGGGTGTGACGCCTGTGCATGGCCATTGGTGGCGTCAATCGCCTGGTGCGTGAGATCCGCGGTCAGGTTGGCGAGGAAGGTGGAGCTGTCGGTGAGCGGCGAGACCGTCTCGCGCCCGTCGAACATGACCGCGCTGAGGAAACTCAGATTCGCCGAGGGGAGCGGGCGCCGGTACACAGAAACCATCAACTTGTTGGTTGCCGGGTCTAACTGCAGTGCACAACCGTAAGGGTCGTGCACGACGCTGATGGTGAATTCCGAAGGGCTCGGCACCGGCAGGGCCACGCGAATCAGGCCGCCGCGCAATATCAGGCTGTGCCCATCGCGGTCGCCGGCCGCGACGTTTGCACAGTTGGCGCCATCGACAGAGGCAACTAGTGGGTCATGCCCATTAGTGCGGTTGAAGCGCTCGCGCGCGCCTTCCGCGCTGAAACTAAAGGCTTCTTTCGCCACATGGCAGGTGGCGCAGCTGCGGCCGTTGGTTCCGAGTTTTTGGAAGAAGGCCCCATCGGTCTGGACGGGGCCATTGACGTTGAGCGCGGCCAGCATGCCGTCCGGGTCCCTCAAAACGAGCATTTGCGCCTGGGGCGCGGACTGCGGAGCCGCCATCGCGGGGGCGATCATGGCCGCTAGGAGCGCAACTGAGCACAGCAGGCTTTTCATGTGAATTCCTTGGCTGCCTGATTGGTCGACGCCTGAAATTTGCGGCAGCCTGTATAGCTAATCGCAATACGCCCTAAAAAAACGCCACGCGAAGCGTGCCAAGCTGACATAAGTCCTGAAAAAAAGGGCCGGAACGTCCTACACACCCTGGGTTGCCGTCGCGATTTCATGGGGTACGATGAAAGCGATGTCCGAGCTGGATTGGGAGTCGCTGGTTCGAGATACCGACCGGGGAGCAGCCGGCGGCAAGGAGCGGCTGTTCAGCGCGCTGTACGGGGAGCTGCACCGGCTCGCGGAGCGCGAGCTCAAGCGCAACAGCGCCGCGATGATCAGTCCCACGACGCTCTTGCACGAGTCCTTCCTGCGATTCTCGGCCGGCGCGGGGCAATTCCCCGACAAGGCGCGCTTTATCGGCTACGCCTCGCGGGTCATGAGGGGTTTGCTGATCGACCTGCTGCGCGAGGGCCGGGCGCTCAAGCGCGGCGCGGGACTGCACATCACGCAATTGAACACGCAGATCGCCGAGTCGCAGGCGGCCACCGAGGATATATCGAGGCTCTCGGAGGCGCTCGATGAGCTTGCCTCGCAGGATGCGCGCCTCGCCGAGCTCGTGGACCTGAAATACTTCTGCGGCTACACCTTCGAGGAAATCGCCGCGCTGCGCGACACCTCGGTGCGCACGCTGCAGCGGGACTGGGAGAAGGCGCGCATGATCCTGTTTAAGAGGCTCAAGGATGCGCCATGACTCCCAAAGGCCCGGCGCCGCGGCACTTTTTGAGTTCAGATTACGATGTTGACGGATATGGCAATGAAGATTGGGAACACCACCGGGCGCTTTGAGTCGTCCCGACGCTGAGCCTGTTCACGCCCGCAAGAATTTAAAGATGAATCAGGGTTCGGAGAATCTGCCAAACCAGGCCTGGGACACGATCAGCGAGCAGCTCGACCACGTACTCGACCTTGACTCGGCGGGGCGCGAAAGCTGGCTTGCGGGCCTGCGCACGCGCGATCCGGAACTGGCCACTCGGCTTGAAAGCCTGCTCGCCGTGCGCGAGCGTGACGGCTTTGCGGATTTCCTGAGCTCAAGGCCACCCTCTTTCTCCGGCCTGCAGACCGCGAGCCTCGTCGGGCGGCGCATCGGGCCCTACGAGATAGAGGCCGAGGCCGGGCGCGGCGGGATGGGAAGCGTCTGGCGCGCGCGGCGCGTGGACGGCCGCTACGAAGGGGTCGTGGCCATCAAGCTGGTGCACGCGTCCTGGATTGATGAGGGAGCCGAGCAGCGCTTCCAGACCGAGGGCCAGCTGCTCGGCAGCCTCGAGCACCCCCATATCGCACGACTCCTCGACGCCGGCGTGCTCGACGGCACGCAGCCCTATCTGGTGCTCGAGTATGTCGAGGGCGAGCCGATCGATGAGTACTGCCAGCGCCGCAATCTTGGCATCGAGGCGCGCATACGGCTGTTTCTCGACGTGCTCAAGGCGGTCGCGCACGCTCACAGCCATCTGATCGTGCACCGCGACCTCAAGCCCGGCAACATTTTCGTCACGGGCGATGGCGTCGTGAAGCTGCTGGATTTCGGCATCGCGAAACTCCTGCAGGGCGGAGGCGCAAGCGGCTCGCTCACGCAGTCCGGTGAGGCGCCGCTCACCCCGCAGTTCGCCGCGCCGGAACAGCTGACCGGCGAGGCCGTGACCACCGGTACGGACGTGTACACACTAGGACTGGTGTTGTTCGTGCTGCTGACCGGGACGGGACCCTTCCCGAGTGATCGCCAGCCGCGGGCGCAATACATCCAGGCCATCCTGACCCAGGATCCCCCGCGTCCCTCGACGGTGGGCATGCTGGAGACAGTCCCGAGGCGCGTGCTCAAGGGCGACCTCGACAACATTCTGGGTAAGGCGCTCAAGAAGGATCCGGCTGAACGCTATGTGTCGGTCACGGACTTTGCCGACGACCTGCAGCGACTGCTCAGGCATGAACCGGTGCGCGCGCATGCCGACACCGTGCCTTACCGTGTCGCCAAGTTCGTCCGGCGCCACCGCGGAGGCGTGCTGGGTGCGGTGCTGACGACGATCGCACTGGTGGTCATCACCGCCTTCGCTATCCGGCAGATGCTCGAGGCAAGGGCGCAACGCGACCTGGCCAACTTCGAGGCTGCGGCATCCAGCGCGCAAGGCGAGCTGACCGAATTCCTGCTTGGCGACAGCTTAGGGCTGGCTCCGCACGATGTTGCCGCCGCGCGCCTGGCCCGTGCTCACGCGATGATTAGCCAGCGCTTCAGTAGCAATCCCCTGATCCAGGCAAGGATGCTCATCAGTCTGTCGGGACGGTACATCGATCTGGGCGACACCAGCGGAGCCGCTCCCTTGATGCAGGAAGCTCAGGACATCGCCGCCAGACTCGACGATCCGCACCTCAATGCAGATATCGCCTGCGGTCGGGCGCAGGATGCAATCGATGCGGGCGATTTGAATACGGCTCATGCGCAGGAGTCGGTCGGTCGCGCCAACATGGAGCGGTTGAAGATCGTCCCAAGCGGCCTCATGGCTGAGTGCGCCATGACCGCCGCCACCATCGCGCAGGCCGAGGGGAACTACCCACAAGCCATCGCGGTCACGGTGACGGCCATGAACAGGCTGGAGAAGGAAGGCCTGCAGCGCACTTCGCGGTACACGAGCATCGCGCATGAACATGCGCGCTCGCTGGTTTTGGCCGCCAACTATCGCGAGGGCTTTGCCGCCGAACAGAAGGTCATGGCAATCGCCGCCGCCGCCGGGCGAGACAGCAGCTCGGCCTACTTGGCGATGCTCAACGTCGGCAGCTTTGCGCTGCTACGCGGTGGTCAGCCACTGCGTGCCATCGAGCTGATCGACGCCACGGACTCCCGCATTAGAAAGTCGGCGCCGGATGCGGAATTGCCGTTTTACATCAGCGGTACACGCCTGCTCGCCCAGTGTGTGGCCGGCCTGGCACCGACGGGCGATCAGCGTCTCAAGGAACTCTCCGCTGTCGCCGACAAGCAGGGACTGAGCATTCTGGTTCTGCGCTACCAGATTGATGCGATCCGCACTGCGCTCGCCCGCGGCGATATCCGCGCGGCAGAACAGTACTGGTCATCGATCAGTGCGATGGAGAGTAAACGCGGCGATGCCCTGGCGCGTCGCGATGCGGTACTGCTGCTGATCACGCACGCCGCCCTCGAGCTGGCCGAAAAAAATGCCACCGCCGCGGGCGCTCACCTGGCGCAGGCGCTGGCACTGATTCCGGCCGCGTCGCGGGAAACAGATCCCAACTGGCGCATGCTTTTGCTTACGCGAGTCCAGGTCGAGTATGCGCAGGCGCAGTATCCGGCCGCCGAAACAGATGCGCGGGCGACGCTGGAGCGGGCGCGTCAGGAAGCGGTTGATCCGAACTCCTCTGCGTGGATCGGGGAAGCGCTCATCTGGCGCTCGAAGATCGAGCTCGCGCAGGGCCGGCGCGCTGAGGCCGCGCAGGGCGCGAAGGAGGCGATGCCGCATCTGAAGCAGAACCTGGATGCGAAACACGCGCTATTGGTGGAAGCGCAGGCGCTCGCCGCGACGAGCTGAAACGCCCACGCGCATGAGTGGATTTACGGCAACGCGCGATGGCTGCGCGTTATCAATCCGGTTGTGAACGCCGTGCCCAGCAGCGTAATGAGCATGCCCGCCACGATGCGCGCGGTCACCTGCTCGTGCAGGAGCAGCGCGCCCCAGAACACACCGAACACCGGGATCACGAAAGCTACACCTGTTAGCGTCGTGGCGCTGATGCGGGAAATCAGCTTGTAGTACAGCAGGTAGGCGCAGGCTGTGCACAGGATCGCCAGCGCGCCGGCGGCCAGCCAGTCCGTCGGAGGTGGCGTAACCGCGGGCCACAACCAAAGCCCGAGCGGTGTCACAAGCACGGTGGAGGCCAGCATGCTGCCGGCCGCAGGCAGCATCGCGGGAGTTCCCGCAAAGTGGCGCTTGCCGAAGTGTGCCGCGCAGGCGTAGCAGGCTGAGCCCGCCAGGCAGGCGAGCACCGCCCAGCCCTTACCGCCGGCGGCAAAGTCGAGTTGATCGAGCGCCAGCAGGCCCACGCCGAGCAATCCCAGCGCCAGACCGATCAAACGTTGGCGGTTCAGTGGGTGATGCCACCACAGTGCATCGATGGCGACCGCGAACATGGGCACCGTGGCGCCCAGAATGGCGGTGTAGCCGGCCTGCAGCCGCACGGTCGCGAAGGCCAGGAGCGTGAAAGGAATCGCCGAGTTCAGTGCGCCGAGCAGCAAGAGCCCGCCGAGGTTGGGCCGGATCAGCGTGCGCACCGGTGCCCTCAGGAGCCAGGGCAGAAAGAACACTGTTGCGCCTCCTAAGCGCAGCAGCACGAGCGAGACCGGCCCGAATGCAGGCGCCGAGATGCGCATGAACATGTAAGAGGAGCCCCAGATCGCCGCCAGCGACAGGAAGCGCAACAGATCGACGGGCGCCACTTATGGGCTTAGCCGGTTTGCGGAGGCTTGGGCGGTGCGGGTGAGGTCGGTATGAAGATCCACAGCAGCAGGTAGAAGAGCAGGCCGATGCCGAAGTAGATGGTGCTGATGCAAAAGATCACGCGCCAGGCCCACGAGGGCAGGCCCGTGTGCGCACCCAGTCCGCCGCATACCCCGCCGATGACCCGATCGGTGCTCGAGAGGGTGAGCCGGTGCAGAAAGCTGTCGTGGACCGGCGCTCCCGCCGCGCCGAGGGCCCGCGCCTTGGCCTGCGCAAACTCACTCTCGCTGATGGCGCCGCGCTCGCGCAGCGCCTGCAGCCGTTCGAGTTCCTCGGTGACGTTCATGTGTGTTTATCCCCGCAGCGTTCCGACCAGCTGCTGCGCATTTCCGAGCTGCGCCTCGCCTACATAGTCCGCCAGGCCCTGATTGATCTTAGGACAGATCAGCGGCTCGTAGAACAACGCCGTGCCCACGCCGATAAGGCTCGCCCCGGCGATCATGAACTCGATCGCATCGGTGGCATTGGCAATGCCACCCTGCCCGATAATGGGGATGTTGTGCTTGCTGGCGATTTCGTAGACTTCGCGGACCTTGAGCAGCGCGATCGGCTTGATCGCCGGACCCGACAGGCCCCCCTGCACATTGCCCAGCACCGGCTTGCGCGTGCGCGCGTCGATCGCCATGCCGGTTACGGTATTGATGACGGCGAAGGCATCGGTCCCGGCCTCGACGCACAGGCGCGCGTTTTCGCGTATGTCGGTCTGGTTCGGCGACATCTTGGTGATCAGCGGCTTGCGCGTGACCGCGCGGCACGCGGCCACCACGCGCGCCGACATCTCCGGTACATTGCCGAATTGCACCCCGCCTTCCTTGATATTGGGGCAGGAAATGTTGATCTCGATGGCATCGATCGGCGAATCATCGAAGCGCCGCGTCACCTCCACGTACTCCTCGATCACCGAGCCGCAGACATTGGCGAAGAAACGCGTCTCGCTGAAATCAAGCGTCGGCAGGATATTCTTGACCACGTGCTCGACGCCCGGATTTTGCAGGCCGATGGCATTGAGCATGCCCTCCGGGGTTTCGGCGATGCGGTGGGGAGGATTGCCGAGGCGGGCCGCGCCCGTGGTGCCCTTGAGCACGATGGCGCCGGCGTCGCGATTTGAGAAGCCGGTGATGCGGGTGTATTCCTCACCGAACCCCACGCAGCCCGACAGCAGCACGATGGGCGAGGTGAGCTCCAGCCCGCAAAAGCGGGTCGCCAGCACGGCGGAAGGCGTGCCGGAGGGCGCGCTGGCGGCGGCGGGAATCGGCGCACTCATGGAAGCTTATTATCGCCCGAAACGCCCTCATGTTTGAGGTGATTCTGTTCCAGCCGGAGATCCCGCCCAATACCGGCAATGTCATTCGCCTGTGCGCGAATACCGGCTCCCGGCTGCACCTGATCAAGCCCTTAGGCTTCAATCTCGAGCAGCGCGAGCTCAGGCGCGCGGGCCTGGACTACCGCGATCTCGCAGAAGTGAGGCTGCACGAGGATCTGCGCTCTTGCCTGGCCACACTCGATGGTACGCGGGTGTATGCGATCGAGACCGCGGGATCTCGTCCCTACACCGCGGCGCGCTTTCAGCGCGGCGATGCGCTGCTGTTCGGCCAAGAAACACGCGGACTACCGCACTCGGTGCTGGTGGGTTTCAGCCCAGAGAATGTCCTGAATATTCCGATGCGGGCGAGTAACCGGAGCCTGAACCTGTCCAACGCAGTCGCGCTCGTGGTCTACGAGGCGTGGCGGCAGCTGGACTTTGCTTGAGCGCGGCGCCTTTAGCGCCAATGCGAAGCGTCAGTCGAATTCCGGCCGGATCGGTCGCATCATCAGTCCGCGCACCACCTCGTCCGCCGGCAAGCCCGCGTAGAGCACGCCGTAGATGCCGGCGCTGATCGGCATGGTGACGCGCTCGCGTTGCGCCACCTCGTGCAGTGCGCGCGCGGCCCCGTAGCCTTCGACGATCTGGCCGATCTCGCGGAGCGCCGCCTCGCTGTTGAGGCCCTTGGCGAGCAGCAGGCCGAAGCGCCGGTTGCGAGACTGATCGTCCGTGCAGGTCAGCACCAGATCGCCCAGTCCCGCCAGTCCCATGAAGGTTTCGCGCTGCGCGCCGAGCGTCACCCCGAGGCGCGTCATCTCGACCAGCCCGCGCGTGATCAGCGCGATGCGCGAGTTAGCCCCGAATCCTAAGCCGTCGGAGAGCCCGGCGCCGATGGCGAGCACGTTCTTGACCGCGCCGCCGACTTCCACGCCGATGATGTCGGTTGAGGTGTAGGCGCGAAACGCGGGCGTCGAGAAGTCGTGCGCGAGCTGCTCGGCATAATCCGCATCTTGCGAGGCAATGGTCATCGCCGTGGGGAGTCCTGCGCCCACCTCGCGCGCGAAGGTCGGGCCTGAGAGCACCGCGGTCATCCGCCCGGTGCCCAGCACCTCGCGCGCCACCTCGGCGGGCAAACGCCCGCTGGTGATCTCGAACCCCTTGGTGGCCCAGCACAGCCGCTGGCCATCGGTAAGCAGGTCACGCAGCGCGCTCAGCATCTCGCGGAAGGCGTGACTGGGAACCACAATCAGTACGTCCTCCGCGCCCGCGAGTGCCTCCGCGAGAGAGCTCGCGACCTTCAGATTTTCGGGGAACTGCGCCTGCGGGAGATAACGAAGGTTAGCGCGGTCGCGCTCCATCGCCGCGCACTGCTCCTTGGATCGTCCCCACAGCCGCACCGCGTGGCCGGCACGCGCGCACTGGATGGCCAGTGCCGTGCCCCAGGAGCCGGCGCCGAGCACCGCAATCCGCGAGGGCAGCTCGGCGTTCGCGCTCAATTCGTGGCGGCGCTCGCCGCCTGGGCGGTGCCGGAGGTGAACAGCAGCTCGAAGTTGACCGGCGGCAGCAGCAACTGCGGGAAACCGCCCTGGCTGACCAGGTGCGAGACCACCGCGCGCGCGTACGGGAACAGCACGTTCGGACACACCACGCCGACCGCGCGCCGGAAATCAGGCTCGGCCAGGCCCTGCATCAGGAAGGCGCCGGCCTGCTTGACCTCGGCCAGGAACATGGTCTGCTCGCCCTGCTTGGCCGACACGGTCACGGTGAGCAGCACCTCGTGCAGGTCGCCGGTGATGTTGCTGACCGACGTATTGATGTCGAGGCCGATCTGCGGACTCCACTCGCCGGTGACGCGCGGGCCCTGGGGGGCCTCGAAGGAACAGTCCTTCAGGTAGACCGCCTGCATGGACAGCGTAATGCCGCTGCCTGCGGCGACGTCATTGCCGGGTTGGGGGGATTCGATGCTCATCGTTGCTCTTCCTTAAAAATTAACGTCCATTCAATGATCGTTTGGCGCGCCGTTAAGCAGCGCATCGAGGTCGCCCTCGGCATCGAGGTCGGCCAAATCGTCCGAGCCGCCGATGTGGCGCTCGCCGATAAAGATCTGTGGCACCGTGTGGCGGCCGCTGCGATGGATCATCTCGGCGCGCCGCTCGGGCTGCTCCTCGAGACTGATCTCCTCGAAAGCCACGCCCTTGCCGCGCAACAGCGTTCGCGCGTACTCGCAGTACGGGCACCAGGAGGTGGCATACATTTCGATCTTCGGTACCGCCATAGCTAGGGCTTGAGGAGGCCGCGCGCAAAACCGCCGCGCGTACTAGTCGCGCGCCAGCGGCAGCTGTTCGGCGCGCCAGGCACTTAAGCCCCCGCGCAAGTTGACCACCTTGCCAAAACCCTGCTGCGTAAGCTGGCGGATCGCCGCCGAGGCACTTCCACCGCGCTCGCAATAGACGATGACCGGCTTATCCTTATAGCGCTTGAGGCTCTCGAGACCCTCGGTGAGCCGCTCCACGGGCAGGCTGCGCGCTCCGCGGATGTGCCCTTCCGCATACTGCTCGCTCGGGCGCACGTCCAAGAGCGCCGCGCCCTGGTTCATCAGCCGCACCGCGTCCTGGGGCGAGATCGCGCCGGCCTGCTGGCTGCGCTCGCGCAGCTCGTAGATCAGTACGGCAATGAACGCCGCGACCGCGAGCAGGCTCAAGCTCGGGTGGTGGGCGGTGTATTCAAGCAGGCGCTGCATGGAGCGTGTGTTTCCGGGCCTTAGGGTTAAACTGACCGCCGCGTTCAAGCGGGCCGCGCATTATAGCCTTGCTGCGTTAGACTTTTCCGTATGGCACCGTCGCGAGCGCTGATTTTCCTGCCGAATTTGCTGATCCTGCTCTCTTTCGGGGCGCAGCCGCTGCCCGCGGCCGCACCGTCCGCCGATCAGACCCAGGCGCAGCTTAAGGCCCTGAAGGAACGCATCGAGCGCGTCAGCCGCGACGTCGGGCGCGATGCGGTCGAGCGCGACCGCCTTTCCAAGAACTTGCGCAGCGCGGAACTGGCCGTGAGCGCGGCGCAGTCGGACCTCGATGACCTGCGCACGCAGGAGGCGGCACACAGCAAGCAGCGCTCGGACCTGGCCGATGAGCGCGCGCGCGTGAGTGCCTCCCTGGACCACGAGCGCGCCACGCTCGCCATCCAGCTGCAGGTGGCCTACCAGATCGGCCGGCACGAACCTCTGCAGTTGTTGTTGAATCAGCGCGACCCGGCGGCGGTGGCGCGTATGTTCACCTGGTACGGCTATTTCGGACGGGCGCGCGCTGCGCAAATCGAGGGCATCGCGCAGCAGGTCAAGCGGATCGATGAGCTGGATGCAGCGCTGGCGGAACAGGAGAAGGCACTCGAGCAGCTGCACGTGGCCAAGCAGCAGCGTCTGTCGCAACTGGAGGCCGGGCGCGCGCAACGCAAGACGGCGCTGACCAATCTTCAGGTCGAAGCGCGCTCGCGTCAGGCGAGCCTCGCGCGACTGCGCGCGCAGCAGGCCGACCTCGAGCAACTGTTGCGCGAGCTGGCGCGTGCCGTACCGCCGAGCGCGCCGACCGATGAGCGCAGCGCATTTGGCCGGCTGCGCGGACGGCTCGACTGGCCGGTGTCAGGTCGCGTGGTCGCCAGTTACGGCGAGACCCGTGCGAGCGGTGTGGACTGGGACGGCATGGTGGTGGCCACGGAGCGCGCCGCTCCCGTGCGCGCCGTCGCCGCAGGCCGCGTGATCTATGCCGACTGGCTGCCGGGCTTAGGCCTCCTTGCAATCGTCGATCACGGCTCGGGCTACTTAAGCCTCTACGGCTACAACGATCAACTGCGCCGCTCGGCCGGCGAGTCGGTCGCAGCCGGCGATGTCATCGCCTCGGCTGGCGATACCGGCGGCCGTCCGGAGCCGCAGCTCTACTTCGAAATCCGCCGCGGCGGCAAGCCGATCGACCCGCGACCGTGGTTCCGGCAGCGCCGTCCTTAGCACCTCAAGGCGGCTGAGACCTGCGTCACAGTTGCGCGTTCGGCGCAGCCCTACTCAGTTTTCCTCTATTTGACTAAAGCGCGAACCCGGTCTAGGTCGGAAAACCCGCTTTGCCCGATGCTGTCCGTGGCAATTTATCCATGAATTCCGATACCCCGACACCAACCGCAGCCGAGGGCGTGGCCGACTACGAGTCCTACACGCGGCTGCTGCGCGCGCTGCTCCCGCGCCTGACCGGCGTGTCGATTTTCGACGCGCACGGCGAGGTGATCTGGTCGAGCGACATGGTCGCCAACGCCGCGCTCCCGAAGCTGATCGCCGAATCCATGCAGACCGCCTGCGAGCAGCCCGACACTCCCGGCGTGCTGGTGAACGATGGCGAGCCGATGTACATCTTCTGGCTGTGGCGCGCCGGTGAGAGCGCGCCCACGCCGCCGCGCGCGGCCGTCATGCTGCGCTGTAAGGCGGGCTCGCAGACCGAGCAGCGCACGGTCGCCTTCGTGCACGCGCTGGTGCGCCCGGCGCTCGAGATTCTGGCGCGCGAGCTGATGAACCGGGAACAGATTCAGAGCCTCAATGTCTCGCTCGCCGAGCAGGAAGGCGACTTGGACATGCTGCTCTCGGTCAGTTCCGGCGAAGCGCCCAACGATGAGGGCGGGGGCGATGAGCTCAAGACGATCCTGCGCGCTGCAGTCGAACGCATTCAAAGTGGTCTGGCCGCGATCATCGTGCCGGAAAAAGGTCTCGTGATGGTGCGGCGTGAACCGAAGCACGCCATCGACGCGAGCCTGGTGGCGCGCGCGCACAAACACCTGATGTCGACCGCGCAGATCAGCAACGAGCCGGTCATCGTGAATAACATGAAGCTCAAGGCCGGCAACGACGCCCATTCCTACCGGGTGCTGTCCTGCCCGATCGCGCGCTCGGACGAGCGCGCCATCGGCGTGTTGGCCTTGTTCCGGCCGCTGACCATGCCCGAGTTCTCCCCACGCCAGGCGCGCCTCACGGAGCTCCTGGCGCAGCGCGTGGCGACCGTCATAGCCGGCAGTTACGACAGCCTGACGGGACTACTCAACCGCCCTGCCTTCGAGCATCGCGTGCAAAGCACGCTGCGGCAGTCCGGCAGCGCCCAGCGCTGGTGGAGCGCGCTGGCTATCGATACCAACCGAATGCACGTGATCAATGACAACTACGGCATGCACGTGGGCGACAAGGTTATCTCTCAGCTCGGCGAGCTGGTGCGCAACCGGCTGCCGCCCGGAGCCCTGGCCGCGCGCATCTCCGGGGACCGCTTTGCGGTCCTGCTGCCCATTGGCCTTGACGATGCCGCGGGCTTCGCCGAATCGCTCCGCCAGGGAGCCGAGCAGCTCGGCCCCACGATTGGGGACGGGACCCTGGTGGTGTCGATCAGCGTCGGGGTGGCTGCGATCGAGCCGCGCGCGCAGGAATTCACGCACGCCTTTGCGGCGGCCGAGACCGCCTGCAAGACCGCCAATGACCGCGGTCGCAACCGCGTCGAGATCTTCCAGGAGGCCGACGAGAGCCTGATCAGGCGCTTTGCGGACATCAACGTCATCACCGATCTGCGCGCGGCGATCACCGACGGGCGGCTCAACCTGAATGCACAGGTGCTGCTGCCGCTCGGGGGCACCAACCAGAAACCGCACTTCGAGTTGCTGCTGCGGATGCTCGATGCGCAGAACGAGACCGTGGGCCCCAGCCACTTCATGTCAGCAGCCCATCGCTACCAGCTGATGCCCGAGATTGACCGTTGGGTCGTGAATGAGGCGCTGAAACTGCTCAAGCCGTACGCCCAGCTGCTGGCCAGCAGCGGCATCGTGTTTACGATCAACTGCGACGGTCAGTCGCTCAAGGACCAGTCCTTTACTGACTTCTTGGAAACCCAGATCACCGCCAGCGGCATCAACCCGGCAGCGCTGTGCTTCGAGCTCACCGAGAGCGCCGCGGTCGGCAACTTGAGCCACGCCGAGACCCTGATGCGGCGCCTTCGCAAGCTCGGCTGCGGCATCGCGCTGGATGATTTCGGCACGGGCCTAAGTTCGCTCGCCTATCTGCGCTCGCTCCCCATATCCATGCTCAAGATCGACGGCAGCTTCGTGCGCGACGTGCTCAAGGACCCGAAGGCCGAGTCGACCATCCAGGTCATCGCACAGCTGGCGCGCGCCATGTCACTGACCACGGTGGCCGAGTACGTGGAGACCGACGAGATTCGCTATCGAATCGCTAAGCTGGGCGTGGACTACGGCCAGGGCTTCGCCATCGGCAAACCGCTGCCGATCGCGGACGTGCTCGAACAGCTGCCGCTGTATGCTGCCGTCGCCAACAGTCCGCTGGAAAATAATAACCCGCCTGAGGTCTCGCCGATCGCTCAGGCCATGTAGTATTCGCAGGCCATGGATGTGCTGCGAACTCCCTCAGGGGTCTGTCTTCTTTGCGCGCGCTCAGCGCACGCGCCGGGCTAGCCGATGGAGACTCTCCAGTGGCTGGCCGATGCCACGCTGCACCTGGATCATCATTTGGTCGAGCTGGTGGCCCGCTACGACCTTTGGATCTACGCACTGCTGTTCCTGATCATCTTCGCCGAGACTGGCCTGGTGGTGACTCCATTCCTCCCGGGCGATTCGCTGCTGTTCGCCTGCGGCGCGCTGGCGGCCGTTGACAGCAGCGGCACACTTAAGTTGTCCTGGCTGCTGTTGCTGCTGGGCCTCGCGGCGATCCTCGGTAACACCACCAACTACCACATCGGGCGTTTCGTCGGTCTGCGTGCCTTCAATGGTCGCCATCGCTTCTTCCGCCTCGAGCACCTGCGCCGCGCCGAGCAGTTCTTCCATCGCCACGGCGGGTTCGCGATCATCATGTCGCGCTTCGCGCCGGTGGTGCGCACCTTCACGCCGTTCGTGGCCGGCATCAGCCGCATGCCCATCGCCCGTTTCCAGCTGTTCAACTGCATCGGCGCCAGTGCCTGGGTGATTTTATTTATCGGCGGCGGCTTTGTGTTCGGCAACCTCCCGCTCGTCAAGAACAACTTTGGACTGGTGACGCTCGCCGTGGTGTGCGTATCACTTTTGCCGATGCTGTGGATGATGTTCCTGGAAAAGCCGCGCAACGGAGCGTCCCGTGGCTGAGCGCACGCGCGGCTACGCGCATCGCGTGAACATCAACGCTCCGGTCGAGCTGATCTGGCGCGGGCTCACTGAGGCGGAGCTTCTGGGTGTCTGGTGCGGCCCGGGCCCGCGCGTCAGCGCGCGCGCCAACGGCGGCTACTACATTCGCCTCAATGGCGAGCTGGAGCGCGAGGCGCACATCGACGTGTTCGAGCCGAACCGGCGGCTGCGGCTGATCAACCAGCCGCCGCCGGAGCTCCCGGACAGCGAAGCGGTGATCATCGATGATTTCATCCTCGACACCGAACAGGGGGTCGGTGTGCTGCGGCTATTAGGCTCGGGTTTTCCGCCGGAGGAAGCCTGGGATCCCTTCTTCCAGCGCCTGCGCGCCGGCTGGGGCCTGGCACTGGCGCGCCTCAAGGTTTACATCGAGCAGATCGCGAGCGGCAAGGAACCGGGCCGGCCGATCCCACGCGGCCGGACGCCGAACTCCTAAGCCACGCCGGCTAATATTGAGACGCTGCGCTAGAAGCGCACGCGCGAGATCCAGCGGTACAGCAGGTACACCGTCAGCACGTATACCCCGCCGCCGATCCACACCGCAGCGTGATCGGCAAAGCCATCGCCCACCAGCGAGAGCGGGAAGTCCTTGCCGGAGAAGGCCACCAGGCCTGCTATCAAAACGCCGATCAGCCCTTCGCCCACGATCATGCCTGAGGCCAGAAGCACGCCCAGCTGCCTGCTCGCTTCGGGCTTGGGATTGCGGCTCACGTGACGGTCGTAGTACCAGCCGACTACCGCGCCTACCACGACCATCAGCGTGCTTTGCGTCGGCAGGTAGATGCCAAGCCCGACCGCCAGGGGCGAGAGGTGCGCCGACTTGGTGGAACGGCGCAGCAGCTCGTCCGCGGCGATCACGAATACGCCGATCACCGCCCCGATCTTGATCAGGCTCCAGTCGACGTTGTTCTGGATCACACCTTGTGCGAGAGCCGAGATCAGTCCGGCCTGCGGCGCCGGCAGCGGATGCTCGTGGTGCGGGCCAGGCGCGCCGGCAAAGCCGTAGGCGTGATTGAGTAGATCCAGGATCGGGGGAATGACGGCCGCGCCGGCGATCACGCCCACCACCAGCGCCACTTGCTGCTTCCAGGGGGTCGCGTCGACCAGCTGCCCGGTCTTGAGGTCCTGCAGGTTGTTGTTGGCGATGGCGGCGTTGGAAAACACCACCGCCGTGACGAACAGAGCGAAGGCGACCAGTGCCGGCTGCAGATTGGCCGCGATGCTCGATTGCAGACCGAACACCAGCAGCAGCGCTGCCCCGATCACCACCAGGATGCCGATTCCGGAAAGCGGACTGTTGGAGGAGCCGATAAGCCCGGCCATGTAGCCGCACACTGTGGAGACAAAGGCGCTCATCAGCGCGATATAAATGAGTCCTCCGATCACCAGCAGGACGGTGTGATCGCCCAGCCCGCTCTTGATCGCGAAGTGCGCCAGCAGCACGCCGACCGGCACCATGCACACCAACGACACCAACGCCACGGTACCGATTGGAATGTCCTGCTCGGTGCGCGGCATGAGCGCCGCGCCGCCCGCGGCGCGCGCTCGCGAGGCGGCCATCGCCGAGGCGAGGCCAGCGATCACAGGCTTCACGAGCTTGGCCAATGTCCACACGGCCGCCACACCGATCGTGCCCGCGCCCACGAAGCGCACCTTGTGGCTCCAGGTGCCAAGGGCCAGCTGCGCGAGGGAATCAACGGTGCCGGCAGGCGCCGAAAAATGCGGCACGCCCCATCCCCAGCCGATCAGCGCGCCCACCAGCATGGCGATGCCCACCCACAGGCCCACCAGGTGGCCCACGGCGAACAGCGCAAAGGACAGGAAGAAATCAAATCCGGTGACTCCACCGTTCTCACCGCCCACCCGGAAGAAGCGCACCACATCGCCGGCGAACACGCGCGTGGCGACGATGAGGGCGAACACCGCCGAGACGATCGAACCCCAAACCACCGCGGCCAGTCCCGCACGGCTCTCGCCCACGGCGGCCGCATCCGCGTGCTCGCTTCCACCTACTTTCAGCACCTCGGCGCAGGCCACGCCTTCGGGGTAAGGGAGGTCGGACTGCGTGACGAGCGCCCGTCGCAGCGGAATCGAGTACATGACACCTAAGGTCCCGCCCAGCGCGCAGATCAGGAAGGACTCCCAGTAGGGAAAGCCCGTCCACCAGCCGATCATGACAAGTCCAGGCAGCACGAAAATGATCGAGGTCAGCGTGCCGGCTGCCGAGGCGATGGTCTGGACGATGTTGTTTTCCTGGATGGTCATGCCGCGAAACCCGCGCAGCACCGCCATCGAGATCACGGCCGCGGGGATCGAGGTGGCAAAGGTGAGGCCCGCCTTGAGGCCGAAGTACACGTTGGCCGCAGAAAACAGCAGAGTGATGATCACGCCCAGCACCAGGCCGCGGATGGTGAGCTCGGTGCGCACCGCATCGTTAGGCGCGGCAGGGAGCGGAGTGGGCTTGATCATTGGTTTTCCCCCGGGGCTTCTTCTCGTTTTGCGCGCGCGCGCGACATCAGCCGCGCGAACAGGATGCCGCCTTCATACAGCATATACATCGGCACTGCCATCACGGTCTGCGAGATGGCATCGGGCGGCGTGAGGATGGCGGCGATCACGAATACCGCGATCAGCACGTAGCCGCGGATCTGGGTGAGCTTGGCGAGCGGCACCACGCCCATGAGCACCAGCAGCACCACCGCCACCGGCACTTCGAAGGCCAGCCCAAAGGAGAACAGCAGCACCAGCACGAATTCCACGTACATGCTGATGTCCGCCATCATCTGCACACCGCGCGGTGTGGTGTTCACGAAGAAGCTGAAGATCAGCGGAAACACCACGTAGTAGGCGAAGGCCACACCGACGTAGAACAGGACCACCGCGGAGATCAGCAGCGGGACCGCGAAACTCTTCTCGTGCCGGTATAGTCCCGGGGCCACGAACGCCCAAATCTCGTAGAGCACGTAGGGCATGGCCACCACCAGCGCAGCGACGAACGAAAGCTTGAGCGGGGTGGTGAAGGGCGCGGTGATGCTGGTGGAGATCAGCATGCTGTTCGCCGGCAGCTGCTGCAGCAGCGGGTGCGAGAGCCACTCGAACAGCGTGTTCGAGTAGAACGCGAAGGGTATGAACACCAACACCACCGCCAGGAAGGCACGCATCAGGCGCGTGCGCAGTTCCAGCAGGTGCGAGATCAGCGT
>Ga0163163_10001506_pt1 | contig 19698 bp, 17 predicted proteins | sample S65metaG_FD_119766 | JGI IMG/M metagenome (GOLD analysis project Ga0163163, IMG submission 119766) | Switchgrass rhizosphere microbial communities from Kellogg Biological Station, Michigan, USA - S6-5 metaG | ecosystem: Host-associated > Plants > Roots > Rhizosphere > Soil | place: USA... | reverse complement strand
GTCCCGAGAAGTTCGAAAGCCGGCAGCCGTATATCGAGCGTAATCACGGCATGGCGGTCGATAAAGACACGATGACGGAGATGAGGAAGAATCCTGCTCCGGCTCGCAACGCCGATCGAGGTCCGAAAGACGGAGTCTCTGTGACGCCCGCAGAAGCAGGTCGGCCGGCGAACGCAGATCGCGGCAGGCCGATGGGCAATGAGACTGGACGCCCCGCGGCGAACATGGACAGTGGCAAACCGGCAAATGCCGATAACGCCAATAAGTCGATGAACGCTGATGGAGCCAGACCGGGTAACGCGATTGGTCGTCAGGCACCTCGTCCGCCGGAGAACGACAAGCGAATCGTCAATCTCGAAGGATCGGCTCCCGAGGACGGCGCGAAGGGCAATTCGCCGCAGTCTGGCAACGCCAATGAGAATGGTGCGCGTACATCCAGGTATGTACCGCGGCCACCATCCGAGCGTCGTCCGGCTTCAGGAGCGGAAGGCGCGCCTGCAGTCAACTCTGGGCGCCAGGATGCTGGCAACAATCGAACTCCGGATTCACTGACGCGGCCTGTGCCCCGTCCGACATCGGAGAGCTCCAGGACCGCTGCTCCGGAAGACCGACGCTCGCCGGTGTTCGATCGCAACAACAATGCGAACGATCAGCGGAAGCCGGTAGAGGCAGAGGTTACTGCACCGCGCAATGTTCCTCGTCCGCCAGAGGGAAGCCAGGTACGTAGTTCGGAAACGGGCCCTGGAACCTTTAATCGGCCGGCCGCCAGTATCAATGAACGTCGGTCGGCTCCAGATGTTACCGAGCGTCGTTCAGCGCCGAGTGTGAGCGAACGCCGTTCGGCCCCAGATAATTCTGAGCGCCGAGCAGCTCCGCAGCCTCCAGCTGAGCGAAGAGCTGCGCCGGAAACAAGATCGGCCCCGGAGGCAAGGTCAGCCCCAGAGACGAGATCCGCCCCGGCTGAACGCCAGCCACAAAAGGAAGAACGTCGGTCGGCTCCTCCCGCTGAAAAGCAAAGGGCCGAGCCGGCAAAGAAAAGCAGTTCGATGAGCTATACGGAGACTCCGCGTAATGCGGAGTCTTCGCATTATGTTCCAAGACCGCCGGTTCGCGAGAATGGTTTTGTAGCAGCTCGCGAAACGTCATATTCCCCGCGGACGTCTTCCTACTCACCACGTGAGGCTTCTTACTCACCACAAACGACTTCGTACTCTGCGCGGGAGAGCTCTTATTCACCACGTTCGTATGCTTCACGCGAGAGCTCTTACGCTCCGCGGACAAGTTCATACTCGCCACGCTATGAGCGTTCGGCTCCGAGCTATTCACGATCCTCGAGCTATTCAGGTGGAGCAACCTACTCTCGTTCTTCAGGAGGGTCGTCGAGTCCGCGATACTCCAGTTCGCATGTGGCCAGCAGTTCTGGTGGTGGGTCCAGATCCTCCGGTGCTCGCAGTTCATCGTCACGAGGGAGCAACCGGAGCCGTTAGGTCGAGGTATAGATGAAAAGAGCCGCCTTTCGGGGCGGCTTCTTCATTTGGGGATGGTGTAAGTATTGCCCGAGGTTGTTCCACGGGAATTTTTTTCACCGTATACATATCTGCTAAGTGTGGGTACCTAAGTTCCAACTGAACGCCCTGTGGCACATACCTAGGGTTTCCAATTTCGCACTCTGCCCCTGAAATTCAAGCACTTACGTCGAATTGGGCTGCGAACCTTATGGAACCGTAACTGCTCTTGTACAGGGCAGGTGCCAGATCCTCTCTGGCAGTAATTCAACGGAAATCAGAAACAGCAAGTGAGCTTGGAGAGCAGATGGCCGAAAACGTAATGGACCAGATTGTTGCTACATTGCGCCAGGATGGCGCGAAGTACTATCCACAGCGCGGAGAACTGCGCAACGTGCGTGTGGTGGGTCACACCCCCAAAACCGATCACTACATTTATGACATCGTCATCGATTTCGCGGACGGAAGCGAACGGGTGGCAGCCAAGGTGTACCGGAATGGAAAGTGCGGGCCGCTCGGCGCAAAAGGCATGGCCGAGACCGAAGGTGGCAATCTACGCCAGGTTTTCGAAATCTTTACGAAAAAGAAACTGAACGGAGTTCCGCGGCCAGTCGGAGAGTTTACGGAATTGGGAGCGGTCGTTGCGGAGAAACTGCCCGGCGTACCACTGCAATCCATCATCATGAAAGCGGCTTTGCTACCCGGCTTTGCCGATCTCGGAACGCTCCGAGACGCCGCGAAAGAAACCGGGAATTGGCTCCGTCGCTTTCACAAAGCTACCTCCGACATGCCCGCGCCATTCGACGGCGTTGAGTTGCTGGGCGACTTGGAAAAGCTGTGCGCCAACTGCAAGACATCGGGATTGGATGAGGCCTCGGTCAGGACGATCATGAGCGGTACGAAGTCGATCCTATCGAAGACCAAAAAGCCGCTGCCATCATCGGCAGTGCTGAACGAATTCACTCCGCTGAACGTCATCATTGGAGAGAACGGTGTTGGATTCGCCGACTTCGCCAAGATGACGACCCAGGGAAATTCCTACCAGGATGTTGCGCTGTTCCTGGCGTCGGTTGAAGCGCTGGAAAAGTATCCGTTCTGCAACCGCACCATTACAACGGAATTGCAGGAACTGTTCCTTGACGCTTACGGAATTTCAGGCCAGGACGAACAAATGATTCGAGTGCTGAAGATGAAGGCACTCCTGTCTATGTTCGCGCAGGGCCGCGGCGTGAAAGAAAGTGCCGTCCGGAAAAAGGTGATGTGGGCAACGGTAATGAAGCGCTTCATCGCGCAGGCTGCCGAGCGTTCGATGTCGCCCGCGGCGTAAAACCAGTTCACCACAGAGACACAGAGGGTATAAGAGCAAAAGACCAATCTATTTTGGTCTTTTGCTTTTTGCTGTCAGTTCTCGGTGGCTCTGCGTCTCTGTGGTGAGCGGATTTGGTGTGTTACCCTCGCGACATGAGCGAGGGAGCAATCAAGATCGGAACGGCCGGGTGGTCGTACAAGGACTGGGAAGGCATCGTGTACCCAGCATCCTTGAAGAAAGAGCAGCACCCGGTCGAATACCTCGCACAGTATTTCGATCTCATCGAAATCAATTCTTCTTTCTACGGGCATATCAAGCCCGAGGTTGGTTTGCTCTGGTGCCGCAAGGCTCGAGCCGTGAATTCCGAGTTTGTCTTCACAGCGAAATTGAACAAGGCATTCACTCATTCACCCGTCGCTGTGATCGAATCGACATCCGCCGCCACCATTCGTCCGCAATCGAATGATGAGAGATTGGCGAAGGCCGGCCTCGACGTGCTCGCCGCCGAAGGCATGCTCGGAGCGCTGTTGGCGCAGTTCCCGATCTCCTTCAAGAACACGAATCCGAATCGAACCTACCTTGAATCTACGATCGAACGCTTCAAGCGGTACTCACTGGTGATCGAAGTTCGCCATGCAAGCTGGAATAACCATGACACTTTGGAATACTTTGTGAAAAAGGGTGTCGCATTCTGCAACATCGATCAACCAAAATTGGGGCGTGCGATCGGACCAACGGAATATGTAACCTCCCCCGTTGGATATGTTCGGCTGCATGGACGCAACTACGACAAGTGGTTCGACAGCGATTCGCGCGACGATCGTTACAATTATCTTTACACCGAACCTGAATTGAAGAGTTGGAAGCAACACATCGATAACATCGCCAAGAAGGCAAAGGTCACCTACGTCGTCACGAATAACCACTTCGAGGGCAAGGCCGCGGTGAACGCGCTACAGTTGAAACACATGATTACCGACAAACCTGTTAAGGTCCCAGAGCTAATGATGAAGAAGTATTGGGAACTGGAGCAGATAGCAGAAACACCCGAAGGAAAGCTGGAGTTTGGGAGCTAGGCTCTGGATATAGATGTCGGCCTTCAGACGTCCAGGTTTCTGGGCATGTTAACGATATCTTCACAGTTGGAGCTGTTGCGCTAGTCCCAAGTCCCTGCCGTTCTGTCCCAATTCAATCGCTTCCTGTCACTTTTTCGGAACTTTTCCAGAACCCCTCGCGTATCCATTGATGTGACGTTGCTAACCGACGAAGTTCGGTTCCGTCCAATAAACACGGGCAGATCGAGAGGGTGGTTATGGATAGCAAATGGAATTGGTTTATTGATAATGTGCCCGCGCGGGTCGCGCTGAACACCGTTGTGTGGTGTCTGTGGATTGCGGCCACCGTCGGCATTCTGGAATTCGCCGCCAAACATTGAGTTTAGCGGCACTCTCACGAACGATCGCTTGCGAGTGTAGCGACCGACGCGCAGAAACCGGCGCGCAGCCGAGGGTGCCGAAATTCCGCCGCACCGACCAGTGCACGCGGAATCAGATGAAGGGAAGCGCGTGGGATCCTGATATCTCACCCCCGAGCCGGGGCCCACGGCCTCCCACATCTGAAATCAAGTCAACAAGGCAAAGGGCAAAACGATTTTCGTTCTGCCCTTTGCACTTGGACTCTACCTTGAGTCTCAGGCTTTCACAGTTTCGGCTTTTTTCGAGTACCGCGATTCGACGTACTCGTCGAGAATCTTGATGAACTCGTCGACGATATGATCGCCTTTTAGAGTCAGCATCAAGCGTCCGTCAACGAAGACGGGAGCCTTCGGATCTTCGAATGTGCCCGGCAATGAGATGCCGATGTTGGCGTGCTTCGATTCTCCGGGGCCGTTAACGATGCAGCCCATCACAGCGAGCTTCATCTCTTCAACGCCATCGTAGCGAACTTTCCACTCCGGCATCTTCTCGCGAAGATAGCGTTGAATCTGCTCCGCCATTTCCTGGAAGAAAGTTGACGTTGTGCGTCCGCAGCCAGGACAGGCCGTAACTTGTGGCGCGAAGTTGCGAATACCCATCGACTGCAGAATCTGCTGCGCGACAAAAACTTCTTCGGCGCGATCGCCGTTGGGTGCAGGAGTAAGCGAGACGCGTATCGTGTCGCCGATACCTTCCTGCAACAGCACGGCAAGTCCAGCCGTCGATCCGACGATGCCTTTCGCACCCATTCCGGCTTCGGTCAGGCCGAGGTGCAGCGGGTACTCACAGCGTGACGCCAGTACGCGATAGACATCGACGAGATCTTGCACCCCACTGACTTTGTCGCTGATGATGATTTGATCCGGGCGCAGGCCATACTTCTCTGCCAGTTCGGCGGAGCGCAGCGCGCTCAACACCATCGCTTCCATCATCACGTCGCGAGCTTCGAGCGGCTCCGGACGCTTCGCGTTCTCGTCCATCATGTCGGCGAGAAGGCGCTGGTCCAACGAGCCCCAGTTCACTCCAATGCGAACCGGCTTCTGGTTCTCGACGGCGCACTCGATCATGGTGCGGAAATTGTCATCGTCCTTGCGGCCGATGGAGACGTTGCCGGGATTGATACGATACTTCGCGAGCGACTTGGCGCAGGCAGGGTACTTCTTGAGAAGGATATGTCCGTTGTAATGGAAGTCGCCGATGATGGGAACGTTGACACCCATCATTTTTAGTTCTTCGACCATGGGGTAGACAGCCTTGGCGGCATCGTCGTTATTGACGGTTACCCGGACCAGTTCGGAACCAGCACGAGCGAGGTCGGCAACCTGGCGGACGGTCGAGCGGATGTCAGCGGTGTCGGTATTGGTCATGGATTGCACCACTACCGGTGCATCTCCACCAACCCGAACTCCGCCGATGTTGGCGGTATAGGATTTGCGGCGCTTGATTTCAGCCATACGGAACCTTCAGTTTAACAAATCCGGAGCCGTTAGAGGGCTTACGGACAGGGCACTAAGGTCCATCCCGCTCAGTTTCCCACAGCCCAGCGAACAACAATTGTTGCATCGGGCTCTGAATCGTCCTAAACTCCGCCACCAATCACCAACAACCCAGTACGAATAGGGCGTTCGTGCAGGAGAGTCAGGATGATCCGCACTCGGGCAGGGTGTCGCATCGCCACTTGTATGTTGCTGCTGGCCAGTGTTGCCGCCGCAGCTCTCACCGACAACGAAAAAACAGCAATTGATCAGCTAACGACAATGAACGCAGGACAGTTTCAGGCCTTGCGGGTGCAAGCAGGCAAAGGTGTGCCGGCAGCACAGACTCTGCTGGGAATCGCTTACCTGAAGGGAATTCGGGTGCCAAAAGATGATCGGGCAGCCTTCGGATTCTTTCAGCAGGCCGGGAAGAAGAAGCAGACTGTCGCATTGAGCAACCTGGGGATCATGTATTTTTACGGGCTCGGAGTCGAAAAGAACTACGTCGAAGCCGTGAAGTATTTTCGGCAAGCGAGCGCGGACGGAAACAGCAACGCGCAATTCAACCTCGCCACCATGTATCACCACGGGTTCGGTGTTCAGCAGGATCTAGCGGAAGCTGCGAAGTGGTATGAAATTGCGGCGGTTCAGGGCGAACCGATGGCGCAGAATGTGCTCGCAACTTTTTACGAGAGTGGAACAGGTGTCGTAAAAGATCCTGCGCAAGCGCTGAAGTGGTACACAAAAGCAGCTCAGAACGGGTATGCCATCGCCCAATACAACTTGGGCTCCTTATATCGCGAAGCAGAAGATCACCAGACAGCGCTGGAGTGGTTCCTGCGAGCTGCAAAGCAGGGACATCCGGGATCGATCAGAAATCTCGTCGAACTCTACCTGCATGGGCATTGCATGAAAGTTGATTATCACCAGGCGTACTACTGGTTGGCATCGACGCATCGGCAGGATGATTGGGCCACCAAGATGCGAGAAGAATGCCGCAAACATATACCGGAAAGGGAACTTCAAGAGATGGATGTCACAGCGTCGCTCGAAGTTGGGGCGAGTCGCTGACGCAAGATCGCCGCAAATCAAAAGGGGCGCATAAGGCGCCCCTTCTCTGTTGGAAATTCATAAAATTATTGGACGTGCTTGGTCAGCCCCGGCAGCAGTTTTACAACGTCGTTGAAAATCACCAGGCCCGCGAACAGGATCAGGCACACAAAGGCTGCCTGGTAGATACGCTCCTTCACGGTCTGGCTGATATCGCGCCGTATTACCGCCTCGATGAGCAGAAGAAGGATCAACCCACCGTCGAGAATCGGGATCGGAAACAGATTGAATATTCCAAGGTTCAGGCTGATCGCGGCCATTACCATCATGATCGGAGTCCAGCCCTGTTGACGCGCCGCCTCGCCAGATATCTTCGCGATTCCAATCGGACCCGACATCTGCTTGATCGATACTTTTCGTTCCACCATCCTTTTAACAAGGTCGAGGATCAGCATCGAATAGCGCTTGTTCTGGTCAACTGACTTTGCAAAGGCCTTGGTGAATGGAAGCTTGTCGACGTGAACTGCGGGCTCAGTGCCTACGCCGATGCGGTACTGCTTACGGCCATTGAGGTCATTGAGTACGGGCGCGAGGGTAAACTTAACTTCTTTGCCGTCGCGAACGACGGTCATCTCCACAGGCTTGTCCGCGGTTTGTTGGAGCATGCGAACCATGACCTGCGTTGAGCGGATCGAGGTTCCATTGATGGCGACGATCTCGTCACCGACCTTGATCCCCGCCTTCTCCGCCGGCTGTCCACTTTCCAGTTCCGAGACGGTTGTCGGCGCGTCTGGAATCCAGCCAGCGCTTCCAATCTGCTCCTGTCCAACGGCTTCCGGAACCACGCTCTTGTTCAGAACCTCAGTACCACGCTGAACAGCAATGTCGACCGGATAATTGGGGCTGAGCATGACCTTGGAGAGAACGTCTTCCCAGGTCGGATTCTGCATGCTGCCGTAGCGGATGATTCGGTCACCCGGCTGCAGACCAGCTTTCTCGGCTGGAGAGTTCTCCACCACCCATCCGATGACGGCGGGCTGATCGAGGTATACCGGCTGCTCGTTGTGCACCATGAAGACAATGGTGAGTAACACCACCGCCAGCAGGATGTTCATGAAGGGGCCGGCAATCGCGATGACGAATCGCTGCCAGCGCGGGTGAGACATGAACTCACCCGGATCGCCCGTGCGAGACTCCATCGGATTCTCGCCAGACATTTTGACGTAGCCGCCAAAGGGTAGAGCCGAAATCCGGTAATCCGTCTCGCCTCGCGTGAAGCCGAGCAGGCGCTTGCCAAACCCGACCGAAAAGACCTCGACTCGAACGCCGAAGTACTTGGCGGCAGCGAAGTGTCCGAACTCATGGACCACGATCATGATCCCGAGAACGATGACGACGGAAACTAAACTGTACAAAATCGAAATTGCCATTCAGCCTCTACAAACACGAAAAATGGTCCGCTAACGGACCGCACTCGGCTGCCTACCCTGCCCGATCTGCTTTACGAAAGAACCGGCCCGTTCCCTCGCCTCGGCGTCAGCCCGAAGAACCTCTTCTATAGATTCAGAATGCCGGTCTGGCGTTACTTTTAAAACTGCTTCAATTGTAGCCGGAATGCCATTAAATGGGATGTTACCTTCGAGGAATGCCGCCACCGCGACCTCGTCGGCTGCATTCAGAGCTATGGTCTTGTCTCCACCGGCTTCAGCAGCTTCGTATGCCAGCCGCAGACAAGGGAATTTGTCCAGGTCCGGCGGGCAAAAATCCAAGCGTCTCATCTCCAAAGGGTCAAACCGCAGGTCTGAGCTAATCCGGTCTGGATAGGTCAAAGCGTACAAAATCGGCAGACGCATGTCAGTTACAGAGACTTGGGCCAGCAGGCTTCCATCGACGAACTCGACCATGCTGTGTACCGTCGACTGCGGATGGACTATGACCTTTACCTGGGATGCAGGTAAGTTGAACAATCGGCAAGCTTCGATGACCTCGAACCCTTTATTCATCAGAGTTGCCGAATCGATAGTGATGCGGCGCCCCATCTTCCAGGTAGGGTGGTTCAAAGCCTGCTCGACGGTGATGGCATCGAAATCTGATTTCGGAGTATGCAGGAATGGGCCGCCTGAGGCCGTCAGCCAGACTCCCTCTACCTCATCGAGGCGTCCGCCACGCATGCACTGGTGGATGGCATTGTGCTCACTGTCGATCGGCAGCAGCGGCTTGCCCTGCTTGCGGGCTTCCGCGGTGATCAACTCACCGGCGGCTACCAGGCACTCCTTGTTCGCCAAGCCAATCTCTTTACCGGCCTTTACGGCCTCGTAAGTAGCTTCCAGCCCAGAGACGCCTACGATGGCGCTCACGACGAAATCAACTTCTGGATGAGTAGCGACCGCGATCGTCCCCTTGGAGCCGTGGACAACCTCGATCTCGCCCAGGCTGAGTTGCTTCAGTTGGGAGCGAAGCACCTCGACGTCCTTCTCGGCAGCGACGGAGAGAACCTTCGGATGCCAGCGCCGAGCCTGCTCCAGCGCCAATTCCAAATTCGATCCTGCCGCGAGGGTCAGAACCTGGAACTTGTCGGGAAAGCTTTCGACGATGCTGAGGGTACTGCGGCCAATGGAACCGGTCGAGCCCAGGATGGCGATCCGCTTCATGGAAGTGCTTAGGATACAGGATTTATGGCAGCTTAAGAAAGTGTTCGCGAACAGCACCGAAGACCAGTAGGGCCACCGGTGCGGCGAACAACAGCGCATCGACTCGGACCAGGATGCCGCCGTGGCCCGGCAGCATAGAACCAGAGTCTTTCACCCCAGCGCCACGCTTGATCAAGGATTCGAGCAGATCGCCCACCTGCCCCGCAACATTGATGGCAAGCGCAACCAGGGCCGTGATCCAGATTGGGGTGTTGGCAAAGAACTCGGGTCCATTCAATAAGTGTATGTTCGTCAACCCGCGGCTTATCTGCGGGGCAAACTGAACAAGCAACAGGCCCACTGCAATCCCACCGAGCCCCGAAGCAAACGCTCCCTCCCAGGTTTTCTTCGGGCTGATTCTGGGAGCGAACTTTATCCTTCCAAATGACCTGCCGACGTAATACGCAGCGGTATCCCCCACCCAGATCACCAGGAATGTGAACAGCACAAGGAACCAGCCAGCCGTCATGATTCGCATGAAAATAAGGCAGGAGAGGCTGAAGCCGATATAGGGAAGCGCTATATACGAGATGGCCGTGCCGGGCGCCACCGAGCGCATGTCTTTGCGGCCCATGCCCGCGCAAAGATAAACAAAGGGCGCCATGGCGAAAAAGAAAACCAGCGTAAGGAGGACTACGGTTCCATTGGGTGACGGAGTTCCGGTCGCCCAGACCAGGATCCCATAAAACGTGACAATCAGCAGATAGGTAAGAAATCGGAAGGGCTCATAGCCATAGCCGGCTGCCAAGGTCATGTACTCGACAGTAGCCAGCAATGCAACGGCGCCTACAAGAACGGTGAACAGCCAGTTCGGCGCAAGAAAGACAGCAAGAAGAACCAGCGGGATGAGGACAATGGCAGTAAGAATACGCTTCATGATCGCAATGAATGTAGCAGAGACACCGCCGATCAGGAATTCATTGCAGGAGCTTGGCCGTTACGCTGCCGATGCGTCCACTGATTTCGTCACGTACCACGAAGCGAACATCGATCTCTCCCGGCGGAATGACAATCGAATCCCGGAAGACAAAGCCTTTGGCAAGAACCGTTTTCAAGTCTTCCGGGTGCAGCCGACCCTCGACCTTTTTCGCCAACTCACCTTTGTATTCTCCCTTTTCGTTCCGAGACGCCGCGGTGACGGACAGGTAAAAGTGATTCTGGTTGTCCGATTCAATGGTTATCGCTTTTGGATCGATAACGATTTCGAGCCACCGCATTTCTGGTTTCACTGCGTCCCCTGCCTTAGGCTGCGTCCAACGCATTGACACAGGGATACCGGTTGCTTCGAGCGGCGAAGCGAGTGCCTGCGCAACTTCACCCTCGCGAATCTCATGATGTTCTTCCCTACCTCGGAAGTAATAACCACTCCGCGTGTGGACCCTCGCGCCGGGATTGGCGACTCTAACTTTCAGTCTTCGCCAGCCCTGTTTGCCCTTGACTGGGTAATACGCGAGCATGTAGTAGCGGCCTGAATCCTCCATAGCATTCGTGAAACAATTCTGTAGGTTCTGCTGCAACGGGCAATATGAACCACCGGTCTTGTCGGTGAATCCGTTCATAGCCTGTGCTCGCAGTCCGTACCCCCGAGTCACCCTCAAGCTCTGAACCTGGCTTGCCTGGAAACTGGCATCGGTGTATCCGGGATTGGTCAGCTCTTCGAGATCGACGACATAAACAGCGATATTCGCATCGCTGAGCTTCCGCCAAGTGGAATCGAAGAGGTCATTTCCTTCAGCAATCTGGGTGTCTGCGAGCCCCTCGGTCTTATGAGGGCCCGGCGTGGGACTTTCAACGGAATCACTACCCCGGGTATAGGCGATCCCTCCGGTCGCCCAAACCATCGATTTGCGCCCGGGAATTCCCGAAAGCGATTGTGCGAGCTGCTGCATCATCAGCAAGGTCAGCTCTGTCCTGTGCAAGTCCAGCCTCTGGACATGTTGATCGGAAACGGTTTGAAACAACTCCTTCAGTCTCTTAACTTCAGGGTCATCGGCTTCAGCGTGCCCCCCATTTTGCGATTCCACGACCGAGATTGCAGCTTGTGTCGCTTCCTCCTTGCTTCTAGCCAGTTCAGAAGAGCGTTCAACCTCACTCATGTGGCTTTTCATTTTTGCGACCGCCGCTCGCAGCACGGCTGGATCGGTAGTAAAGAAATGAACGATCTTCAATCCCTTCGCGGTGAACGCCGCGAGCATGATCGGGTCATGGCGTGCCGGAAGTGCATCCAGGAAGCGCATCAGAGAATCGCGCAAATACGTCTGCTTCACGAATGGCGTATTGAGCAGGTCGAATACGAGTATCGTTACCCGGCCTGGGCCATTGGCCTGCCACAGATCATTGGTGAACGTGCCCATTGCGGGCTCTTGCCATTGCGCCGGCTGATCGGGTGTTGAGACCTCTTCGAACCGTGCGATTCGCTGTATGACTCCATCTTCGAGGACAGTGAAATCACCAGCGTTCAGGCCGGCCAGATGTTTCCCGCTGCGCCTAACGAGAACAGGTATCTGAACCAATTCAGATTGCGATCGGAAGGTCGGCGTCTGGACGGTTGAAGCCTGCTGCGCGAGCGAAACGCCGGGCGACATACCCAAAAGGGTGGCAATTAAAACCGAAATTTGGGCGGATTTTCGCATGGCGCGAAACAGTATCTACCAGCGAAGACGTTGGAGGGGATGAATTCTCGGATAGGTCTTATTCTTTATGCCGGTTGGGTGTGATTCGCTACGAGTCCGCCGTAACGGCGCTCGCGTTTTTGAAATTCGACCATCGCTTCCAGCAGATGAGTGCCGCGGAAGTCCGGCCACAGGGTCGGCGTAACGTAGATCTCGGCGTAGGCTAGCTGCCAGAGGAGAAAGTTGCTGAGGCGCATCTCACCGCTAGTGCGGATGACAAGATCAGGGTCTGGCAGATTTGCGGTATAGAGATGCTTCGCTATGGTAGCTTCGTCGATTTTCAGGTGCTGAATACCGCCGTTGCTCATCGCTTGTTTCACGATCGACTCAAAGGCATCTGCCAGCTCGGTCCTGGCCCCGTAGTTCAGCGCGAGCGTCAAAATTGTTCCCGTGTTCTTCGAAGTAGCTTCCTGCGCCCAATCCATGCGGTCCTGCACTTCAGAAGGAAGCTCATGCTTCCTGCCGATGAATTGGAGTCGAACGTTATTCTTGTTGAGCGTTGGAACTTCGCGCTTCAAGTAACTTCGCAGGAGTGCCATCAGAAATCCGGTTTCAGTACGCGGACGGCGCTTCCAATTCTCCACCGAGAAGGCATAGAGCGTCAGCCAAGGAACGCCGGAACGAGCTGCCGTCTCCATGGTCAAACGAACGGATTCGGCCCCGGCGCGATGACCGGCAGCGCGCGGCAGATGCCGACGGTGAGCCCATCGACCGTTGCCGTCCATGATGATGGCGATATGTTTTGGAAGCCGTTCTGGATCGAGTGTGGCAAAGATTTCGGCCTCTTTGCGACTCATTCCGGCCGGCGCTTCGGTGCGCACGAGCTACCTCTTAATAGACCTTGAAACTAGCACAGGGCAGTGACTCGGCGCAATGAAGTGGGGCACGTTCAGGCTATGCGTTTGGCGTGGGGACGATGGGGTCCCAAAACAAATTGTTTGCCCCCTTCGTCGTAGTGGAGGGAGTACTCGCGGGAGCATACAGAACACAGCCAGACGACGCGCCGAGCATGACCACGATCCAGGTTTCGGAGTGGTTCAACAAACAGTTTTCCTTCGCCCATCCTCCGGAATTCACCGTCGCAGGCCGGGTTAAAGCACGTGGCGACGCTCGGTTTCAGCATGGGACCTCCACTCAACCAGTTCGCCTTTCTGAGGATCATTCTATTACCTATTAGAACCGGTTTTCCGGGCGACGTGTTGCATAAGTTCTCCCAGAGAGCTCCTGAGTCCAAAAGAAAAGACCGAAGCTGAGCTCCGGTCTGTCCTGAAGGCCACGTGAGCAACTATGCTGTGCGTCTGGTACCTAGCGTCATTTCGCGTACCTCGTTCACGATCGAGGCCCGCTGAATCGGCGTCAGGCTGGTCACGAATGGAATCATCTCCGCGGTAAATTCGTCCGCCATCAACTCGCGAATCTCGTCTTCGATGGTGCGGCCGTTCGGATTCAGCAGGTCGGGAACTCGAACGTGGAGGGCAGTGGCCAGCCGCTCGAGGGAACTGAGCGTGGGGCAGGCCTTCTCGTTCTCGATTTTGCTAACGTAGGTGCGCGGTACGCTCATGCGCATGGCCAATTGTCGCTGACTCAACCCAGCGCGCAGTCGGAGATTGCGGATTGCCATCGCAACCGGTAAATGGCTGGATGAAGGCTGCGCCGGCATTGGCTGTGGCGCAGGCTGAACCACCACTGGCTCTGGTTCGTCATCCAGAGAGGTTTTGCAACGGCGGCAGAGATGGTTATTTGTCCGAAATTGGACGAGATGGCAATGGTCGCATCGAACTACTTCTCGGGAATCGACCGGCGCAAGGTTTGTGGCCATTCTGGATGTACGGAGTTGCCAGAGCGGGGCACTCCACCCAGGCACTCGCAAGCGCTCGCCACCGACGATGCACCACACAAGTTAACCTTAGGCTTGGCGTAATTTGCGGCATTCCTTCTCTGATGTCAAGATGAAATTAGAGAGAAGGACGGGTGAATCACCCTCGAAACCATGAGTAGGGTCTAGTGATATCGGATACTAGTTAGCGAAAAACGGGAGAAAACAGGTATGAATCGCGAAGATGCGTGGTGTTTACTAACTGAGTTCACCCAGTCGGAAAGTCTGCGGAAACATGGGCTTGCGGTCGAAGCATGCGTTCGAGCCTACGCGCGAAAATTCGGGGAAGACGAGGAGACCTGGGCGATCGTCGGACTGATCCACGACTTCGATTATGAGAAATATCCCACCCCCGCAGACCATCCGTTCCGGGGAAGCGAGATTCTGGCCGAACGAGGTGTCAGCGAAGAGATCCGCCGGGCGATTCTCAGCCACGCGAATTACTCAGGAGTACCGCGCGAGTCCAGATTGGAAAAGACACTTTTCGCATGCGACGAACTGGCGGGGTTCATCACCGCCGTCACCTTGATCAAACCGTCGAAATCGCTAAACGAAGTCGACGCCAAGTCGGTGCGAAAGAGAATGAAGGACAAAGCATTCGCGAGATCAGTCTCCCGCGACGACATCGTGAACGGCGCCGCAGCCATGGAAGTCGATCTGGACGAGCACATCACGTTTTGCGTCGAGGCAATGAAGACGATCTCGGAGAGACTGGGGTTGGCGGGAGCGCAAGCCAACGTCGAAGAATCATGAAGTCACGAAGGACGTGCAATCAACTTCCTGACTTAGTGGTTGATTATCGCAATGCTTCCGCAATCTCCCCTCGCGAAATCACGTCTGCTACTTTCCCAATGTCCGGCGCCAGCGAGCGGTCGTGGTCCATCATTTTCGAGACCTTTCGAATAGCCGACACCGCCTGCTGTGCGCGCTTGCTGGGTTTGAGCGGAGCCAATATGTCGAGAGCCTGCGCCGCCGCAAGAGCCTCGATCGACAGAACGTTCCTGCTGTTAACTACCACCCTCTTCAACTTCAGCGCTCCTGCCATTCCCATCGAAACGTAGTCTTCTTTGTTTCCCGACGTCGTTATGGAGTCGGCGGAAGCTGGGTGGGCGAATACTTTGTTCTCGCTGACCAATGCGGCTGCAGTCACCTGCGGCATCATGAAGCCCGAGTTCAGGCCGGCGGTAGGCGCAAGGAATGGCGGCAAGCCTTCATTCAGCGATGGGTTGACAAGGCGCTCGATGCGGCGCTCGCTGATTCCCGCAAGTGCGGTCAATGCTATGGCGAGGAAGTCGAGTGCGAAGGCTACCGGTTCACCGTGGAAGTTCCCGCCCGAAAGAACGTCTCCACCGATGGGATCGCCGGGTTTCGCCTTGCTGCCAACCTGCTTTGCCTGTGCGAAGACGAGCGGATTGTCCACCGCGGAATTCATCTCGATCTCGAACACGCCACGAGCATGAGCAAGCGTGTCGCGAACCGCGCCGTGAACCTGCGGCATGCAGCGCATAGAGTAGGCGTCCTGCACCTTGGTGCAATTTGGCCCGCGATGCGACTCGCGGATTTGGCTTCCTTCCAGCATGCGCCGAAGATTGGCCGCTACTTTCAGTTGGCCTGCGTGCGGACGAACGCGATGGATGCGCTCGTCGAACGCGACATCGGTGCCGCGCAGTGCGTCAAGGGACATAGAACCGAGTACGTCAGCGGTATCCGCCAGTATCTCTGCCTCAATGAGCGCCAGCGTGCCGACAGCCAGCATGCATTGCGTGCCGTTGATGAGGGAAATCGCCTCTTTAGCTTGAAGCGTGACGGGCTTGATCTGCGCTTTTGCCAGGGCTTCTGCGCCGCTCAGGCGCTTGCCATCGAGGATCGCTTCGCCTTCGCCAATCAGAACTTGAGCCAGGTGAGCAAGCGGTGCGAGGTCGCCGGAAGCTCCCACTGATCCCTGCGACGGGATGATCGGATGGACGCGGCGGCTCAGCATCTCGCACAGCGTATCGATAATGAGTGGCCGGACACCGCTAAAGCCCTTCGCCAAAGAATTAGCCCGCAGCAGCATCATCGCGCGCGATTCGAACTCACTGAGGGGTTCGCCGACCCCGACTGCGTGGGAACGGATGAGATTGACCTGCAACTCGCGCACCTGCTCGTGCGAGATACGCACATCCGAGAGCAATCCGACTCCGGTTGTGATGGCGTAGGCTACACGATCGTGCTCGATAAGATCGTCCACCACGGCACGTGCCGCTTCTACGCCTTCGCGAGCATCGGGAGCGAGCAATACCGGCACCTTGTTATAAACAACTTGCCGAAGGTCTTCTAATGAGAGGTCGATTCCGTTCAGATGAATGGCAGGCATAAAGAGTACTCAGTAGTCAGCACTAGCATTCAGTCGTCGAGTGGGTGGGCCCAAGGAGACTGGAGGCAGACTGGCTATTGTAGTCGGGGAAGCTGAGAAACCGAAATTTGCGCTACCGCTCTCGACCACTGATTGCTGATTGCCGACGGCTGAATGCCTATTTCCCCATCGCTTTCGTAAACGGGACCATGTACTTCCCGGGCAGGGAACAGCGCTGCATGTCGGGACCGACCACCAGGTGCACGCTCTCGCCTTCGGCCAGCAGGGTGCCTTCACCATCGCGCAGGATTTCGTAAGCAAAGTGAATCAGGAAGCCGCGCAGGTTGATCATGCGCGTGCGAACGACGATGAGGTCGTCATATTTCGCGGGCGCCTTGTACCGACACTTCACTTCAGCGACAGGAAGATGATAGCCATCCTGCTCCATCTCACGATAGGTGTACCCGAGCTCACGCAACAACTCGACGCGCCCCACTTCCATCCAGATGATGAAGTTCGAGTGATAGACCACACCCATCTGGTCGGTCTCGGCGTAGCGAACGCGGAAGCGGGCTTCGACGACGGTAGCGTTTTCGTTGGCGTGAGGTGTCATGGGGGAGTATTCAGTAGCAAGTGCGCGTAGTCACAACCCAATCGTCAATGAATTCATCGTCAATCGTCAATTACTTTCCCGACCACTTGGGTTTTCGTTTCTCTAGAAATGACGTGATGCCTTCCTTGAAGTCCGCCGTCTGGCGAATGCGGGCATTAGCGTCGGTCGCGGCGCGAATGCGATCGTTCAATTCATCGAAGGCAAATCCCGAGAGCAATGACTTGGTCGCGATGAGCGAGGCCGGCGAATTCTCAAGCAGTTGCGACGCCAGTTCGCGCGAGCGGTCCCCTAATTTCTCGGCTGCGACAATCTCAGTCACCAGGCCGATGCGATATGCCGCGGTTGCGTCGATGATCTTTCCTGTCAGCAACAGGTCCCTTGCCACTTTCTCTCCGACTTGCCGGATCAGAAAGGTAGAGACGATCGCCGGAAGGAACCCGATCTTTACCTCGGTGTATCCAAACCTCGCTTCCGTGGAGGCGATAGTGAAATCGCACAGCGTGGCGATACCGCAGCCACCAGCGATGGCTGGCCCGTTCACGGCGGCGATGGTCGGCTTTGGGAATTCGTAGATGGAGCGGAAGAGCAGCGCCATGGTCTCGGAATCCTTGCGGTTCTGCTCTGGAGTGCGACGGGTTAACGCCTTCAACTCGTCCAGATCCATGCCCGCACAGAACGCTTTGCCCGCCCCGGTCACAATCAGGATTAGTGCATCCGATTTCTCGACCTCGCCCAGAGCCTTTAAGAAGTCATCAATGAGTTGATAACTGATAGCGTTGCGTTTCTCCGGTCGATTGAAGGTGACGGTTGCGATAGCGCCGTCAACTTGCAGGCTCAGTGTCTGGTAGGCCATAGGAGAGAGAAGTGTAATGAATGCACCCGCCGATCAGCAAACGGTGCTCGTTAAGACTGCTCGGTGGCGAACTGTTGACTCATTGCAATCAGGCTATCGAGTGACTTGCGGACCGGCAGACCAATGCCACGGTTCTCCAGTGCCTGAAGCACAACTTCCGTAGGGATGTTTCCAACCAGTTTGTCCGAGGCGAAGGGACACCCGCCAATGCCGCCGATTGCAGAGTCGAATCGCCGAATGCCGGCATCGAACGCGGCCAAGACCTTTGCCGAAGCGTCATCGCGACGAGAGTGCAGATGAACTCCGGTGTCGAAACCCTCGAATCGCTCTACGGCTTCGCGGGCTAGCGTGGAGATCTGTTCCGCGGAGGCAACCCCGACGGTGTCTGCCAGCGAGATGGAGAGAACCCCGAGGTCGGAGATGTTCTCCATTGCCGCCATCACCTCGTCGATGCTCCACGGATCGCCGTATGGGTTTCCGAAGGCCATGGAGATGTAGACGACCATGTCGAGCCCCGCTTCTTCGGCTTTTTTGTAAATCGCCTCGAGAACCTCGTAATTCTCTTCGGCCGTCTGATTCTGGTTTCGCTTGAGGAAAGTTTCAGAAACAGAGTAGGGGAAGCCGAGGGTTCGAACAGCATTGGTCGCGATGGCGCGCTCAGCACCCTTCTCGTTTACGATAATTCCGATGATCTCGACGTCATCAGGAGGATCGAGCAACTCCAGCACTTTCTCGCTGTCGGCCATCTGGGGGACGGCTTTCGCGGACACGAAGCTGGCGGCATCGATGTGTTTGAACCCCGCGCTTACCAGTGCTTTGAGGTACTCAACTTTTACCTCGGTCGGAATCTGTGTCTCAAGACCCTGCCAGGCATCGCGGGGGCACTCAATCAATTTGACGGAATGGCTCATTGTCGTTCGCGCAAAATCTCGCACAGATATCGTAATTCATTAAGGGAGAAATTGCGGAGTTCAGACTTAAGACGCGCGGAGCGAGTCGACGAGTCGGGTCCGGATGTCATCATCCGAAAGGCTATGCGGCAGCACAACTTCTTCAGGCAATACGGTTCGGTCTTCATCGGATGCAACGCCGACGAGCACCACGCCAAACATGTACCGTTCGACGTGAGCGGAGGTGTACATCTGCTTCGAATTGAAACCATCGAGAGCGTCGCCATCGATGATGAGTATGTCCGCCCGACGCTTTCGCATGGAGGTCATAGCCAAGTCCCAGAAGGTGAAGATCCGAACATCGATTCCGGCGGAACGGAGCAGCGAGCGATAGTGACTGACCATGACACCGCAGCCGACGATGACGGCGGTCGAGCCTTGCAGTGCTTTCAGCGTTTCGCCATCGATGGGAGTTATTTCCGGCTCTGCTTCCGCCGCTTGCTGCTGCTCCACGCGACGGGTGAACTCATCTTCAATCTCAAGCTCATCTTCACGGACCGGCGTCGGAGCAGCTTCCTCGACTGCGGCCTCCTCGACATGGCCATCGCCAGCTCGTTCCAGGGCGCGTGATAGCACCAGCGTGAACGGACGGGTGGCCGGAGGTTCTTCAACAACAGGAGATGGTTTCTCGGAAGCCGGGGTTAGCGGATTGACAGCGCCAGAGGGTAGTACAACAGTATCGCTTTCGTACGGATCGATCAGGGGCGTCTCTGCGCTTGGCTGAACAGCGCGAGCAGCAGCCGGAAACGCCTGCGGTGTGGCGAGCAATGTTTTCAAGTCCGGAATTTCCTGAGGCGCGGAATTAGTCTGCTCTGGGGTCGATAATTCCCGCCACCACGGCCGTTCAACTCCTCGACGACGACGAGGCAGGCGGGGAGTTTGATCACCATTGGTG
>Ga0163163_10001505_pt1 | contig 19698 bp, 6 predicted proteins | sample S65metaG_FD_119766 | JGI IMG/M metagenome (GOLD analysis project Ga0163163, IMG submission 119766) | Switchgrass rhizosphere microbial communities from Kellogg Biological Station, Michigan, USA - S6-5 metaG | ecosystem: Host-associated > Plants > Roots > Rhizosphere > Soil | place: USA: Michigan... | reverse complement strand
AGTCAATCTCACGTTGAAAGCGGGAGCAACACTGAGCATCGGTGGCTTATCAGTTTCACTCAAAGCAGATGGAAATGTTTCGGCAGAAGGTGCAATGGCGAAATTGTCGGGGCAGGGCATTACGGAAATTTCTGGAGGCCTTGTAAAAATTAACTAAAATTCACATCTATGCCGGCAGCAGCAAGATTAGGAGATATTCACACCTGTCCATTAGTAACTGGCACCGTGCCTCATGTAGGCGGACCTGTTGCAGGTCCATGCGCAATGAATGTTTTAATAGGTGGTCAACCTGCCGCAAAAGTGGGCGACATAGTCATATGTGCGGGACCGCCTGATACAATTGTGATGGGATCTTCCACTGTATTGATTGGTGGCATGCCTGCAGCCAGGCAGGGCGATAGTACCGCTCACGGTGGGGCTATTGTGCAGGGCTACCCAACCGTGATGATTGGTGGATAAAAACAAGCAGCTAAAAGAACAGCTACATGAAAAAATTCAATTCGTTTCTCGGCACAGGATGGGCCTTTCCGCCCACTTTCAATGGTGAGACAGGAACAATAGACCTGGTTAGCAATGAAGAAGACATCAGGCAAAGTTTGAACATTCTTTTATCTACCAGTTTGGGTGAACGCGTGATGCAACCAAAATACGGATGCAATATGCGCGACTATTTGTTTGAACCACTGAACAGTTCCGTTATCGGTTACATCAAAGACCTGGTAGAGCACGCCATTTTATATTATGAACCGAGAATTCTGGCAGATAACATTGATGTCACCCCACAGGATTCTATGGATCTGATTGAAGGAAGGTTTACCATTTCCATTGAGTATACCATACCTGAAACTAATTCCAGGTTTAATTATGTATATGACTATTATAAAAATGAAGCCTTAACTGCTTCCTAGTGAATCGCAGGGTATGTTTAACTGTCAGCATCTATATCATCCTCATCAAAGCGACCCCGGCGTAAGTCAGCGTCAGCGGGTTATTGACAGTTTGCTTTCAGACTCAATTAAGATAGATGGCCGCTCCCTTGCAGATTTGCTTGACTACTTCCAACAATTGTCGCGAGGGATCAAGTATTATAATTTGACGTTGGCTGAAAGTGACTGGCGGCCTTTTTTTAAAAAAAGCCTTCCCTTTTTGCTCGCGTCCATCGGCAAATTTGACGACAAACTGGTCACTGAAAAATTTGAATTGTATAAGAAATTCTTTGAACGGTCACCGTCCGCGTCAGGTTTGCAGCTGATTATTTATTTCATTTACTACTATGCAATCAATACACTATACAAATGGTATGACAGTGTAAAGGATCATGACCTTCCTCTTCGGCATAAAATGGAAGAATTGATTCGCAGCAAACTTGCCGCACAGCTTAAGCCTTTTATTGCAGTTACAAATGCAGCAGCCGGCTCATGTGGAATAAGGAGAATTGATTTTACGAAGTTTCTGGACTCAGACGCAGATGATGTTTGGGGCCTCAGCTTAAGAGACTTGTACGCAGTTGGCGAAAATATGACAGGCACCGGGATTGGCAAATGCGATAGGCTCCGTCAGATCTTCGACGCCGTTGTTCAGATGTTCCCGCCGTTCATGGAAGGCATTAAGATACTGGCCCAGCCAGCCCTGGACAGCATTCCAATCAGCCTGAGACCACTCGGCGATGAATTGAAAAAGGAACATGCTCCCCATCTTGCACTCATCTTTGCATTTATTCAGTTGTTTCAGAAAATGCAGAATGAACTGAACAAGAAAACCAGGGATCACCTGAAATTCTTTTATACCGAGGTGCTGGGTATTCAACCCCGCGCTGCAACAAGTGATCGTGCAAATATCATTTTCGAGGTCCAGAAAATTCTTCAGAATCAATATCAGCAGTACAAACTGGCTGCAGGTACTCAACTCAACGGCGGCAGGGATGACAACAACAATGATGTCATTTTCGCTACTGATGATGAGATTGTGATTAATGAAACACAGCTGGCAGAGGTAAGAACACTTTTTTTGAACAATGAAGAAGTGTTCGACAGAAATTACCTGGAAGGGCTTTATATGGCACCTGTCGCTGATAAAGCAGATGGCGTGGACAAGGATTTTCCAGATGATGGGCCGAAAAACTGGTACACCGTTGGAAATAAGTACAGCAAATATGTTCCGCCGGGTGGCAATACGCAGAAGCCGTACCCTGCGGCCAGGTTGGCTTTCGTGCTTGCCTCATCAGTCCTCTATATGAGAGGGGGGCTACGCACCGTTGATATAACACTGGACTGCCAGTTCGCAGATTCCGCATGCAATCAATTTCAAGACGCTTATTGTCCCGCTGATGATGCGAATTGCCTTGGCTACCCCAACTCATACAGTGCTTCCAATATGTTCGATCATGTGCGGGATTATTTGTATGATTCATCCACCAATACGGTCATCGCGTATATTATTATCTCCGAAGAATTGTTGCAGGCAGCAATCGCCAGGGGAATGGCTGAGACCAGCGCTGTTGCCATTCGGAATCGTTTCCTGGTGGATACTGATCATCCCAACACATGTACCGGAGAAATAAGATACAAGTCTTCGGTGGTGGTTGTCTATACTGAATGGGAAACCTACATCAACACGCTTACAGCCGAGATCATATTGGTAAAGGATGAAACCAAACAGCTTCCGGATCTTTTCAAGGAGCGCTATCCATTCAATATTTATTTCAGTGGTGAAAAAGAATGGATAAAGCCATCTTCAATTAAAAAGCTACAGCTGGTAAGAGGGCTTGGAAACCAATTTAATTTTTTAATCACGGCCGTGCTTGAGGCAGACAAACCACCAGTGGTATTTTTTAACAGGGAGAACCTGAGAGAAGATATCGGCACCGAATTGCCATGCGTCAAGGTTGAATTGGATGATGCGCTTAAAATTGAATTCGTTGTAAATGATATATCACCTGATTGCTGCCTTGAAAGAATTCCTGACAGGCGCGTGCACGATGTTTCGCTTTATCATTTTTTCAGGAACGTGAATGTTTATGGGAAAACGAGAATTGACCTAACCGTGTGTGGGCTTAAAAATTTTATCGTCCAGAATGACGAAAACGTAATGGATGTGAATGGCATCGTGTTCCCATTCGGTACCAGGCCTACAACCGGGTCTCATTTTTATATTTCTTCGAATGAAGTGTTTGCAAAAAACTGGTCAGGTATTGAGGTGGGCTTCAACTGGAAGGATTTGCCGTTTCCATTGCCTGCAACCTATTTCAAAGACTACTATCACGGTTATGAAGACCTTTCAGATCCGCTCTTAAGCAGTTTTTCAAATAATGATTTCATATTCGACGTAAACTACCTGGATAAGGGCGTGTGGCATCCCAGCACGCTGGGCAATCATTTGCTATTCAATTCTGATGGAGGCGCGATTTGCACTGGAAACCCGGGGAATCAGCTTTACAAATTTGTGAAGAGCAATTTTTCGGGCACCATTGATTATATCAGAAAGGGAAAAGACGCCTTTGTTGATTCTATGTTTAGGAATGATTCGCGATATGGATTCCTCCGGTTGACCCTGGCCGGAAAAGATTTTCAACACTCGCGGTATTCGTTTGTACTTACCCGCCAGATGCAGGCCATGGGAAGATACCCTGAGGTTTATGTGGGGCCCATTTATGAAGGGATCAATCCCATTACCAATATGAAGATCGACGTGCTCACATTTGACGATCTCTTCAAGGCAATAGAGGATGCATATAATATCACCAAATCAATCAACAATCCGAGGGTTCAGGTCTTGTTGTCAAAGATTCGGGCAGCCTACCTGGCCGCAGGGAATTCAACGCCATTCAATGTAAAGTTTGATGATGTATCGGGTAATCGTTTGGCCAAGCAGTCGATGGGTACAGCGCTCAACAATAATTCTATTCCGACTAATTTTCGCTTTCCTCCCGGCACTGTAGTACCACCCAATCAGTTTCCGGAATATGGCCTGGATAAAATTGAGAATTTCCTTGAGGATCCAATTTTGAAAGACGCCTATGACAAGATTGGCCTGGCAAATTCGATCAGGGTGGTTGTACCTAATCCACCTTACACGCCGCAAATTCAGGCGATGACGATGGACTACCAGGCCAGTGCGGATGTGAATGACATTGACCTTATTCACCTATATCCATTTTCCAATACCTATAAGGCAGAAACAATCACATTGGAGCCTTCATTGTTTGCGAGGTTTTGTGAAGAAGGAACTTTGTTCATTGGATTGAAAAGCCTGCGTCCTCCGATCAATCTTAGCTTGTTATTCCAGTTGGCAGAAGCTACGGCAGATTCTGAGGCAAAACCGGCTAAGGTGCGTTGGCATTTTCTCGATAACAATATCTGGAAAGAATTACGAACCGGCTTCGAAGTATTGAGCGACGGTACCAAGGGACTAACTGCCACGGGCATCCTGAAACTGGCGTTGCCTGAGAACATGTCCAAAATCAATTCTGTAATGCCTGCCGGATTGCACTGGATCAAAGCAACGGTGGGTGGAAACAGCCGCACGGTTAGCGAGACAACAGTCATTCGTACACAAGCCATGGTTGCTACTTTCCAAATTAACGCAGCATTGGAGACCGCTACGGCCAGATTAGTTAGAGCGCTTCCGCCGGGAAGTGTCGGTAAGCTGTTGGTGGCCGACCCTGCCGTGAAAAGCGTTCAACAACCATTCGATTCGTTTGGCGGAAGGCTGCCTGAGCTCGAGGGCGGCTATTACCAACGCGTAAGTGAATTACTTCGACACAAAGGTCGCGCGATACAAAAATGGGATTATGAAAGGCTTGTTCTGGAAAAATTTGAACAGGTTTACAAAGCCAAATGTATTAATCATAGTTTTCAAACGGATGCTCATCTCTACGAGAATGATGTACCGTATGCACCCGGTTATGTATTATTGGCTCTTATCCCTGACCTGAGAATTTTGCAGGCAGGAAATTCTTTCGAGCCGAAAGTGCCGGCCAGCCTGTTGAATGAGACTGATCAATATTTCAGCCGTATTATTTCGCCTTTCGTTCGATTCAAAGCAGTAAACCCGCGCTACGAAAAGATTCATTTCTGCATCACGGTTCGATTGGTACATGGCAAGGATGAACAGTTTTATAAAGAGAAACTGAAATCAGATTTGCGCATATTCCTTGCGCCATGGGCTATTGGCAAGTACGATAAACTAACATTCGGACAATGTGTATACCGCTCGGACATCTTGCGGTTTTTGGAGCAAACGGGGTACATCGATTTTGTGCGGCGTTTGGAAATGCGGCACGAGCTGGACGCAATCCTGGTTGATCGTCCTTCTGTTTGCCCTCGAAGCCCGCGATCAGTGCTCGTTGCAGGAGACGTTGACATCAACATAGATCCAGAGATATGTGATAACTGGTGTATCGATAAAGGTGAGGTTGCTGCATGTGCCGGACCCGTTCTGATTAACGACTATTGCAAAGTACAAGACAATGAAAATCCTCCAATTAACTGATCTATGGCAGAAGTAACAATTAACAATAAAGTTATCAGTAAAGTCAACCAGGGATTCCCTGAATGGCTCGATTTTGATAAAATGCGAAGAGAGGGGATGGACTACCTCGGAGAACTTTCAGGTAATATATGGACAGATCACAATACCCACGATCCGGGCATCACCATTTTAGAAATGTTGTGTTATGCGCTGCTGGATCTGGGCTATAGGACATCGCTACCGGTAAAGGATTTGTTTGCGAGAAATCCCGAAGCTTCCGGTATTGACGAAGATTTTTTTTCTCCTGCGCAAATCCTTGCCTGCAATCCGGTAACCATCATGGACTACAGGCGCCTGCTTACTGACCTGCCAAATGTTCGGAACGCCTGGCTAACAGTGGCCGAAAATATTACACCCAGCTCCATTTGCAGGCCGAGGCAGGATCCTGCGGGCGGCGGAAATCTCTTGTTTAGCAGAACGGGATGTATTTCTTTTATCAATGGCTTGTATCACGTATATGTGGATCTTGAAGAAAACCTTCAACCGCAGGAAATCAATGACACAATTCTTGCAATCAGAAAAGCATTGATGTCCCACAGAAATCTCTGCGAGGATTTTTATGACATCACCATATTATGTAAGCAGCCTGTTGGCGTGTGCGCCGATATCACTATTGGTGCAGATGTGGATCCCGATACAGTCATGTTGGAAATCATCCAGAAGCTTCGCGACTTTTTTTCGCCAACACCGAAGTTTTACCGGTTAAAGGATCTTATACAAAAAGGAAGGTCGATAGAAGAAGCATTTGCCGGCCGACCATTTGACCTTACGAAAAGCCATGGATTTTTGGATGTTAACGAGCTTGAGCAGATACAATTGAAAAAGGAGATTCATCTTTCAGATCTGTACCAGGTAATCTTTAATGTCACAGGCGTGACGGCGGTGCAAAACCTGAACCTGAGGAACTGTGATGGTAGTATCTGCAATGACCAGGGCCAATTGCCATGGATCTTTCGTCTTTACGAAAATTATGTGCCTCAATTTAACTTAGACTGTTCAGGGTTCCATATCATTCGCCAGGGGATTAATATCCAGGTTGATCTTGCGAAATACAAGGAATACTTCCGGCTTAATTTTTCAAATAGTGGCAAGACACTTATGGAAGCACCTTCAACGGGGCTTGACCTGCCAATTCCTGTTGGGAACTACCGGTCAGACATAGCCGATTATTATCCGCTTGAAAATGATTTTCCAAAAGTGTATGGGATTGCAGAAGGAAGTCTTCCTGATACTGCTTCAGATGCAAGGAAGGCCCAATCCCTGCAAATGCGGGGCTACCTTTTATTTTTCGATCACCTGCTCGCAGGTTACCTCAGCCAACTGAAAAATATGAGAAGCCTCTTTTCGATCCGCGGGCAGGAAGAGAATCATACTTATTTTATCAATAAGCTTGATCAATGGCCCGGCCTGGATAAGTTATTACGATTTACCATCGAGGATGACAAACGCGAAAACAGGTTGGTGGCTTTTCCGGTGGGAAGGATGGTCTTGCAACAGTTAATTGATTCGGGAGGGCCAACAGAATGCGACTTTGAGCCTGAGCCTTATTTGTTCTGCTCAGCAGACGAAAGAGATATCGCCATCCGGCAATTTATGGACGACGTGGTCAATGGCCTGGTATCGGAGGAGCATATCACCACGGCCAAAGGGTGCAATTTGTTTTACCTGTCCGGTTCATCACCCGCATTTGTAGTATTCGGGGTGGGTGAGTACAAGACGAACACTGCAATGCAGGCCGCCGCGACGTCCGTTTCTTTCCTTGCTTCTGACCAAAGCAGCTATAGAGGTTATGTTTCGTCTGATCAATCTCACTTTTCGTTTAACGTTTATTCGAACATGGCGGGTTACTGGAACTATCTGCAAATGCTTACTGAGGATAGTCGATTGTATACCAGGCGCCGCAAAATGTTCCTTGATCATTTACTCGCGCGTTTCGCGGAAACATTTACAGACTACGCTTTGTTGTCATTTTCATTTTTCGACGAGCACGTCCTGCAACTTCGCGACATTAAGTATAAGCAATCATTCCTGGCTAACTATCCGGAATTAAGCAGCACTCGCGGCAAAGGGTACGACTACATGATCAACGGCTGGAATAATGAAAACCTGTCGGGATTTGAAAAGCGTGTGGCTGCATATGCAGGTTTGCCAGTGGCTAAAAGAAGAAATCACTGCCATTTCGAAGTGATAAAATTTGAGGAACAGGCAGAAATCAACGTCGCTCTCGGCAACAAAACTATTTTCAGCAGCGAGCACGTCTTTGAAAACAGGGATCAGGCAAAAGCGGTACTTGGAGACCTTTTGGACAGGCTGCAGGATCAGTCTAATTATGAAAAGGTCATATCTCCAATTGATGGCAGCTATGGCATTCAAATAAAATCTTCTGGTGCTGTCTTTGATTATCGACAGCCACTGGCTTCTGCTGAGGATCGCGACAGGGCCATTGTACAGTTAAACCAATTATTTTCTAACCAGCCGCCCACGGAAAGCATCTACCCAACCCAATATTCCCATCAACTTTTTTTAACAAAGAAGCAAACCGGCGACCAATGGATTCGGAAAGAACCACTCATTAATGAGGAGAGGGAATTAACGATATCTCCGAAGGTGCTGGAAAATTTTAATGACAGGTCAGGTTGGATTGCGCAGCAAAACGACATCATCAGAGAAGAGGAGGCATTGGCGCCAAACAAGCTTGATCCTTCTTTGCTAATAAATATCAGGGCATTTGATCATGACGTCAATCGGGTGGATGTGAAGAATCATGTGATGATCTACCAGTTTACGATCAATGACCCCGAGCGAACGTTTTTCTTTTTGTCGTCGCAACAATTTGAAGAAAAAACATCGGCTGACGATGCAGTTGTGCAATGCCTTTTTTTACTGGCCGATCAAAAAAATTACCAGGTCTTTAGTGATTCGCCAAATGTTTATTATTTAAGGGTGGCGAATGGTTCGGAGATAGTGGCGACGAATACTGTTGAATATGCCGACGAAACAGGTGCACGCGAGGGGGCAGGTATCATTTCAAACTATGTGAATGCCCAGATCTATTTACTAAGTGCGAAAACAGTGCCGTATCGTTGGCAGTATTCCGTGCCATTGGGCTTACCCGATACTGAACAATTTGAATTTAAAAGCAAAAAGGATTTCGACAGTCGCGAGGAGGCTATGCATGCTGCGGCACATATTATTGATCCGCTGAGTCATTATGATATAACAATCGGGAAGTCTGGCGAATTAGAATTGAAAGATGAGAAGCATCCCAGAACAATTGCCGCCTCTTTTCAGCCGGCGCACAATGTGGATGTTGAAGCTTCGAAGGCTGGTGCAAAGGATTTGCTGGCGATGAAAAAGACGATTTCAAAAATAATGCATGATCCGGCTTTGCCGGAGGCTGAAGACATGATCATCCCGGACCGTATCAGCCGACAGGGTAATTTTGGATATGAGTTGGTGGAGAAAGACGGTTATCATGCGTGGTATCACCTCGGAAAGGATTTCAGGGATCCTGCACTTTGGGAGGAAAAAATTGCAGAGTTGTTTAAAGTGTTTAGCACAGCTGTGGAATTCCTTGAGATTTGCTATGGGGGAGACAATATTGTGGTGGTGCAGGACAGTGTTACAAAGTCTAATTGGTATCACTATACAATAAAGGCACGCCCACATGACCATGTTTCGTATGATGAATTTGTACTTTTTGAAAGCGCGCAAGGATATGCTTCTCCAGATGAGGCGCAGGAGGCATTTCTTTCCGACCACATGTCCATCCTCATGGCTGCCATGGATCCGGGAAACTATGATAAGCTGATCAGCTTTGACGAAATTTATAATCACAAATCCGATCCCTGGTCTTCTTCGTCAGTCCTTGTTTTTATCCCCAATGAAACCATGAAGAAGTATGGACAAAACAGGCAGCATGCCAGGGATGAACTTGTCAATTTGGTTCGAAGTTATCCGGTAAGGAGTATTTATAAATCTGATCCCTTATTCTCAACTTACTTTTTATGTGAACGGGAACCAGATCCACCTGGCGACTGCGTTTGTGATACAACGAAGTCAGATCGGGTATTTTTCTTTTCTCTACAGTTGCCAGGAAATGGCGGAAACTGGGTCAGTTATCGCTACTATGACGATCAACAAGCCGCTTCTCGTGCGTTTTATTTCTTTTTGATCCTGCTGAAATTTAAGGGAAATTATAAGATCGCTTACAATGAATGCAATTGTACGATGCGGCTTTATATCCGCGAAATTCTTGCCATCAGCAGGAGGCGATTCAAATCTGCAGAAGAAGCGTGGGGGACAACAGGCGTGGAGAAGTTCATTTGTGCATCACAAACGGAAGACGCATTTCACGCATTTCCAAAATATTCCGACTGTAGTTATGGCTTTAACGTAAGCTGCGGCCATCTTGGCATGTTGCATCCCTGTGCATATGATACTGCTGAAAAGAGGGACGATGCACTAGTCAGGTTGATCAAGGCTACGAGAGGGCTGCGTGATAAGATCAGCCAGGGTAACTATGAGGCCCCGGTTGTGAAGAAAATAATGCCTGGAGGCCAGGTGAGGTATTTTCTTGACATTCAATTGGACGATTTTTGTAAAGAAGATGAAACCAGCTCGGCGCCATGTGGTTGTTCTGATGAGAACAGAAAAACGGATGAGGGCTGCAGCTGTTGTTGCCGCGCGTGGGTAAGCGAATGCTGCTTCAGTAATCCGCGTGATGCTGCAGCCTATTTGCGGAAAGTGATTGGTTGTATGATCGAGCCGAAGAATTATTACCCGGTCTTTGATTGTCCCTGCGGGCCATATCGCATCATGTTTTATTGTGATTGTGAACACAGCGAGCAGCATGACCGGACTGGTAATGACCGCATGATTGTTGTGGGTGCTGTTGGGGAAGCTCGTGGCGAAAGCTTCTGCTGCAATGAAATCATAGCATACAATCCTCAGCACTATACCAGCCCCCGAATGGATTGTGAGGCCATAGAGCGAGCCAAAAGTCTCATTAATGATGAAGGTGTTCACCTGGTTGAGCATATCCTGCTGCGTCCTCATTGCGTGGGAAAAGATTGCGATTGTCTTATTCCTGTCTGTCGCAGCTACAGCGGTTGTCACTTCGAGTGGCCCCTGCCTTCGGATGATCCATGTCAAAAAGGGAAGGCTTATTGTTTTGATCCCGGGTTTGATCCCTATTCCTTTATAGCAACAGCTGTATTGCCCGCATGGCCCGAACGGTTTCGAAAAAAAGAAAACAGGCAATTGATGGAGCAACTCCTGTATCGGGAAATGCCATCGCATATTTTGTTACGGGTACTGTGGCTCTCACCCCGTGATCTTTGTTACTTCGAATATTTGTATCGTCAGTGGTTGCACTGGCTCGCACAAAAACCAGTTTGTGGTATTGACGATCCCCAATGTCGCTTGATAGATTTCCTTTTTAACAAGGCGCTCGATTGTTTCAATTGTGAAGAATGTGTGCCTTGCGAAGATAGTGGTCCGGCAGAAGATCCATGCGGTCGATACCGTTTCGCCGAAAAAGACCCGAACCTATATGTAAATGAAATTAATGGTCTCTTCTGCTGGGCGCCTATTTGCCAAGACAATTTGTACCGGCGGCCAGATCGGGCTGAGGCTATTAGAACTCAGGTGGAGGAAATTGTTCAGCCAGTGGCGCTAAAGGAAACAGTTGACAATGGCAATGAGTCGATGGCAATTGAAGCGGAGCGAAAATTTGATGAGCGCGCGCTAATGCGGAGAGAAACTGCAAAGCCATTATTCAATACACTGGCAGAAAGCCCGGTGGCAGAAAAGGCCTGGACCTTTTTACATGAACTGCCGGATTTTGAAAGTTACCATAGCCTTGTTCATGCCCTATTGAAGGCCAAGACCACCGGACCCGGGCAGCTGTCGAAGGCGCAAAAGAAATCATTGGTCTCATTCATTACATGGCATTATCTCGACAAATCAGTCGTGGACCAAACGCTGGCTGATGAAGCCACAGGGGTCAAAGCTTTATTTGGCGAATTGAATGCTGCGAAACTGCTACCGATATACGAAGACTGGCATGGCGAAGAGCTGATTGACCTCCAGGAATCCACAAGTTCAAAGAAAATTAAGAGGCTTTTTCAAACCTAATTTATGGCGCATATTATCCGAACTCAGGTCATTGAGGTTATTACGGATCAGCCGGCTGAGGCCTTTAGCCTGCAGCATGCAGTTAGTGGATTCTTCTACAGGTCGATTCTGCCAGTCCTGGAAAAAACGTTTGATGAGATGGGACCCGGCGGGGAAACCATCTATGTTGACCGCATAGAGATCGATTTACATACTATCACAAAAGAAGAATTGGAAAGAGCAAGTGCTTCGGCCGCATTTTCAGACAAACTTTATCGTGATCTGAAGGAAGCCCTTCTGTTGCGGGTGGCAAAGCCTGCCTTGCATCAGGATATTCTCAACATTCCGGGTCAATGGATGTTTTACATGCGCAATGGATACCTGCCATGGAATACACGAAAGACCGATAATCATTGGCATCAACGGGTCTTGCAGGCGTTTGCAACAGATTATGCGTCTATTGCATCCCTGCGTTCGCTGATCAGTACAAACGCACTGGCGCTGAGCCGTATTGCGGCATGGCACGACGACGTATTTCTGGCACATTTGGTTGAAGCGCTTACAGCAACGAATCAGGATTCATTGCCTTCCATGTTGCACAGCCTCGCAGAAATTTGGACACGATTTAACGTACAGGATAACCTGTTCAGAAAACAGGCGGAGAAAGCGTTTTGGCAAAATGCGCTCAGGATAGCAGCGAATACCAATTGGAATTTAAGTCATGTAAAGATGCTTTCGGAAATTTTGCAATCATGCCTGCCACCAAATAAAATCAAAAAGTTCTCTGCTTTTTTACAGAATAGCCGGGAACATGTAGCGCTTGCGCGGATGCTTCAAACCGATGATACAATTGGTCGGTCTGGAACTGATGAAAACATAGTTGGGCAGCAACAGACCAGCTCAAGAACAAAAATTCCAGACGATGGGATCTTTGTTCAACACGCGGGCCTGGTGTTACTCCATCCCTTTCTGCCTCATTTTTTTCAGTTAACAGATTTGGCGAAAAACGGCCGTTTCCGAACTGTTGAATCGCAAAAGCGGGCAGTGGTGCTTTTAAATTGGGCCGCATCAAATAGCGAAACGTATGAGGAACATGAATTGACGGTTTCCAAGATTCTTTGCGGTTATCCATTGGGAGAATTGATAGAACCGGGAATCCTGCTAACTGATGATGAAGAAAAAGAGGGCGAACAATTGTTACATGCTGTAATCGCAGAATGGACAATACTTAAGAACTCTTCATTACAGGCATTGCGGGAAAGTTTTCTTCAACGGGGCGGCAAATTAGTCCAATCGGGCAGCGATGACATACGCGTGCTTGTTGAAGCAAATGCGCTTGATGTGTTGATGGATCGGCTGCCGTGGGCACTTGGCATTATAAAGTTACCGTGGGCTGCATATTTGATAAAGGTGGATTGGAAATAAGTTAACATGAAAAGTGCAAAAACGACAACAACACATGCCGCTGCAAAACAGGACAACAGTTTTGGTTCAAGGCAAAGCGAGCCAGGCTTTTTTCACGAAGCAGATCTGGAGGAATCGTTTTTTGATGAATGTCGATCGCCGCTGCAGTGCAAACTTTCGGTTGGCAAACCTAATGATCCATATGAAAAAGAGGCAGATCAGACGGCAGATAAGGTTGTACACCGACTTGACTTAGCAAAGGGCGATACAGCCGCGCCTGGGAATTCAACACGACAACCTGTCCAACCTATGACAGGTGATCAGCCCATGGAAGAGAAATTGCGAAGGGAAGAAGAAGGAAAGGAAAAGCCGAAAAAAATCCAGCGAAAGCCAATCTTTGAAAGCGATGCGCAACCAGAAGATGATGAGATTAAAAGAAAGGAATCGGATGCCTCGGCGCCTTCTGTTTCGGCAAATGTAGATCGCGCAATTGGTGAAAGCGAAGGAAGAGGTGAACCGTTATCGCCGGACGTAAACCAATCGATGAGTCAGGCTTTCGGGACTAATTTCAGTGATGTAAGAATCCATAACGATTCTCAAGCTGCGTCTTTGAGTCAGGATCTGAAAGCGCAGGCATTTACGCATGGCAATGATATCTACTTCAACACGGGGAAATATTCCACAAACAACGATTCAGGAAAACACCTGCTTGCGCACGAGCTTACGCACGTCGTGCAGCAGGGTAAAGGAGGGGAAACTTCAACAACCCTGAGCGCACAACCAATGGTTCAGCGGGCTCCGAATGCGCCTCCACCACCGCAGGGTACTACAACTACGGCTCCAACCATTGACGAAGGAACTGCAGAAAAACAAGGTTCGGGTTTTCTGATAAAGCTGAAGGACTTTCCAGCAAAGGTTTACGCCAGCAACTTTATTGTAGAAGATGGTATTGAAATGCCTAAGGAAGATCGCGATACTCATCAAAAAGACATTTGGATCAAGGATACCAAAGCGACAATTGATAAATTCTTCAACGATTTTCTTACCGCCAAGAATCTTCAAACCGAGCCGCTGTTGCGTCTCACGCTGAAGAAATCCCCTAAGGCCAGCCTGATGGGCACCAAGGAACAAATTCGTGAAGAGATTTCAATTCCTTTTTGGGACAAAGGTGGCTCACCCCTGATTCATGAAGTGGAGCACTCCGTGGATTTCCAAATACTTGGTAATAAAAAAGCGGACGACATTAACAATCTTATTCTGCTTGACAAGCCAAGTAACCGTCAATTGGGAATTGAAAATAATGTACGCATCAATAAAAGGCTCAAAGCCATACTTGAAAACTATGCTGTTCAGTTTCCTGAATTAGGGAGCGCAAGAGCGATCAAGATCAGGAAGGATCCTAATTTTAAAATCATCTTCGCCAATTTTGTCTATGACAAGGTTACTGATAGCTTATCGTTAATTGCGGCATCTAATATAAAAGGGGTGAACACACCTTACCGCCAGGAACATTTTGAGCTGGTAAAGGGCGAAATCCCTGATGGTCATTTTTTAATCAGAACAAGTTCAGATCGGGCAGGTTATATCCTTCCTTATGCGCCTGGGGGCCTGGAAGTGGGCCGGTTTTTTATGAAGACCAAGACGAAGGGAAAGATGCTCGAATCGATTTTCTTAAAGCCCATTATGAATGATGGCAGGAATGCCTTCATTAAAAACACCAAAGATGTAAGTATCGAAAACGAAGATAATAAGGATCACTGTTTTCTCACCAATAGTCAAAAGCTGGCCGTAAGAATGCGTGAATTCATCGGCGTGATGGACTTGCGCAATTTTAGCAAACTGGTTGTGGATGATCCGGTGATAGAACCCGGATTTGGACTAAAGGTTACAGGGCATGTGGATACAGATATTTCATTCCTAAAGGAAAACAACATTAATATAACCTTTGAATTGGAAGATGGGGAGTTTACGGTGCAGGCAACAATGTCTGACATTACGAGCTTCCCCAAGCCATTTGATGTTACATATAGCTCACTGTTTCTAAAGATTAATTCCAAAGATGGCGTATCACTTGGTGGAGAGTTGCAGTTCGTTATTAAAAACCTGGGAAAAGGCCAGATCAAGGCAACGCAGGGATTGACGGCTGCCCAGAAATTTGGCATTGATGGCGAATTTGCATTCGAAAGTAAAAAATTTGAAGGGTCAAAAATTACATTCGCCTACGCAGATCGCAAATGGTCCATTGGCGGTGTTATAAAAGTAGCAGAAGGTACCATCAACGGGATAAAGAGTGCATCATTAACTGTAGAATATGGTAAGGAGGGGCCGGAGATAATAACAGCAGGTGGTGACATTATTCCTTCCATTCCTAACCTGGAAAAAATTGGTGCGAAGGCTAAAATTCAACCGAACGGCGATTTCAAAATTACGGGTGACCTGGATGTGAAAAAATTGCCCGGCGTCAAAAGCGGCAATATCCATGTGGAGGTCGAAAAAAAGGGAACCGACTATGAATTCACGTTGAGCGGAAATGCCAAGCCGAATATTCCCGGCCTTCCTGCTGATGTCAATTCCGACATCAAATTTTCATATGATAGTCCGACGGAAATCTTTACCGGTGAGCTGACATTTAACTATACGAAGGGCAAGTTCAGTGGCGATGTAACTGTTGGAGTAACGAATGCCGCAGTGGTAAAAGGGGAGAAGCAAAAGACCAAAGGCGACAGCATGGTGCTTTATGGAAAGGGTACGCTAAAAATTAAGCTGCTGGATGGCAAGGTTGAAGGGGAGCTCACCTTAACCCTAAAACCCGATGGAAATTTGTTCATAGGTGGCTCCATCACGGTGCCAGATACCGGCCTGATGGCGAAATACTATAAGGAAAAGTCGGTCGATTTTCCTGCGCTTCGTATACCGGTTATAGGTGTGCCGTTTGTGTCCATCTTCCTCGAAATTGGTGGTGGTGTCAAAGTTTATTTTAAATGGGATCCGTTAGTCGTTGGAGGAAGTATCGAATTGGAGGATACCAACGTAAAAAATATTGGACAGGCTAAGTTTAAAGTGAATGTTCATGCAAGTTCACAGGCTGCGGTAGGAGCCGGGCTACAAATCTCTGCCAAGGTGGGCGCTGAAGCGGTAGTACTGGAAATTAGCGGAGGTGTAAAGGGATTTGCAGGCCTCGAGGTAAATGGAAAGATCGGTGCCGAGTTGAAAATGGATTTTGATATGGAAAAAGGCCTGGACTTCAAGAGTCTCGATGCAAACATAAAAGTAACACCGGAGGCCGTGTTTACGCTTGAAGGTGTAATTGGCGTGTACTTAAATCTGTTTGTAACCAAAGTAAATATCTGGGAGTACACAAAACAATTTGCCAGGGGTTCCATTGACCTCAGTTCTCTTGGTGGTTTAGATGTTACAGTACCGATAAAGTTTGGACCCACTGGCAATATCATTTTGCCTGAAGTGGACGATCTAAAGATCAAGAAACCCGATTTCGGTGCGAGCAAAGGAAAGGAATTGATGGAGACGGTTTTCAATGATAAGCAGAAAGAAAAACCGAATGAAGAAGAACGCGTGAAAAATGAGCTTCGTGCAAAGATCAAGGAAGATTTCCGAGCGATGAGCGCAAAGTCGAGCTATGATTTATATCAATATGGGCCCGAAATCATCAAAAAAGTAAACGCCCCCGAAAAACTTTCTTTTTTCATGCAGCAGGCTGTTGAAGAAGAAATCAAAAATGTAGAAATTGAAAGGTTCAACGATTTTCGGGCTGCCGTTACCAGTTCTGACAAGCCCCTTGAGAGAAAATATGCAGACATAGACTTTCAGCAAACCGTCCTAAAGCAAATAGATCCCCAGTGGTTTGCCAGTTTGAAAGAGGAGGTGAAGCGATTGGATGATGCGAAGAAATCTAAGCCCAATACCCAAAAGAAAGCGTTGATCCAGACAAAGCCGTTGGCAGCAGGAATGGTTTCGAATGGCAACAAGCCGGACATTTTCTTACATCCTGTGACGCCCACGCCTGTTGTGCGGAAAACTGCGGTGCAATTGCTGGGTGATGGTACACCAGGTAATCCTGGTATTGAACTGAGCGAATTTGAGTCATACTCGAGGTTGCAGGCCGACTGGTTTGCTGAGCCCACGCTGGCACCAAAAGATAGAGAGGACTTGTGGAAACTGTTGCTCCTGGCCACAGAAAACCAGGGCTATGTACTGTCGGGGGCAGATGGATTGAAATTATCTGAGCTCCGTCCCCTGACTCCTTTGGAGTGGCAAAATCTGAAAGCATTTAGCCGGGGCTGCCATTCTGGTTCTCACACCGTTCGCATTGCCAGCGCATCAGCTTACACTTTGGCGCAGCGTTTGAGTATGGGGGATACGCTCATTCGACTGGAAGCGATCATTGCTCCGGAAGTACTGGAATTAACAGTAACCGAAGCGCAGCTCAAGGACATCAATGCTAATCCGTCAATATTCATTCAACTTTGGGTGTACTGGCAAGTCTTCGAGCCTCATTTACAACAGAAAGACAAAGTCAGCAGTGGTTCAGGTGACCGTAACCGTGAGTTTCAGTTAATCCTGGATTTGTTGAATGCGCCATTCGGCGTGTTTCGGTATTTACGTCTGTCTGGGCGTATTCGCAATTTGCACCGATTTGGAACAAAAATCCTGGATCGCCAACTCGTAAATTACGAAGATACCTCGCATACAAAACCACTGCAGCTGGTTTTGCACAGTGCCCATGATCCATCGGGTTCATTCGTAGGCGATATACCGATTTTGGAAGCCCTGGTGTTAAACCCATCAACACTTGTCCTGATCATCGAAGGAGCAGATACCCTTGCTGACATCACAGCAGAGATCCCGAAACTAGCAGCTACGTATGGTAAGCCAGACGGTAAGGGCGTCAACCGGATCGCACGGGTCATGATTTCAGGACATGGTGAAACGAGGAATGTGAGTCTCGCCGGAACAGGAGCACCAACCGTAGGCAAGAGCGTGAGTTATCCGGGAGAAGACCTTAACCTGGACGACCCTGTGGCAGCCGCGGCCACAAAAGATCTTATCGATGCGCTATTGAAAAATCTTGATCCTGCAACGGCAAAGATTGCATTTAATGGCTGCCTGGTTGGATCAAACGTTGTTCCGCCGGGCACACCCGCGGCTAACATCCCGGCGTACCTTGCCGCGCATCCCAATATGAAAACCTTTGTAGAGAGTAGGGCCGCGGCACTTGGGCTGGTCATGCCGCCGAGCCTGGTGCAAGGCGCCCGCGCGTCATTAGGTACGCCCGACAGCATGATGGATGCAGGAGGAAATATCGAACTGAAATTTGCATCCGACCCGGATGCCTTTGGAACTGCGGCTGCATATATTGCTTCAGGCAAAGAACCGGAAGGTGTCATGCGTTCTGCGGTAGAGCTTGCTGCTATAGATCCGGTTGCGGCTGCAAATCAACTTAATATTCGAAAGGCCAAAGGAGCGCCGCCCGATGATTGGTGGCAGGTAATTACGCTTGCATTTGTTGAAATAGCACTTGATGGGGTGGCAGCAGGCGGCCCGGTCAATATTGGCAAGTTGCAAATTCTCTCAGAAATGGTTGGCACAGCGTTTTTGTGCAGGTGGCCATCAAATTTTGGAATAGATGTTTCTAGCTTTGTAAATCATATCAACAACCAGGCTGCGCTGGCAACCGATGTGTATGCGAAAATTGCTGCGACCCAGGATTTTGCTACCACGCCTGATGTGCTTTCAAAAGAAATGCGTGTCATCGTAGAACAATCGCGCCTGATGTTTGGTCAGCCAAGGGAGGCAGATCTCATCGCATTTATCAACGGCACCCTTTCGATTACAGACCTGGAGTTAATTATTGATCCGTTCACCCTTTCAAAAAAGTCTGCGGGCCTGTTTCCTGTTGGTGGCGCCACGCCGGGAAAAGTAAGGCTTGCGATTACCTGGCTGCGCACGGATAGTACCAATAAGGATGTCAGAAAATTTTTGAATGGTGAAATTTCAAATACTGCTACGGGTCCTAAATTTTCTGCAGCAGTGAAAGCTGAACTTACCGCGGCAAGCATTGCAGATCGTGAGATTCTTCAATTACTTGATCGATTGGGAGGCGCAGTAGGTTCGAAAGACAAGGCCAATGCAGAAATAACAGGTGACGTTATAAACGACGCATTTGTAAGGTCGGAACCCTATGTGGCAACTGTCGTGCCTACCATCTGGGCGCTTAATGTGCGAAAGTGGCCGAATATGGCAGGTGCGCCATTTGCATGGTTGCATCCCGGAGATACAGTCAATGTAATGGGATTCGTGCACAGTTGGGCGGCTGTGGATATCAATGGGAAATTGGGTTTTGTATACAAGACTAAGATTTCAGCGCCGCCAATATAACATGAAAGAATAACCGAAGTTCGAAACAGTGATGACAGACACATATACCTGTGAATTAATTCAGATGGAGCCGCTTCCAGGGGCCACAGCCGTTAACTTCCAACTGGAAGGAGATTGGGTGGCTGGAGCGCTTGGTGGATCTCTCCATGTGTGGAAGGGGACGACGCTGGTAAATTCCGTGAACACAAGCATTTCTTTGGCAGGTTATCCGGTCATTGGGGGTTCCCGTGTTTACTGGTCAAATGGATGGCT
>Ga0163163_10001502_pt1 | contig 19750 bp, 15 predicted proteins | sample S65metaG_FD_119766 | JGI IMG/M metagenome (GOLD analysis project Ga0163163, IMG submission 119766) | Switchgrass rhizosphere microbial communities from Kellogg Biological Station, Michigan, USA - S6-5 metaG | ecosystem: Host-associated > Plants > Roots > Rhizosphere > Soil | place: USA... | reverse complement strand
GCGCCAGCCGCCTGGGCGTCTGCCGAGCCGGCAGTCCGGCTGCCCGTCGACACGCGACCTGGCTCCGCGGAAGGGTTGGTCCACAGCCTCCTAGCTGAGTCCCGAGTGGTCTCCATGCGCTCGCCTCGCCCCACGCTGCCGCGCCTCGTGCCGACCAGTGGCCCACCTGAGTGGTATCCTCCAGATAGTCGTTTCATGTTTCCATCCAGTCAAGTGTGAGAAACTCGAAGGGATGGAACCTCAAGCGGGGTGAGGAGCGAGCCCGTGGGACACCCGCATCCTTCGATCGGCGCCGAGGTGCGCCGCTTGAGACTTCAGGCAGGGTTGACGCTGCGCGAGCTGGCTGCACTCATGCACTACAGCCACGGCTACCTAAGCAAGATCGAAAACGGCCAGACGCTTCCGAGCGCGGACTTCCTACGCCGCTGGGACGCGGTACTGAGCCCCGACGGCCAACTGATCAGGCGGGCAGCCGGAGGGTCCGACGAACGCCAAGCCGGTGGCTCCGCCGACCCGACCGGTACCGCCGCCGCTCCTGCCTACCCGACGACCGACCAGGCCGGACCACGCGAGCCCAGCGCCTCGACCGAGCCAACAGACGTTGCCGACTCCAACGTCGAACATTCCCTGAGTACGTTCAGGCGCATACTCGAGAACATACGTGATCTTGGGCAGACGCTGGGTCCATCTGCGATTGGGCCGATGCTCATTCCCTATGTAGTGGCACTCGAAGATTTGGCCCGCCGGGTCGATCTCTGCTCGAAAGCGGAGGTCCAGCTACTTGCGGCCCGGTTCGCCGAGTACGCAGGCTGGATGAGTCAGGAGCTGGGAGATGACAATGGCGCTCTGCGATGGACGGACCGAGCCGTGGCGCTGGCGCGAGAGGCCGGAGACGCCGACCTACTCGCCTACGCCTACGTGCGCCGCGCCAACATCGCGCTCTACCAGAACGACTCGTTCGGGACAGTAACCAACGCGAGGCAGGCCCAAGGAATGGACTGCAGCGCGCGGGTCCGAGGCCTCGCAGCGCAGCGAGAGGCGCAGGGCCACGCGCTTGCCGGCGACTACCAGGCCTTCCGTCAATGCCTGGAGCGGTCCATGGACCTGCTGGCCTCGCACGAGATGGACATAGGACGCGAACGGCCCTCCCTGGGCCCAACAAGGATCCGGGACTCAGTCGCTCTCTCCGAAGGCTGGGGGTTGCATGACCTACGCCGCGGAGAAGAGGCGGTCGCGGTTCTGACGCGTGCGCTCGACCAGACACCGCAGCGTGCCCGACGGGCACGCGCGCGCATCGCGGCCCGACTCGCCCGCGCCCTCGCAAGCATCGAGGAGATCGATCGTGCCTGCGCCACCATTCAGCCGATTCTCGTGGACTTCCCAATTATGGAGTCGGCAACTATTCGATCGGACCTCCGGCAGCTGGCCCACGAACTCAACCGATGGCCCACCAATCCCTCGGTCCGGAGAATTCTTCCAGAACTCTCCGAGGCGTTGACTCCCACGAGTCTACACCCTTGGTCCTCTCCTGCCGACGCCCTGAAGTCGCCGCCGTATGCCTAGCGTTTTCCTCTGTTATCGATCCGGAGACGATGCGTACGCAGCCACACTGCTCGACGAGAAACTCTCGCAGATTTTCGGCGCACCTGCGATATTTCGCGCGAGCCGCTCGATACTTCCTGGCGAAGACTACCCATCGGCGATCGAGCAGGCTCTGTCCGAGTGTCAGACCGTTCTCGTCATTATCGGTCCGACCTGGCTTGAGCGGCTCCGGGACGGCATCGCGAGCGACCAGGACTGGGTCCAAAAAGAGGTAGCGACAGCTCTCGGCCGAGGCTCCAGGGTCATACCGGTCCTATTAAGCAGGACCCCGCGGCTGGAACGCCAGGACCTACCACCCGAATTGGCAGACCTAGCCAACCGGCAATACGTGACGTTCGATCACAGGAATGTAGCGAGAGATATCGACCATCTGGCGGCCACCCTCTGCCAATGGCTTTGCAAGGCACCCGTCGAAGACGATGGTCAAGGGGACCGACCTTCCCGGCCACACCGCGCAGGCGGCTTGGCTTCACCTCGTCGACGATCCTCAAAGCGCGCTCATGAACCGCAGAAACCTGGGTCGGAGCGACATCAGACCCCACCACAGTAGTGACGATGCTGAGCGGCCCGGCTGCGGGCTGATCAAGGCTGGAGCCTCCGAATCAGGCCAAACGCAGCCGGTCTGAGAGCCGCGGCTCCTCACTCGGCCGGCCCGCGCAACCAGCGGAGTCGGGTTCGTAGATCGTGCAGCGAAGGTAGGTGCTGCCAGTGACGGGTCGCCGGCCCGAAGCAGCTGAGGTCCGCACGGATTGTCGCCGAGTCGGCGCGGCGAATCTCGTCGGCGAGGCCGTCCAGGTCACTACGTGCACCCTCAAGGTCACCTTGGACGGCGCGGGCGAGTGCGAGGCGCACGCCGAAGCGAGCGCGCGCGCGGGCCTGCTCGGCCGGCAGGCCGGCAAGGGGACCCGTCAGGAGGTCGACCGCTTCGGCCCCGCGCCCCAGGTCCACCATGCACCATCCGCGTACTAACGTGGTGTGGCCTTCCGCGGTCGGACCCAGCCCGAGACCGCTCTCGTCATCCGGCGCGTCGCTGTCTGCGAGCATGTCGGCGGTGTCGAGCAGCCGCATCGCCTGGGGATGATCGGCAGCTAGTGCGTGTCCTTGAGCCTCCTGTAGGGCGGCGAGCCAGCGCAACCGCGGATCGAGGTCCGAGCGCTGGCGCACCGGGGCGGCGAGCTCGATAGTCGCGTCGGCCTTGCCCTGGTACATGGTGACCAGTGCGCGGCGCACCCGGGCGTACGGCCCCAGTGTCTCGTCGCCGCCGGCCGTGGCGAAGCCGACCGCCTGCTCGGTCCACCACATGGCGGTCCGGTCGTCGCCGGTCTCCTGGGCCATCCATCCAGTGAACTCGGCAACCCGGGACGCGAGGACGAGCATCGTGCGCTGGTCGGCGCCGCGGGCCTCACCGGCGAGCACCCGGATGGTGTGCAGCAGACCGATCGTCATCGGCAGCACGACTGCCGGGCTGAGTGTGCGGCCGAGCGAGCGCAGTGAGCCAGCGATGGCGGTCAGGCCGGCCACGTCGACGGCACCCGTCTGTGTCCCGTAGGTGCCGGCGAAGCTGACGACGCCAAGCCCGTCGGGAATGCCGGCGAGCGAACGCTCGATGCCCTCGGCGAACCGGCTACGCCCGTCAGGCGCAAGCTCGAGCACCCAAGTCTGCGGGCTCGGCAACCCTGCGTCGCTCCCGCCGACCAGCACCACCTGCCCGTTCCCGGTGGTCTGCCCGATTCCAGCCGCCCTGCCGTCCGTGCTGGACCGGACGGCACGATCCGGGCGCCGAACCAGCGCGAGCAGGGCACCGTTGGCACCGACGGCCGCGTCGACCTGCCTGCCGAGCTGTTCGCTCGGCTGTTTGTGCCCGGACTCAACCTTACTCAGGTGACCCTTGCTGTAGTGCGTCCGGCGCGCCAACTCGCCAAGCGACAGTCCTGCTGCCAGACGCCTGCGGTGCAGCTCGGTGCCGAAGTCGCTTGGGTCCTCGAGCGCCGTCGACCGGCCGGCCGACTCGTCTCCACCGGGCACTGCTTTCCCTCCACGAACAGCCGGTCTCGGCATATTTCACCGGTTGGATGCTTGGATGGTAGTACCGGACACCACCAGTGCCATCTGCCCACATACCAGGACCGGGTGTTGTCCGTTGTCTGTCCGGAATGTTACGGACAACCCGGCGACAACGGCGTATTTTTGCCCAGAATAAAGACGGGGTCGGGCGTGAGATCGGGGGGACGCCCGGCCCTCTTCAATGGAATTTCTCCCCGGCGAACCCTCGTGATCGGCGCCCGAGCCGCCGTCTGTGCCGTCGTCCGGGCGACGGGATCCCGCCCACGCGAGACAATCGTAGTGCCGAGCGCACACGTCCGTGGCGGGAAATCCCATCCTGCCCCCGCGACAAGGGGGGAAGCGTGCTCGCGGAACGAGGCACACGGTGGAACCGCATCATGCCGGTCCCGGCCGCCGGCGCCACCCGCCGCGGTCGTGGCCTGGCTTCACCGACAGGTAGGCCGCCCGGGCCGGGCGGGCGCCGGTGAACGGCGCCGGTATCCGGCCGCCCTGGCCGGGGCTCGCCGCCGCGGGCGTGCTCGGCGCTGCCGCAGTCCTCCAGGCCGGTCCGGCGGTCACGACCTGGCCCGCGCTGCGGGCGCGGCTCACACCCACGCTCGCCGGCCTTGGCCAGGCGGACCACGTGGCGCTGACCTTCGACGACGGCCCGGATCCCGCCTCGACGCCCCGCTTCCTGGAGGCGCTGGCCGCGACCGGCACCCGGGCGACGTTCTTCCTGCTCGGGTCGATGCTCGCCCGCGCGCCGTCGCTGGGCCAGGAGCTCGCGGCGGCCGGCCACGAGGTGGCCGTCCACGGATGGCTGCACCGCTACGCCGTCCTGCGCACCCCGACGGCACTCTACGACGATCTTTACCGGGCCAGGGACCTCGTCGAGGACGTCACCGGGCGCCGGGCGGCGTTCTTCCGCCCGCCGTACGGCGTGCTCAGCGCCGGGGCGCTGGCCGCGGCGAGCCGCCTGGCGCTGCGCCCGGTGCTGTGGACCGCCTGGGGCCGGGACTGGAAGGCCGGGGCGACGCCGGCGACCGTGCTGGCGACGGTCCGCCGCGACCTGGCCGGCGGCGGCACGGTGCTCCTACACGACTCCGACTGCACGTCCGCACCGCAGTCCTGGCGTTCGGCGCTGGGCGCGCTGCCCGGGCTGCTCGCCGACTGCGCCGGCCGCGGGATGCGCGTAGGCCCACTCGGCGAGCATTTCGACGCATGGCCGCCGGCCGCCGCGCGGCGGGCCGCGGGGTCCGACCCGCCGGCCGCCGCCGCCAGCTGACGCAGGACCGGCCGCCGCACCGCCGGTGGAGGGCGGCGCCCGGACGACGTCCCGCGCCCCTCACCCTCGCGCCCCCGCGTCCGTCTTCCTGGCCGGACGCGGGGACGCCTCGGGCCTCGCCGTCAGGCGGCGGCGCGCTCGAGGATGTGGACGCCGCAGGCGTTGCCGAGGCCGATCACGTGGGCGAGGCCGACCTTGGCGTCCGAGATCTGCCGGTCGCCGGCCTCGCCGCGCAGGTGGGTGGCGACCTCCCACACGTTGGCGATGCCGGTGGCGGCGATCGGGTGGCCCTTCGACTCCAGGCCGCCGGAGACGTTGACCGGCAGCTTGCCGTCGCGCCAGGTGGCGCCCGAGTTGAAGAAGTCGACCGCGCCGCCCTGCTCGCACAGCATCAGGTTGTCGTAGTGGACCAGCTCGGCGGTGGCGAAGCAGTCGTGCAGCTCGACCAGGTCGAGGTCCTCGGGGCCGATGCCGGCCTTCTCGTACGCCTGGGTGGCGGCCTGCCGGGTCAGCGTGTTCACGTTCGGCAGGACCTGGCAGGCCTCCTCCCACGGGTCGGTGGTGAGGACGGAGGCGGAGATCTTCACGGCGCGGCGCTGCTGCTCGAGCGAGAGCGTCTTCAGCTTCGCGTCGGAGACCAGGACCGCGGCCGCGGCGCCGTCGCAGTTGGCCGAGCACATCGGCCGGGTGTTCGGGTAGGCGATCATGACGTCGTTCATGATCTGGTCGAGCGTGAACCGCTTCGAGTAGGCGGCCAGCGGGTTCAGCGTCGAGTGGGCGTGGTTCTTCTCGGAGATCTTGGCGAACAGCTCGAAGCTGGTGCCGCCGTACTTGTGCCCGTACTCGAGCCCGATCTGGGCGAACACGCCGGGCATTGTCTCGGTGCCGATCCGGCCGTCGATCGCGCCGACCGCGCCGAACCGGCCGGTCCGCGTCCAGTTCTTCGCGTCGTCGCCACGGCTGCCGCCGGCGAGCAGGCCGGCGCCCGCGAGCTTCTCGACGCCGACGGCCAGGCCGAAGTCGGCGTCGCCGGCGCGGATCGCCATGTGGCAGACCCGCAGCGCGGTCGCTCCGGTCGCGCAGGCGTTCGCGACGTTGTAGACCGGGATGCCGGTCTGGCCGACCTGCTTCTGCAGCGCCTGCCCGGACGTCCGGCCCAACAGGCTGCCAAAGGCCAGCAGGCCCATCTCGCGCATGGTGACACCGGCGTCGGCGAGCGCGCCCATGGTCGCCTCGGCCGCGAGGTCGATGATGTCCTTGTCGGGGTGCTTACCGAACTTGGTCATGGTGATACCGAGGATCCAGACGTCGTCGCTGGCCATCTCCGCCGCTCCGCTTCTTCGTGAGGTGTGCGAGGTCTGTGGTCGGCCACCGGACCCCTGGGGCAGGGCCCGGGGGTGGCCGCAGGTCGGTCGCGCGGGCCCGAGGCCCGGGTCAGCGCTGCGGCTCGAACCCGAAGTTGACGGCCTCCACACCGCTCTCGTCCGCGCCGACCGGCGCCAGCGCCAGGTGCACCTTCATGCCGACGTGCACGGCCTCGGGCGTCGGGTCGACGTTGATCAGGTTGGCGCGGACGCTGGTGCCGGCGCAGTCGACGGTCGCCGAGACGAAGGGCACCGGGATGCCGGGCGCCGCCAGGGAGACGATCGTGAACGCCCGCACCTCACCCTCGGTAGCGACGTCGACCTTGCGGAACTCGGTGGCGAAACAGCTCGCGCAGGCGTTGCGCCGGTCGAAGAACCGTGCGCCGCAGGCGACACACTCGTTCGCGACCAGATGCGGATGATCGCCGAGGACCAGGTAATCGACGAAGGGGATCGACTGCGTCACGATCGGCGCTCCTAGGCGGTACGGCCCCCGAAGAGGCGACAGCGGGGCAGGCTCCTGGACGGAGCCCGCGGCGGGACTGCGCACAGTCAGGGCGCGGCGCAGGTACGGGACGTGGCCATGCCGCGCCAGCGTCGCCGGCTGGCGCGGCCAGGCCCCCGCCGACGACGACCGAAAAACCTGCTTCCAATTCCGGCATACCATCCGCTCCTGCCAGCGGCAACAGCTACGGCCGGCCGCAGGTCTCCACGACAGCGCCGAGGTGGCTGCGGCGCCCTCGGCGACACCGGCCGCAGCGTCACCCCCGGCGCCCGCGCCCCGGTCTCCGGCGCCCTAGCGCGACACCCGGCTGGCCAAGGCCGCGGTGCCCGCGGTCCGGGCACACACTTCACCCACACCCACCTCGGACGCACGGTATTCAACTCCACACAGAGGGTAGATAGGGCACTGTGAATGCTGGTCCGACCGAGGGGGCGACGATGGTCCGCGTCGACGATCGGCCCAGGGTGTCCGCACCGACCCGGGCGGCGAACGAGGCGGTGGCGTGCGCCCTGCCGTTCGCCGACGACGCGGACTTCGCCGACGCCCGGCGCGGCCTGGTCGAGGAGGTTCCCGGGCTGGTCGTCCGGGATCCGTCGGGCTTCACCTCCTGGGACTCACGGCCGTACGACTTCCTACGCGACGCCGACGCGCCGCATGACGGCACCGCCGCGCCGCGGACCGTCAACCCCAGCCTGTGGCGCTACGCCCGGCTGCTGGCCACCACCGGGCTGTTCGAGGTGACGGAGGGGATCTACCAGGTCCGCGGGGCCGACATCTCGATCATCACCTTCGTCGAGGGCGACACCGGTGTCATCGTGGTCGACCCGCTCGTGACCGAAGGCGCCGCCCGCGCGGCCTTCGACCTCTACCGCCGCCACCGCGGCGACCGGCCGGTCGTCGCCGTGATCCACAGCCACAGCCACGCCGATCACTACGGCGGCGTCGCCGGCGTCGCCGACCCGGCGGACGTCGCCGCCGGCCGGGTGGCGATCCTCGCCCCCGAGGGGTTCGTCGAGCACGCCGTCACCGAGAACGTCTTCGCCGGGACGGCGATGAGCCGGCGCGCGGTCAACATGTACGGGGCGCTGCTGCCGAAAGGCCCGGCGGGCCAGGTCTGCGGCGGGCAGGGGATGACGAACTCGCTCGGCCCGCCGACGCTGATCCCGCCGACCCGCACCATCCGGGCCACCGGCGAGGAGGCCGAGCTCGACGGGGTCCGGTTGGTGTTCCAGCTCGTGCCGGACACCGAGGCGCCGGCCGAGATGAACATGTACCTGCCGGGCCGCCGGGCGCTGTTCGTCGCCGAGACGGCGAACGCGACGATGCACCAGCTCTACACGCTGCGTGGCGCGCAGGTGCGCGACGCCCGCGCCTGGGCGCACTACCTGAACGAGACGGCCGCATTGTTCGCCGCCGGTTCGGACGTGCTCTTCTCGACGCATTCCTGGCCGCGCTGGGGCACGGCCACGCTCACCGAGTACCTGACCGACCAGGCCGACGTCTACCAGTATCTGCACGACCAGACGCTGCGGCTGGCGAACGCCGGTTACACCATGCTCGAATGCGCCGAGATGATCGAGCTGCCGCCACGGCTGGCCGCGAGGTGGTACAACCGCGGCTACTACGGCTCGGTCAGCCACAACGTGAAAGCCGTCTGGCAGCGCTATCTCGGCTGGTTCGACGGCAATCCGGCGAATCTGGCGCCGCTGCCGCCGGAGCCCGCCGGCCGGCGCTACACCGAGATGATGGGCGGCCCGGAGGCCGTCGTCGCGAAGGCTCGCGAGTACTTCGACCGCGGCGACTACCGGTGGGTGGTCCAGGTCCTCAATCACGTCGTGTTCGGCCATCCCGACCACCAGCGGGCCAGGGACCTCGCCGCGCGGGCCTGCGAGCAGCTCGCCTACCAGGCCGAGAACGCCCCGTGGCGCAACTTCTACCTCGCCGGTGCCGCCGAGCTGCGCCACGGCGTGCCCGCCGGCCTGCCCGCCACCAGCACGGCCAGCACCGACACCGGCCGCGCCATGCCCCTGGAGGCCCTGTTCGACTACGCCGGCACCCGCCTCGACGGCGCCCGCGCCGGAGCCGAGCCCTCCTTCAGCGTCGACATCGAGGTCACCGACGAACCGGCCGGCCGCCGCCGGGTCGAGATCCGCAACGGTGCCCTGCACCATCGCGCGCTCGGCGACCAGGATCCACCCGGCGCGGCCGTGCTGCGGCTGGCCAAGGCCGACCTCGTCACGCTCCTGTTCGGCGAGGCCACCCTGACCGACCAGCGCGACGACGGCCGCGCCACCGTCCACGGCGACTCCGACCCCCTGGATCGCCTGTTCACCCTCCTGGCCGGCGCCTCGTTCTGGTGGCCGATCGCCACGCCCTGACCTGCGCGATACCGCTCAGCCGGAGGCGCGGCGGGACGCGGTCGCGGCCAGGTCGCGGTGGACGACGGCCAGGTCGAGGCCGGCGGCCTGGAGTGCCATGGGCCAGGTACTGGTGTCGGTCATGCCCGGGGAGACGTTGACCTCCAGGAACTGGGCGGCGCCGGCGGCGTCGACGATCAGGTCGGTGCGGGAGAGGTCACGCAGGCCCAGGACGCGGTGGGCCGTGACGGCGGCCGCGGCGGCGGTGCGCAGCAGCTCGGCGTCGAGGCGGGCCGGGATGTGGAAGGCGGTGGCACCCGGGGTGTAGCGGGCGGCGTAGTCGTAGGCGCCGGTGATCGGCTGGATCTCGACGGCCGGCAGGGCGACCGGGCCGTCGCCGGTGTCCAGGACACCGACGGCGATCTCGACACCGGTGACGGCACGCTCGATGAGCGCCCAGTCGTGGTAACCGAAGCAGGCCATGAGTGCTTCGGCGAGCTGGCCGGCCTCCCCGACGAAGGTGACGCCGAACGCCGATCCGCCCGCGCGCGGCTTCACCACCAGCGGCAGGCCGAGCCGGGCCACGATCCGGTCGATCAGCGGCGCCGCCCCGAGGTCGTGGAACGCCTCCCGCGGCAGGGTTACGGCGGCCGGCGTCGCGACGCCGGCGGCGCCGACGGTGGCCTTCGCCGTCGCCTTGTCGAACGCGGCCCGGCAGGCGGCTGGCGTCGAGCCCACGTACGGCAGGCCGTACAGGTCGAGGACATCGCGGATCGTGCCGTCTTCGCCGGACGTGCCGTGCAGGACGGGGATCACCATGGCGGGCGGGTCCGCGGACAGCGCCGGCAGCGTCGAGCCGTCGACGTCGCGCAGGTCGGTGTCGACGCCGATGCGCGCCAGCGCGTCGCGCAGCCTGCGCCCGGAGCGCAGCGACACCTCCCGCTCGGGCGACAGGCCCCCGGCGAGAACAAGCACACGGCCCAGGTCGGTCACGGTCACGTCCTTCACTGGTCGCGAAAGTCGGAGGTGCGAGGGGCAACGGGGCGAGGGTCGGTGGCCCGAGGGTCGGTGGCCCGAGGGTCGGTGGTCGCCAGCGGGGCGAATGTCTGCCGCAGGCTGATCTCGGCCCGCAGCACGTCAGCCAGCCGCCGCACGCCGTCCCGGATGCGTTCCGGCGGTGGGTAGCAGTAGGACAGCCGCATGGCGTTGCGGCCCGACCCGTCGGCGTAGAAGCCGGTACCCGGGACGTAGGCGACCCTGGCGGCGATCGCCCGCGGCAGCATCGCCTTCGCGTCGACACCGTCCGGCAGCGTCAGCCAGATGAAGAACCCGCCCTCAGGCCGGGTCCAGGTCGCGCCGGCCGGCATGGTCTCGGCCAGGGCCGTCAGCATCGCGTCACGGCGGTCCCGGTACATCTCCCGGAACGCCTTGATCTGCTCCGGCCAGGGCTGGGTCGCCAGGTACCGCTCGACCGCGAGCTGGGTGAACATCGAATGGGACAGGATGGCCGACTCCGCCGCGAGCACGAGCCGCGCGGCCACCGGCGCCGGCGCGAGCGCCCAGCCGACCCGCATGCCCGGCGCCAGCGTCTTGGAGAACGAACCGAGGTAGACCACGCCATCCGGGTCGTCGGCCCGCATCGCCCGGACCGGCTCGCCCGTGAACGACAGCAGGCCGTACGGGTTGTCCTCGACCACGAGCACCCCGGCCCGCCGGCAGATCTCCAGAACCTCGGCACGCCGCGACGCCGTCAGGGTGATCCCCGCCGGGTTCTGGAACGTCGGGACGGTGTACAGCAGCTTCACCCGGGCGCCCTCGGCCGCCAGCCGGGTCAGCGTCTCGCGCAGCGCGTCGGGCACCAGCCCGTCGCCGTCCATCGAGACGTGCACGACCCGCGCCTGGTAGGCGGCGAACGTGTTGATCGCCGTGACGTAGGTGGGCCCCTCGGTCAGCACCACGTCGCCGGGATCGACAAACACTCTGGTGAGCAGGTCGAGTGCCTGCTGCGAACCAACCGTAACCACCACGTTGTCCGGATGCGCGTCGGTAATGCCTTCCATCGCCATCACGTCGCAGATCCGCGCCCGCAGCTCCGGATCGCCCTGCGCGGAGCCGTACTGCAACGCGACCCGGCCGCGGCTCGTCACCAGATCCGCCACGGTCGACGCGACCGCGTCCAACGGCAGCGCGTCGACGGCCGGCATCCCGCCCGCCAGCGACACGATCTCGGGACGGCTCGCGACCGCGAACAGCGCCCGCACCTCGGAGGCGATCATTCCGGACGCGCGTGCCGCATACGAGCCCCACCAGCGGTCCGTCGGTTCCGTGCCGTCCGCCCGATGCTCCCGGACCACCCGTCCACCCCACCGTCGATGTCACGAAGACTAGGCTGCGCCGCCACCACGAGGACCCATACCGCGCGCCAGCCAACCATCCCACCCGCCGCCGGGCCACCCAATTTTGGCAGCCGATGGCCACCTGATCGCTGTCTGGGTCCCGCCGGTCACGCCGGTCACGGCCCGTCAAGCGCCCGTTCGGCCGTGAATCGCCGGCACCAGGAGACGGCGGTGGGCCGCGGCGACCGCTTCCGAGAGTGAGGATGGCGTTTCGGCGAGCGACCAGGGCGGCGGGGGCAGTGGCAGGAACGAACATGGCTGGCGAGGGCGGGCGCGGGCGACGCGGCTGCGGCGCGCGCTGGCCACCGTAGCCGGGGGGCCGCCGTCGTGATGGCCTTCGCCGTTGCCGCGCACCTCGGGGTCGCGGCGTTGCTGCCGCTGTTCGCCCGCAGGCTGGGCGCACGGGTGTACCTGCTCGCCGCCGTCGTGCCCGCGGCCGTGTTCGGCTGGCTGCTGGCCGCGCAGCTCGGTGACGTGCGAGCCGGCGGGCGGCCGGCCGAGGTGCGCAGCTGGGCACCCCAGCTGCACCTGACGGCGGCGTTCCGGCTGGACCCGCTGGCGGTGCTGATGGCGCTGCTCGTCACCGGCGTCGGCGCGCTCGTCCTGTGCTACGCCCGCTGGTACCACGCGCACGACACCGCCGGGCTCGGGCGGTCGGCGAGCGCACTGCTCGCGTTCGCCGGGGCCATGCTCGGCCTGGTGCTCGCCGACGACCTGCTCACGCTGTACGTCTTCTGGGAGCTGACGACCGTCTTCTCGTTCGTCCTGATCGGTGGCGACGGGGTCGCGCCGGCGGCACGGCGCTCGGCCGTCCAGGCGCTGCTGGTCACGACCGTCGGCGGGCTGGCGATGCTGTTCGGGTTCGTGCTGCTCGGGCAGGCGGCCGGTACCTACCGGATCTCGGGGATCGTCGCCCACCCGCCGCCGGCCGGCGGGATCGCCGCCGCGGCCGCGCCGCTGATCCTGCTCGGCGCGGCGACGAAGTCCGCGCAGGCACCGTTCCACCCGTGGCTGCCCGCGGCGATGGTCGCGCCGACGCCGGTCAGCGCCTACCTGCACGCCGCCGCGATGGTGAAGGCCGGCGTGTTCCTCGTCGCGGCGCTGACGCCCGCCTTCGCCGCCGCCGGCGGGTTCGCGGCGGTCTGGACGGTGCCGGCGGCGGTGCTCGGCGCCGCGACGATGCTGATCGGCGGCCTGCGGGCGCTGGCCGCCACCGACCTCAAGCAGCTGCTCGCGTTCGGGACCGTCAGCCAGCTCGGGATGCTCATCGCGCTCGTCGGCGTCGGTGGCCGGACAGTCGCGCTCGCCGGCGTGACGCTGATCCTCGCGCACGCGCTGTTCAAGGCGGCGCTGTTCATGGTCGTCGGGATCGTCGACCACCGTGCCGGCGAGCGTGACCTGCGGCGGCTGTCGGGCCTCGGCCGGCAGGCCCCCGTCCTGTTGACGGCAGCGGCACTGGCCGGGGCGTCGATGGCGGCGCTCCCGCCGACGGTCGGGTTCCTCGGCAAGGAGGCGGCCCTCGAAGGGCTGTGGGAGGGACCGGGAGCCGGCTGGGCTGTCCTGCTCGGGGTCATGGTCGTCGGCGCGTCGCTCACGATGGGCTACACGATCCGGTTCGTGTGGGGCGCGTTCGCGACCAAGCCGGGCGTCGCGCCGAGCGGCTGGCGCCCGGCGAGCCCGGCCTTCACCGGCCCGGTCATGCTGCTCGCCGCGGCCGGGCTCGGACTGGGCGCCGCCGCGCCCGCCGTGGACGATCTCCTCGCCGGGTATGCGGACACGCTGCCGTCGGGCGGGAACGCGACCTACCACCTGGCGCTGTGGCACGGGGTGGGCGCCGCGCTGCTGCTGACGGCGATCGCGGCCGCGGCCGGCGTAGCGGTCTTCCTCGCCGAGCCGCGACTGGCGGCCGCCCGGGCCGCGGTGGCGGCGGCCCGGGCCGGCCGCAAGCGGGCCGGCATCACCCCGACAGATGCCACCCCGACAGATGCCACCCCGACGGCCGTACGAACCTGGGCCCGCGTACGGGGCGGGTTCGACGCGCAGCGCGCCTACGAGCGGACGGTGACCGGTGTCGGGCGGCTCGCGCTCGCGGTCACGGCCCGCACCCAGGTCGGGTCGCTGCCGATGTACCTGGCGACGCTGCTGATCGTCGCGCTGCTTGTGCCTGGGGCGGCGCTCGCGCACGGACTTGTCTGGCCGACGGACCTGCCGGGCTGGGACTACGCCATCCAGCCACCGCTGGCCGTCATCGTGCTGGCCTGCGCGGCCACCGTGACGCGCGCGAGGCGGCGGCTCACCGCGGCAGTGCTGCTCGGCGGGGTCGGATACGGGTGTGGCGCGCTGTTCCTCGTCGAGGGGGCGCCCGACCTGGCGCTCGCGCAGTTCCTCGTCGAGTCGCTCTCGCTGATCGCCTTCGTCTTCGTGCTGCGCCGGATGCCGGACCGGTTCGCCGCCATGGGCCGCACGGCGGTGCCGCGCTGGCCGCGGGTGCTGATCGCGGCCGCGGTCGGAGTGTTCGTCGGCCTGCTCGCGCTCGCCGTCGGCGACGCCCATCCTCAGTGGGGCCAGGCCAGCCAGGAGTACGTCGCCCGCTCGCCCGCACAGACCGGGGCACGCAACGTCGTCAACGCGATCATCGTCGACTTCCGCGCCTTCGACACTCTCGGCGAGATCACGGTGCTCGCGGTGGCCGCGCTCGGCATCGCCGGCCTGCTGCTCGCCCGTGCCCCGGGCGGCCGCCTGCCCGGCAGCCACACCCAGGAGGACGACGGGCCGAACGGGCCGGGCAGGCCGGGCAGGCCGGGCCGGTTGAACGGGCTCGACGGACGGGGCGGGAGGCACGGGCGGGACGACGGCGGACCCGAGGACGCCTGGCTCGACGTCGGCGGTGAGTTCGAGCGAGCCCACCCGCGCGGCGGGGGCCAGACGTCGACCCGGTCGGTGCTCATCGAGGTGACGGCCAGGGCGGTCTTCCCGGTGGTGCTTGTCTTCTCCGTCTACCTGCTGTTCGCCGGGCACTCCCGCACCGGTGGCGGCTTCGCCGGCGGGCTGGTGGCCGGGCTCGCCTTCGTGCTGCGCTACGTCGCCGGCAGCCGAGACCAGGTCGGCCCGGCGGTGCCGCTGCGGCCGTCGCTGCTGATCGGCTGGGGCCACGTCGTGGCCACGGGCGTGGCGCTGGCACCGGTCGCTGTCGGCGGCGCGGTGCTGCAGAGCCACGTGACCGAGGCGCACCTGCCGATGCTCGGGCACGTGGAGGTGGCGACGAGCCAGTTCTTCGACGTCGGTGTCTACCTGGTGGTCGTCGGGGTGGTGCTCGAGCTGCTGCGCACCCTCGGCATCGGCATCGAGAAGGAGGGCGGGCTCGTGCCCGGCCCGCCAGCCGGCGACCTGAGCGTCGGGGCCGAGCCGGCGCCGCGGACCCGGCCGGCCCGGTCACTCGGGATGCCGGCCGACGACCTGCCGGGCCCAGACGGCCCGTCGGGCCTGGACAGCGCACCAGGAGCAGACAGCGCACCGGCGCCGGGGGGCCCGCCGGGACCGGACGGCGCGCCGTGACGCCGCCGCCGAACCATGCCGTGCTGAACCTGACCTCCGTGGTCGTCGTCGCCGGTCTCTACAGCGCCGGGACGTTCCTGCTCCTGCAGCGCGGCCTGCTGCGCATCCTCGTCGGGATCGTGCTGCTCGGCCACGCGACCAACCTGCTCCTGCTCCTGGTCGGCGGGCGCAGCGGACGCCCGGCGATGTCCGGCTCGGTGCCCCCCGACCAGATGTCCGACCCGCTGCCGCAGGGCATGGCGCTCACGTCGATCGTCATCACGTTCGCGCTGACGACCTTCCTGCTGACGCTCGCCTACCGCGCCTGGACGCTGCTCGGCAACACCGAGGTGCGCGACGACGTCGAGGACCACCGGATCACCGCCCTGGAGGAGCGCCTCGAGGCTCAGGCGGGTTTTCACTTCTTCCCGCATCCTTCCCTCCCCCACCCGCACGCACCGCGGCTTCACCGCGCCGACCGTGACGGCCACCGCCCGCACCAGCAGCCCGCCCCGGACAACGCCGGCCGGGACGCGGACGACGCCGGCCCGGACAACGCCGGCGCGGACGAGCCGGCCTCGGACGGCGCCGGCACGGACGAGTCCGGCTCGGGCAGCTCCGGTGACGGGCGGCCGGGTGGGGACCAGGGATGACGGTGCCCGCCGCGCTGGCCGTGCTCCCGGTCGTCGGGCCGATGCTCGCGGCGGGCGGGACGCTGCTGCTGCGCTTCCACGTCCGCGCCCAGCGGGTGCTCGCGCTCGCCGTCGTCGCGGCGGTCGTGGCCGACGCCGCCGTGCTGCTCGCCGCCGCCGACTCGGGCGGGCCGACGGTGGCCCACCTGGGCGGCTGGCCGCCGCCGATCGGGATCACGCTCGTCGCCGACCGGCTCGCGGCGCTGCTCCTGCTCACGTCGGCGGTGGTGACGCTGGCGGTGCTCGGCTACGCCGTCGGCCAGGGCGTGGTCGACGAGCGCACCGGCGGCAACAGCATGATCTTTCATGCCTGCTACCTGACGCTTGTCGCCGGGGTGGCGCTCGCCTACCTGACCGCGGACCTGTTCAACCTGTTCGTCGCGTTCGAGATCATGCTCGTCTCGTCGTACGTCCTGATCACGCTCGACACGACGGCACAACGGGTCCAGGCGGGCATGACGTACGTGATCGTCAGCCTGACGTCGTCGCTGCTGTTCCTGACCGTGCTCGCGATGGTCTACGCGGCCACCGGCACCGTCAGCCTCGCCGGGCTCGCGGCGACGGTCCCCGGGCTGCCCCCCGCGCTGCGGGCCGCGCTCGGCCTGCTCGTCCTCGTCGTGTTCGGCATCAAGGCGGCGGTCGTGCCGCTGCACTTCTGGCTGCCCGACAGCTACCCGACCGCGCCCGCGCCGATCACCGCGGTCCTCGCCGCGCTGCTGACCAAGGTCGGTGTCTACGCGATCGTGCGCACCCACACGCTGGTCTTCCCGCATGACGGCACCTGGCCGCTGCTGCTGTGCGCCGCGGTCGCGACGCTGCTGGTCGGCGCGCTCGGCGCGCTCGCCCAGGAGGACCTCAACCGGGTGCTGTCGTTCCTGCTGGTCAGCCACATCGGGTTCATGCTGTTCGGGCTGTCGCTGTTCACCGTCGTCGGCCTCGCCGGCGTGATCCTCTACATGGTCCACCACATCGTGGTGCAGGCGACGCTGTTCCTGGCCAGCGGGCTGGTCACCCGGTACGCCGGCACGTCGCTGCCCCGGCGTACCGGCGGCCTCGCCACGGTCGTGCCGGTCGTCGCCGCCCTGTTCGCGGTGCCGGCGCTGAGCCTGTCCGGCGTGCCGCCGCTGTCGGGCTTCGTCGCCAAGCTCGCCCTCCTGCAGGCCGGCTCGCAGGCGGGTGCCGCCTCCGGCCCGGACGCGGGCGCCTACCGGGCCGGGGTCTACGTCGCCGTCGCCGCGATGCTGGTCACCAGCCTGCTGACGCTCTACGTCATGGCCCGGGTCTGGGTGATCGCCTTTTGGCGGCGCCCCAGGCCGGCGCGCCCCGACCCGGACCCCGAGGACAGCCTCGAGGTCGGCACCGCGACGGTGAGCCGCCCGATGGTCGCCGCGACCGCCGGCCTGGTCGCCGCCGGCCTCGTGTTCCCGGGGCTCGCCGGCCCGCTGTCGGGCCTCGCCACCCGCGCCGCCGCCGACCTGCTCACCCCGTCGGCCTACGAGCACGCCGTCCTGCGTGACCAGCCGGGCCGGCCCACCGACGGCCACGGCGCCGCCGGCAGGCTCGCGCCGAGCACGCGGCGCACCACCGGGAACAGCGACCCAGCCGGAAACGGCGGGACGGCCGGAAACGGCGGGACGCCGTGAGCAGCCGTCCGGCCACGCCTACGCCCACAGCCGCCGCCGGGCCGCCGCGGCCTCAGCCATGGCGCCGGCCGTGGGCGGCGGCCAGGGCGGCGCTGCGACGGCCGGGGCAGATCGCCTGGCTGTGGCTGGTCTGGATGCTGCTCTGGGGCCGGCCCACCGCGCTCACCGCGCTCAGCGGGCTGCTGGTGGCGATCGCCGTGCCGGCGGCGTTCCCGGCGCCGCGGCCCGAGCCCGCCGCCGGGCGCGGGCGGCCGCGGCCGGTCGCCGCCGGCTGGCTCGCCCTGCGGCTCCTGGGCAGCCTGCTGCCGGCGAGCGTCGCCGTCGCGGTCCAGCTGGTCCGGTACGGCCCGGTCATGACGTCGGTGATCGTCGCGGTGCCGCTGCGCACCCGGTCGGAGGCCGTCGCCGTCCTGGTGGCCGACGCGGTCTCGCTCGCGCCGGGCTGCGCGGTCATCCACATCGACCGGGAGAACGCGGTGTTCTACGTCCATGCCCTCGTCGCCGCGTCCCCGGCGGCGGCCGACGCGGTCCGCGCCCAGGCCGACGCCCTGCAGCGGCGAGTGATCCTCGCGGTTGGCCAGGAGCTGGTCCCGCCGGCGCCGGGCTGGGACCGGCGGCCGGGACCCGTCAGGAGGCCGTGATGCCCGTCGTCTACGCCAGCTCACTGGCGCTGCTCACGGCCGCCGGCCTGATCACGCTCGTCCGGGTGATGCTGGGCCCGACCGAGCTTGACCGCGTCGTCGCGCTCGACGTGCTGGTCGTGCTGGTCGTCGCCGCGGTCGCGGTCGAGGTCGCGCGGACGCGCGAGGGGTTCAACCTGGCGTTGCTGGGGTCCGGGGCGCTCCTGGGCTTCCTCGGAGCCGTCGCGGCGGCCCGCCTCGTCGAGCTGCGCGACGTGCCACCCCCGGACCGGCCTCGCCCCGGCCCGCCGCCGCGGCCAGAACCGCGGCAGCCCGGACCACCGCAGCCCGGACCACCGCGGCCAGAACCGGCGCAGGCAGACCCGGCGCAGGCAGACCCGACACGGTCTGATCCAAGACGGGCAGACCCAGCGCGGGCAGACCCAGCACAGCCAGACCTGAGACAGGCAGACCCATCCCAGGAGGACCCGGGACAGCCGGGCCCGCGGCGGCCGGGGCCAGCTCGGTGAGCGGGGCCGCCGTCGACGTCGCGACCGGCGTCCTGCTGCTGGGTGGAGCGGCGTTCTGCGTCCTCGGCGCCTGGGGGCTGGTGCGCTTCCCGGACGTCCCGGCCCGGCTGCACGCCGCGACCAAGCCGCAGACGATCGGCCTGCTCGCGATCCTCGCCGGCGCCGCGTTGCAGGTCGATCTCCAGTTCGCCTGCGGCCTAGCGCTCGTCGGACTGTTCCAGCTGGTCACCGCCCCCGTCATCGCCCAGCGCATCAGCCGGACGGCCTACCGCACCGGCCGCCTGCGCCACGACCTGCTGCTCACCGACGAGCTCGCCGACGGTCCACCGGACACCGGCGACGAACCCCGCCGCGTTGACCGTGGCGTGTAGGGACGCGTAGGGCTCGGTGATCTCGCCGCCGCGGACGGGCGCGACCGGCGCCAAGCTGGCTAGGATTGCGGCGGTTCCCACAGTCTCCGAAGGAGGCACGGTGAAGAAGACGCTTGACTGCCCCTGCGGCACCCGGATCCAGGGCGAGGACGAGGACGACCTCGTCGAGAAGGTCCAAGCCCACCTCGCCGAGAAGCACCCCCACCTCGAGTACGACCGGGACGCGATTCTGTTCATGGCGTTCTGACCACGCCGCCGAGCCGCCGGGCCAGACCCGCCGCCCCGCCGGCCCGCCGGGCCGGCGGCTCCACGGCCCGGCGGCAGACCGACGTGTGTCACCCAGACGGCCTGTCACCCAGACGTGAACGGCAGTTCGGCGTGCACCTCGCCACCGGTCGGGCCGGGGCTGGCCGTCAGCCGGCCGCCGACCTGCTCGGCACGCTCCCGCATCGACTGGATGCCGACACCGGGCCGCCAGTCTGCCGCCGCCCGGCGGCCGCCGTCCCGCGCCGTGATCAGCAGCCTGCCGGCCCGGGCCTCGACGGCCAGCCGGACCTCGGCCGAGCCCGAGTGGCGGGCCGCGTTCGTCACCGCCTCCAGCGCGATCCGGTACGCGGCGACCTCGACCGCCGCCGGCAGCGGCGGCAGGTCCCCCGGCGCCTCGATCACGACCGCCATGGCCCGGCCGTCGGCGGCGCGCAGCCGGTTGCAGCCCTGGCGGATCGCGGCGACGAGGCCCAGCTCGTCGAGCGCCGGCGGGCGCAGCCCGTAGACGATCCGACGGATCTCGTTGATCGCCGCGGCGGTG
>Ga0163163_10001501_pt1 | contig 19759 bp, 25 predicted proteins | sample S65metaG_FD_119766 | JGI IMG/M metagenome (GOLD analysis project Ga0163163, IMG submission 119766) | Switchgrass rhizosphere microbial communities from Kellogg Biological Station, Michigan, USA - S6-5 metaG | ecosystem: Host-associated > Plants > Roots > Rhizosphere > Soil | place: USA... | reverse complement strand
TGCAAAGCCTTGTGCCGGATCTGGTCAGTGGGCCTGCTAAAATTCACTGATCCATCTTTCACCTCAACCTTAATATCGCGATCAACAACTTGTTTCAATTCTCCCTTTGGGCCTTTCACAGTTACTATATTATCATTGGCAACGGTTACCGTCACCCCATTCGGAACAGCGATCGGTTTTCTACCTATACGAGACATACAAATTCAGATTTATAATTTTTAATTTATTTACTGACCGATCAGCCTATGTATGTATCGGCTTAATGTATCAGCAATTTTTTACCCTATCGATCCTACGATACGTAACAAAGAACCTCACCACCTACATTCTGTGCCTTTGCTTCTTTATCAGTCATCACGCCTTTTGACGTAGAGACAATAGCCAGGCCGAGTCCATTTTTTACACGTCGTAAGTCGGCAGGACCAGAATACTGCCGTAAACCCGGACGACTGATGCGCTCCAGGCTTTGGATAGCAGGCTGCTTGGTTCTAGGATCATATTTCAAAGCGATCTTAATAACGCCTTGCTTGTTATCATCTTCAAACTTATACTTCAGAATATAGCCCTGGTTGTACAAGATCTCCGTCATCCGCTTCTTTAAATTGGAAGCAGGTATTTCCACAATGCGGTGACCCGCCATTTGTGCGTTCCGGACTCTTGTCAGAAAATCTGCTATAGGATCTGTTACCATAATTATTTTAATTAGTCTTTTTTAATTTTTCGTCAATCGTGAATCTCGATCGTGAGTAATTTTTCAAATGTTGTGAACCACCCGCAATTCATGATTTACTGCCGACACACGATCTTTACCAGCTCGCTTTTTTCAGTCCTGGAATTTTTCCGTTCAAAGCCATGTCACGAAGTGCTATCCTTGAAATTCCAAAATAACGGATGTAACCTTTCGGACGACCGGACATCTGGCAGCGATTCTTTAAACGAACCTTTGAAGAATTCTTCGGAAGCTCATCCAATCCTTTCCAGTCACCGGCAGCTTTTAATGCAGCACGTTTTTCCGCATACTGCTTAACCATTCGCTCTCTCTTTAATTGCCTGGCCTTTACTGATGTTTTTGCCATTTTTTATTTTTACTTTTTAATATTTCTAAAAGGCATTCCTAATTCTTTCAGCAATTCATATGCTTCTTCGTCTGTGTTTGCCGTTGTCACAAACGTGATGTCCATTCCTGTGATCTTTGTTACTTTATCAATATCTATTTCCGGAAAAATGATCTGCTCCGTCACACCCAGGGTATAATTACCCCTGCCGTCAAAAGACTTTTCATTCACACCCCTGAAATCACGTACACGTGGCAGAGCTACGGCAATCAGGCGGTCCAGGAATTCATACATCTTATCGGCACGCAAAGTAACCCTTGCGCCAATCGGCATGTTCTTACGCAGTTTGAAATTCGAAATATCTTTCTTTGACATCGTCGTCACTGCCTTCTGACCACTGATAGTTGACAGTTCATCTACAGCAACATCTACCAGTTTTTTATCCGATACAGCGCCATTCACACCGCGGTTCAGGCTGATCTTTTCAAGCCTTGGCACCTGCATGATGCTTTTATACCCAAACTTCTTCATTAAAGCAGGTATTACTTCATCACTGTATTTCTTCTCCAATCTTGGAGTATAAGTTGTCGTTGCCATTACTTAATTACCTCCCCGGATTTTTTTGATATACGAACTGTTTTTCCGTCCTCATTTCTCTCTCTTTTCACTTTCACACCGGACTTTTCCTTCGCATCCCACAACATCACATTACTGATATGGATCGGGGCTTCCTTTTTGATAATTCCACCCTTGGTATTCTGTGCTGAAGGTTTTGTATGGCGTGAAATAATATTCACTCCTTCTACGATCACTTTGCCTTCCCCCACTAATACCTGTTTTACCGTACGTGGTTTCGCCGTGTCCTTATCATTGCCGGCAATAACAACTACGCTATCGCCTTTTTTGATATTGTACTTTGGTTTGAATCTTGTTTTCATACCCTATATCCGCCTTAGGCGGACTTTTATTTTTTATTTAATCAACATTCTGTTTTCTCTTCTACTTCCGTTGCGTCGCTCCGAAGGAGCCCTTAGGGGCACTCTTGTGCGTCCTCTTACCACTCACCTACAACACTTCAGGTGCCAGTGAAATGATCTTCATATAACCTTTGTCACGAAGTTCTCTTGCAACAGGTCCGAATATGCGTGTACCTCTGGGTTCATCTGACTGATTCAGTAATACAACAGCATTGTCATCAAAGCGGATGTAAGAACCATCCTTACGACGTAATTTGTTTGTGGTACGAACAATCACCGCTTTTGTCACTGTTCCTTTCTTTATTCCACCGGCAGGCAATGCATCTTTCACCGTAACTACGATCGTATCGCCAATTTTTGCATAACGCTGGCCGCTGTTACCCAGAACACGGATACACAGTACCTCTTTGGCACCACTGTTATCCGCAACGTTTAAACGGCTTTCTTGCTGAATCATCTTTCTAAGCTTTACGCTACTAGCTGCATGCTGCAAGCCGATAGCAATTAATACAATATTTGTTATTCACTGTAGCTTGTAGCATGAAGCTATAAGCTTGCAACTGTACTACTTTACTTTTTCAACGACCTCAACTAATCTCCATCTCTTGGTCTTACTCAGTGGACGAGTCTCCATGATCTTCACCAAATCCCCAATGCTGCACTCATTCTTCTCGTCATGTGCATGGAATTTTGTGGTCTTTTTCACAAACTTTCCGTAGATAGGATGTTTCACCTTTCTTTCTACAGCAACAGTGATCGTTTTTGTCATTTTATTACTGGTGACAACACCGATCCTTGTTTTACGCAAATTTCTTTCAGCCATTTTATTTTATTTTAAGCTTCGAGTTCTTTCTTTTTTAATTCTGTTTTCAAACGTGCAATATCACGGCGAAGATTGCGAATATTTATAGGGCTCTCCAGGGGAGAAATTGCATGAGCAAATTCTAATTTCTTCAAACGCAATTCATCCTCTTTGATCCTTGCTTTGAGATCCTGCTCATTCATGCCGTGAATACTCTTTTGAAAATCTGTTATCTTTCCCATCATTATTACGATTTATCAATTACTGCGCAACCATATCCCTGCGCACAATAAATTTTGTTTTGATCGGTAATTTTCCCGCGGCCAGTTCCAATGATTCTTTTGCTGTTTGTTCTGATACGCCATCCACTTCAAATAAAATACGTCCCGGCTTTACAACAGCTGCCCAGAATTCAAGATTACCTTTCCCCTTTCCCATTCTCACTTCGAGCGGCTTGCGCGTGATCGGTTTATCAGGAAAAACCCGGATCCATACATTTCCTTCACGTTTCATGTGACGGGTCAATGCCTGGCGGGCTGCTTCGATTTGCCGATCAGTTAGCCAATGTTGCTCAAGAGCTTTTAAGCCATACGAACCAAAAGCAATAGTAGTTCCACGCTTAGCATCGCCTTTCATGCGACCTTTCTGCATTTTCCTGTGCTTCGTTCTTTTCGGTTGTAACATATTCTTCTTATTTGTTACCAGTTCCCAGTTACCTGTAACCAGTGATAATTGTTCTATTTAATAACCGGCAACCAGAAACCAGTAACCGGCAACTATTTAATTTCTTCTAGCCCCTCCCCCTCTGTTTCCACTACCTCCGCTTCTATTTCCACCACCGCTGCCACCTCTGTTTCCGCCGCCACCACCACGCCTGTCGTCTCTCCGGTCTCTCCTGTCATGATCACGCCTGTCGTCCCTTCTATCAAACTCTCTTCTATCTCTTCTATCACTTACCTCACTCTTACCTCCGATAAAATTTGGATTGAGATCTCTCTTTGTCAATATTTCTCCTTTGCATATCCAGACCTTGATACCGATCTTTCCATATACGGTCAGCGCAAATACGTTCGCATAATCAATGTCCATACGAAAAGTATGAAGGGGAACACGTCCTTGTTTGATCTCTTCCGTGCGGGCGATTTCAGCACCACCCAGACGGCCGCTCACCTTTACTTTAATTCCCTCCGCACCCATACGCAGTGCAGAAGCTATTGACATCTTAATAGCCCTTTTATAGTTGATACGATTTTCGATCTGTCTTGCAATGGTATCAGCCACGATCATCGCGTCCAGCTCAGGACGACGGATCTCAAGAATATTAATCTGTACGTCTTCTTTTCCTGTCAGCTTCTTTAATTCTTCCTTGATCCTGTCGACTTCACCTCCACCTTTACCAATGATGATACCTGGCTTTGATGTATGGATAGTAATGATGAGCTTACCCAATGTCCGTTCAATAACGATCTTTGAAATTCCACCTTTGTTGATACGCGCATTCAGGTAAGTCCTGATCTTATTATCCTCGATCAGTTTGGCAGCAAAATCTTTTTTATTGCCATACCAGTTAGATTCCCATCCACGGATGATGCCTAATCTGTTACCAATCGGATTTGCTTTTTGACCCATGTTTTGTTTTTAAAATCCAAATTTCAAATTCCAAACGTCAACTGATATGAATTGGAATTTGTGATTTGTTATTTGTAATTTATTTTTTCTTAGTTGCCTTTTTTGTAGCAGCCTTTTTCTTGGGCGCCGCTGATTTCTTTGCTGCCTTTCTTGGCTTTGTTGCCTTCGCCTTTGCTTGTTTCGTCTCCACGGCTGCTTCTTCTTTCACTTCTTCTACCAATGCGTCGGGGTTGAATTTATTTTTCACATCTACTATCAGGGTCACATGGTTGCTGCGTTTGCGAACGCGATATCCGCGACCTTGGGGTGCTGGCCGCATGCGCTTCAACGTTCTCGCCCCATCCACAAAAACCGTTTTCACAACCAGCTCACTCTCATCACCACTTTCATTTTTTTGCTTCCAGTTATTAATTGCACTCAACACCAGCTTGCGCAACGGCACAGCGGGGTGCTTTGGATTGTGCTCCAGTATCGCTAATGCCCGCTCCACTTTGTGACCCCTGATCAGGTCGGCCAGCAAACGCATTTTGCGTGGTGACGTCGGATAATTTCTCAGTTTTGCTAATGCTTCCATTTTTATTAATTCAATTATTCAGCGATCTTTTTACTTGAGTGTCCTTTGAACTGGCGGGTTGGCGCAAACTCACCCAGCTTATGACCCACCATAAACTCTGTGACATACACCGGGATAAATTTATTTCCATTGTGTACCGCAAAAGTGTGGCCTACAAAATCCGGTGTGATCGTGGAACGACGACTCCATGTTTTTATCACCGTTTTCTTGTTTTTGCCTTCGTTGATCGCCAACACCTTTTTTTCAAGATGACTGGCTACATAAGGACCTTTTTTAATCGAACGTGCCATATAGTTTAAATCTCAAATCTCAAATCCCCAAATCTCAAATGGGAATCTGGATTTTGTTTTTTGTTATTTGGTTAGTTTACTTCCATTTTTTCTTTGGATGATCAAATGATCACTGCCTTTGTGAGGTTTACGTGTCTTCAAACCTCTTGAATATTGTCCATTTCTGCTTCTCGGCTGACCACCTGAAGCCTTACCTTCACCACCACCCATTGGATGATCAACAGGGTTCATCGCAACACCGCGGTTGCGTGGACGAATACCTCTCCAACGATTACGACCGGCCTTACCCATGCTCTGCAAGCTGTGATCACTGTTACTTACCACACCTACCGTTGCGTAGCAATTGACCAATACTTTTCTTAACTCACCACTTGGCATCTTTAATATGGCATACCTGTCTTCTTTGTTGGTAAGCTGCGCAGATGAGCCAGCGCTTCTTGAAATCTTACCACCTTGTCCGGGCTGCATCTCAATGTTGTGAACATTTGTACCGAGAGGCATATTCTTCATCGGTAATGCATTTCCTATTTCAGGGGCCACATCATCACCGCTGACAATTTTATTGCCAACCTGCAAACCCTGGGGTGCAATGATATACCTCAATTCACCATCAGTATATTCAACAAGAGCAATGAAGCAAGTACGATTTGGATCATATTCGATCGTCTTTACCGTTGCTTCAACGTTCTTCTTGTTACGCCTGAAATCGATGACACGGTATTTCTTTTTATGACCACCACCAATGTATCGCATGGTGAGATGACCGGAGGAGTTACGACCACCGCTTCTCTTCTTTGTCTCAAGCAAACTTTTTTCAGGTTCGTTGGTGGTGACTTCTGCGTAAGCATTCCCGATCCTCCAACGAGTGCCTGCTGTCACTGGTTTGTATTTTTTTACTGCCATTTTACTTTCTTTATTGCGAACTTATCAGCTTCGCCAGCTATAGTTAATAGTTTTAAATATTGGCGTACAGATCAATGGTGTCGCCTTCGGCAACTGTGACAAATGCTTTTTTGAATGAAGGTTTCTGACCAGAAATAAAACCTGCCTTTGTATAGCGGGTCTTATTTTTTCCCGGGCTGGTTGAAGTATTTACATCAACAACCGTAACGCCGTAAAACTCTTCAATTGCTTTTTTGATCTCCAGTTTATTTGCCTTCTTAGAAACCCTGAAAGCATAACGATGCAGTTTATCCTGCTGCGCATTTGCTTTTTCACTTAAGATTGGCTTTATCAGTACTTCAGAAAGTTTCATTGCTTTCTTTTTAAATTTTTTTATTTTATGCTTCTACCTCGTCTTCAGAAAAAATCTTTGCTGCTCCTTCTGTTAAAACAACTACGTCAGCATTCACAATATCGTAGGTGTTCATATCGCTCATCAGGATGCCATTTACCGTCGGTACGTTTCTAAAGCTCAGATGAAGATTATCGTTGTATTCAGGAATGACGAACAATACTTTCTTATCATCAGCTTTCAGACCTGCCAGCATGTCAACAAAAGTTTTTGTTTTAGGAGCGTCAAAATTGATGTCTTCAACCACAAAAATTGAATTCGCCTTTGCCTTATGGGAGAGTGCAGAAATTTTTGCGAGGTCTTTTACCTTACGATTGAGTTTGATATCGTAGCTATGAGGTTTAGGACCAAATACAGTACCACCGCCCTTATATAATGGGTTACGGATATTTCCCTTACGACTTCCCCCAGTACCTTTCTGGCGATGCAGCTTGCGGCTGGCACCGTGTACTTCAGCACGGGTTTTTACTTTGTGAGTTCCCTGGCGCTGGGCACCGCGGTACTGTTTTACGGCGAGATAGATCACATGATCATTTGGTTCGGCACCAAAGATCTCGTCGGGCAGTTCAATCGTTCTGCCAGTTTTCTTTCCTTTTATATTTAAAACGTCGACTTGCATCTCTAATCTTTTTATTTCTGAATTAAAACGATTGAACCATTATGACCCGGAACAGAACCACTGATCAATATGTAGTTCTTATCCGGAAATATTTTAACCACTTTAAGGTTCTTCAATTTTACCCGGTCAGTACCCAGGCGACCGGCCATGCGAACACCCTTCATTACGCGGCTTGCATCCGATGAGTTCCCTAATGATCCGGGAGCTCTTGAACGATCATGCTGACCATGCGACTGGCCGCCAACGCCATGAAACCCGTGGCGTTTTACCACGCCCTGGAAACCTTTACCCTTGGTGGTACCGATCACGTCAACCTGGTCGCCTTCAGCGAAAATGTCAACTGTAACGGTTTCACCAATATTTTTTTCAACAGAAAAATCGCGGAATTCTTTTACGAACTTTTTGGGAGAAGTGCTTGACTTTGCGAAATGATTTGTTTCAGATTTGTTGGAGTGCTTTTCATTCTTGTCTCCAAACGCAAGCTGGAGGGCATTATAGCCATCGCTGTCTTTTGTTCTTACCTGCGTAACCACACACGGACCTGCCTCGATAATGGTGCAGGCGGTTTGCTTGCCCGTAGGATCGAAGATGCTGGTCATCCCAATTTTTTTTCCAATAATACCTTTCATGTTTGTACAATTTATGCCTGCAGGATTATTGGGACAACCTTGTACTTCCCGATAAATCGGGAGGTTTCAATCCCCGTTTGCCACCGACCTTTTCCTTTTTTTCGGAAGTACCGGCAGTAAACAAACCCTGAATGGCTTGTTTTTATTTACTGCGGATTTATAGGATTCTATCTGATTTCACCGATAATCCCTATCCCGCATTACTCTCCAGAGCTCTTTTTTCCTTCGCTGAAGCGAAAGATTGAGAGATGGACCTCTAATTAATTTATAAGAACTAAAAATACCGCGAAATCCTTTAAGAAATCCGCGGAATCAGTACTACGCTTTAATTTCAACTTCCACACCACTGGGCAGATCCAGTTTACTCAGAGCATCCACGGTGCGTGAAGAAGAGGTATAGATATCCAGCAGGCGCTTGTGCGTAGCCAACTGGAATTGCTCACGACTCTTCTTGTTTACATGTGGCGAACGAAGCACAGTGAATATTTTTTTACGTGTTGGCAAAGGAATGGGTCCTGTTACCACGGCACCGGTGCTGCGCACGGTCTTCACGATCTTTTCAGCAGATTTGTCTACCAGGTTATGATCGTAAGACTGTAATTTGATTCTGATTCTCTGCGACATGTGTGAAATTTCCCATTTGAATTTGGGAGCGCAAAGATAAGAGGACGATCTTAAACAGACAAAGATTTGAGACTGAATTTTGAAACATTCTTTTTTCATGCCTCCCCTTGATCCTGACCATTTGTACCGAGCCTTAGCCTGATTTTTTGATCTGCAAAGCGAGGGCAGCAAAGCCTCCTAATTCAACATGCTCAACACGGAGGTGATGGACGCCTTGATTCAAGGTCAATTTGATGGTCTTATGAGGAGATTCATCGAATTTGTAATTTGATGGATTCCATTCGTTAATCACAAGTTTGTTGTCGACATAAAGTCTGACCGCATCATCCCATGTCATTCCAAATTCATAGTCCCCTTGTTGAAATTCACCGCTTCCCTCTGCCATGGTAATGAATTGAGAGATTAGCCCGGTATCGGTTTTTATTCCACCCCACCATGCGTAAACCAATTTTTCAGCTTTTTCTGTTTTCACCGGGATCATTCTCACATTTGGCGCAAACAATTCGCCCGTAGTTAATGGATTATAAGCGGAGGTATCCAGTTTAAACCAATTTACTGTCCAATCGACCGGCTGAAAGAATTTGATGAATGAAAAAACATACGATTTTCCTTTTGCCATTGTGTGTCCCATTGGAGTTGTTATCTCATCCCCAGCATATTCAAGGCGAATGCTAATATCTGTTCCTTCGCCTCTCACCTTTCTTGAAGTGATGGTGGCGGGGAATGTGCCGGATTTTGCCGAAAGGCTATCGATACCTTCATATGATTTGATGTGCCATTTGCCGGCAGGGCCTTTGATTACAAATTGCATGATGCCGGAGGTATCGGTAGGATTTGTATTCCAGATAATAGGAGACCGAAAATCATAAGGCCCCCACTCAGTCATTAAAATATTTTTTCTACCGGCCAGTTTTCCCATTCCTTTAAATGGGTCCCTCGGATCTTCGATGCCAGGACCTGTGATAACGGAATCAACGGAAAATTTATCCATCAGTATTTCATCTCTGGTACTATCCAGATTAGTGACCGTCGAATCAAATTTTAAAAACTGGCCTGCATTCGAAACATAGTCCCCAAAAATTTTCACAGAATCAGTTCTCACAATATCAACAGCAATTTTGTTGTCATTGTAGCTATTCGCTACCAGTTTATAATCCTTGCTCCTGGTATCTCGAAGCTTTTCATAGCCCCACCCGATAGCCATTGGGTCAGCAGGTTGTTCTTTTCTTGCCCAAAGCTTAATCGCCGTTTTATCCCTGAAAAATAGGTTATGATGAATGTCGTTTTCCTGTCCGTGTTCAATGGCTATGGCAACATTATTGTTCCTGAATTGATTATTTGCCATTTCAGTACTGTAACTGTATCCGCCCCATATTCCGTTATCACATTCAAAAACGCGATTGTTTAAAATTTTATTGCGGCTGAACGTGGCTTCTATACCATTTGTCGTAGCATACGAAAAATCGTTGCCGAAAATAATATTATCGTTGCAACCTCCCTGTCCACTGTCCATCGTTGATTGACCTGCCCACAAGAAAAAACCATCTCCACTATGCGTCACAGAGTTTTTATAAAATAAATTATTGTTGCTTTGTTCATATACCAAAATTCCCGCGCTGTCCTGCCCGCGATTATATACTCCGTCACTATAGCCACGGACATTGAAATCAAGTTTATTATAAGCTACATCATTGTAGCTGCAGCGGTACATTCCGATGCCAATCCCTGAGTTAAACGAAAAATCATTGTTCACAATCAGCCCATCATTGCAATTTGTCATCATCAATGCGTTTTGCCCCCCCGTTACCTTGCAATTACGAATGATAGACATGTTACAATTCCTGAGATAAATCGCCGCGCCATAACGAAGCCACTCATCATTCTCGTTGCGATGATAGCTCATCCAGTCTGACATGTCCTCGTCTTCCTGCGTGCTGTTAAGGCGCTGACGATAATTATAACTGAAATCGCAATTCTCTAGTGTAAGACTGGGTACGTCCCTGGCTAGTAAAGCCACCTTGTACCCTCTCACCTTTAAATTCTTTATGGTAACATTCGCGCTATGACTGGTGATGACAATGGCAATACCATAAAATTCGTTGGGGTTTCCTTTTAAATTACTGCCTTGCAATGTTGCATTATTAAAGTCAACAGTTACCCTATATCCTTCGACCAATATAATCGGCTCTTCAGAATTTTGATCAGCATCGAATTTATAAACCGCCTTTTTGATCTTTGTGTCTGAGGTGATCACGAGTCCTTTTTTTAACACTTTTTCTGTAGAAGCGGATTTATGAACCTGGGCGTTTAATGCAACTGATGTAATGATCAATAGCAAGCCTGGCAGTATTTTTTTATTCATGGCTTTTATGTTTACTTGCACGGATTATTCACCGCTAAATTTAGCTACCCAATTTGAATTTTTGAAACAGAATGGTAGAAGCCACTGAAAAAAAAGAATCAAAACTTAGCAAGTACCTGAAATTGCTGTTGAAAATTGGAGTGACAATAGTTTGCTTCTGGTATATTTCAAAAAAGATAGATTTTAACGGCGCCAAGAATGCCTTTCTAAAAGCGAACTGGTTGTGGCTCTCTCTGGCAGTGATTCTCCTGATGCTGTCAAAACTCTTCTCCGCCTTTCGACTGAATATCTATTTCCGGAATATCCAGATTCATCTGCCCGAGTGGAGAAACATAAAGCTCTACTGGTTGGGAATGTTCTATAACCTCTTTCTTCCTGGCTCAATCAGCGGAGATGCCTACAAAGTTGTTTTGCTAAAGAAGAAGTATGATTCATCATATAAGAAAACATCGGCAGCTGTTCTATTGGATCGATTTAGCGGCCTGCTTGCGCTTGGCCTGATTCTGTCGGCTTATGGAGTAATTGCACTTGACAAGACTCTATACGACGTAATCCTGGTCATTGGTTCTGTGGCAGCGACAATCTCCTTGTACCTGGTCGTACGTTTTTATTTCCAAGATTTTCTTCCTGGCTTTTGGTCAACATTTATCTGGGGATTAATCGTTCAACTGACCCAGGTTATCTGCGTTTATTGCATTTTGCTATCCCTCGGGTTGCCCGTTGATCGGCCCCAATGGATCTTCATTTTTTTAGTTGCCGCGGTCATCGCCGTATTTCCTGTTTCTCTAGGAGGAGGTTTGGGAACAAGAGAAGTTGTATTCGTTGAGGGTGCTAAGTATTTTCATCTCGATCCCCAGGCAGCTCTCGTCATCAGTCTGCTTTTTTACTTATCCACCGTCATTGCGTCTGTCTGGGGGTTGTATTTTGTTTTTAACAATCCACTGAAAGAGGGCTAAAAAAAAGGCCAGCTTTACGCTGGCCTACAGATTTTCATAGATGAATTTTTTTACACGGTTAGCAACGGCCTCTGTATATATGTTAAAAAATTTCGCATTAAAGTTTTCAAGATTGATGCCAGAAGCACAGATGTTGAAAACTTGTGTCCAAGAATAGTTATAGGAGCCGGACGGCTTTCAGTGAGATTTATCAAGCTGAACTTGAACCAGTTTATAGGGGTACATCAATGCCATAATTCTCCTAACGTGCATAGGATTTGATCCAATAGAAGGTTCAATAAAAAGGGGACTCTTACGAATCCCCAATCCATTACCACCGTCGAGACATTGTTGTTATTGTTGTTAATTCTTAGTAGGGCAAGATCATTTTTCCGTGACCGGACCTGCCGGACTTTAAAAACGGGGTTAATGAAGTTTGTTCTGCAAAGATAATACCCCGCGACCCCTATCAGTACGGGATTTGATTGAGATCATCGAAACTTTTTGTTAAAAGACAATTGCTGGTTTAAATGCGTGTCTTTATTGTGATTTGACGCGATTTATTACGCATCGACCCTCCAACTAAAACACCAGAATGCTATTCTTACTGAAAAGACTTGCAGTTTTGAAGAAATAGATATATCACGCCTTCATTCACAATCGAATTACACCAAAACTCGATGAGTTGTTTCCCCGCCAAAATTATTTTCGTCTAAGAATGCTAATCATACGAAGCATTTGAAGGATTGTGCGTGTAAATATTTTTTCCATTAACCCTGAACGAGAAGCGCCGATTTTTCTAACTCATAAAAACTTTGCTATGAAACAGTCCGCAAAAAGTTTCGGTTTCCTGGTTTTAGCAATTATCTTTTTTATTACCTGCAAAAAAAGTAACGTTGAATCTGATACAACATCGGTAAATAGTCCCCCGGTTGCGAATCCAGGCTTGACACAATCTGTCGAGCTACCTACAGACAGTACGAACCTCGATGGTACGGCGTCAAGCGATCCAGATGGGGCTATCACGGAATGGCGTTGGTCACAAGTTTCAGGCCCTGCGTCTGCAAATATTATTAAGGCGAACTCAGCCAGGGCTGTTGCAAAGAAGCTTGTAATGGGGTTCTACATCTTTGAACTTCAAGTAAAAGATAATGGAGGACTCACAAAAACAAACGTCGTGAGAGTAAATGTAGGACATAAGCCTATTGCACGTGTAGGCTCTGACACAACGATAATGGCAATTTCCTGCAGTCTACCTTCACTCTCGGCTACATTAGACGGATCAGCAACATCAGATGCTGATAATGACATTGATTCATATAGCTGGCATCAGATATCGGGACCCAGGCAAACTGGTTTCATAAACGACCATGCCGCAATAACGACGGTTAATGGCCTTCGCGTAGGTCGATATCGTTTTGAACTAATGGTTTCAGATGCCGTTGGTTTGTTTTCAAGAGATACAATCACTGTCACTGTGGATTCATCGCTCAGCGGATCTGATCTTGATCTAAACACTAACGGGGCCTTCATATTTTTTGACAACAAGGAAGCCTGCCCCTGGGATTGTTATTATCAGGATGAAACCATTATTTCAGCGACTCCAAACATTCCCTCGTTAGGCGCTCTAAACATAAATATTATGGAGTCTGCAGACACCGCGCAGCTGAGCTACAGTAATGATTGCGCCGTATCTTTTAGGCTAAACAACAATCTGTATGCAAGCGGCCACGCGTCCCTTAACTTAAAAAAATTAATACAACAAGGCGGCGGAGACTTTAGCGGAACCATACTTTTGACAAGTGGATCTGCGCAGAATTGTAACCATGATATTTTTGCGAACTCTGCACCGTTAACAATAACGGGAAACCTGGACGTGGCGACGCAAACCATGAGCATTCACCTTAAAGGGAAAATTTTTTTCTGAGAATTATTTCCGTTTATGTCGGGAGAGCCGCGAATATTTCGGCGCCCTGTTTACAGATTGCGTTAAATCTCTCCCTAGCTTAAAAAAAATCCCGCTTTAAGAGCGGGATTTTTTATCACTTAATGCGATTTACTACGCATTGACTTTGCCTTTCACCTTTGCAATTACCTCTTCAGCAATATTTGTCGGCGCAGGAGCGTAATGCGAAAACTCCATTGTACTTGATGCGCGACCAGAAGACAAACTTCTCAATTGAGTAACATATCCGAACATTTCACTCAAGGGAACTTTTGCTTTGATCACCTGGGCACCTGCGCGGCTGTCCATTCCTTCCAGCATTCCACGACGACGGTTCAGGTCACCAGTAACGTCACCCATGTACTGATCAGGAGTTACGACTTCTACTTTCATTATAGGTTCCAGCAAAACAGGTTTTGCTTTTTTTGCTGCTTCACGGAAACCTGATTTCGCACAAAGCTCGAACGACATGGAATCAGAGTCAACCTGGTGAAAGCTGCCGTCAAACACACGGATCTTCATATTATCTACTGGGTAGCTTGCAAGAACACCGGTTGTCATGGCTTGCTCAAAACCTTTTTGAATTGCCGGCACAAACTCACGCGGAATCGATCCACCAAAAAGATCATTTACAAATTGAAAATGTTTATCAGGATTTTCTGCCTTCCATTCTTTTTCCGCTGGACCCATTTCAAAAACAATATCAGCAAACTTACCGCGACCACCGGTTTGTTTCTTTAAAACCTCGCGATGTTCAATGGTTGCCTGGAATGCTTCTTTGTAGGCAACCTGCGGCGCACCCTGGTTCACTTCTACTTTAAATTCTCTTCTCATCCTGTCCACAATAATTTCTAAATGCAATTCACCCATTCCACTCAAAATAGTTTGCCCTGTTTCTTCATCTGTTTTTACACGAAGTGTGGGGTCTTCTTCAACCAGTTTACCAATGGCCATTCCCATTCTATCAACATCGGCCTGCGTTTTTGGCTCAACCGCAACAGAAATGACGGGCTCCGGAATGAACATATTTTCCAACGTGATCGGATGATCCTCATCGCAAAGAGTATCACCGGTTTTTATTTCTTTAAACCCAACCGCAGCACCAATATCTCCTGCTTCAATAAAATCGATCGGGTTTTGTTTATTGGCAAACATCTTCATGATTCGGCTAATACGTTCTTTTTTTCCACTTCTTACGTTCAATACGTAAGAACCTGCATCGAGATGACCGGAATAACAGCGAAAGAAAGCCAGGCGACCAACAAATGGGTCGGTCATGATCTTAAAGGCAAGCGCTGAAAATGGTTCTTTTGCATCGGGTTTTCTTGAAAGTTCTTCTCCTGTATTGGGATCAATTCCCTTCACTGCCTCTATATCAATTGGGCTGGGCAGATAGCGGCAAACGGCATCAAGGGCTGTTTGCACTCCCTTGTTTTTAAATGAAGAACCGCAAAGCATTGGCACAATACTCAGATCAATTGTTGCTTTCCGGACTGCTTCATGAATTTCAGCTTCCGTAATGGAATTCGGATCATCGAAGAATTTCTCCAAAAGCTTATCATCATACTCAGCGACAGCTTCGACAAGATGAGCTCTCCATTCTTCGGCTTCGGCCTTCATATCATCAGGCACTGCAATTTCATCAAAGGTCATTCCTTCTGTTTCCATGTGCCAGATGACCCCCTTCATTTTGATCAGGTCAACAACTCCCTTGAAATTATCTTCGGCGCCGATCGGCAATTGAAGAGGAACAGCTTTGGAGCCCAGCATTTCCTTTACCTGATTAACCACCATCAAAAAATCAGCTCCGGCACGGTCCATTTTATTTACAAAACCAATGCGGGGAACGTTGTAACGATTTGCTTGGCGCCATACAGTTTCACTTTGTGGCTCAACTCCGTCAACTGCAGAGAACAATGCGATCAAACCATCCAGCACACGCATCGAACGCTCTACCTCTACGGTAAAATCAACGTGACCGGGAGTATCAATGATATTGAAATAATATTTCTTGGTATCAGCAGTTGGCTTTCCCAAAACAGTAGGAAAATTCCACTGACAACTCACCGCCGCAGAGGTAATTGTAATGCCTCTTTCCTTTTCCTGCTCCATCCAGTCAGTTGTCGCAGCGCCCTCGTGCACCTCTCCAATTTTATGGATCATCCCTGTGTAGCGCAGGATGCGCTCCGTAGTAGTGGTTTTACCAGCATCAATATGTGCGGCAATCCCGAAGTTTCTTTGAAATTTAAGATCAGCCATGATTATTGTTAATTGTAATTTTTATGTGTCTGCCCCAAATCTTTGTGCATCGCCTGTTGTGTCACTCATTTCTTCGTTCGGAACTCCCTTGAGCTTGTAAACCATTGTAAAGGTGATACTGATTTTGGCGGGCAAAGGTATGTAAAACATGCGGGATTTTACGGATTAAGTGAAGGTTAATTTAAGAGGCTAAATAACTGAAAAGAAGGACAAATTCATAAAAAACCATTCCGGGTAATGGTCTCAGATCACCGTTACTTTAGACTATAGGCTCATCGGGTCATTCAAAGGTTTAAAAACTCGAATGCTTTGACCGCATGACCCTTGGGCAAATCGGTGGCCGGGCTCGAACTGACTCTTACAAATTCAGTACGTCAACCTTCAATTTGTGCAGATTGTTACACCGTTCTGTATCCAACGAAATGGTTCGGCAACAATAAAAAACAAGTTGGAGAAATTCCCGCAGTTATTAAACAAGTAACCTGCTTATGAGTTTTCATTAGGTGGTTACACCACCGATATATCAGCCAATTTTTTTTCATGCTGCTTACAAAAATTATAAGAAAACATTGTGCAAAATTTTGTTATTACATTTCATTGTTTGTAACTTGAACTTGCTTACAGCAAATTTCATTTCTAAACAAAATTTACCAAAACCCGTTATTGTATGGCAGCAAAAAAGAAACCCAAAAAGAAGGCTGCGCCAAAAAAAGCCATTAGGAAAGCCTTAGCTAAAAAAGCTATCAGGAAAAAAATAGCTAAAAAAGCTGTTAAGAAAATTGTGAAAAAGAAGATTGCAAAAAAAGCGATTAAGAAAGCTGTCGCTAAAAAAGCCATTAAGAGGGCTATTGTTAAAAAAGCTATCAAGAGGGCTATCGTTAAAAAAGTGATAGCAAGAAAAGCAGCGCCTAAGCAATCAACTCCTAAACCACCTCCGCCGCCCCCGCCACCTCCCATGGAAGAACCAAAGACTTGGGAAACCTCGACTACCTCGACCGAGTCCTCATCGGATGACAATGGAATGCCTTCCTCGGGTGGAATGTGACATGATTTATTTAAGATTTCAAGCCGTTCAATGAGCGGCTTTTTTATTTAATTAAACAATAAAGCCATCCCAAAAATGGAATGGCTTAGAGGATTCATGTTCTTGTAAGTTTATATCCTGAAATGAGCAAAAGCCTTGTTAGCCTCTGCCATACGGTGTGTGTCTTCTTTTTTCTTGAACGCAGCACCTTCACCTTTGCTTGCCGCAACAATTTCGTTTGCGAGTTTGTCAGACATGCTGCGACCATTTCTTTCACGGCTATAGCGAATCAACCATTTCATGCTCAAGGAAATTTTCCGATCGGCACGAACTTCAGATGGTATCTGGAAAGTAGCTCCACCAATTCTACGACTGCGAACTTCAACCGCAGGCGTCACGTTGGCCAAGGCTTTTCTCCAAACTTCATATCCATCTTCACCGGTTTGTTTAGCCACTTTTTCCACCGCATCATAAAAAATATCATAGGCAGTACTCTTTTTACCCTGCCACATGATATTGTTAATAAAGCGGGTAACGAGTTTGTCGTTATACCTTGGATCTGGTGCTAATGGAAGTTTTTTTGCTTGTGCTTTACGCATGAGTTATATAGAATTTCTATTAATTATTTTTTAGCTCCGGCTTTTTCTCTTTTTGTTCCGTATTTGGACCGACTTTGTTTACGATCTTTTACACCGGCTGTGTCCAGCGATCCACGGACAATATGGTAACGTACACCAGGAAGGTCTTTCACGCGGCCACCGCGGATCAGCACGATCGAGTGTTCTTGCAGGTTGTGTCCCTCACCGGGAATATAAGCGATCACTTCTACTTTATTGGTTAAACGAACTTTTGCCACTTTGCGCAAGGCGGAGTTCGGCTTTTTAGGAGTCGTGGTATACACACGGGTACACACACCACGGCGTTGTGGACAACTATCCAACGCTCTCGACTTACTTTTTGCCCTTATAATATCTCTTCCCTTACGAACTAACTGTTGAATTGTAGGCATTCTGACCTTTTGATTTTAGTCCCGAAAATTTCGGGAGGCAAAGGTAGGGAAAGAATTTAGATTTTAGATTTTGAATTTCAGATTTTTTATCAAACCCCGCGATTCAGATTTGGAATTTGGGATTTGAATTTTGTGCCTTAGACCTTCCACATCCAACCGTATTTATCTTCTCTTCTGCCCTCCCTAATATCGGTTATCCATTTCCTCAGTGTCAAAGCTGTTTTGAACTTATTAACCTCAAACTGCATCACCTGGTCTTTATACTTTAGCTCTTTGATCATGGCAATTGTTGCGGCAGTTCCTGTTCCGAAGGCTTCATTCAAAACGCCCTTCTTGTATGCATCAAGCAGTTCATCAATTTGAATCTTTCTTTCTTCCACTTTCAAGCCTATTTCCTGTAGTAAAGTAATGGCACTACTACGGGTAACGCCAGCCAGGATGCATCCGTCTTCAAGTGAAGGGGTCACTACTATTCCATTAACAATAAAAAATACATTCATCATTCCTACTTCCTGCAGCCATTTGTGTTCAAAGGCGTCTGTCCACAACACCTGGTCATAACCATTCTGCTTTGCAATGGTCGCCGCCAGCATGCTGGCGCCGTAGTTGCCTGCATTTTTTGAGAATCCTACTCCACCCGGAGCGGCCCTTGTATATTTTTCTTCCACCGCAATTTTCATGGGCTCCGCGTAATAAGGTCCGGTTGGACTTAACATGACAATAAACTTATAAGTGTCCGATGGTTTTACTCCCAGGGCTACGTCTGAAGCAAACATCAATGGACGTATATACAAGGAATGATTTTCCTTTGCGGGGATCCAATTTTTGTCTATTTCTATTAACTGGCGTATGCCTTCAATAAAAATTTCTTCCGGTATTTCCGGCATGCACATTCTGACTGCAGAGGCATTAAACCGGTTAAAATTATCCCGGGGGCGGAAGATAAACGCATTGCCATCCTTGTCTTTATATGCCTTCATTCCTTCAAAGATCGCCTGGCCGTAATGCAAGGCAACCAGCGATGGTTCCAACGATAACGGCTGATAAGGCTTTATTTCAATATTCGTCCACTCGCCATCTCTGTAGTCGGCCTCAATCATGTGATCGGTAAAATACTTCCCAAATGGAATATTTTCCAGGTTGGTGTCCTGTAATTTGCTGTGTTTTACCCTTGTAATTGAAATATCCATAGCCTCTATCATAAATAAGTTATTTTGCAAGACAAAGAAACGAAAAAAAAGCTGACTCGTTTTGATCATATGCCTATGTCACTCAATAATATTCAATTGAATCCATCCCTGCTTGCGGACCTGTACAGGACCTCGCTTGTTGAAACAAAGGAGAACGTAGGGTCAAGGGAGAAAAAACCCATGCAGGTGGTCAAGGAGGCTGATGCCACGGATACAAAAGCTGTCGCCAGGAGGTATTTAGGAGAATATAAAAAGGGCATTTTAATTATTGTTCGGTATAAAGATGTTCCATATTTACCTAACGCACAGTTGAATTTTCTCACATCTGTCCTGAGCGCCTGCAAACTAAATCTAGGAGACGTGGCTATTTTCAATGTTGCCAACGGTCCTTCCGCTTTGTATAAAGACCTCCAGGAAACATTTAAGAGCAACTTTACTATTTTGCTAGGTTTAACTCCTGAAGAATTTGAAATGCCGCTGAGCTTCCCCGAATTCCAGGTCCAGGCTTTCAATAACTGTACTTTTTTACATACCCCAGTGCT
>Ga0163163_10001500_pt1 | contig 19760 bp, 14 predicted proteins | sample S65metaG_FD_119766 | JGI IMG/M metagenome (GOLD analysis project Ga0163163, IMG submission 119766) | Switchgrass rhizosphere microbial communities from Kellogg Biological Station, Michigan, USA - S6-5 metaG | ecosystem: Host-associated > Plants > Roots > Rhizosphere > Soil | place: USA... | reverse complement strand
TTGGCGATGGGTGTGGAAATCGATCAGGCCGGGCATGGCGGTGAGTCGCGGCAACTCCACGACGTTGCGGCCCGCCTTGTGCGTCTCAACCGCCGTGATGCGGTTGCCGTCGATCACGATATCCATGTCGGCACGGGCGGTTTTGGACATCCCATCCACCAGCTTGCCGACATGCAGGACCAGATGCGACTTGGGCACATAAGTCCGATAGGTGAGATCCACAGGCACCGTTCTGGTATCGCCGGTCTCGACATCCATCAGCCTGAGCTTGTCATTGGATTGATAGAGAATCTGGCGCCCGTCGCCGGACCAGCTTGGCGCATAGGCGATCTCTGTCGTCAGATGCCGGGGCGGTCCCAGCGGCGCGCCGGCTGCCGAGACCGGAAACACCGTCAGGGTCCCTTCATAGATCGCTGCCATCCGCGTGCCGTCCGGCGACCAGACGGGACCGTTCCAGCCGCGGCTGTCGATGGAAAGGTTGGGCACCGGGGCGTACCATTTGTCGTCGCTGTCGGTGACCGAGCCGGTCGACGACATGGTGAGGACCTGGTTGGTGCCTTCGCGATATTTGAGCGAATACGGCGCCACCATCGCCACCGCCACCCGCTTGCCGTCGGGCGACCAGGTGGGCGTCCCCGGCGCGAATATCGAAGCGTGAATCTGGGAGATCGCGCCGCTGGCGACATCGACCACGGCCACACCGGCGCGCCGCCACATCCCGTCCACATCGAGATAGGCGATGCGCTTGCCATCGGGCGAGAAGGTGGGCGAGATCGGCTGAGTGGCGATATGGGTCAGTTGCCGTTCGCTTCCCGTTTTGACGTCACGCAGCCAAAGCTGCAGCAGTCCGCCCGCTTTGTCGGAGCTGTAGACCAAGGTGCCGCCGTCCGGCGACCAGGCCGGATCGGTGTCATAGGCAGCATCATGGGTGATGTTCTTGGGTTTGCCGCCCACCGGCATCAGATAGATGTCGCCCAGCGCGGCAAAGGCGATGGTCTTGCCGTCGGGCGACAGCATGGGGCGGACAATACCCAGCGCCTTGCGCGGCGCCTGGCTGTCGAAGTCACGTTTCTTGCGCGGATAGGTGCCGCTGACCTGCGTGACTTCCAATTGCGCGGTAAAGGGAATGGTCTGTACCGCGCCATCAAGACTGCGCTTTTTGATCTTGCCGTCCGCCGTATAGAAGAATGTGCCATCGGGCAGGAAGCTGGGGCGAAAGGGAAAGACATGCTCGCTGCCGGTGATGGATTTGCCGTCGATCTCAAGCCAGCCTTTGGAGCCTCTCACCGTCACCGCGTCCACCGCATGGGCGATGACCTTGCCGCTGGGGCTCCAGCCCACGGCATCGACAAAAGATGTGCCGGTCGCCAGCCGCCGCTCGCCACCCCCCGCAGCATCCACCGCCCAAATACCCTTGCCATTGTCGCGGGTTGAAGCAAAAACCACTTGCCGGTCGTCCGGCGACCAGCTTGGCATCAGGTCCTCGGCGGGGTCCCTGGTGAGCTGGCGAATTTCGCCGCTGCGCAGGTCCAGCACGAAAATATTGTAGTCGCTGCCCAGCGGATTGCCGCGGTCGGAAGAAAAGGCGATACGGCTGCCGTCGTGACTGAAGGCGGGTTCGCGGTCGTCGAACGGACCCCAGGTCAACTGATGCTGGCCGCTGCCGTCCGGCGCCACCACCCACAAGTCGTAACCGCCATCGCGATAGGCAAAGAAAGCGATGGTTTTGCCGTCGGGGGACCAGACCGGCTGGCGCGCATCATTGAACAGGTCGGTGATGCGTTTCGCAGCGCCGCCCGCCGCCGGAATCACCCAGATGCTCCCCTGCAGGTCCATCGCCAGCATCTTGCCATCCGGCGAGACCGCCACCGCCATGGAGGTGCCTTCATCCACCGTGACAGTGACGGATTTGGCGGCCGCGCCACCGGCCGCAGCCACAAACAGCGCCAATGCCAGCGCGAATCCCCTGGCGGTCATCAGGCCCCCTTTTTTGCGCATCTTGACGGGATGCCGGCTCGCGAGGAAGCCCAATCAGCGCCGGACAAGTGTCAGATTGGCGCCGCTTGAGGCGTCAGGCCTCGTCCCATCGCCGCCGATCGGGGACCCGCAGGCGCCCTGCTTCATTCCAGAGCCGGTCGAGCAGTCTCCGCCACCGGCCTTTCTGGCGTTCGGTGAGCCAGGCGAGCCCCACGACACACGCCAGGGTCAGGCTTCCGATCTCCAGGCACCGCAGCATCCCTTGATGCGGTCCCGGCGCCACCGCCGCGAAGAAGCTCAGCAGGGGATAGTGAAAGAGATAAAGCGCGAATGTCCCACCGGCGGCGGCGCGGATCACCGGCGCGGCGCGGCCAAAGGAAATGCGGTCCACCAGCGTGGCAAAACCCAGGATGTTCATCGCCACCAGCAGTCCCAGCAGATATTTCCACCCCGACAACCGCGACCAGTCCAGCCAACTATCCTTGAACAGAGCGGCGTCCAGATATTGGCCCAACTGTGGACCGATGCCGCTGAAGGCCAAAAACCCATAGACGAGAATTGAACCAACGATCAGTGGCCAGCCGGCCCAGGCCGGAATGCTTTTGCGGCCATGCCACACGGCCAAGCCCATCAGCCATACCGGCGCCAGGAGCAGGATGCGCGGCCCCGCCAGCGCCGCAGCAGCGGCCATCGCCAGGACGCGCCACCAGCCCTTCAGATAGAAGGCGAAGGCGAACAGCAGATAGTAGAAGAACTCATAACTGAGCGACCAATAAGGAAGATTGGAGCCGGGAATGACCGACCAGTCATGGGCTTCGTTGAGGAACAGGCTGGACACGAAACCCTGGTCCAGGACTTCCCCCAAGCCAGGCATCGGGACGGAATAGGCCGCGGGATCGATGCTTTGTCCGATCCAGTCCAGCAGCGGCGTGAGCAGCAAAGCGGGAATCGCCACCGACCATAGGCGCGCCAGGCGGGCGCGCAGGAATGTGCCCAGATCATGCTCCTTCTCCTGGGCGGCAAATCCTATGACCAACCCAGACAGGACAAAGAAACAAATGACGGCGTCATTCTGGATTGACAAATGATCGTTACGGAACCCGGTCCAGCGCGCATTGGTGAAAAGATGGCCGCCGAATACCGCCAGGGCGGCGGCAAGCCGCAACAAATCGAGATAGACCGACAGCGTAGGCGAAAGACCGCGGGCCCGCGGATGAACCGGTTCTGAACGCATCAAACCCCATCAAAGCCCCGCGGCGCCAGGCCGCCCCATTTAAAAATCTGCAAAGAATCGCACCGGAATGGCCGAGGCGGCACTCGCCCAGCCCCTTGGCTAAGTCAACGGCCGCGATCTGGTTCCATCGGGAGCATAAAATTTTGATGCGGCAAATTCCGCACGGCGACGCTACGGTTCTGCGATCAATCGCCCCAGATAAGGATGCCCGGGATCGTTGTAGCCCGGCGTCGAGGGGTGGCCGGTCGAAACAAAACGGTCCACCAGCGCCTCATCCTCGGCCGTCCAGCGATAGGCCAGCGCGGGCACATAATCTTCCCACTGCTGCAAGGTGCGCGGGCCGGCAATGGCGGATGTGACAAATCTGTTGGCCAGCACCCAGGCGACGGCGAACTGGCCGGGGGTGAGATCGCGCTCGCGTGCGTGCCGCTTGATCTCCTGCGCCAAGGTCAGGGATTCGGCGCGCCATTCGGTTTCGCTGAGCCGCTTGTCGGAGCGCCCTGCGCGGCTGTCGGAGGCGGGCGCTGCGGCGGGATCATACTTTGCCGTCAGCACGCCACGCGCCAAGGGGCTGTAGGGCACAACGCCCACGCCATAATGGGCGCAAGCGGTCAGGTGCTCGACTTCGATCTGGCGGTTGGCGAGATTGTAGAGCGGCTGGCTGGCAGCGGGCCGGTCCAGGCCCAGCCTGTCGGCGACATGGCTGAATTCCGCGATCTTCCAGGCACGATGGTTGGAAAGCCCGTAATAACGGACCTTGCCGGCTTGGATGAGTTCGCCCAGGGCAGCAACGGTTTCTTCCACCCGCGTGGCGCGGTCCTCGCGATGGACATAGATCAGGTCGATATAGTCGGTATTCAGCCGGGTCAGGCTCTTCTCGACCGCCGCAATGATGGCCTTGCGCGAGGCGCCGCTCTGGTTGGGCCATTCACCCTGCCCGCCGCCGAATTTGGTGGCCAGCACCCACTTGTCGCGCTTTCCGGCGACCAAGCGGCCCACCACTTCTTCCGACTGGCCGGCATTATAGACATTGGCTGTGTCGATGAAGTTGACGCCCTGCTCCAGCGCGCGGCCGGTGATGGCGCGCGCGGTATATTCGTCGGTCTGGCCGCCGAACATCATGGTGCCCAGACACAGCGGCGAAACCTGGATGCCGCTTTTGCCCAATTGCCGGTATTGCATGAAAATCCCCGATCCTGATTTCAGTCGTCCAACGCCTTGAAGGCATCGGCGATGCGCGTCACCGCGGCGTGTGCGGCAGGAATGGCCCCGCCCATGGTAAGAAAACCATGGATCATGTCGGCGAAATAGAGCGGCTCGACCGGCACTCCTGCCAGGGTGAGCTTCATGGCATAGGCCGCCGCCTCGTCGCGCAAAGGATCGAAACCCGCATACAGCAATATGGCAGGCGGCAGGCCGGAAAGATCTTCCGCAAACAAGGGCGACAGCCGCCAATCGTCGCTGTTTGGGGCGGCGCCGGCATAGTTGCTGCGGTACCAGGCATAGAGCGGTGCGGTCAGCAGATAGCCATCCGCTAATTTCCGGTGCGATGCCAGCGATGCCGACATGTCCAGGCAGGGATACAGCAATACCTGCCGCCAGGGCTGTATGCCCATCTCACCGCGAAGAGCCAGCGCCGCCACCGCCGCCAGGTTGCCGCCGGCGCTGTCGCCGCCGATGGAGATGCGCGCCGGGTCCACGCCCAGCTCGCGGTAATTCTCCTGCACCCAGCGCCAGGCGGCCAGCGTATCGTCCAGCGCGGCCGGATAAGGATGTTCGGGCGCCAGGCGGTATTCCACCCAGATCAGGATCTGACCGCTCGCATTGGCAAGCTGGCGGCAGAAGGGCTCATATGTGGCGAGCGATCCCACACTCCAGCCGCCGCCATGCAGGAAGACCAGGGCTGGAAGCGAGCTGCCGGGACGAAAATCGCGGGGACGGATCACGGTCAGGCGCGGCGCCGATCCGCGCGCGGGCAGGATATGGACCACGCTTTCCACCGGCTCCAACTCGCTGAGAAATTGCCGACGGCTGAGATTGTACTGGCGGCGTACCGTGGCGATGTCCAATTCGCCGGGATGCCGATTGCCTGACAGCAGCTCGATGACACGCTGCGCCGTGGGATGGGGGCCGTCGGGCTCCCGGCTCACCAGGCGTAAGCCGGTAGAATAGGCGTGTGAGCTCATAAGGATTCCTCCACGCCGCGCCACAGCGGCAAATGTCCGACGCGACTCAACAGGGCATTGAGCAGGAAGCCGACACCGCCGATCACGATCATGCCCAGAATGACCAAGTCCATGCGGAACAGCTCGCGGGCATCCATCATCATCGAGCCGATGCCCTGCGTGGTGGCGAACATATATTCGGCGCCGATCGTTCCCAGCCAGGCATAGATCAGCCCCAGCCTGAGGCCGGTGAGGATGGACGGCAGCGCCGACGGCAGGATGACTTTCAGGATCACGCGATGGGGTTTGAGACAGAGCACGCGCGCCACTTCCAGATAGCGCTTCTCGACCTGCGCCGCGCCGACATGGCTGTTGAGCAGGACCGGGAAGAAAGCGGCGAGCGCGATGAAGGCGATGCGGCCCTGCTCGCCATTGCCCAGCCACAGGGAAAGGAATGGCACCCAGGCGAACAGCGCGATCTGGCGCGTGGCGTTCAGGGTGGGGCTGAGCAGCCGGTCAGCCAGCCGCACCCGCGCCAACAACAGACCCAACGGCAGGCCCAGCCCGGCACCGATGGCAAAACCCAGCAGGTCGCGCTTCAGGCTGGCGGCCAGTGCGGCTGCCAGGCTGCCATCGCGCAATGCGGCCCAGGCGCTGGCGAGCACCAGTTCGGGCGATGACCACAGCCGCACATCCAGCAAACCGGCATGAACCGCCCCTGCCCATGCCGACAGCAGCAGGATGGGAAGAACGGCGCCGGAGCCCAATATGGAACGCAAACGGTTCATGCCGCGCCTCCAAAGCGGCGGCACAACGAATTTTCCCCCAACGCCAGCAGGCGATCCAAAACAAGGCCGGCAAAACCGATCACCAGCATCACCGCCACCATCACGTCCAGCTGGAAAAGCTGGCGGCTATAGACCATCAGATAGCCGATGCCCTCATAGGAGGCGAGCAGCTCCACGGCCACCAGCGACAGCCAGGCATGGGTGAGGCCGTAACGAAAGCCGGAGAAAAGCTGCGGCAAGGCAGCCGGCAGCACCACCCGATAAAGGGTGCGCGCCCGGCTGAATTGCAGCACCCGCGCCAGCTCCAGATAGCGGGTGGGCACGCCCCGGACGCCGGCAAAGGTGCCCAGGGTCACCGGCGTAAACACCGCCTTGGCCACCAGCACGATCTTGAGCGCTTCGCCGATGCCCAGCAGCAACATCAAGAAAGGCAGCCAGGCCAGGATGGGAATCTGGCTGACGATCAGGAAGGTCGGGCGCACAAAACGGTCGAAAGCGTCGGAAAAGCCCATGCCCGCGCCCAGTAGCAGGCCGGCCAAGGTGCCGGCACCGAAACCGTATCCCACACGGCTGAGAGAGATGGCGAGATTGCGTTGCAGCTCGCCGTCCTGGAGCAGGGTGCGGAAGGCTTCCAGCACGGCAACGGGCGCGGGTAGAATTTGCGCCGGCACCCAATGCGCCGCGGTCACGCCATACCAGGAGGCCAGAAGCAGAGACGGCACTACCAATCCTATCAGCGCAGGCAGTTTGCGCAGCGGCAATGGCGGAAACTTCGGCCAGCGCGGCCGCCCTGCCCGCAACCCGGCCGGCTTGTGGAGATGAGCCCAATGGCTGAGATCGGTCATGCGGCCGGCTTTCCGTCGGCGCTGTAAGGCGTCCAGAAATGCTCCAGATGAAGATCGGTCAGGGCATGGTTGAGAGGACCGCGGTCGAACCAGCCATTGAGATCCACCGGCTTTCGCACCAGGCCGAAGCGCAAGGCGTCGGCAGCAGCCGCCTTATATTTGGCGACCACAAAATCATCCACCAGCGGGCTGGTCGTGACCTTGAGGTCCTGGTTCTTATATTCGCGCTCGAAATAGTCGCGTGGGTAACCCGATTTGGCCCAGATGTCGTAAACCGCCTGGCGATTCTGGGGCTGACCGGCGAACCAGGCACCCTGCACCACCCCCTTCACAAAGCGATCCACGCTTTGCGGATATTTCTGCGCGAATTCGTCCGTCACCAGCAACCCTCCCACCGCACTGAAGCGCGGCTGGAAGTTGGAGCTGAAAATATAGCGGATCAGGTTCTTGTCCTTCAGGCCGAAGGTGTTGAGCATGCAGAAGGCGGCATCGATCTGGCCCGTCGCCAGTGCCGCATTGGCAGCCGCGACGTCCATGTTTATCAGGCGTAGGTCGCGCTCGCTGAGGCCGGCGCTGGACAGGACGCGGTCGGCGACCAACTGGGTGGCAGTACCGCGGAAATTGGAAACCACTTTTCCCCTGAGATCGGCCAGGCTTTTGATCTTCGACTGGACCGGTACCGCCACATAGATGTTGCTGCGGGCATAGAGCGGCATCAGGTAGCGGGTCTTGATGCCGGTCGAACGCACGATGATCGACGGCAAATCGCCATGGAAGACGAAATCCACCTGATGGCCGGCCAGTGCCTCGCTCACCGCAGGTCCGGCGGCGCGGAAATAGTGCCATTCGATCCTGGTGTGCGAAGAGGCGAATTCCTTCTCAATCAGGCCCTGCGCACGGGCCACATCCAGCGACATGCGATAGGCGTAAGGACGACCACCCAGCCCTTCCGCCGCCACGCCGATGCGGATGACGGAGGGCGCGCTTTCGGCATGGGCCCAGGAAAAGCTGAAAGAGAGAGACAGCAGAGTCAGCAGCAGGATCCGCAGCGATTTCCACATGCTCAATGATCCTGCTCCAGCACGCCCAGGATGCGTTCCTTCAAGGCATTGAAGGCCGGATCGGTGCGGCGGCGGGGCCGTTCGATCTCCACGGGAAACTGGGTACGGATGCGGCCGGGCCGGCGCGCCATCACCACCACGCGGTCGCCCAGATAAATGGCTTCGTCCACGTCATGGGTGACGAAGATCATGGTGATATGCTCGCGTTGCCACAGCCGCGCCAGTTCCGACTGCATATGCGCCCGCGTCAAGGCATCCAGCGCCCCGAAAGGTTCATCCAGCAACAGCACCCGTGGCCGGTTCACCAGCGCGCGTGCAATCGCCACACGCTGCGCCATACCGCCGGAAAGCTGGCCGGGATAGGCATCCTCGAAACCTTCCAGCCCCACCATGGCCAGATGCGCCAGCGACAGCTCGGTCTTCTCCCGCCCGCTGAGGCCGCTATTGTCCAGCGCGACCCGCACATTCTCCACCGCCGTCAGCCAGGGAAGCAGGCGATGATCCTGGAATACCATGCCGCGTTCGGGACCTGCGCCCTTGATGGGCGCACCTTCCACAAGCACGTCACCGTCATAGCCTTCCACCAGTCCGGCGATGACGCGCAGCAAGGTGGATTTTCCGCAGCCGCTGGGACCCAGCAGGGTGACGCATTCGCCCTGTTCGATGACAAGATCGAGATGGCGCAGCGCGTCAACCGCGCCGCCCGCGACGGGATAGGACTTGCCGAGATCCCTGACCGACACTGATTCCATAGAACCCTCGTTTAAATCTGGCATCTGCATCCGGCGCGGGCGAGCCATGCAGCGCGCACCGGTTTAATGTCTATTGACTCGATAGAGTATGTATAGTCTCGTGACGGTGGTCAATCGCCATTCCGGCGGAACTTTAATTTTCTGAGGGACAACCCATGAGCGCAGTCGCATCCAAGGCCCACTCAAATATCGTGGTCCGGCCGTCCACACCGGTGATCGGCGCCGAGATCGAAGGCGTCGATCTCAGCAAGCCACTGAGTCCTAATGAAGTGAACGACATTCACCAGGCCCTGTTGCAATGGAAGGTGCTGTTTTTCCGCGACCAGCCCATCAGCGACGAGCAGCAGCTCGCCTTCGGCCGCTATTTTGGGAAATTGACCCCGGCCCACCCCATCATGCTGGGCCTGCCGCACCAGCCGGCGATCTGGGAACGCGCGGCCTCCGAATATAAGCCGAAATACCGTCCCGATCTCTCCATCCCCACCGCGCGGCCCAATCGCGACTACAAAGGCTGGCACATCGACATCACCTTTGTCGCCAATCCCAACAAATATTCCATTCTGCGCGGCGTCGAGATTCCCGCCTATGGCGGCGACACGCTGTGGAGCAATCTGGAAGCGGCTTATAACGGCTTGTCGCCGCAGATCCGCACCCTGATCGACGGGCTGCAGGTGGTTCACCGCACCAACAGCTACGATTCCGGCTGGAAGGGCGAAGGCCGTCGCGAGACCGGTCCCTTGACCGCGCTGCATCCGGTGGTGCGGGTCCATCCCGAGACCGGCAAGAAGCATCTTTTCATCAACCCCGGCACCTCTTCCCACATCGTCGGCTTGAAGGAGCGCGAAAGCCAGGCGCTGATCGACCTGTTGGCCGACGAGATTTCACGCCCCGAATATCAGGTCCGTTTCCATTGGAGCCCGCATGCGCTGGTGATCTGGGACAATCGCGCCACCGCCCATGCCGGGCCGATCGACTATGCCCACTTCTCCGCGCCACGCATCGTGCGCCGCATCACGGTGGCGGGCGACCTGCCCAAGGGTCCGGACGGATTCGTTTCCCGTTCTCTTGAAGGGGCGTTGTTCGAAACCCTGGACGAATAGAAGCCGCTTCTTTCCATCCAACTCATTTGCCGGCCCGGAAATCGCGGAAGCGATTTCCGGGAATGCCCTCGCCTTACTGAAGGAATAGTCGATGTCCCGCCTGCTTCGTTCGCTTCTCGCCGGAACCGCTCTTCTGGCGCCACTTCCTGCAATTGCCCAGCAGACAGACAGCACTCAGGTCGCCGCGCTGGGGCAACAGAATTATATTCCTGCTACCGAAAGCGTGATTGTCACCGCGCGCCACAGCCAGGAACGCGAACAGGATGTCCCGATTTCCATGTCGGTGGTGACGGCCGATGCGCTGGACCAGACCGGCGGTTACACCCTGGCTGATATCCAGCACATCATTCCCGGCCTGGTCAGCTTCAATTCGAATCCGCGCAACTCCTCTGTCGGCATTCGCGGCCTGGGCGTCACCAGCGCCCAGGACGGATTGGACACATCGGTGGGCGTCTATGTCGATGGCGTTTACCTGGGCCGCCCGGGCATGGCGCTGCAGGACCTGATCGATGTGGACCAGGTGGAAGTGTTGCGCGGTCCGCAAGGAACGCTTTATGGCCGCAACTCCTCGGCCGGCGCCATCAATATCACCACCCGCGCGCCCAGCTTCACCCCGTCGCTGACCGCGGAAGTCTCCGGCGGCACCTACACCTACAACCAGGAGCGGCTGACGGCCACCGGCCCTCTGATCGACGGGCTTCTGGCCTATCGCGTCACCGCCTTCAACACCTATCGCGACGGCTATACCCCCAATTACAAGACCGGGGGCCGCGACAATGGCGTCAACCGCAGCGGCGCGCGGCTTCAGTTGCTGGGCACGCCCGGCGACGGGCTGTCGATCCGCTGGATCGGCGAATATTCGGTGGAAGACGACACCAGCAACGGCAGCGTGATCACCCAGATCCTGCCCAATTCCATCGGTATCGCCACCCAGCGCACCAAGGCGGCGCTGACGCAAAGCGGCTGGACACCTATCGCCAGCAATTCCGTGGGCACCAACGCGATCCACAATATGCGAACCCGCCAGGCTGCCACTTCGGTGGAAGTGGACTATGACTTGGGCTGGGGCGACGCCACCTCCATCACCGCCTATCGCCAGTGGGAATTCTTTCCCCTGCAGGACAGCGACAACACTCCGCTGGACATCCTGCAGGTGAATGTTGCCAAGACCCGCGATGTGCAGGCGACGCAGGAATTCCGCCTGGCATCCAAGCCGGGCGCGTTCACCTGGCAGACCGGCCTGTTCCTGTTCCACCAGAATCTGCGCGATCACTATATTTTGAACCAGTATGGCTATGACGCCGGCGCCTTTCTCACCAACTATGCGCGCCAGTCCAATCCGACCGCGGCGGCGGCGACAGTGAGCCCGGGCGCGCAATATCTGGATGACGTGCGCAGCCGCACCGATAGCGTGGCGGTGTTCGGTCAGTTCAACTGGGAGATCTTCACCGGCCTGACCCTGACCGGCGGCGTGCGTTATACCAAGGACTGGCGCGACGGCACCGCCATCTCTTCGGTGAACGGCACGATCCCGGCCAGCCTCACCCCCGCCATCAACGACAATCTGCGCATAGACGGCGAGAATGTCTCGGGCCTGGCCAGCTTGGCTTACAAGCTGGACGACAACAGCCTGGTCTATGCCACCTATTCCAACGGCTATAAGGCGGCAGGGCTTAATCTGGATGCCGCCGTGCCGGCGGCCGGCCTCATCCTGCAGCCCGAGCTGACCGACAATTACGAAGTCGGCGTCAAGCTGTCGCTGCTGGAGAGCAAGCTGTTCGTGAAGGCCGACCTGTATTGGACCGAACTGTCGGGCCTGCAGGCGAACTACTATCCGCCGGACGGGTCGAAATCCTATCTCACCAATGCCGGCGACGTGCGCGCCCGCGGCGCCGAACTGGAAGCCACCTATGCGGTGACTGACAATTTCAGCTTCGGCGTGAACGGGGCCTATAACGAAGCCGTCTACAGCTCCTATCCCGCCGGGCCATGCCCTATCGGCGTTTCCGGCCTTTGCAGCCTGACCGGCAAGCCCATCTATGAGGCGCCCAGATGGGTCGCCAATCTCAACGGCACCTATGGCTGGGACTATGACGCCAACACCCGGCCCTATGTCTCGGTGCAGTATTCCTTCACCTCGCGCTACAACGGCACCATCGACGATTCGCCTTACACCCAGATTCCAGCCTATGGGCTGGTGAATTTGCGGGTGGGCTCGTCGCTGGCGAATGGCAAATACGATGTCGCGGTCTGGGCCAGCAATCTGCTGGACCAGACTTATTATACATCGACCGCGCTGGCGTCCCTGCCCGGCGCTTCTTCCTTCGGCATCAGCGCCCAACCGGGCACGCCGCGCCTGATCGGAGCCACCTTCCGGGCCAATCTCTGAGCCCGCTTGCACCGGCCCGGCGGAATCCCTACATCTGATTGGGGAATTGCCGGGCCGTTGCATGCTGTCACAGAAAGCCAAATACGCGATCAAGGCGCTTCTGGTGCTGGCGCGGGCACAGGATGAGAATCTGCTGGCCCAGGCCGGCGACATCTCGCAATCCCAGAACATCCCAAAGAAATTCCTGGACCTGATCTTCTTTGAATTGCGCCGCCACGGCCTGGTGGTCAGCACGCGCGGGCGCGAAGGCGGCTATGCGTTGGCGAAACCTGCGGCCGAGATCTCCATTGCGGCCATCGTGCGGGCGGTGGATGGACCGCTGGCGCCCCTGCCCTGCGCCAGCGTAAAATTCTACCGCCGCTGTTCGGATTGCGACGACGAAAAAACCTGCGAAGTGCGCCGGCTGATGCGCGAAGTGCGCGACGCGGCCAGCGCCATCCTGGACAATACCTCGCTGGCGGAAGCGGCGATGTCGAACGTTCCCAGGCGCAAAAGGAAAGCGGAAAAAGTCAGATAGCTCACGGCGCCTTGGGCAGGAGATGAAGATCAGGGCGCGGCGGTCCGTTCCAGGACCGGTATCCCACCTCCTGTGGCCCACTGACTCCGGTCGGCAAAACCTGCGGACCATAATCGGGGATGAGCTGGCCGAACTCATAGGCGCCCAGGTCGGGTGCCTTTCCGGCATAGCCGTCGGTGATGGTGGCAAGCTCCGTGCCGGCGTCGATCGCCGCGGAACGCGGGCGCAAGCGGAAGTCCATGTCTTCCGGGTTGTAGAGCCGCTGCGGATCGGAACGCTCGGGCTTCACCACATTGACGAAGACCTTGTAGTCCACCGCCACGCTGTGCTTGTCCTGTCCCGTCGCGCCTGCATACTCTTTCAGAGTGTGGAAGCGGCGCACCGTCAGTTTGTGTGTGTAGTCATAGTCCGCCTGTGTGCCGTCCGGCGGCGAATTCCAGGCAAAGTTGTTGGCGCCGGTATTGAGATCAAACCCGTTATAATCCGACGTCGAATAGTTGGTGGTGGTGTCAAGCTGGAAGACCGGACGTTCGGAGCCGGTGCCCAAGAAAAGATTATTCCGGAGATGGGCATTGGCGGCGGGGCCGCCGGGCGACGTGTCGCCGCCGACAAAAGTGTTCTGGTAGACATAGACGCCGGCCGGCGTGTCGGCGAATTTCAGCGGCCCACCGCTGGGGGCGTTATAGACCAGGTTGCGATAGAAATAGATCGGACCGCCGAAGATCGGCTGGGCGCTGAGCGACGCCGCGGCTGAATTGAAGCAGCGATTCTCGAACACCCGGATATTGTGGGCGCCGCCATCGCCTTCGATGCAGTTGTCGCCCATATTGTAGATGTCGTTGCGGTAGAAATCGATCGATGATGCCGCAAGCTCGTCACGTTCGCTCGGCCCGGACACCGCCGTACCGGCGATATCGGGCGTGCCGTCAGGCTCGCCATAGGTGGAGACATCGATGGCATCATGGAAGTTGGCGACATAATTGTGCGTCACCACATGACCCTGACCATAAAGCTTGATGCCATATTCGGAGTTCAGGGATTCCGGAAATCCCGGAAGGTTCGTCCACAGCGCCCCGCTCCAGCCCATCATCTTGGTGGGCTCATGGCGGCCGATGATCACATTGTCGGCGATGAAGAAGTCGCGGGACTGGGACCATTCCGCCTCGACCGCCCGCGCCACGTCATAGATGCGGTTGCGCTTGAGGGTGAAGCCGCTGGAACCGGCAATATCCTTCCAGCCCAGCAGGAAGGCGACGGTGGTGTTGCGCACCGTTAGCCCCTCGAAATAATTGTAGTTGGCGTGCAGCAGGTTGAAGAGATTCTCCGCTCCCGCCCCGTCGAAGATCACTTCGCCGTCGCCTGCCCCCTTGATGACGATGGGCTTGTCCGGTGTGCCGCTCTGGGTGAGGTAATAGGTGCCGTCCGTCACCGCGGCCAGGTTGTTGTAGCCGGGATGCGGCATGCCGTTCATGTAGTGAAAGCGGTCGCTGATATAGAGGCCGGCATGCACCAGGATGGTGTCGCCCGGCTGCACGCGCGGCGGGAAGGTGTGATCGTGATCCGATGCCGATGAGCCCATATTGTAGGCGCGCATCAATCCGATGAAGGACGGCTGCTGCATCGGGCCTTTCCAGCCGATGGGATAGACATGATAGACATGGCCGCCCGCCGCGGGCTGCGGCTCCTTGCGGGTGCGTACCGTGATGGTCTTTTCCTTCTCTCCGCTGACGCCATCGGGATCGGACAACAAGAAGCGGCACTCATAGTCGGTGTCCGGCTTCAGGTTGAGAATGCTGCCGGCGAACATGTTGCCGGTGTCGTAATGCCAGGGATTTTCCCGCTCGCCATTGGGATTGGCGGGGGTCGGATCGACCGGCCGGAAGGGCGGTTGCGCGCTGTTGATCACCTCATGATGGATGCGCAGCAAGGGAAGTGCCTTGCGCCAGGTCTGCTCGCCTTTCTGGCGGTAGCTGACTTCGACCGCGGCATTGCGATTGTCGTCGCCGCCGATCTTCCATTCCACCCCGATGGCCGTGAGCGTGGGCACATCAAGGACGAGCTTGCCCGAAGCGGTCTGAATCTCAGCCCATGCCGGAAGTACAGGCAACAGGACCGAGAGAAATGCTGCCCAGAGGAATTTCGCTTTCATCCCAGCCCCGCCTGTTTTGAGCGTTCCTCACTCTATATCATGACGAACCGAGGGGCGCAGACCCCACCCCAATCCATCATATCGCAGTGCACACTGCGCGGCAGGTTGGAAATTTTCGATCTTTCCCTTACTGCTTGTTCATCCGAACCAAAGCCGTCCAGAACAAGAAATAAGGGGATTGGTCCATGCAGGGATGGAATTTTGCTGGCGCCGTGCTGGCCGGTGCCGTGGTGATAGCGACAACGGCAATTTCCCAGGTCCAGGCCAAAACCGTCAAATCACCGGACTGGTTTCTGCAAGGCTCGGCCTCCCGGGAAGACCTGGCGCGGGCCGATGCCATCGGCCGGGCCGCCGATCCGCGCAATCCGCTGACGGCCTGTGCCGGGGATATTCCCAAATTGTGCCCCGACCTGCCGGGGCCAGGTCAGCGCAGTTGCCTGTCCAAGCAGAACGCCAAACTTTCCACCGTCTGCCGGGAGGCGCTAGCCTCGGCGCCGCCGCCCAGCTCCCTGGGCGTGCCGCCCTGCATTGATTCCACCGTCTGCAGTCCTTCGGCCGCGCGCGGCAGCCGCAACGACCTGCAGCGGGTCGAGTGGAAGCAGACCATGGGCTACAAATTCGCCTATCCCTTCCAATTGCCGCCCGGCGGCGACGGCGTGCTGGGCGTCGCCTTCGATCGTGACGGCAATTTCTGGGCCTATCAGCGCAGCCCCGTGGGGCGCCCCACCCTGTTCAAGTTCGACAGCAGCCGGAAGATCATTCTCACCGTCGGCGACGACGTGCTGGGGCATCTGGACAAGGTCCATGGCATGACCATCGACGGCCAGGGCAATTTGTGGATCGCCGCCGCCAACAGCGCCCTGGTGATGAAGGTCAGCCCGCAAGGAAAACTGCTGCTGACCATCGGCGAGCGCGGCCATCGTGGCGACTGGGTCGAAAGCAGGGGACAGCGGTTGTTGTGGCAGCCGCTGGACATCGCCACTGGACCAAATGGCGACGTCTTCATCGCCGAAGGCCATGGCGACGAAAGCCCCAACGATGTGGATTCCTCCGATCCCACCAACAACCAGGGCGCGGCGCGTATCATCCATCTCGACAAGGACGGCAAATTCATCAACCAGTGGTATGGCAACCAGGTCGGGCAAGGCCGCTTCTATTCCGCCCACACTGTCGCCATCGATCCCAAGACCGGCCTGGTGTGGGTGGGCGACCGCGAGGAATACCGCTTCGTCCTGTTCAAGCAGAGTGGCGAATTCGTGCGCACCATCCAGATGCGCAATCTTACCTGTTCCTTGCGCTTCGATCCCCAGGGCGAGCCTTGGCTGGCCGATGGCATGGATGGCCAGGTCCTCAAGATCGACCGGGATGGAAATGTGCTGGGCGCTATCGGCGGCGGCCAGGGCAAGGCCGAGGGCCAGTTCATGGAAAGCAACTACATGACCTGGGACAAGGCCAGCAACATCTATCTCGGCGATACGATCCTGCCGCGAATCACGGAATTGGTCGCGCCGAAACGGTGAGCCCCTCCGGCGTCGGCTACACTCCGCCAAATGCGGGATCACTATGACTGACGGTGCCGGTTTCGATATGGCCGGCCCACCGCCGCTGGAGGCTGCCGCTGTCGAGCGCGATATCATACCAGTGGCCGCTGGAAGAAATGGCCCAGCGGTCCTCGATCGTCTCGCCGGGCGCCAGAGTGTGCCGATGAGGCTCCTGCGCGGTGTAAGCCAGCGCACGCGTCACGAACGTGCGGCTCTCGATGCCGGCATTGCGAATGGCGAGTACCAGTTCTCCGCCCGCGCTGTCGTAACGGCTTTTCGCCGCGATGGAGGTATAGGGCGCAGTGTCCCGGAATCCGCGAAGAAAGCCATTGGGACCGTGGACTTCAAAGCTGTAGCCCGTATCCAGCGGCAGCCTGTCATCCAGGCGCTTTCCCGCTTCGACCGTATAGAACCATGGACCAAGTCCGCCCGGTGCGCGCACGCTGAGCACTGCGCCCACAGTTCCCTGATTGACGATCTCAAGCGCAAACGCACCGTCCTGCACCATGCCCGTCACATCCAGCGCGTAAGGCAGGCCTCTGGCGGGACGGATTCCGCTTTCCTGTCTGGGCAAGCTTCCGCTTACCGGTTGTGGCGCGGGCAAATTCCGCTGCCGCAGGGCGGCGTCGGCATAACCTTCCGTGCTGATAAAGTGAGAGGCTTCGCTCCCCTCCGCTGCGGAAAAATCGAACGCCGTGGTGAGGTCGCCGCACACCGCGCGCCGCCAGGGCGTGATATTGGGTTCTGAAACACCGAAGCGTGTCTCCAGAAACCGGATGACCGAGGTGTGGTCGAAAAGCTGTGAATTGACAAAGCCGCCCCTGCTCCACGGCGAGATGACCAGCATCGGCACCCGGGCCCCCAGACCAACCGCTTCGCCTTTGTATATTTCTCCTTCAACACCGACCGTGCTTTTGCCCATCTCGGGCGAAATTGGCGGGACGGGCGGCGGAACATGATCGAACAAGCCGTCATTCTCGTCATAGTTCAGGATGAACACGGTCTTTGACCAGACCTCGGGGCGAGCCGTGAGTCCCGCCAGCAAGCCTGCGGTCAGGGACTGTCCGAAAGCTGGGCAACCGTCAGGATGCTCGCTGGCCAGGGTCGGCGCCACGATCCAGCTCACTTGCGGCAACCTTCCGGCCGCAACATCGGCGGCAAAGTGCTCGACCAGAAAACCGCCGTCGGAGCCTTTCACGCCTGTGGATGCCGCAGGCCAGTGGCGCGCGCGCTTATAGTCATCGGAAGCCGGATCGAGGTCGCGAAAGCGCGCGAAATAGGCCAGCGCGTTATCGCCGTAATTGTCGTGTTCCTGATAGACACGCCAGTCTATGCCCGCTGCACTCAGGCGTTCGGCATAGGTCGTCCAGCGAAAAGGCTGGAAGGTCTTTGAATCGTTGGCCTGGTCGGCTGTCTCATTGACCTCGTCGGCCGGGTTAACAACAGCCTGAAGGCCGTCTTCCCCAACCGCCAGTCCATTGGTGCCGCTGAACAGGAACAGCCGGTTGGGATTGGTGGGCCCGAAGATCGAACAATGATAGGCGTCGCAGATGGTGAAGGCATCGGCAAGCGCGTGATAGAAGGCCAGATCGCCGCGGTCGAAGTAGCCCATGGTCATGGGCGTCTTTGCGGCAATCCAGTTGTCGTGATGCTTCCATTGCGCCTGGCTGCCTTTCCAACTGTGATCCAGGCTTTTCAGCCACTGGGCGGAGGTGGTTCGGGTGTCGAGATGAAAAGGTGTGTGGCTGGTTCCGTCCGGGCCGGGCTGATGCCATACCGGCTTGCCGGACGGCAACGACACGGCACGCGGGTCTGAAAAACCACGAACCCCGCGCAAGGTCCCGAAGTAATGATCGAAGGAACGGTTTTCCTGCATCAGGATGACGACATGCTCGACATCCATGATGGTGCCGCTGCGCCGGGCGGCAGGCACCGCCAGGGCGCGGTCGATCAAGGACGGCCAACCAGCCAGCGACAGGCCCGCCGCCGTGCGTTGCAGGAAAGTTCTGCGGCTGCTGTCCATTATCCCTGCTCTTTCTCGCCGCGAAGGCTGCCACTCATGTGCGGTAACCAAACTGCGCGTCTCCAGCATATCCTTCAAGGGCTGCAGCCAGGGCTCGAATTTCGACCATTGGTTAAGGCCATCGCCGTAAATCGGCTGGCGCACCTGTTCGGAACCGGGTCGTCTGCATGCTGCGTCTGGTCTTGTGAAAATCGACACGGGCCGCTTTGAACAGAAGGCCGCAAGTAATCCAGCATTCGTTCACAAGCCCATGTCCGCCTTGCGCCAGTAGCGGAGGCTTGGATCACGCCGCTGCTGTCCATCAGGGCACTTCCCCCCTTCTGACCAAAGGCATAAAGTGCGCAAAAAGGAGCAATGTCATGCGTCTCGCCATCCTGACATATCTGCTCACGGTCCTGTTGCTGGCTCCCCAGACCGCAAGCGCGGCGCCGGGTGACGCCCTAACCATTCCCGCAGCCGTGCAGATTCAGCCGGTAGAACTGGCGGCTATGTTGAAAGGCGGCAACGCCCCGCCCATCCTGCAGGTCGGTTTCAGCGTGATGTATCAGCAGGCCCATATCCCCAATTCCCAATATGCCGGACCGGGGAACAAGGATGACGGTTTGCTCAACCTCAAGAGTCATGTGGACGCCTTGCCCCGCGACCAGCTGCTGGTGATCTATTGCGGCTGCTGCCCCTGGGAAAAATGCCCAAATATTGCCGCCGCCTATAAGCAGCTGATCGGGATGGGCTTCACCAAAGTGAGGGTACTTTATCTTGCCAGCAGTTTCGGCGCCGACTGGGTGGACAAAGGTTATCCGGTCACGCGGGGCAGCTGATGTCACGCGTCTTGATGCTGGCGTTGCTGCTGGGACTGGCGGCCAACGCGCCCGCCAAAACCCCCGTCAAGCTGAAGGTGGGAGACGTGGCGCCGCAATTTGTCTTAGGCGATCTTCGGGGCGATCTTCAGGGCCAGCCTTTCGATTTGAAAGCCCAGCGCGGTAAAATCGTGCTGGTTGATTTCTGGGCGAGTTGGTGCGCGCCCTGCATCCTCGCGATTCCACACCTCAGCCAATTGCAGAAAAAATATGGAGCGCGCGGCTTTCAAGTGGTTGGCGTTTCGATGGACGATTCCGCGAATACCACCAAAGAGACGATGCAGAAGATCCGCTTCAATTATCCCGTGGTACTGGGTGATGCGAAGCTGGGCAATCTTTACGGCGGCGTGCTGGGCCTGCCA
>Ga0163163_10001499_pt1 | contig 19769 bp, 23 predicted proteins | sample S65metaG_FD_119766 | JGI IMG/M metagenome (GOLD analysis project Ga0163163, IMG submission 119766) | Switchgrass rhizosphere microbial communities from Kellogg Biological Station, Michigan, USA - S6-5 metaG | ecosystem: Host-associated > Plants > Roots > Rhizosphere > Soil | place: USA... | reverse complement strand
GTGGGCACGACGAGCGCGAGCAAACTCTTAACCAAATTTTGGTTGAGATGGACGGCTTTGAACAGGGTACAAACGTGATTGTTTTGGCCGCTACTAACCGAGCCGATGTACTTGACCCCGCCCTGCTCCGCCCCGGCCGTTTTGATCGCCGTGTAAATATTGATTTACCAGATCGCAAGGACCGCGAAGCGATTCTTAAAATTCACTTTGCTAAAAAGCCTTTGGCCAAAAATGTTGACCTGGACGCCCTAGCCGCTAAATCGGCTGGTTCTAGTGGTGCTGATCTTAGTAACATTGCCAACGAAGCAGCGATTTTGGCCGCCCGTGACAACCGCCACGAAATTACCCAAAACGACGTAACTTCTGCTTTTGAAAAAGTCGCCATTGGCCCAGAGCGCAAGGGCAAGATTATGTCCGATAAAGAGAAAGAAATGACAGCTTATCACGAGGCTGGGCATGCTTTGGTTGGCCACGTTTTGCCAGACAGCGATCCGATTCATAAGGTTACTATTATTCCGCGTGGTGGTACCGGTGGTGTAACTTGGGCAATCCCGCCAGAAGACAAAAGCTACCACAGCATTGTTGAGTTTAAAGATGTTCTGGCCAGAATGTTGGGTGGACGTATTGCCGAAGAGGTTATGTATGGATCTGACTGGGTAACAACCGGTGCTGGCTCTGATTTACCAAAAGCCGCCGAACTAGCCCGTGATATGGTTGTAAACCAAGGCATGGGCAGTGGACGTTTGCGCAACCAAGTATTTCACATCGAAGAAGGCATGATGATTGAGCGGATGGTGCATGAGCGTGAATATTCTGACGAAACCGCCAAGACAATTGATGACGAAGTTGAAAAGCTGATTACCGAGGCCGCTACTAGGGCACGTGAAGTTATTAAAGCCAACCTGGCCTATCTTAAAAAGCTAAAAGACGTTCTGCTAGACAAAGAAACGATTGAAGCCGAAGAAGTTTTGGAAGTGCTGAAGGGCTCGCATATGCCCAAGGTAGCAGCTCTCTACTAGCAAGCTGATGTCTGTTATGCTTATAGTAGTGTGAAGCAAGAGCCCATAGAACTATTAGACAATAGTCGGTTTTATATCATGATCGGTTCGATTCTTTTGAGCCTGATGGTGTTTTTTGGCTTAACTATTATTGTTCTCGATGCAACTTTACGGATAACTCGTTTGCAACAAATATTTGGGCTTTTTGCTCTTTTGTATTGGTACTTCGTACTGCTACTTTCGCCGCTTTCAAAGCTTACAAAAAAGAATCCTAAAATGGCGGCCATACTGTTTACTCGTAAAGCCTTTGGAGTAATGGTGGCGTACTTTGCACTTTTGCATGCCGGTTTAGGCTTTTTTGGTCAACTTGAGGGCTGGCGCGGCATAGGCTTATTGCCGGTGACATTTAAAGTTGCACTGGTGTTTGGCTTATCGACTTTATTGGTGCTGCTATTTATGGCGGCTTTATCGCTTAATTTTGTGGTTAAACTAACTCGGTTTAAGGCCTGGAAGCAGCTTTCACGCATTAGTTATCTGGCTGGACTAGTAGCTATTGTCCATGTTTGGATGATTGGATCGCATGTTTCTCTGAACTTGCTACAACTTTTGGCGTTCGAAGGGCTAGTGGCTTTGTTTGGGCTTGAGGCTTGGCGGCTTGGAAAACAACTGGTTCTTGGTGGCTGGAAGGCGTCTAGGGCAGTTATGCTGGCAATTTGCCTTTGGTTGAGCTTAAGTTTGGGTCTTGTAGTCATGCGGATTTATGTTCCTAGCTATAGCAAAAACCACAGTACACATGCGGTTCTAAATGGAGCGGTGATTCATGGGAATCATTAAAAAAATAGTAAGATCCACTTTCTTGGCACTAATAATATTAGTCTTGCCGCAAACGGCTTTTGCTCATGTTTTGGTACCAGATTTAACCGGCAAGACAGGTGCCATACTACATCTTGGCACCGATGATAACCCGGTGGCAGGTCAGTTAAGCGGTATTTTTTACGATGTCCATACTGATCTAGATCTTTCTAAAACTACCCCCGTACTAATCGTGACTAATGCCGCCGATAGTTCGCAAATATCAGTGCCAGTTGCTGCTAGCGGCCAATCGGTTCACGGCGCTTACGTTTTTCCTACCCGCGGACTTTATTATCTTAACTTAAGCATCAATCCATCATCCATCAGCCCGCCGTTCGACTCTCTAACTTTTAGCTACTCCTTGCGAGTAACAGCTGGTACTTTAGGCACTCAAACTAGCAATCCGGATGTACCAGCCTGGGCGCCAGCTGGCCTAGCAATCACGGGCTGGCTTTTACTAATGCTCGTCATCACTATCTTTAAACGTCGGGGCTCAATTAGCCGTAGTAGTCGCTAAAAGTTATAATCACTAAGATTAAATGAAGGAGTTTTAGGCATGAGTCTCAGAGTAAGAATTACAGGTTTTGTAACTTTAGTTTCAGTATTAACCTTAGGGCCAGCAGTATTGGCCTCTGCACACGTAGTGGTTACACCAAGTGAGGTGGCTACCGGGGCCAGCCAACTTTTTACTATTAGTGCGCCCAACGAGCGCGAGCAAGACTTTACTGCTCTAAAACTAGACATCCCAGAGGGCCTAAACAGTGTATCGCCAACAGTTATGGCTGGCTGGAACATTAGCGAAACCAAAACTGGCGAGGGTGAAACAGCCCCTGTAACTTCCATAACTTGGAGCGATGGGGTTGTGCCCTCTGGTCAAAGGATTTCCTTCGAATTTAAAGCCAAGGCTCCATCTACGGCCACCAAGCTAAACTGGAAAGTTTACCAAACCTACGCCGATGGTACTTTAATTTCTTGGGATCAAGCACCAACAGCCAATGAAGCCGATAACGACAACGCTATAAGTGGGCCATTCTCTATTACTAGCGTGGTTGCTAAAACCAGTGACGAAATAGCCGCCGAAAAAGCTATGAGCGATGTAAAGTCGGCCAAAAACACCGCTCGAACTAGCTTATACATTGCCGTGGTAGCCTTGCTGGCAGGCCTGGGGATATTTGGCACAGCTGTAAAGAGCAAAAAGTAATTCGAAACTGTTAGTTTTTAAACTATACTAATGACAGATGAAAAGTCGTCTCTTTGATCGCGCCAATAAGCGCATTTCGCTCGGCAATGCCGCTGCGCTTTTAATTGTCGCTGCTCTCTCTGGTCAGATACTGGGTTTCTTGCGGGTTAAGCTTATTAACGCCAACTTTTCACAATTTGGCGGCCAGAGTACCGATGCTTTTTTTGCGGCTTTTAAAATTCCAGATTTCTTTTTCTACACAATCGCGGCTGGCGCTTTAGGTGTTGCCTTTATCCCAATTTTGGCCGACCACCTTGAAAAGAATGACAAAAAAGGTGCCTGGGAGATTGCCAACAGCTTACTTAACATGTTGGCCATCATCATGTTGTTCGTTGGTCTAATAATCTTTATTTTTGCTCAACCACTTTTACGAATTGTGGCGCCAAACTTAAGCCATGAACAGGTTCATAATGCCGTGCTAATCATGCGTTTGATCGCTTTTAACCCTTTTTTGTTTACCATCTCAGGCATCCTGACTGCCGTGCAACAAACTATGGGCCGGTTTTTCTTTTATGCCATCGCACCGCTGTTTTATAACTTGTGTATTATCATCAGCGCCTTAATATTTTCTACGATTTTGCCGCATCATGGTGGCCCCGCTCACTTAGGGCTGGTGGGTCTAGGCGTCGGTGCTTTAATCGGTGCGATTTTGCAGTTGGGGATAGTTTTGTTTGGTCTGGGCGGGATGGATTTTATCCTGCAGCGCAAAATTAACTTTAAAAACACCGATTTCCGGCGCGTGCTTAGACAGCTGCCGCCGCGTTCAATTGATCAAGGTATCGATTCGATCAACAGTATTGTCGAAACTCGCTTTAGTAACGCGCTTGGTACCGGCAGTATTAGTTACTATGAAAACGCCTATACACTCCATACCGTACCGATTCAGCTAATTGGTACGGCGATTGCCACGGCGGCTTTCCCGCGTCTTAGTGAGCGTTTGAGTCAAGGCCGCCCTGATCTGTTTAGGTCCGACTTTTTGAAAATTCTACGCGCCATGATTTGGATCACGATTCCAGTTGTAGTTTTATCATTCTTTAGCCGTGGCTACTTGGCGCGTCTGATCTTTTCGCGTGGTTCTAACGAAATTGCGACTATTTTTGGGTTTTTGTGTGCTGCCATATTCTTTCGGGTAATTTACGCCATTATTTCGCGCTATTTTTACGCTCAAAAAGATACCTGGACACCGTTGATTGTTTCGATCTTTATCATTGCTCTTAACATTTTCCTGGCTTGGACTCTTTCTAAACCAAGTCGCTATGGTATCGCGGGGCTAGCTTTGGCTCAGGCAATTGTAGCCGCCATTGAAGTGTTTATTTTGTTCTGTATCATGCTTATTCGCGATCATAAACTATTTGATCTTAAATTTTGGGGTGGTGTTTGGCGGATATTATCGGTAACTGGTTTTAGTATCGTCGCAACTTATGTAATGTTGCAGGTTTTCCCACTTGGCGCCAACGACAAAGGTGTCTTAACGCTTGGCTCCAAGTTTGGCCTAATCGCACTAGTGACCTTGGGCGTGCATCTAGGCATGTCATCACTATTTGGTCTAGAAGAAGCGGCGCCGGTTATTGCAAAACTGCGTAAAGCAACAAAACTTTTACAACGCCCAGTTCGAATTGATTAGTGTTATAGTTTAGTTATATGGCAGGGGTAACACTAGTAGGTGAAGTCGACAAAGTTAGCTTACGTGGTTTGGGCAGTTTCGAAATTGGCCTAAAAAAAGCTGGGCACGACATACTTAGTGTTTATCCTAGTGTCGAGAGGCTGGCTTTGGCCATGCCGGATTTAAGTATTGAGCAACTAGGCTGCATTGGTGTTGTTAATGCTCCGGATGAAGAAGTGGGTGATATACATCTAGGATTCCCAGAGTTACTCAAAAGACATCATCCGGATGCTCTCGTCTATCTCATGCCTTTTAATGATTACAGCACTGACTTATACGAGGCCTTACTCGAGAAGGGGTATAACGGAGTTGGGCGAAATACTGGCTGGCCTCAGACTGTTATCGATGGTTTTGCAAGATTTGTAACTCTATCCGCTGTCAGTAATGAAGCCGTTGCAAGCTAGTTATCCACAAGCGTTATAGATTTTAGTTTCAAGCAGGCGTACAATCGAAATCGATACACTTAAAAATAGAAACGCCCTCCAAAAAATGCTGGACGCTTCAAGGAGAAAATTATGGCTTTCGTTGTGTCTTTGGTCGGTCACGAAATGGACCGCAGAGTACGTGAGTACGCCCGTGCTTTCGGATCTCGGGACATCAGAGCGGGATTTGTCGTATGCTCTATGGTTGATTTAAAAGCGCAGCTTGAAATAATCGATCCTAGCGAAGCGGCTGAAGAAGTTGGTACCTTGGTTGTGGACGGACATCTATACTGGGACACTCACAGAGAGAGGGGGGAAAGAGATAGAAGCATACTGGTGGCGAATGTCGTAAAAGAGGCGGGATTTCGGGATACGCCGGTTTGGTGTGTTGGTGAACCTCTTCCGTCTGGAGGGCAGGTAGAAACAGAAAGCCCTGACCCACTAAATGCCGGTTTTAATGGCAAAATTGTTCCTGTGGGTCATGGATCCTCGCCGTATGATATTGTGGCTCAACTCGCCGAGATGCAATTAGCACGAGTATAGAGCTTGGCCTTACTTCTTAGAAAATTGCTTCACCTCTGTTATAATTCTAACTGATTAAGGAGAATTATATGCCTGGACCGAGGTCGCCCTCGTCTTAAAAAATGGCGACCCCGGTTCTAGGCTATATAATAGTCGAAGTGAATCAAGACCACATACGCAATTTCTGCATTATTGCTCATATTGACCACGGTAAGTCTACCTTGGCCGATAGGCTATTGGAGTTAACTGGCACCGTTGAAAAACGCGACATGAAAGCTCAGCATTTGGACAAAATGGATCTAGAGCGCGAGCGTGGTATTACTATCAAGCTGGCACCGGTGCGCATGAAATATAAAGACTACGAACTAAATCTAATTGATACACCCGGTCACGTTGATTTTAGCTACGAAGTTTCGCGTAGTCTTGAAGCTTGTGAAGGCGCGGTTCTGGTGGTCGATGCCAGCCAAGGAATCCAGGCTCAGACTTTAGCCAATGTTTACTTAGCAATGGCGGCCGATCTTAAAATTATCCCGGTTTTAAACAAAATTGATCTGCCAGCGGCTGATGTGGAGCGGGTTAGTCAGGAAGTTATTAATTTATTAGATTGCAAAAAGGAAGACATTTTATTAATAAGCGCCAAAACTGGGCAGGGCGTCGATACGGTTTTGGAAGCAGTTGTTGAGCAAGTTCCACCGCCAAAAGGCTCAGCCGAAAACACTACACGGGCACTAATTTTTGATAGTTACTACGATGATTACAGGGGTGTTATTTTGTACGTACGAGTTGTAGATGGGCATATTAATAAAGGCGATCAAATTAAAATGATGTCGACAGCTTCGGCCGGCTTGGCTCTGGAGGTTGGCAGTTTGAACCCAAACCTATCACCAGCCAAGGAATTAAAAGCTGGGGAAATTGGCTACATTGTTACCAACCTCAAAAGTACTCGCGAAGCTCGGGTGGGCGATACAGTTACGGCTACAAAAGATCCAGCTTCTACCGCCTTGCCCGGCTATCGTGATGTACGGCCGTTTGTTTATGCCGGTCTATTTCCAGATAGTGGCGAAAATTATAACTTGCTAAAAGACGCCATCGATAAACTTAGTTTAAGCGATTCGGCATTGCAATTTGAACCAGAAAGCTCACCAGTTTTAGGCTTTGGTTTTAGAGTTGGATTTTTAGGGCTACTACACATGGACATTGTGCGTGAACGCCTGGAAAGAGAGTATGATCTTGAACTGATTATCACCAACCCATCTACCGACTATCATGTGGAAATGTTAAATGGTGAAGAGATAATTATAAAATCCGCCTCTAGCTTGCCCGATCCTGCCCAAATTAAAGAAATCCGCGAGCCGTGGATTAAAGGCGAAATTGTAGCGCCAAAAGATTATGTTGGTGCGGTGATTCAGCTAATTGTACAGAGCCGTGGGTTTCAAAAGAATGTTAGCTATGTTGACGCGCAGTTGGCATTAATTAGCTTTGAGGCACCGCTGGCCAATCTGTTAACCGATTTTTATGATCAGCTAAAGAGTATTACAAGTGGCTACGGATCGTTCAACTACGAACTTGATGATTATCGGGCCGAAAACTTAGTGCGCTTAGATTTTTATGTAGCTGGCGACAGAGTTGACGCTCTTGGCATTATGGCGCATCGCAGTGAGGCAGAGCGTTTGGGCCGCGAAACCGTGGCTAAACTAAAGGAAGTTATCCCGCGCCAGAACTTTCAGGTAGCCCTGCAAGCTGGCATTGGCGGACGTTTTGTTGCCCGTGAAGATATATCGGCTTACAGAAAAGATGTTACGACTGGTCTATATGGTGGTGATGTTTCGCGTAAGAAAAAAGTCTTAGCTAAACAAAAGAAGGGCAAAGAGCGCCTAAAGCGTTTTGGCAAAGTCGACATCCCCGCCGAGGCATTCACTGTCATGCTCAAGCGGGACTAGGGTCTTCGGGTTCGGCGGCTCGACTTTTCTTGGTTATCACTTTATTAATAAAATCATCCAAAACTTCTTCAATTTTAAACTGGTCGGTGCCGTATCTGTACACAGCGTAGTAACCAACTCTTGAAAAAGTTGGCCAATAGTGAGCGAAAGCTCCGTCCAAAGGTTCAAGCTGATCTCGGCCCCTCAAGATAGCGGCTTCAAGGTTAACCCCTATCGCGAGGGCCACTGCCTCAAGTCGGGAGTAAGTATCAATAAATTGGTCAGCCCCCTCTACCAGCCAGTAGGGATCATCGAATGGCGGACACAACTCTTCCATCACCCTCCATTATTAGCCATAAACGGTATAAAAGATAATACCCCGGGCCACTGTTTCGCCTCTGTAATTATTGTTACAATAGCCGCATGGATAAACAAACTTTTATACAGAAAGCCGCATTATTACAGGGTAAATATACTGTTAACCCAGCTGTCAGATTTCGTCTTGAACAGCTTAATCTCATTGCCGTTGTCGGTGCGACGGGCGTAGGAAAGACAACTATAATCGAACAAAGCGGTCTGCCATATGTAGTTAGCGACGTAACCCGAGAACCTAGAAAGCACGAAGAAAATGGCAAAGAATATAACTTTCGTAGCAACTATGATGAGATATGGAGTGAGCTTGAAGCAGGGGAATTCGTCCAATACGTAATCACCGAATCACCTGATTTTTACGGCACCAAACTAAACTCTTATCCACAAAATGGTCCTTGCGCTATGGCTGTATTAGCCAATCATATACCGCATTTTAAGAGTCTAGGGTTCAAACGTTTTACCCAAGTGTATATCATCCCGCCAGATTATGATGTCTGGATGAAGCGAGTGGCCAACGAACGGCTCAGCGATCTAAAAGCTCGCCTGCAAGAGGCTCGTCAATCGCTTGAAATTGCCTTAAGCGACTCTTCCTATATTTTTCTAGTTAATGACAAATTGGCAGAAGCCGTTAATCAATTCCGCAATATTTCGATGGGCACTTTGCCAGATGCTGCTGCTCAATCACATGGTCGCCAGTTAGCTTTAAAGCTTCTGACCCAAATTAGCGTTTAGGACTGCAATTTTTTTAAATACTCAATAATCTCACCGGCATGCTTACTTGGATTTACGCCAATGTATTCCTTAGCAATATTGCCTTCAGGATCGATTATATAAGTATTACGCATAATGCCCATGTATTCACGACCCATAAACTTTTTCCTTTGCCAGGCGCCGTAAGCGTTAATTACTTCATGTTCTGGGTCGCTTAACAACGTAAAGTTTAAACTATGTTTGTCGACAAATTTTTTGTGTGACTTTATGGAATCCTTGCTTATGCCCACCACAGCAGCATTACCATATTCGGCAATGGCGTCACGAGCATCACGGAAGTTACAAGCCTCAACCGTACAACCAGCCGTTTCGTCCTTAGGGTAAAAATAAACCACTAACCAGCGGCCTGCAAAATCTTTTAGACTATAATATTTGCCATCTTGATCGGGCAAATTAAAGTCAGGAGCTTTCTTCATTAAAACCATAATACCATAAAAGGACTAGCATTTTCAGATAGAAAATGTTATAAATAAAACTTCACTATGGAAAATTCAACACAAACACAATCGCTTAGTCGTTTAGATGAATTTGAGGATGTGCTCAAAAATTATCAACCTAGCCCGGCTACTGTTGAGTTGCTAAAAAAGATTCAGCTTGTACTTTTGGCTGGCCCAACAGCCTCTGGCCGGAACACGCTTATTAATCTTTTGACCGAAACCAACAGATTTCACTATATAGTTTCTGACACCACCAGAAACAAGCGCGCAAACAAAGGTATCATGGAGCGCGACGGCGTAGAGTATTGGTTTATTACAGAAGATGAATTCTTAAATGGGTTGAAAAAAGGTGACTATATTGAGGCGGCCGTCATTCATCGACAGCAGGTCTCGGGAGTCAACGTTAACCGGTTAAAAGATACTCTAAAAACTCACAAGATTGCTATCAGTGAAATTGAAAATAAAGGCGTTGCTACCTACTTAACTTATAAGCCAGACACCTTGTGTATATTTTTATTGCCGCCCGCTTTCGATACATGGATGGAGCGCATTATTGCCCGCGGTAACACCGACGACGCCGAACTTCGTAGGCGTTTGGAAAGCGCCGTCCATGAAATTTCTGATGCGCTAAAAAAAGACTACTTCCAGTTTGTCGTTAACTACGAAATACATGAAGCGGCTCACGCCGTAGATGAAATTGCTAATGGCCGCCCACTTAACGACGAAAAACAGCAAGTTGGCCGTCATCACGCCGAGCAGCTACTGGTAGACGTTGAACACTACCTTAAAAATAGCTAAGAGTAATACATTTTGCCCGCGCTGTGGGATAATAGGCTTATGGCTAATCTACGCGGTCGTCTAAAACGACGCGACAAGCATCAGGCGCACGTCGATCGCCCAGTGGTGATAACTGGTAATTTTGACCTGCATTACGAAGATGTTCTGCGTCACAACCGGTTTGTTGTGATTGCTTTTATTGTCTCAGGACTTCTGGCTGTAGCAGCATTTATGCCGGCAGCAGTTTATCGCTCCACGGCCGATAGCCAGCGAATTATTATTCAGGCCGAAGACGGCAAGGTTACTAACCCTAGTCAAGTTACGATTGTTAAGGGTGATGCCTCAAGCGGTGACGGTGGTTATATCGAGTTTGGCCAGTAGCCGCCAGGGCGCATTTAGCACTTTGACATATAGAGTGCTAAATTATATACTTTAAAGCATTATGACCGAACGCCAAAAGAAACTTCTGCTAGCAATTGTTGAAGAATACGCCGAAGTTGCCAGCCCAGTTGGCTCTGTTTTACTAGCTAAGTTATTTAAAGTTTCTAGCGCTACTATTCGGGCCGAAATGGCCGAACTGGAGCGCCATGGTTTTATTTCCCAACCGCACACCAGTGCAGGCCGCGTGCCAACCGATAAAGGCTACCGTTTTTATGTTAACCACTTAGGCGAGCAAGAGTCTCCAGATGAGCGTCGGGTTGAAAAAGCTCTGGCCACTCGTGTTCAAGACGGCGGTTTGCCGGAGCGCACAATCCGTAACGCCGTTGACACTTTGGTAGAACTGACCAGCAATCTTGGCCTGGCTACCATCGGTAACCAGCTTTATATGTCAGGCCTAAGTAACCTATTTGGCCAGCCAGAATTTATGCACCCGGGCCAAGTTCAAGAAGTCGCCCAGCTGCTAGATAACCTAGAGCCATGGCTACGCGAAGCCGCTCCAAATGATCCATTAAGCGTTTATATCGGCCGCGAAAACCCAATTGGCCGCGCCGCTGGCTGCACTTTGATTATCAGCAAATTCCGCAGTCCATATTCTGACCGCAGCTACATCGGTGTGCTTGGGCCTACCCGCCAGAGCTACCGTGATGTTATGGGCCTAGTCACACGCGCCGGCAAAGCCCTAGAAGAGGCGCTTTATGAGTAACAGAAAATATCGTCCAGCCGCGAAGTCAGACCCAGAAAAAAGTCCTGTGCCTAAAGACCGCCCTTTGCCCCACCCGTTGCTGGTGGACGCGACCGCAAGGTTTATGCTGGCAATGTATACCGATGAGGCTGATCGCGGCGAGCCTTATAGAACAGAAGGAGCGTTTTTTAGAACACAGACTGCTCTGACCAACGAAGGAATACCTAACGTGTTAAGAGCATTGGCATCCCAGCAAGCGCCCTGGTTACTAGGTGATGTCGTGAATATTTTAGATAATGCCGAACGAGCAATTGAGCGTGAGGACGGCTTATGAGTGAATTCCACAGCGAAGCTTTTAGAAAATTTATGACAGATACATGGGAAATAACGCCTAAACCTTCGCCTTCAGAGCCCCAAAAGTATCGTCCTAAGGTCTTGGCCCGGATCAGCTTAGCTTTTGCCAACAAAGGAAATGACTTGAATGCAGCTCCCGTATCTCAAGTGGCTCCAGAGCAAAGCGTCATTAATTCTAGGGGGTCGCTAAATTGACTAAAAAACCGACCTTAACAGATCTAGAACAGCAAATTGCCGAACTTACTGATGCCTTGCAACGTGAGCGCGCCGACGCCATGAATGTCCGTAGACGCAGCGAAGAAGACCGTTCCAAGATGGGCTCGTTTTATAAAGCTTCAGTGGTGCAGGAACTTTTGCCAGTTTTGGATAATTTTGAACGGGCTCTAAAACATACTCCAAAAGAACTGGAAGGTAATGATTACATCAAGGGCGTTCAAAGTGTGGTTAAACAGTTTGAAACAACTCTTGAAAAACTTGGTGTCAAGCGTATCAAAACTGTTGGCGAGCATTTTGACCCTAATCTGCACGAAGCTGTTTCGATGGAAGAAGGCGATGGCAAGCACGAAATCGTCAGCGAAGAACTTCAAGCCGGCTACACCCTGGGCGACGATGTTATCCGTCACGCCATGGTCAAAGTAAAATCCGCCTAAAATAAAAAGATTGTTGCCCCGAGGGCGACAGATGATAATATAGTTCTAATAACTTTATGGGCGGGGGAAAGACCAAAGTCTTTAATGGCAGAAACTGATCCCGAAGCTAGACTCAAATTTTTGGGCGAACTCGCGCCGCTTTATGTAGCACACAGAGATGCTCCAATAATTAGTCCCGATAGGCAAGAATCGAAGGTGTGGGATGGAAAGGCGCCCACTGTTCAGAGATTTGCCTGCACAATTCGTGGGCTATTTGACGACATTACGGATTTAGAAGCAAAGAAGTCTGGCTCGGCAAGACGAAATGACGATATAAAAAATAGAGTGGCGAATTATACAAGGGTCCCTAAAGATGATCGTCTCAAGGCGTGGATGGCGGATGCTGATGGCTACTACTTAGGTGGACGTTTTCAGTGGTTTGATAAGCCAGAATAAAAGAAACGATATTTGTAAATTAGCACTCTAAGTACTTGAGTGCTAATTTTATTTGTGCTAGCATATATTTAGCACTCTAATGTATAGTTTGCTAACGCATATGAGTATCAGACCTTCAAGATTCAATAAAGCACTTTTCGCGACTGCGATTATCACAACGATATGTAGTGTTGCTTACTGGCAAGCGACATATTTTAGTGACAATTTTGCAGGTCTGGCGTCAAACACTAAGGCATATTTGAATCACAATAGGAACGATCATGTGGCATTAGTAGTCTCTATATTTGTGTGGTTATTATTGCTGGTAGTAAATTTGCCGCTCCTTATTGAGTATCGTAACAGGGTCGTTAACGAGAATAGTGAATTAGTAAAAGTAAATAAACGTAGGAGGAAATAATATGGGCAAGATTATCGGAATCGACTTAGGAACAACCAACAGCGCTATGGCTGCTATGCAGTCTGGTAAGGCTGAAATTATTACTAACTCAGAGGGCGCCCGTACTACGCCATCTGTTGTAGCTGTTAACAAAAATGGCGAACGTTTGGTAGGGCAATTAGCCCGCCGCCAGCAAGTGACTAACTCTAAAAATACTATTTACGAAGTAAAACGCTTAATTGGCCGCAAATTTACAGATAAAGAAGTCCAGCGCGATTTAAAACTGATGGGCTACGAAATTGTTAAGAGTGGCAACTCTGTAAAAGTTAAAATGGGCGACAAAGAGTACAGCCCAGAAGAAATTAGCGCCATGATTTTAAGCAAACTCAAGGCCGACGCCGAAAGTTTCTTGGGTCAGCCAGTTACAGAGGCGGTTATTACCGTACCGGCTTATTTTGATGATTCACAGCGTCAGGCTACCAAAGACGCCGGCAAAATCGCGGGCCTGGAAGTAAAACGCATTATTAACGAACCAACCGCCGCGGCTTTGGCTTACGGACTAGACAAAGGTAGCAGCAAAGACGAGAAAATCGCTGTTTATGACCTTGGTGGTGGTACTTTTGATGTTTCAATACTTGAACTTGGTGATGGCGTATTCGAAGTAAAATCCACCAATGGTGATACTCACTTAGGTGGTGCCGACTTTGACCGAATTTTAGTCAACTATTTTGCCGACGAGTTCAAAAAAGAACACGGCCTTGATATTACCGAAGATAAAGCCGCCATGCAGCGCCTGCGTGACGAGGCCGAAAAAGCCAAAATTGAGCTTTCGACCGCTAATGAAATTACAGTTAACCTGCCGTTCTTGACCGCTGACGCCGATGGCCCAAAGCACTTCGAACACAAACTGACCCGCGCCAAACTAGAGAGCTTGGTTGGTGATTTGATCACTAAAACCGCCGAACCTTGCGAGAAAGCTCTGAAAGATGCTGGGCTAAAAGCCAGCGATATTGACGCTGTTGTTTTGGTCGGAGGCATGACCCGTATGCCAGCCGTACAGGAAAAGGTAAAGAGTATTTTTGGCAAAGAGCCAATGAAAGGCGTAAACCCGGACGAAGTTGTAGCCGTCGGTGCCGCGATTCAGGGCGGTGTTTTGCAGGGCGATGTTAAAGACGTTCTTTTGCTTGACGTAACTCCACTGAGCCTTGGTATTGAAACCATGGGTTCGGTTAGCACCAAGCTGATTGAGCGCAACACTACTATTCCTACTAGTAAGAGTGAGGTGTTTTCTACCGCTGCTGATAATCAAAATCAGGTAGAAATCCACGTGCTCCAAGGTGAGCGCGAGTTTGCTACTGATAATAAATCTCTCGGACGCTTTGTCTTAGATGGAATTCCACCAGCGCCCCGGGGTGTACCGCAGATTGAAGTTACTTTTAACCTTGATGCCAACGGTATCTTGAACGTTACCGCTAAAGATAAAGGCACCGGCAAAGAGCAGAGCATTACTATCCAGGGCAGCTCTGGTCTTAGTAAAGAAGAAGTCGAGAAAATGGCCAAAGACGCCGAGGCACACGCTGAAGAAGACAAGAAAAAGCGCGAAGCTGTTGATATTCGTAACCAGCTGGACAGCGCTATTTACCAAGCCGAAAAATTAAAGAGCGACAACAAAGACAAGATTTCCGAAGAGGACCAAAAAACTCTGGATGAAGCCGTTGAAGCTGCTAAAAAAGTTGCCGCCGACGAAGCAGCAGACAAAGACACACTAGAGGCCGCCGCTAAAGAACTATCTGAAAAAATCATGCCAATAGGCGCTAAAATGTACGAAAACTCTGCTAGCGCTGAAGCTTCCGCTTCTGCCGAGGCCGAAGTAACCACCGAAGACGAAAATAAAAAGGATTCAGAAGAGCCTGTAGAAGGCGAAGTAATCGACGAAGAAAAAGACGATTCCAAAAAAAAGAAGAAATAAAACTTACACCAAGCGAGTAAGAAAGCTCATATCCTGTTAAGGAAACAACCGGCATACTTAAAGGTGTAAAAACAAAGGAGAATCGGAAGTATGGGTATTATAGCTTGGATCGTTTTAGGAGCTTTGGCAGGTTGGATCGCGTCTATGATTATGTCAACCGACGCTGAGCAAGGTGCTATTGGTAATATCATAGTTGGTATAATTGGTGCTTTTATTGGCGGATGGGTGATGAATCTGTTAGGGAAGAGCGGAGTTAACGGCTTTAACCTCTATAGTGTGGTAGTAGCAATTGTTGGGGCATGTATTGCGCTAGGTATCTACCGTGCCTTAACTGGCCGTGGTCACCACTCCTCTATCTAGATCTAGTTAGTCCTAAAAGTTACTAACGGCTTAAATTATACCCCGTGCGAGAGGGTGTAATTTTTGCTTTGTACTCCCGGTGCCATATTTGACCTCAGTTTTTAACACCGTATTTGGCACTCGTGGTATTAAAGTGCTAAAATAATGCTAATGGACAAGCGAGATTATTACCCCAGCGCCAAAATCTTGGCGCTCCATAATCTGATTACAAACTACTCCGCCCAGGATTTGGCGTGGGGCAAGCGAAGCCTTAGGAAATGTCATGGATAAGAGAGATTATTATGAGGTACTAGGCATCTCTAAAAACGCCAGCGCCGATGAGATAAAAAAGGCCTTTCGCAAAAAAGCGATTGAATTTCACCCCGATCGTGGTGGTGAAGAAGCTAAGTTTAAAGAAGTAAACGAAGCCTATGAAGTCTTAAAAGATGACAAAAAACGCCAGCGCTATGATCAGTTTGGTCACGCTGGAGTTGGTGGTAATGGCGGTGACGGCAATCCGTTTGGCGGCTTCTCTGGCGGCCAAAATGTTAACTTTGACTTTGGTGATCTTGGTTTTGGTGATATCTTCAGCAGCTTCTTTGGCGGCCAACAGCGCTCTACGAGGGCCCGTCGTGGCCGAGATGTTGAAACGGAAATGGTTGTTAGTTTTGAAGACGCCATTTTTGGCACAGAAACCGAGCTAAATATGGTAATGGATGTACCGTGCGCTCATTGTAAGGGCACTACGGTTGAACCAGGACATGAGCTAAAAACCTGTGAAACCTGCAAGGGCAGCGGCCAGGTAATGCACGTAACCCGCACTATTTTTGGCAATATCCAACAGGCCAGCGTTTGTTCGACCTGTCATGGTACCGGAAAGGTGCCAGAAAAGGCCTGCACTGTATGTAAGGGCCGCGGAACTGAGCATAAAAACCAGGAAATTACACTAAAGGTGCCTGCTGGTATCGATGACGGCGCGACTATCCGTTTGCGCGAGCACGGCGAAGCGATCGCCAATGGCCCGCGCGGTGATTTATACGTAAACATCAAGGTTAAACCTCATAAATTGTTTACCCGCGAAGGCGATTTAGTGCTTTCTGAACAAACAGTTTCGATGGTAGACGCCACGCTTGGCGCTGAAATTGAGGTGCAAACAGTTGATGGCCCTATTCGTATGAAGGTGCCAGCCGGCACCCAAGGTGGAACTGACTTTAAGCTAAGTGGCCACGGTGTACCGCATTTACGCGGCGGAACCAGAGGCGCCCACATTGTGACGATTAATGTTGAAACCCCACGCGAATTATCTAAAAAACAGAGAGAACTACTGGAAGAATTTGGTGCCGAACAACCTAAAAAACACGGTTTTTTCAGCTAAAGTTTACAAATTCCTTTCCAGGGGTGATAATCAGAATAAATGAAAACGCTTAAGCCTGAACAAGAGGGCTTTATCACTCTGCTGGCAGCTATGTTTCTAATCCTACTCGCTGCTCTGATTCTGGTCTACTTGCGGGTGCTTAAGGCAAACCGCTAGACTCTGTTAGTATTTAGTTATGGCCGAACAACCTACTTCTACTCCTAGTACAAACGCTTTTTCGGAGTATGTCCGTTTTGATCCACCCGATGAACAGGGGAAGGCGGAGCGTAACGCTCAAAATCAGGCTTTTCAGGAGGGTAAAGTTACTAACCCGCAGTTTGTTTATCCTAAACTAGAAGCCGAGGATTTGCCGGCACGAGAAAACGCGTTTGTTGACGCAATTGCTGGTACTACCGATGAGGCCAAAAGGAATCTGCTGGAAGCGCGACTAAAGGGCGTTGAGATAGCTAAATCCAGCCTAGGGTTAGTACAAGCGGGCAGAGCCAATGATCATGCTGCTCGCTGGCAAGCCGGTCAACAATTCGTAGAAAATAATGAGAAGCGTTATTTTAAACTGAGGCCGGAACTGTTTTGGCCGGTTCTGGCAGAGCGTTCTAAAATAGCTGAAGACTTTAGGCCCGCTAATCTGCACGCCAGCATGGCTCAGGAGCGGCTACTTAAACTTCTACCAAAAGTTCCTGAGGGGACAAGTACCCACAATATTATAGATAGAGAGCTATTGGATAAAATTAGCCCAGAAATATTAGAGCACATTGCTCCAATATTGGCGCAAATACCTGAAAAGGGCGACTTTAATTCAGACGAAATCGCAGCTATGACCAATAAAGCGCTTGAGGCCATGGGCCTAGCCGACAAGGGCTGGAAAGCGGTTCAAAGCTCTGAGCAAGATGCATTTAAGACCGCGCGCTCAACAAAAGAGATTGTAATTCCTAACCCAAAACCTAAAGATGGCAAACCTTATACTAAGTCGGCCGATGATCTACGACGTCTGTTATCGCACGAAATTGGTGTGCATGCGATGTTCTCGGATGAAGCTTACATGGACCCAGATATGGAGGAGGGCATGGGCATGCTTGTGGAATGTGTCGCTATTAACTCAACCAATGGCCCAACAATTAAACGGGCCGACGATCGCTATTTACACATTGGCTTAACGGACGGGATCGATGGTACCCCACGCAATGCACGCCAGGTATTTGAGATAACTTGGCGCCTTGAAGCCCTTAGCCTGGCACAAGACGGCATAATTTCGCCAGAGATTGAAGCCAAAGCTAAAAATTCAGTGCAGCCGCATATTGATAATGTCTTCCGTGGCACTGACCATAAACTGCCAGGAGTACATTATTATCGAGCCAAACTTTATAAAGAGGGTCTTTTCTTGGCCGCTGAATACGCTAAAAAGCACGCACACGAAAAAGGCTGGTTGCCACGTGTTTTAAGCGAGGGTCTGCCAAAAGCCGATCATAGCTAGATTGGCTGTTATTCCCTGCCCAAAACTGGCATAATCAGGGCATGGCTAATAAACCTTCTATATTGATTTTGTCCTCGGCCGAAATTGAGGACCGCATGCAACTTAACGACGAGTTTGTTGAAAAGTTGCGCAGCCGAATTGGCGATGAGTGCACGGTTGAGTGGCATAACTATCACAACATTAGAGTTGAATTTAGCAGCGGTGATTTAAAAGTCTATTTAAATCAAGAAAATAAGCTACTTAGCGACTTTGATTTTGTTTATTTCAAAGGCTTTTTTAGGAACAGTGAAATTGCCGGGGTCATTGCCACCTATCTTGACCAAACCAAAACGCCTTTTGTCTGCAGCGAACTACTGAATCACATTGCTTTGACTAAGCTTGGCCAGCTAACCCGTTTATCGGTTAACAACTTGCCAATTGCTGAAACGATTTTTTTGCAAAACGACACTTTCGCTAGGAGCTACCTGCAAATAGCTGAAAAATTGTCTGTACCGTTTATTTTTAAAGCCATTGATGGCAGCGGCGGCGATGAGAACTTCTTAATTCACAGCGAAGAGCAATTTATTGGTGCGCTCAAAAAATTTCCTGACCTTCTGTTTATTGCTCAAAAGTTTATTGATAACGATAGCGACTTAAGGGTTTTGGTCGTTGGCAGCAAGATCGAACTAGTTATTAAGCGCCAAAGACAAGACAAAGATACTCACCTTAATAATACATCCCAGGGCGCTAAGGCCACACTGGTAGCTCTAGAAGATTTAGCTTCAGAGCACCAAGAACTGTCGCTTAAGGCCGCCAAAATTATGGGGCGGGAAATTGCTGGTGTTGATCTATTGTTTGAGTCGGGCACGGGCAAACCATTCATTTTGGAGGTAAATGCTAGCCCGCAAATTGCCAGCGGCGCATTTACGAAAGAAAAGCTTGATATCTATAGCAATTATTTCAAAAATATGGTAAAATAGGCGACTTAGCAAAGCTAGGGAGAAACAATGGGCACAGAACCAGACATAGTTGGACAATCCGAATACGTAGAATTTCCAGAACTGGATCTTTTAAACGTGCCTGCTCGAATTGATACTGGTGCACGGACCTCGACTATCTGGGCCTCTGATATTAGTGAAGAAAATGGCCACTTAAGTTTCGTGCTTTTTGATAAGGGCTGCGAGCTTTTTAACGGTCGGACATTTATCTTTACGGAATATGAAACACGCAGTGTTAAAAGCTCAAATGGTATCAGTGAAGACCGTTACATGGTGAAATTCCTAGTTCGTTTGGGTGGACGCAAAATCCGGGCCCGTTTTACGCTTGCTAACCGTTCACAACAGAAGTATCCTGTGCTCATTGGCCGCAATGTCCTGCGCGGCAAATTTATTGTTGATATCAAGCACAATCATGTTAAGGTCTCAAAAGGCCGTTAAGCTAGAACTGAGGTAATACATTATGAAGATAGCTATTTTATCGAACGGACCAGCCAACTATTCTACCAAGCGACTCAAAGACGAGGCGATTAAGCGCGGCCATGAAGTACGCGTCATTAAGTATAAAGACTGTCATGCCACCATCGAACAAAGTAACCCGGTGGTGCGTTATAGAGGTGAAATTTTAACTGGCTACGACGCTATTATCCCGCGTATAGCAAGCAGCATGACCCGCTATGGTACGGCCATTGTGCGTCAATTTGAAATGCAGGGTGTTTTTACAACCGCC
>Ga0163163_10001496_pt1 | contig 19803 bp, 18 predicted proteins | sample S65metaG_FD_119766 | JGI IMG/M metagenome (GOLD analysis project Ga0163163, IMG submission 119766) | Switchgrass rhizosphere microbial communities from Kellogg Biological Station, Michigan, USA - S6-5 metaG | ecosystem: Host-associated > Plants > Roots > Rhizosphere > Soil | place: USA... | reverse complement strand
TTTCAGGGTATTAGCCAAACCCCATTCAAATTTGGGTAAGCCGTTACCGATATAAGTCTTGTCGTTATCGTTCTCGGTCTCAGCTTTACCATCGCCATTCAAATCCTTAAAGATGTATTTGCCATCTTTGTCAACGCCTTCATAGACGTTACCCCAGAACATACCCACTTTTTGGCCTACCACAGCGCGGGTGATCTGAGTAGATTCCTGACCAGGTGTACCAAGGTTGGTAGCACCTACGTATGATCCGGCGAGGGAGGGATCCAAACTCTTCAGCACTGTATTATAGGTAGAGAAGTTGCCTGAAGCATTCCAGGTGAAGTCTTTGTTCTTGACGATGTCATATCCCAGTGTCAATTCGAATCCACTGCTAGCCAAAGTACCAATATTCAGGTACTTGGTGGGAACAAAGTTTGGTGGAACTGGAACTGTTACAGGGAAGATCAGGTCAGATGTGTTCCTGTTGTAATAGTCGACTGTACCTGTCAACCTGTTGTTCAGCAAAGTGAAATCCAAACCGAAGTCGATTTCGGTTTTTCTCTCCCATTTCAGATCAGGGTTGGCATTCTTGTTGGGACCATAAGACGCCAGGTATGCGCCCTGTGTATAAAAGTAATTGTTCGATCCGGTGATATTGGCAATTGAAAGGCCGGGCAGTGGAGGTAGTGAACCTGTCACACCGTAGCTGGCGCGGAATTTCAAGTTGTTAAACATATCCAACTTGGCAATCTTGGCGATATCCAATCCAGCACTAACAGCGGGGAAATAACCCCATTTGTTATTGGTACCGAACATGGTTGAACCTTCCCTTCTTAAAGAAGCAGACACGTAAGCCAGGTTATTCCAGTTCAGGTTTACACGGCCAAAGAAAGCCACCAGTCTTGAACCATTTTTGTAACTACTAACGGCACCCTTACCGTCTACAAAGTCAGCGGCATTTTGAACCGTTTGATTAGCCAGGTCAGTCACAAAATTACCACCCTGCAGGTTGTATCCCTGATTCAGGAAGTCCTGGTATGAATAACCACCAACTGCGTTCAGGTTCAATTTGTCAAATGAGTGATCATAAGTCAAAGTGGCTTCAAAAAGTTGGCTGAAAGTTTCGTTGTCATTTTTATAAGCATAACCCTTACGTCCCACACCGGTTTGGCCCAGGAAGTTACGGCTGATCCACGCTGTACGAGGGAAATAAGACTGCTCGTAATAGCTGGTAGTTTGTTGTCCATAACGAACCAGTCCTTTCAAACCTTTGAAGAATTCATAATCACCAGAAACGGTAAGGTTGAATTTTTGCGTTTCTGCGTCGTGACTGTTTTGCACGAGCATTGCATACGGGTTAGAATAGTCTACCGCGTTAACTTCAAAATATCCGGCGCCACCAAGATCAAAAGTAGGATCGCTGGAATAAATCGGCGAAGTTGGATTGTAGATAGCAGCATACTTGAACGCATCGGGGAAACCGAGGTTGGCATCCCTTCTCAACATGTTCAGGTTCACATTGAAAGTCATTTTGTCGCGAAGTGCCTTTTGCATCAGGTTCAGGCGACCATTCAGCTGGTTGAATCCTGTGCGGATGGCAACACCTTCTTGGTTTCTGAAGTTTACTGAAGCGCTATAGCTTGTATTACCAGCACCACCGGCAAAGCCAATGTTGTGAGTATGGGAAATAGCAGTCCTGGTGATTTCTTTATTCCAGTCTGTAGATGCACCATAGTCAACCCCCTTACCTAATGCACGGAATTCAGCAGCGGTCATGTGAGGAAGGAACCTGCCAGGCACTTCTGCTGAAACTGATCCGTTGTAAGTAACGGTTGAGTTGTTGCGTGAACCGGTTTTGGTAGTTATAATGATTACACCCTGTGAACCGCGCGTACCGTAAATAGCGGCAGCAGATCCATCTTTCAGGATGTCGAAGCTTTTAATGTCGTTGGGGTCAACACTATTAATGTCAGCACCAACCAGCCCGTCCAATACGATCAATGGTCCGGTATTCTGACCAATCGTTGACAGACCGCGCAAACGAAGTGTAAATCCGGCGTTGGGATCACCACCGGGACGGCTAACCGAAAGACCGGCAACCTTACCCTGGAGCAGCTGACCAACATCGGTAATATTACCCTTGTTGAAACTTTCAGCTTTTACAGTGGCAATGGCACTGGTTACTTCCCTTCTGCGTTGTGTACCATAACCGGTTACCACAACCTCGTTGAGGCTGGCACTGGTAGCCACCATGGCAACATTTACGTCAGTAGAATTGGAAATGTCCACATCCTGTGACGCGAATCCAACCGAAGAAAGTGTAAGTGCTTTTACATTTGGACCAACGGTGATTCGGAAGTTACCGTTGGCGTCTGTCTGGGTACCCGATTTGGATCCCTTTGCAACAACAGAAACGCCGGGCACCCCGGTACCGTCTTTACTATCCGTTACCTTACCGGTAACGACTTTGTCTTGAGCGACAAGCTGCAGTGATAACAGCAGCAATGCAGGCAAAGCAATGGCTTTGAGCAGTCGTTTTAGAGTCATAATTCAGAAAGCTATTGGTTAAAGTTTCAATTTCCTATTACACCCAAATGTGTAAATGATACACAATTATAGGTATATTTTGAAAAAAACAAAAATTTAATTGAACCTTAACGATTCCACATTAAATCTGTTGTTTCGATTCAAACACAGTGAATTAAAGACAGTTCAGCTAAGGCATACGCTGCATCCGTCATGGCCCTTCTTACCGCTCATCACGATTGCTAAAGCCTTTAGAAAAAATGTCTTTGTCGGTTAGAAATCGATCCCGAAATAATTCTTCTTGAGCTTGATGTACTTGCTTTTGTTGAATCTGTAAAGTCTGCCTGGCCGGTGAGGCACATCTTTTTCAAGCTCGTGCGTGTCAACCAGCAGGCCGGTGAGGAAAAATTTCTTTCTGAAATTCCTCCTGTCCAGCTTCAACCCAAGTATCGCCTCATACAGATTCTGCAACTCACGGAGCGAGAATTTCTTCTCAATCAGGTTGAAAACGATGGGTTCTTCCCTGATTTTCTGCTGCATCCGTTCGTAACAGGTGTCCAGGATCAACTTGTGATCAAAAGCCATTTCAGAGATCTCGTTCACGGGGTGCCAGTGTAATTCATTGTCAGACAATTTTAACTGGTGGTGACGAATATTAACCAGCGAATAGAAAGCCGTACTGATTACCCTGCCTTTGGGGTGGCGGTCAAGCGAACCGAACGTGTGTACCTGTTCAAGATATACATCGTCCAGCCCGGTCCTCTCCTTGAGAATTCTGTAGGAGGCACTGTCAAGGTCTTCTTCAGGCCTGACGAGGTCTCCCAGCAGGGACCATTTATTTTCAAACTCGGGCAGGTTGCATTTGATGAGTAGCACCTTAAGCACATTATCATCAAATCCAAAGATCACACAGTCTACGGATACTGCGATCTGAAAGTAATTGTCCATATCAAAGCCGGGGGCATAGATATGTGGCTTGACAATCGGCTGATTAATCATGCAAACGTTAAGCGGAGTGAGTTACCAAATGAATACCTCGTGAAAATATAAAAAATTCATTGCCTTCCAAATCCAAAAATGAGTTTTTTGTCAACTAATTTCCTCTCTTCTCATATACGAATTCTCCCTGCACACAGGTTGCCAGCACTTTAACTTTCAATACATCTTCCATTTTACATTGCATGAGGTCTTGGTCGGTAATAATAAAGTCAGCCCACTTTCCCTTTTCAAGACTGCCCTTCTCCTTTTCTTCGAAGCTTCCCTTCGCTGCCCAAAGCGTCATGCCCAATAATGCCTGTTTCCGGGTTAGTGCATTTTCCTTTTGATAGCCACCGCGCGGATAACCGCCAGCGTCCTGCCTGGCCACGACAGCATAAAATGTTTTAAAAGGACTGATGTCTTCCACCGGGAAATCGGTGCCTAAAGGAATCCAGCCATTTTCATTCATCAGGTGAGCGTAGGCGTAAGCTCCTTTCACACGGTCCGGACCCAGCCTGTCTATTGCCCAGTACATATCGGAAGTGGCATGGGTGGGTTGAACCGAAGGAATAATATTGTATTTGCCGAACAGGCCAAAGTCTGCCGCGTTGATCACCTGCGCGTGTTCGATCCGCCATCTTCGGTTATTCTTACCCTTTAGTACCGAGGCATAAGCATGCAGAATCTCCCTGTTCGCTGAATCGCCGATGGCATGGGTGCAGGCCTGGAAGCCCGAATTATAAATTTTCCTGGCTACTTCATAGTAATAGGATTTGTTCCGAAGTAAAAACCCCTGGCCTTCCGGTTTGTCGGTATATGGCTTTAATAAACACGCACCTCTTGATCCCAACGCGCCGTCGGCGTATATCTTAAAAGCGTTTACATTGAGTCGTTCCGTTTTATAAGGACCCCGGGCCAGGTAATAGTTATAGTTGATGGGATCATCAGCGAGCATCACCACCATTCTCATTTTCAGTTCTCCTTTTTTCTGAAGCGAGTCAATGGCAGCCACATCAAAGCGACTAAGGCCGCAATCAACAATCGTGGTGAGTCCCACTGCAAAGCAATTTTCCTGGGCCTGTAAAATGGCGTCGCGCATTTGTATGGCGCTGAAATCAGGAATCACGCGCTCCACCAGGTCAGTGGCATTGTCAACCAAAATACCTGTAAGCATTCCATGGCGGGTTTCAACCTTTCCGCCCACTAGTTCCTGCCCCGCCTTTACGCCTGCCTTGTCGAGCGCCAACTGACTTGCAATGGCCGCGTGCCCGTCTATCCTCGTTAGGAAAATGGGATAGGCCGGGAACAGGCTGTCCAGTTTTTGCTTGTCGGGAAATTCCTTTACCAGCCAGTCGTTTTGATCCCAGCCCCTGCCCTGGACCCAGGTACCAGGTGTAAGTGATTTTTTATTGATGAAATCCCGGATTCTTTCCAGGCAATCTTCCCAGCTGGTGGTGCCCGTCAAATCAACCGTGATTAAACTATGTGCATAGCCGAGGAAATGCGCATGCGCATCGATGAAGCCCGGGTATACGGATTTACCGGCTGCATCTACTTTTTTTGCCTGCTTGTATTTTGCAAGCAGGGTGGCAGATTTTCCCAGTTCCACAATCCGGCCGTCTTTTATGGCAACTGCTTCTACGGTTTGAAAGCCTGCGTTCATCGTGTACACTTTGGCGTTATATAGCACGAAGTCGGCTTTTGCCTGACCGAAGGATGAAAGGCAGAAGAAAAGAAACACCAGGAAGGCAACGGACACGGGAGGTCGAACCATCATGACAAAATTTTTGCGCGTAAAGATAACAGGAAACATCCTCGCGTCTTCCTAAATTTACAGACCATAATTTGCCCATATGTATACTGCGGAAGAGACAAAAAAATGGCAGCAGCTTAGCACCCAGTGGCTGAAACAACTCAAGCAAAAAAAGGAACTTAGCCTCTCCGGCGCCGAAACAAAGCAACTACAGGCCGTGCTTCGCTTTCACGAATACCGTTACTACATTCAGAACGATCCCATCCTTGCAGATGGCGAGTATGATGAATTGTACAAGGAACTGGAAAAACTGGAAGCAGCTCATGCTGACAGGATCACTCCCGATTCCCCCACGCAACGCGTGGCCAGAAACCTGAACAAGGATTTTCCAAAAGTGGAACACCTGGTTCCAATGCTGTCGCTCGACAACTCTTACAATGCAGATGACCTGGTCGACTGGGACCGCCGCGCCAGGGAATTAGCCGGACTCAATGAAATTGAATATTGCATCGAACCCAAGTTTGACGGAGCCAGTATCTCCCTGATTTATGAAAATGATTTGTTGGCACGCGGAGCAACGCGTGGCGATGGTGTGATCGGTGATGAGATCACGAATAATATCAAGCGAATTCGTTCGGTTCCGCTCTCAGCAAAATTTTCTGATTACAATATTCAGCAAATCGAAATCAGGGGTGAAGTGTTAATGAACAAACAGAATTTCGCTAAATACAATGAGAAGATGATGGAAGAGGGGCTGCCACCGCTTGCCAATCCGCGCAATGCAGCAGCCGGCTCGCTGAGAATCAAGGACGCCACAGAAGTCGGAAGAAGAAACCTGGAAGCATTTCTCTATCATATCAGTGACTTCACCCTTAAACCAGGTAAGTCTGTACCAAAAGCGCTGGCAACCCATGCGGGGAGTTTGGAGTTACTTTGGGAGTTGGGGTTCAGAAGCCCGGCGAAGGAGAAAAAGCTCTTCAAAGGCATCGCTAACGTGGTGAAATATGTTGAGAGTTTCGAGAAAGAGCGTGACCTGCTTCCCTATGAAATTGATGGGATGGTGATAAAGGTCAATAGCCTTGAACTGCAGGAGAAGCTGGGGATGACGACTCATCATCCCCGGTGGGCTATCGCATTCAAGTTTAAAGCAAGGCAGGCTACTTCAAAATTGAAGAGCGTGGAATTCCAGGTTGGCAGAACGGGTGCCGTAACGCCAGTCGCTAAGATTGAACCGGTGCAGGTGGGCGGTGTAACGGTAGGAAGTATTTCTGTACACAATGAAGAATATATCAAGGAAAAGGATCTTCGGTTGGGTGACACGATCCTGATTGAAAGATCTGGCGATGTGATACCACAGGTGGTGAAGTCTTTTCCCGAATTGAGGACCGGGAAGGAAAAGAAGATTGTCTTCCCAACTCATTGCCCCGTTTGCGGGGATGCCCTTTTTAAACCGGAAGACGAAGCAGTTTGGCGTTGTATCAATGCCAACTGTAAGGCGCAGGTGGTTGAGAAGATCATCCATTTTGTAAGCAAGGATGCCATGGACATCCGGAGCATGGGAGAAGAGAAAGTGAGAAAGTTCTATGAGCTGGGTTTTCTTACCCAAATTCCCTCCGTCTATACTTTACCGTTTGATGAGCTCAGAAAGCTGGAAGGTTATGGTGAAAAGTCGATTACAAATTTGCAAACAGCGATCGAAGATTCGAAGAACCAGCCGCTTCATCGCCTGATCTATGCCCTTGGTATTCGGTATGTTGGCGAAACGACAGCCAAAACACTTGCACATGCGGTTGACTATCTTCCCCAGTTTGCAGCCTTTAGCCTGGAGGAGCTCCAGGCACTTGAAGACGTAGGCACCAAAGTTGCAAGCAGTATCTATCAATTCTTTCACAACAAAGACAACATCAAACTACTGGATCAGCTCGAGAAGTTGGGGCTGAATCTCAAGAACGACAAAAAGAAAAACATCATTGGCGGAAATCTGAACGGACAAAGTTTTCTGTTTACGGGTTCATTGTCACGTCTCAAAAGGTCTGAAGCCGAAGCCATGGTTGAAGAAAACGGTGGAAAAATCCTCGGCGGCGTGAGCAGCAAGCTCAATTACCTGGTGGTTGGTGAAGACGCTGGTTCCAAACTGGAGAAGGCGAAGAAGATTCCGGCGATCAGGATTATTAGCGAAGACGACTTTTTGAAACTGGTTCAGCAATAGTGGAACCCATCTGGAAAGACTAGCCGAATTCCAGGTTTGAAGGAAATGCAACAAAAAAATTAAATATGATTTCCGGCGTTGATTTAACAAAAGGCATTTAGTAACTTTAAAGGAATCAAAAAACTCTTCGCCATGATCAAGAAACTACCAGGTGAAGTTTGGAAACAATTGCAATTCACCGGCTGGAAGCAGCTCAGAAAGAAATATGCAGTTTCCAATATGGGCCGTGTGGCCAGTTACAGTGATGAGATTTCGAAAGATGGCCAATTACTCGAAGGTTCCCTCACCACAGGGTATAGAAGTTTGAATCTTCATCGCCCAAATAGCAAAGGGACCATTTACATTCATCGCGAGATTGCTTCGCTGTTCCTAAAAAAATCTACACCGCGGCATCGATACGTGATCCACAGCAACCATAACAAACTTGACAACAGTGTAAAAAATCTAAGGTGGGCTACATTACAGGACGTGAGTGCACATCAGCAAAAGAGTCCGGCAAAAATCGCCTATAAAAAAGTGCAGGCTTCAAGGACCCAGGGACTTAAGTTGAATGCAAATACGGTGAAGTCCATTAAGAAGATTATCGGTGATCCACATCGTAAGATCACTTACAAGCAGTTGGCAGATAAGTATGGTGTAAGCGAGATGACGCTTTATCGAATTAAGAGCGGTGAAAATTGGGCCCGCGTCAGATAAGCGATCTGAAAATAATTATGATGGGGAATCCTGAATGGGGTTCCCCGTTTTTATTTAATTTACTGCCCACCGCCAACAAATAGAGTATCCATGCTACAGAAATACACACTTAAATTCCTTAAAGCCCTTCCAAAAAACAATAACAAACCCTGGTTCGATGCGCACCGCAAGGAATATGAAGCATCGAAAAACGATTTTGAAATATTCGTGCAGGGCGTCATCGACAAATTCGGGAAGAAAGATGAAACCATCCGGGGACTGAAAGCAAAGGATTGCATATTCCGCATCAATCGCGATATCCGTTTCAGCAAGGACAAATCGCCCTACAAGAATAATTTCGGCGCTTATATAAACCGGGGTGGCAAGAAATCGATCTATGCGGGTTATTATTTTCATTGTCAGCCTGGAGAAAGTTTCACGGGCGGCGGTCTCTGGCAACCGCAGGCCCCTGAAACAAAAAAATTGAGACAGGAGATCGATTATACATTCGATGAGTTTAAAAAGATTGTCGGGTCAAAAAAATTTAAATCGGTATATGGCGATTTGTCACGTGATGAAGCGTATAGTCTTTCTACCATGCCAAAAGGATATGAGAGGGACAATCCTGCGGCCGATTACCTGAAGCTGAGAAGCTGGGTTGCGCTGAGAAGTATAAAAGATGTAGATCTTACTTCGAAAGATTTACAAAAGATCACCGTCGATGCTTTTGAAACTTTGTTTCCTTTGATTCAGTTTATCAACCACGCCCTTGATTAATATGAAACTGCTGAAATTCAAATTTCTCTTCCCTGCATTTTTGTTTTTAATGGCGGGCTGCTCCAAGTCTGGCGGTTCTAATCCCACGCCACCACCACCGCCACCTCCGCCACCGCCTCCTGTTATACAGTGGGAATTTGAAGCGAATCCAATATGGTCTGATGAATTCGGTGCAGATGGGAGTCCCGACAATTCAAAATGGAATTTCGAATTGGGAGGCAATGGCTGGGGTAATAACGAATTGGAATACTACACTGATAATGGAAATGCGTTAGTGCAGGGTGGAACGCTAAAGATTACGGCGAAAAAGGAATCCCTGGGCGCTTACGATTATACTTCCGCAAGGATGACGTCAAAGACAAAGGGTGATTGGAAATATGGGCGATTTGAAATTCGTGCGCGCGTTCCTGCTGGTCGGGGCACCTGGCCCGCGATCTGGTTGCTGAATAGCGACAACGCTTATGGTGCCTGGCCGAGGAGCGGGGAAATAGATATCATGGAGCATGTTGGCTATGATCCGAATATCATTCACTTTACCGTGCATAATCAAACTTATTATGGCGCAAATGGAAAGGGAAACAGCCAGAATGTACCAACCGCAATCGATTCATTTCATGTGTACAGATGTGATTGGACGCCTGCGGGTGTAAGGGGATTTATTGATGGGGTGAAGTATTTTGAGTATGCCAATTCGAATTTGGGCGTCGACTATTGGCCTTACGATAAGAATTTCTTTATGATTCTCAATGTGGCTGTTGGCGGCAATTGGGGCGGCGCCATGGGCGTTGATGATACGGTTTTTCCGGCAACGCTGGAAGTGGATTATGTTAGGGTATTCAAATTTGTTAAGTAGGTATTGGGGTATTAGAGTATTAATACCCCAATATCCACCACCTCAATGCACCAATTTCTTCGCCAGCAGGTACTCTGCAATCTGCACCGCATTCGTTGCCGCACCCTTACGAAGATTATCACTCACGATCCACATATTTAGTGTATTCGGCTGCGTATCATCGCGGCGAAGCCGACCCACAAATACTTCATCCTTTTCATGCGCGTCCTTCGGCATCGGGTACTGTTGGTTCGCGGGATCATCTACCACAATCACACCCGGTGCTTTTTCCAACAATGATTTCACGTCTTCAAGGGCGTAATCAATTTCGAATTCTACGTTTACCGCTTCGCTGTGTCCGCCCATAACGGGAATGCGTACTGTAGTAGAGGTAACGCGAATGGAATCGTCGCGCATAATTTTCTTCGTCTCATTCACCATCTTCATTTCCTCTTTGGTATAGCCATTGTCGAGGAAAACGTCGATTTGTGGAATCACATTCAGGTCGATGGGGTATTTGTACGCCATTTCGCCTTGCTCGCCTTTTCTTTCGTTTAGCAGCTGTGTTACGGCTTTCACGCCCGTGCCCGTTACGCTTTGATAAGTGCTTACCACAATTCTGCGCGCCTTGTATTTTTTATGCAGGGGATTTAATGCTACCACCATTTGAATGGTAGAGCAATTTGGATTGGCGATAATTTTGTCCTCTGGTGTGAGAGCGTCTGCATTAATTTCTGGAACCACCAGTTTCTTGGTGGGGTCCATGCGCCAGGCAGATGAATTGTCGATAACAGTAATCCCTGCCTCGGCAAATTTCGGTGCCCATTCGAGTGAGGTGCTACCACCTGCAGAAAAAAGTGCAATCGCGGGACGTGCGGCAATGGCATCAAGTGCACTCACCACTTTATATTTCTTACCCTTGAATTCTACTTCCTTACCAATAGATCTTTCTGATGCCACCGGAATCAGTTCGGTCACTGGAAAATTCCTTTCTTCCAGCACCTGTAACATTTTTGTACCTACAAGGCCCGTTGCCCCAACGACTGCTACTTTCATGATAACATTTTGGTTTTAGCTGTTAAATAAAAAAGGCCCTCCTGGTTAAGGAAGGCCCAATATTTTATGTTGAACATACAAACACCAGTTAACCTTCCGCTTTGGAACGTTTCGTTGTGTGCTTAGTATGTTTACGCATGATCGTCATTCGAACGGCAAAATTAAGGCGCAAAAGGATTTTCCCCAAAAAAATCTGCTAAAACACGATAAGATAACTTGATTTTCATTTCTATTTTTCATTCCTGATGAACTGCAGACTTGCTAACCTCCTGCTGCTCATGGTACCAGCGTTCACCATGGCTCAGCCATTGACCGGAGCGCCGGATTCCCTGGACCTGGTGATTAATGAGATCCTTTTTGATCCTTTGGCCAATGGGTCGGATTACCTGGAACTGTATAACCGAAGCCGGAAGGCGATTGATCTCAACGAGCTGCTTGTGGGCAACAGGAATAGCCGGGGAGAAATCTCATCACTAAAAAGGATAAGCGAAGAAAGCCGGATCCTGCTGCCCGGCAGCTACGTGGTGTTGACTGATGATACCCTCAGCCTGTATCGGAATTACCTGGTGAAGGACCCGCTTAGCCTGATACAGGTTTCAAGTTTGCCCTCCTGGCCAAATACGAGGGGCACTGCGGTGTTGATGGATACGGTAGGAAGGATTATTGATGAATTGATCTATGATGCGAAATGGCATTTTGCTTTGTTGGCAGATCCCGAAGGCGTGTCATTGGAAAGAATTGATGTGAACGGACCGACGCAGGATCCAAACAACTGGCATTCGGCGGCGGATCAGTCAGGGCATGGTACGCCTGGCTATGCAAATTCAAACATGCGTTTGCAACATGCTGTTGATGGTGAAGTGGAATTGCATCCCGAAATATTTTCTCCCGATGGTGATGGCCGGGATGACTTTGCACAATTGGATTATTCGTTTGCTGCAACCGGCTATGTGTGCAGTGTCACCATTTTTGATTCGAATGGAAGGCAGGTGCGAAGGCTGGTGCGAAATGCAATTTGCGGTATGAGGGGTTCATTTACCTGGGATGGTTTGGACGAAATGGACCGTGTCCTGCCGATGGGAGTATACATTGTTTTTATACAGGCATTCAATCTGCAGGGTAAGATCAGAAATTATAAGCGTGTAATTACGCTTGCGCGAAGATGGTAGGCTGTGAAATAAATTCCATGAATTTTCGAAGGAAAATACGTTTCGATTCCTGGTAAAGTGCATTGCGTTAGGCAATGCTGTGAACGAAATTTGTAAGAGCGGATTCTTTGTAGAGTTCCTTCCATTGCTCATTACTACTGATGCACCTGCGTCGAGTCTGCTCGCTGGCGGCTAAGACGTGGGAGCTCAGTGGTAGAGAAATTTAAAATAAAAAGCTTGAAAAAAATATGTCACCGCACGTGAATTGTCAACCTGCACCAGGTCCTTAAATTAAACCAGCGAAATATCGAATTGAACAAGTTCCACAAATTCCTGGATTCTTGTGTCGATATCATTCCTTGTGATTTCTCTCAATCTCGTAGTGCCGAATTTTTCGACGCAGAAGCTTGCCATGGCCGAGCCGACAATGATAGCAGTCTTCATGTTCTCGAATGATACGTCGCGCGTGTGTGCAAGGTGACCAATGAAGCCGCCGGCGAATGTATCGCCCGCGCCGGTTGGGTCAAACACATCCTCAAGTGGAAGTGCAGGCGCAACAAATACCTGGTTGCCGTGGAATAGCAATGCGCCGTGTTCGCCCTTTTTTATGATGAGAAACCTGGGCCCCATCTTCATGATTTCCTTGGCAGCTTTCACCAGGGAATATTGTGCACTCAACTGACGTGCCTCACTATCATTGATCATGAGCACGTCAACCATGCTCAATACCTGCTGTAATTCAGGCATCGCGATTTCCATCCAGAAATTCATGGTGTCAAGCACGATCAGCTTGGGTCTTTCCTTTAGCTGATTGATCACACTGATTTGAACACTTGGATTGAGATTACCCAGCATCAGGAATTCGGAGCCCTGGTAAGCGTCTGGCACAACGGGCTGAAATGTTCCCAGCACATTCAGCTGGGTTTCCAGGGTATCCCTGGAGTTCATGTCAAGGTGATATCTCCCTGCCCAGAAAAATGATTTTTCGTCCTTCTTGATCTGTACGCCTTCAAGATCCACACCCCTGCTGCGCAATTCGTCCAGCTCCTCGCGTGGGAAATCGCCGCCCACTACTGAAATCTGGTTAATAGGCTTACTGAAATTCGAAGCACTCAAAGCTATATATGTACCCGCACCACCTACAATCCTATCGCTCTTACCAAATGGAGTTTCGATAGAATCAAAGGCCATAGATCCAACAACAATAAGAGACATATCTGGAAATTTTTTTTAGGTTTTAATAGTCCGCGCTCGTCCGCCGAAGCGTTGCCGAAGTCCCGCCTCCGGCGGGAGAAGGCGGACAAGTCATATGAAAAACGGGGCAAACCTAAGTCAATTCAAGCAAACTTCTTGCTGAGCCATACAACAAGACTCCCCAATTTCTCACCACCATCAAATTTATCGTCCATTTTCCGGAAAACTAATAAGTGTTAGTTTTGTAATGACTATGCCGGCTATAAAAACGAAAAAAAATATTTCCAAAAAAGCGGTGATCACCGAAAAGGCTTCAGAATTATTTAAGCAGAAAGGATACAACGCCACCAGCATGCGCCACCTCGCTGAAGCGGTGGGCGTGGAAGCAGCCAGCCTTTACAACCATATTGAATCAAAGGCCTCCATTCTCCATGAAATCTGCTTTAGTGTTGCTGATGCATTCAACAAGAACCTGGAAGAAGTGGAGCAGTCATCACAAAATGCACTCAACAAGATTGAACGCATCCTGCGCTTTCATATCCGGATGATGATAGATCGCTATGATGAAATTTATGTGGCCAACCACGACTGGAAACATCTCGCTGAACCTGGCCTCACAGAATTTCTCAACCATCGCCGGAATTACGAAAGGCGCATGGCCGCCATTATTGAAAATGGCGTCAGAAAAAATGAGCTGCGTTCCATTGAACCCCACGTTGCGGTACTGGTGTTGCTCTCCGCTGTGCGGGGAATCGAATTCTGGCAAAGAAACAAACGCAATATCTCGGCGGCAGAGCTCGAGGAAAATATGATCCTTCACCTTACGGGCGGATTAAAGAAAATTTAACCATGTCGATTCACTTTCATTCACTATCGGTCAGGGATATCCGAAGAGAAACACAACAATGTGTTTCCATTGCTTTCGATGTGCCCATTGAACTGAAAGATGCTTTCAGGTTCATGCATGGACAAAATGTGACCCTGAAAAAAACAATCAACGGGGAAGAAATTCGCAGGTCCTACTCAATCTGTAGCAGTCCGACTGAAAATGAACTGAGGGTGGCCGTTAAGAAAGTGGATGGCGGCCTGTTCTCCAGCTTTGCGAACGACGAGCTCAAAACGGGCGAAGTGCTGGAAGTGTTGCCGCCCACAGGAAGATTTTATACTCACCTGAGTCCAATCAACAGGAAAAACTATTTGGCTTTCGCAGCCGGCAGTGGCATTACGCCTATCATTTCCATCATTAAGGCGACGCTCGCCATAGAGCCGCATAGCAACTTCACGCTGGTTTACGGCAACAAGAGCCGGGCTTCCATTATATTTTTTGAAGAATTGGAAGCGCTCAAGAATAAGTACATGGAGCGCTTTAGCCTCGTCCACATCCTGAGCAGGGAAAGAACAGAAGCCGAATTGAATTACGGCCGAATTGATGTGGAGAAATGCAGTTTGTTGCTGGAAAAATTAATCGATCTGAAAAGCGTTGATGAATTATTCATCTGTGGCCCAGAGGAGATGATCTTTTCGGTTTCGGGTTTCATGCGCGCGAGCGGACTGGATGAAAAGAAAATCCATTTCGAATTGTTTACAACGCCCGGACAAAAAGAAGCGCATGACAATACGCAAAAAAATGCGGCTGCAGACATCGGACCGAAATGCCAGGTAAGTATTAAGCTGGATGGCCGGCTTATCGACTTTGAACTGCCATTTGAAGGACTTGCCGTTTTGGATGGCGCGCTGGCCCAGGGCGCCGACCTGCCTTACGCCTGCAAAGGAGGCGTATGTTGCACCTGCAGGGCCAAACTGGTGGAAGGCCAGGTGGAAATGGACAGAAATTATGCGCTGGAACCCGAAGAACTTGAAGCAGGCTATATTCTAACCTGTCAAAGTCACCCGAGAACACCCAAAATTGTCGTGGATTTCGACCAACGATAGTAAACTAACAACTGTTAGTTTTTTGTGGAAACATCGTATCTTTGTTCAGTAAATAAATTACCATGTCAGTACAGGAACTGGAGAAATTATTCCAGGACAAAATTGACCAGGAAACCAAGATAGAGCCAAAGGATTGGATGCCTGATGCCTATCGAAAAACGCTGGTCAGGCAAATCAGTCAGCACGCGCACAGCGAAATTGTGGGCATGCTGCCAGAAGGCAACTGGATTACCCGTGCACCAAGTCTTCGCCGAAAAGTATCATTACTGGCCAAGGTGCAGGACGAGGCTGGACATGGACTCTATCTGTATGCCGCAACTGAAACACTTGGCACTACGCGCGAGACAACCATCAATGAATTACATAGTGGCAAGGCAAAATATTCTTCCATTTTTAATTATCCCACGTTGACATGGGCTGATATTGGCGCGATTGGCTGGCTGGTAGATGGCGCGGCCATCATTAACCAGGTTGCTTTGACCCGCACATCTTATGGACCCTACGCACGTGCGATGGTGAGAATTTGCAAAGAAGAAAGCTTTCACCAGCGCCAGGGGTTTGAAATTCTGCTCACACTCAGCAAGGGCTCGGCTGCGCAACGTGAAATGTGCCAGGATGCCATCAATCGCTGGTGGTGGCCAAGTTTAATGATGTTTGGTCCAAGAGACGACGATTCACCCAATACCATTCAGAGTATGAATTGGAAAGTGAAGCGCTTTACCAATGACGAACTGCGCCAAAAATTCGTGGATATCTGTGCTGAACAGGCAAAGGTATTAGGCATGACGATTCCTGACCCAGATCTCAGATGGAATGAAGCACTCGGACATTTCGAATTTGGTGCCATCGACTGGGAAGAATTCTGGAATGTGGTGAAAGGAAACGGACCCTGTAATAAACAAAGGCTTGAGGCGCGGAGAAAGGCGCATGAAGAAGGTGAATGGGTTCGGGAAGCAGCAGCTGCATATGCGGAAAAACAAAAGTCAAAATCAGAAAGGGCTGTTGCCTGATCGCTGCCAATAAAATTATGTCGGAACAAAACGCACAGAATAGCTGGCCCCTTTGGGAGGTGTTCATCAGGAGCCGTCAGGGTCTTGATCACAAACACGTTGGTAGCCTCCATGCGGCAGACGCCGCCATGGCTATCGAAAATGCGCGCGACGTGTACACGAGAAGGATGGAAGGTGTGAGCATTTGGGTGGTTGAAAGCAAGCACATGCATGCATCAAACCCGGATGACGCACCGATGCTTTATGACCCTGCGAATGATAAAATTTATCGTCATCCCACGTTTTATGATTTGCCGGATGAGTTGAAGCATATTTAGTTTAACGGTGGACCAGTGGGCCAGTCGACCAGTGATCCAGTAAATCTTCTTTAATGAGCACAAACAACTATGACGATAATTACAAATTAGACAACCAATCAACTGGTTCACCGGTCCACTGGCCTACAAATCACCTCATCCCCTACACTCTCCATCTCGCCGACAACTCCCTCATCCTCGGTCACCGCAATAGCGAATGGTGCGGCCATGGCCCGATACTTGAGCAGGACATCGCACTTACAAATATTGCACTCGACCTGGTAGGACAGGCACGCTACCTTTATCAATATGCGGCGAAACTGATCAATGAAAATCCCGAAGCGACCCATTTCAGTTTTGATGTGGAAGCCGTAACTGAAGATACGCTCGCCTATTTTAGAGATAACAGACAATTCAAAAATTGCCTGCTCGTAGAACAACCCAATGGCGACTGGGCACAAACAGTATTGCGACAGTTCCTGTTCAGTGCTTATCAATTCCCGCTTTACAACGCCCTGCAAAAAAGTACCGACAAAGAACTTGCAGCGATTGCCGAAAAAGCAATCAAGGAAGTAAGCTACCACCTGCGCTGGAGCGGCGAATGGATAATTCGCATGGGTGATGGTACCGCAGAAAGCCACCATCGCCTCACGCAGGCGTTCGATGAATTATGGATGTACACCGGGGAACTTTTCATTCCCTCGGAAGAAGAAAAAAGTTTGCTTGCAAATGGAATCAGCGCTGATCTGAGAGAAGTCAAAGAATTCTGGATGGGAAAAGTAGAACAGGTGTTCACAAACGCCAATTTGCCCCTGTCCCATATCCGGGATCAAAAAGCAACTGTTTTTCAAAAAGGCGGAAAGGAAGGAAAGCATTCTGAATGGCTGGGCTATATCCTTGCAGAAATGCAGTTTGTACAAAGAGCCTATCCGGGCTGTGAATGGTAAAAATGATGCCGGAAGTAAAAATTGATAGAAAAACGATTGAAGGATGGCTTGAAGAAGTCATGGACCCTGAAGTGCCCGTGTTGAGCGTCATGGACCTTGGCATCGTCAGGGATATTCGTCAAAACAATGATGAGCTAGAGATCGTCATAACGCCAACGTATAGTGGCTGCCCCGCCATGGATGTCATCACAGCTCAAATCAGGATGGCTATGACAGGTAGAGGATTTAGCCAGGTGAAGGTGACGCAGGTGCTCCAGCCGGCGTGGACGACAGACTGGATGTCTGAATCCGGGAAACAAAAATTGAAAGACTACGGCATTGCTCCGCCGCTTCCAAAACAAACCGTTTGTCATCCCGATCTTTTTCAACTTGAGGAAGCGATTCAATGTCCGCACTGCAGATCATGGCATACACGCCGACTAAGCGAATTTGGTTCCACTGCATGCAAGGCACTTTACCAATGCCAGGAATGCCACGAACCCTTTGACTATTTCAAATGTCATTGACTTCATAAATCGTAAATTGTCAGGGAAACACCCCACACATGTCTTCCATTCTTTTTGAAATCCGGGAATCGGTTGGATGTATTACACTTAACCGACCCGACAAGTATAACTCATTCAACCGCGAAATGGCACTTGCCATGCAACAGGCCTTGAGCCGTTGTGCACATGATGAAGAAGTGAGGTCAGTTTGGATTACGGGAGCCGGTAAAGCCTTTTCGGCCGGGCAGGATCTGGCTGAATTGCAGGGAGAAGACCCTCCCGGCTTTGATGTCATTCTCACCGAGCATTTCAATCCCATTGTAGTTGCCATCAGAAAAATGGAAAAGCCGGTTGTAGCAGCAGTTAATGGTGTGGCAGCAGGAGCGGGCGCGAATATCGCACTTTGCTGTGACGTCGTGGTTGCGGCATCTTCTGCCTCTTTTTTACAGGCATTCAGCAAGATTGGATTAATCCCAGACAGTGGGGGCACGTATACCTTGCCGCGGCTCGTTGGATGGCAAAAAGCAAGCGCCCTGATGATGCTGGGCGACCGGATACCGGCTGCTGATGCCGAGAAAATGGGCATGATCTATAAGGTTCTCACTGATGAAGATTTTGCAAACACCAGTTTTCAGATTGCACGAACACTTGCCCAAATGCCTACACGTGGTCTTGCATTCACAAAGCAGGCGCTTCAATCTTCTCTCGGGGCAAGCTTTGAGGAACAATTAAAGGTGGAAGACAAATTGCAACAGGCTGCCGGTCACACAGAAGACTATACCGAAGGCGTAACCGCATTTTTGGAAAAACGTACCCCGCAATTCAAAGGCAAATAACCACAGAATATAATGCCCGCCAGTCCAACGAAAATTATCGACACACTTTGGCAGAAAGATGAATTCAGCAGGTGGATGGGAATGGAGCGCCTGGAAGAAGGACAAGGATTCTGCAAATTGAAAATGTTGGTTCGACCTGAAATGTGCAATGGAATGGAAATTGCACATGGAGGTATTTCTTATTCTTTCGCAGACAGCGCATTTGCTTTCGCTTCCAACAGCCGGGGTCGTGTGGCTGTCTCCATCGAAACTTCGATCAGTCATTTCAAAGCGCTCCGACCCGGTGACATTATTTATGCCATCGCCAGAGAGATCAGCCTTGGAAACAGAACGGCCCTTTATGAAGTGAGGGTTGAAGGTGAAGACGGAGAATTGGTAGCACATTTCAAGGGAACTGTCTTCAGAAAGGATGAAGAATGGAAATGAAGTCAAAATTCAAAATTCAAAAGTTGATACATCGGCAAACGCTTTTGACTTTTGACTTTTGAATTTTAAATTTTAAAACATGTTTTACGAATTCAAGGGTTTTATCCCTGTCGTTCACGAATCTTCATTTGTGCATCCACAGGCGATCGTCACAGGGAATGTGATTATTGGCAGGGACGTGTATATCGGACCAGGCGCTGCATTGCGTGGAGATTGGGGCAGCATCGAAATTGAGGATGGTTGCAATGTGCAGGAGAACTGCACGATCCATATGTTTCCGGGACTTGGCGTATTGTTGAAAGAAGGAGCACATATTGGCCACGGCGCCATTATTCACGGCGCAACGATTGGCAAAAATTGCCTGATAGGCATGAACGCTGTTATTCTGGATAATGCCGTATTGGAGGATGAATGTATTGTTGGTGCACTCAGCCTGATTCAGGCCGATATGAAATTCCCGCAACGAAGCCTGGTCGTAGGAAATCCGGCACGAATCATCAAAACCGTTAATGATGAAATGATCAGGTGGAAGGCGGACGGAACCAAACTCTACCAAACCCTTCCAGGAGAAATGAAAAATTCCTGGCGGGCCTGTGAACCACTGTCTCAAGTCCCCGAAGGCAGGCCCAAACAGGAACAACTTTACGATACCTGGAACAGCATCAAGAGCAACCGTTAACGGGTGTCTTTCCAGATTAGCACGCCATCTTTTTTCTTTTCCATAAAATCGGCACACTTTCCGTC
>Ga0163163_10001494_pt1 | contig 19808 bp, 17 predicted proteins | sample S65metaG_FD_119766 | JGI IMG/M metagenome (GOLD analysis project Ga0163163, IMG submission 119766) | Switchgrass rhizosphere microbial communities from Kellogg Biological Station, Michigan, USA - S6-5 metaG | ecosystem: Host-associated > Plants > Roots > Rhizosphere > Soil | place: USA... | reverse complement strand
TGAGATTTGAACCTACTAACAGTTAAACTTTCTTCACGCGATATCTCACCATCACACACCCGTTGCTCAGACGCTTACACTCCAGTAACTCGAGATCGATTTGTCTGCTCATTTCATGGAACAGAGGAATGCCCGAGCCGAGCAATACGGGGTGAATGTTGAAGCCGACCTCATCGATTGCGTTCGCCTCAAATAGTGATCGAGCCAGAAGACCTCCGCCCATCACACATATTCCTTTGCCTGGCTTGCGTTTGAGTTCGCTAATGAACTCTGCTGCATCCACTGAAACAAGTTCTATTCGCTTGTCGTCGATCTTTTTTAAGGTGCGAGAAAAGACGTAGTTCTTTACGCCCGGGTGGGCACCAGCACCTAATTTCAAGCTGACCTCATACGTTTTTCTCCCCATGACTACCGTGTCGATAGTCTTCCAGAACTTTGTGCTGATCGCAGTTACTTCCTTATTCCACAGCAGCCAACCAACATCGTTGTTAGTACGCGCAATGAAGTTGTCGAGACTGTTTGCCCCACCAAAAGTCACCTTACGCATTTGCATTTCTAACCTCTGCAAGGTCATTGCGAAATGTCATTCGGCTTTGCCGCCTGATGTGAGGCAGGCTTTGCCCCGCAGCTAGAGCGCTAACGGTTCAAGTGGGCTACGCCCTTTTGTTCGTCTTGGCACTTAACATTGAATAAGTTAAGAACCAATGGGCAGAGCCCAAGGTGAAAGCAGCGCTGCTTACGGCGGGGCACAGCCGCCGCCTCACATCAGGCGGCAAAGCCGATTCAACTGCAATCCCCGTATTGCCGCTCCTTACCATACGAGAAGGACGAAGCAGTTCTGCGGCACACAATACTCGTGCATACATGACATCTCCTGTCATGTTTGTGCGCTAAAATTTGTCCGACCAAGTATTCGAGGAGAACCATCCATGCGCGCCGATCGATTGCTTTCCATAGTCTTGTTGTTACAAGCGCACCAGCAATTAACCTCGCGAATGCTCGCCGAACGCCTGGAGGTATCCGAACGCACCATTCATCGTGATATGGAAGCATTGAGCGGAGCCGGAATTCCCGTCGTGGCTGAGCGGGGAAGTTCCGGGGGATGGTCACTGCTTGGACAGTATCGAACAAACCTTACTGGACTGAATGAATCCGAAATTCAATCGCTGTTTGTTACTGCGTCGCCCAAGCTCTTGTCAGATCTGAAACTACAAAAAGCTTCGGAGGGCGCATTACTGAAACTGCTCGCCGCGTTACCGGCGATATATCGCAGAGGAGCTGAACGAGCCAAACAAAGAATTTACGTTGATTCGACAGGTTGGTCGCGCACTGAAGAATCAGTCCCCCTCTTACCGGTCTTGCAGGATGCGATCTGGACAGAACGGAAACTGCGAATCACGTATGAGCGAAGTGCTGAGTGCGCGGCGGTTGAGCGTGAAGTTGATCCACTCGGGTTAGTCGCAAAGGGAAGTGCGTGGTATTTGGTTGGCGGTGTATCGGGCGAATTGCGCAGCTATCGAGTGACAAGGATTGTCCGAGCGGAAACGTTGGAGACAGCTTGTCAGATTCCACCAGATTTCGATCTGGAAAACTTCTGGCGACAATCCACCGTCACTTTCAAGGCATCTCTACCAAAGTACGCGGCTACATTCCGTGTCGCTCCTTCGGTCTTTCCGCGTCTGTCTTTCGCAGGCCGTTTCGCTCGAGTCGGCGAGGTAATCGAAACAGACTCTGCAGGATGGTTCAAAGTGTCGGTCGGTTTTGATGTGGAGGAGATGGCTTGTGAGTACGCGCTCGGGTTTGGCCCAAACCTCGAAGTGATTGAACCAGAGACGCTGCGCAGGAAGGTTGTGGAGATGGCGAGGGGAGTGGTGGCGGTTTATGCGGGAGAGTTAAGGTCTTAGGCCTTTGGTTTTGGGTCTTCGGTTCTTTTCTACAAAGCACAAGGCTCAAAGTACAAAGCTCAGAAACCAAAAAACCCTCTACCTCCTACTTTACAATCTCAAAATCAATCCACTGCACTGCCTGCACCTGTTTGTCTTTTGCTGCCAGATCCGTGGCGATGATTTGCAGAAAATAAGGTCCCGCCTCCAGATTCGGATCGAGTCTGAGCACGCCAGTCGCTACCAATCGAGTAATGTCTGTTTGATTCGACGTATCAACCTTCATTGCCGGACTCGAGAAAACCTGTTTGTCTTCGCGAAAGAGTTGCGCTTGAACGGAAATGTTCGGCGACTTCGTTGTTTGATCTAGCATTGCATTGAAGATACCGCACGCGAATTGAAGATTGGTTCCTGCGTTAAAGTGCCTTAAAGCCGAAACACCTGACTCGTGATCGTTAATGTCACTGCCACTCACGACGATTCCGGACAAAGCGAGGTGGTGATTGCTGAGATCAGGCACCTGCACAAACATTCCTGCCGCACCGACTTTTGAAGAAGTTACATCAAGTGCGGCAATTCGCATTTGATAAGCACCTGATCGTTTAACTGGCATATCAAACCTAATCATGAATCCATCACGCAACGCCTTCTGGTACGTTTCTCCGCGCAGGCTAATCTTGCGAGCGAATGTTTGTTGATCGACGATCGCGCCATTGTCACCAAAGATCATTCCTTGCAGTCGTATCGTTGCATTGTGCCAGCCGTCCGGTTCATCGCTGAACGACAGGTCCTTTGCACTCAGAAAGACAAGCGAGCGAATAAGTGATCCATCTTTGTCGTTTGTAAAGAAGGCATTTAAATCAACCATAAGTTCCTGCGCACCGAATGGCGACATCAAAGCCACCACAGCTTTGTCCGTAGGCGCTCGCTTCGCCCGGTCGACGTCATCCTCGCTCACGCCGAAGAAACCGTATCGAGTTCGCAAACTCAGGCCTGGTTTCTTCACCCGTGCCTTAATGTGATGAAACTTCCGGTTGAAGGTTTCATCCGTTGGCCGGTAACCAAGCAGGTAGTAACCACTTTGATCTTCAAGGATCTTATCCAGCTGAAAGTCGTTGGAATTCCGAACCAGAAACCCGCCCGTTTCTTTCGCGATCAATTCGGCGCCCTCGCGCCGTTGTTGAATTAACAGTGAACGCGATTGCATCGTACTGTTGTTGACAGTGCGCGAGGATATGTTTGACAAGTTATCGGCGGCGGTGAGTCCAGTGTATTGAAGACCTCCCGCATCGACAGCGTAAATCACAACTGAAGATCTGATCGCCTTTTCGGCGATTTTATAGAGCAATGAATTGAAGTCGCGATTGTCGGGTGAAATCAAACTTGTTGCGCCAACCGGCTCCTGCCGCTGGGCAAACGAGGATGTGAAATCCTGTTCTTCACGAGGAAGGCTGTCAGAAAAGACAATCATCGATTTTCTACCAGGAATTTCTCCCATCGCTTCTACGATAAAGCGAAGCGCTCGCATCGTTACGACAATTGAGTTTACAGACGTGTTGCCGCAATTACCTGGCTCTTGTGGAAGCGAAGTTATGAACGGGTCAGTCGGGGCGAAGACAGCAGTGCCTACTCGACTACAGATGTTCCACTTTACCTGACTCAATGCCTTGTCGATGAGCCTGGAGTCGTTGGTGAACTGCTGTAAGGCGCCGACAGTCCCGCCTGTACGAATGATTGCCACCAGATCATTTGGTGCGAGTTGCTGATCAACGAATTTGCGAAGTTGTTTTCTGACAGCCGCCATGCTTTGGACCGACAGGCCAAGATCATCGACCACCAATGCAATGACTCGACGCGGATCGTTTGGCCGCAACGGTTTTGAATATGCGGGAGGTAGAGCTGTCGCCTGCGGTTTTGTAGTTGCCGGTTGTGAGGTCGACGAGGTTCCGACGTTTGAAATAAACGCAAAACTTGAGATCTCCTGCTTGTGCCCATCCTCATAAATCTCAAAATCTTCTGCTTTCAAATCACGCACTGGTTTGCCATCTTTTGTGACGACGGCATCCACCTGAACAAGGTTAGTTGTGATCTTAACAACATCATCCTGATCGACTTTTACCGGTGTTTGACTCGGAACTGGCGCTGCCGGTTTTTGGGCTTGTGCAAGAGAAGTGAGGATTGCCGTAAAGAGAATGACAAAAGCGAGGTTGGCCTTGCTGATTTTCACACGCGTCTCCTTAGCAATTGAAAGCAAGGGAGAGTGTTGAGGGAGCAGTCGGTGGTCAGTCATAATCGGACGGACATTGACCACCGACCGCTAACTACTGAGCTCTATATCGACGCCAATAACTTCTTCCACCTTGTCCACGCTTCATCGCGTGCTTTCTTATTTCCCTTATATGCCGTCAGTGCTTTCTGGTAATCGGCAGTTGCTTTGTCGTCAGCCTCTTTGTTTCCCGTGGCCGTTGGCGCCGCTGGTTCGGGAGCTTCACCAGCGCGCATGAAACCGTGGCCCGCACCCTCATAAGTGACCGGATCATATGTCTTCTTTAGTTCGGCCATGGCGGCAGTCGTTGCCGGTATGGTTGCGTCAATGCGGGCGTCGTTCCCTGCATAGAAGCCGTAAACGGGCGCGTTGATTTTGGCGACCGCTGTTTTGTCTGGAGCGTTGTCGGTGCCGGCAGGAACTGAACCATAAAAAACAAACGCAGCTTTCAAGCTTGGTCGATTTGTCGCGAAACGAAATGATTGACTCCCGCCCCAGCAGTATCCAGTCACAACTACTTTGCCGTTCGACGCCGGCAGTTTTGAGACGTAGCTAGCGACTGCATTCAAGTCAGCAGTGATTTGATCAGGAGGTAAGTCGCGGATCGCCTGACCAACACCATTGCGATCCAATGAACTTGTTCCGCCACCATTTGGTCCCATTCCGGAAAGGAGATCGGGCGCGATTGCGATGTAACCGGCTTCTGCCAATTGATCAGTCAAGCTTTGCACCCAATCACTCATGCCAAAGATTTCATGAATAACAACAACTGCTGTTGCTTTGTTCTTCACTTCCGGATACACGACAAAACTATTTACCTCGCGCGTTCCGTTCTTAACCTTCACCCACTCCTGGTGTCGTGAGGATTTTGCAAGTCTTTGTTTTGCCCAGTCCTGAGTCTCAATGGCATCGGTTGGTGATGCCGCCGGTGTGTGGTGATGTCCACCCATGTCCTGGCCACGAGCGCAGCCAGAGAAGAGTAACAAGCCTGCGATCAGGCTGATAACAGTTTTCATTGTCAGCTCCCCCGAAAAGTTGTGTGTTGATTGAAAGGTACGCTTATCGTACTTAAGTGCGGATAATTGAACAACTGAGGAAGACATCGGCTCAAGCTTGTGTCACAAATTGAAACTGAAATTGAACAAGTCGGGAAGGGTGGTTTACCCCCGCTGTTTCAATTCAATATTTAATTGTGAGTTCTAAGTAAGTTGATTTGAGAGAGCGGGGTAAACCACCCTTCCCGACTTGTTAGATTTTGAATGTTCGAGTTTGACCTTAGCTACATGGTTTTTGAGGTTGTTCTGTAAGAAGCAGAAATCGCAGAGAACGCGCCAAGCCTGAATCTAAGACCCTCTCACGAACACATCCTTTGTATGAACATGCTCCGGCCTAACTCCTATACCAACCAAGTACGCTGGGATCCGTTGCAGAATTGGAAACGTTTTAAAGAGTCGCATGAACCAAGGGGCAGCAGTCTGTTGCTTGTTTGCAAGAGTACGGCCCAGCACACGGTCCTGAATAAACACCTGCGCTCGTTGTGTAAGTTTCGCCGGTAGCAACCTGCGGGTTTGTACGTGCGCCAAATCAGAAGTTGTTACTGTTCCCTGGGCCAGCTTTTCAACAAGCAGATTTGCTGCGGCAACAGCATCCTGGATTGCCAGGTTGATTCCCACGCCGCCAACCGGCGACATCGCGTGTGACGCGTCGCCAATACACAACAGACCCGGGCGATACCATTCCAACAAGCGATCGACTACGACAGTCAGCAACTTGATGTCGTTCCAATCCTTAATATCACCGACTCGATTGGTGAGAAAATGTGCGACATCGATAATGTCCAAAAGAAATGCTTCAAGGCCTCTTCGCTTCAGTGACTCAAAGGTTCCCTTCGCGATTACAAAACCACACTGCCAATAATCGCCGCGGTTCAGCATTATAATGATCTTGCCGCGTGTGAATCTTCCCAGCACTTGACTCGGATCGTGTGGATCTCTGCGAAGCCTAAACCACAGCACATCAATTGGTGCGCCCAACACCTCCACCTTTAGACCGGCGCGTTCACGAACCAACGAGTGTCTGCCGTCCGCGCCCACCGTTAGGGCAGCGTGAATATCGAACGAGCCGTTTGGGGTTTTTACTTTGACGCCGACAATTTGGCCCGCTTCTTCGATCAGGTCGCGCACTTCCGCTTCCATAATGAGGTGAAAAGTCGGATAGGCTTTCCCATGACTCGCAAGGAAGTTAAGAAAGTCCCACTGCGGCATGAATGCAATGAACTTACAACGCGTTGGTAAGTGTGAGAAATCTGCGAGCGGAATTGTGTCATCACCAATCTGGCCCGCGAGTCGGCTGAGTTTCTGATGGGGACGTTGAAGGAACTCTTCGAGCAAGCCGAGTTCATGCATGAGTTCCAGAGTAGACGGGTGGATGGTGTCGCCGCGAAAGTCGCGCAGGAAGTCGTTGTGCTTTTCGAGAACAATGACGTCGACGCCCGCGCGCGCGAGCAAAAATCCCAGCATCATTCCGGCTGGTCCGCCTCCGGCAATGCAGCAACGCGTTTCGAGATTCGATGACTGGCTGGAAAACACCCGCACCATGACTTCAGCTTACCAGACTTCCAATCTGAAACAGGCCACAGAGCGAAGGACCCAAGAGCTAAGTCCAGTACCGGTACGTTTGCTTTTTTCGTCGTCACCGTCGCTGTGCTCGTGTATTATGCGCACGCTTTTTCATCTTTTGCCGACTGGCCCAAAGGCTCTCAAGTAATGAAAAATTACAGATCAAATCTTCTGCTAATGATTTTTGTAGTCTCTGCGCTTTTACTAATCGGTTGCGCGAAATCTGAATCCGGTACAAATCGCGAAGCAGCCGCACCAACAACCGCCGCTCCTGCAGCTTCACCTGCTCATACTGCCACAGCCACAGCGAGCGCCACCGAAATTGGTGTTCCCGAGTGTGACGCATTTCTTAAGGCATATGAGGCTTGTATACACGACAAGGTTCCCGCTGCTGTGAGACCAACTTTTGATACCGGATTGGCTAACTGGAGAAAGTCATGGCACGACCTGGCAGCAAATCCACAAACGAAGCCGTCGCTCGTGGCAGCTTGCAAGTCCGCAAAGGACAGTGCTAACACTTCGATGAAATCGTACGGATGTAAGTTCTAGGAAACAGGATTTTAGAGCTGCGTTTAGCTGTTAGGTTTTGCGGTCTTGGGTCTTTGGTCTTCGGTCTTTAATGCTGAAGAATCCAAAGCCCCAAGACCGAAAACCCAGGACCCCGCCGCTACTTCCTCATCGTCATCAACGCCGCGTACGTTTCAATTCCATCCCACAAGTTCTGCAGTCGAATGTTTTCGTTTTCTGCGTGCTGGTTGTTGTCGTAGTTTGCTATCGGCACCGACATCGTTACCGTCTTTAGATTGTCGGTGATGACTGAAAGCGGCAGACTCCCCCCTGACGTCGGAAGCAGTACCACTTTATCCTTCAATGTCGACTGAACTGCGTCGATCACGGCAAGTGAGATCGGTAGGTCCAACCGCGTTCTCTCTGCGTTGTAACCGCCCGACCGAGCCAACACCTTTGCCAGTAACGGATACTTGCTGCGTTCATCATCAGTCGGATTGTGATCGACGACGAAGTACCCCTGCTTCTTAATGTGATCGATGAGTCGTTGTACCTGGCGGACGTGATCGTTTCCCCTGACTAGTCGCAAATCCAAAACTGCTGAAGCTGAAGTCGGAATGACATTTCGGGCGAGAGCGCCAACGTCGCCACTGCTGAAGCCGTTGATGTTGAGTGACGGAACATTGATTAGTTCCATCAAACTCTTCCCTCCGCCCTCGGTTCGACTAATGCCTAATTGTCTCTTGAGTTCTTCATCATACTGAGGTGCCTCAGCGATTGCTTTGCGCTCAGCCTCGCCCAGCGGCTCAACGTCGGAATACCAGCCCTGGATCACGACGCGTCCATCGGCGTCCTTCATCGAAGCCAGCAGCTGCGCCAGGAGCATCGCCGGGTTTGGCGCCCAGTTACCGTAATGACCACTGTGCAGAGGCCGCTTTGCTCCGTAGATGGTGACGTCTACGTTGACATCGCCGCGTGCGCCAAAGACAACCTGCTTCACCCCTGACTGATGCACCGGTCCATCACAAATAATCCATGAATCACCTTCGAGTAGATCTTTGTTGAGCTTGATGATCTCGCCCAGGTGTGACGACCCGGCTTCTTCCTCTCCTTCGAATACGAACTTGATGTTAGACGTCAACGCGATCGAACTCGCCTTCAATGCTTCGAAAGCGTTGAGAATTGACACTACGCCTGCCTTGTCATCGGATGCTGAGCGCGCGTAGATACGCCACTCGGGATTGAGTGCTTGTTCATCCGCTGGCGTTGGCAAAACTTGTCCGCCTGCCTCTAACGCAGCGGAACGAAAAACAGGTTGCCATGGAAGCGTGCCTGTCCACTGCTTGGGATCGGTTGGTTGGCCATCGTAGTGTGCGTAAAGAACAAGAGTTCTTTGCGCGCCGGGTGACTTGAACTCACCGTAGACGACCGGCGGCACATTCGGAGTTCGTGCTTCCAACAGACGCGGATTTAAGCCGCGTCGCTTCATCATCTCAACGATTGCTTCAGCGTTCTTGCGGATGTTGGGGTTGTCGGAAGCGATGTTTGGGATTGCGAGGAGACTGAGAAATTCGTTGACGATCTTGTGTTCGTTTGTGCGACGGTAGTTTCTGACTTTGTCTTGAGTGGTTGATTGTGCAGAGAGAGATGTTGGAAGAAGTAGCGTTAGTAGAAGCAGAGTTCTGAGCATTTTTGTCTCGCAGAAACATGGATTGGAATGCGAGCGGATTATGCGGCAAAGAGGAGGATAAGTGGAATCTAGGTCGTGCTATTACGCCGAGGCGTTCGCTAATTTCAGCCCCGGGTTGCGCTCTGGCAACCCGGGGAAGGCAGGTTGGATTTTCAATGCGCAACTCTGAAGGAGTTGCGCAGCCAATTGAAACCTCCGCAACTCCTTCGGAGTTGCATGAAACAAATGTTCCCTACATCCCAGGGTTGCCAGAGCGCAACCCTGGGCTTGAGATTAGGGAACGCTTTCAGCGTTGAGCGGATATAGCGTTAGGCCTATTCCTTGACCACCCCAGCGTTGTCGATCGCTGCATAAGCATCCGGCATCAGCAACCCCAACCATGGATCAGTTCGTGGTGTAAGAAACAGTTCTGCGTAAACCTTTTCGTTGAATTTATTGACGTCACTGCGCCACTGTTCTCTCGTCATCCAGGCGAGTAAGCGTGGGTGCATGCGATATTCGTTGCGCACTGTATCGAGCGCCACTGATTGTTGGAACTTACCAACCAGACTCGTCAACATCTTCTCCGAGAGATCCGGATTCTGTTTCCTGATCAAAGCGATACTGCGTTCATCGAGTATGGCATCGGTGCTGTGCAAGTTAGCAATTTTTTGCCAGGTTGCCTCATCCGTGATCCGGCCAAGACTGTCGGCGCCTGCCGTCATCGCACGAAGTGTCGTAGCCTCGGTCACCATTTTCGACACGGCCAACGGCATTATACTAAGCGCCTCACCCTTATCGTTCACCTGGACAGAAATACCCTCCGGTCTTTTGCCGCCGATCTTTGTGACGTCAGCGAGCCATGCGAGAGAGATCTTGTTAGCACGTGAACTGTAGTACTCGAGCAGGTCGTTGCGTTTTGCAGCCTCATCTTTTCCCTTGAGGTTGGTGAACAAGGCTTGTGCATCTACGAGAACTCTGCTGAATGCTTGTGGACCATAAACACCCGGGAACGCGTCGATCACTTTACCGTCAGAGTCGAGAACATAGTGGATGCTGTTCCCGGTGATCGTGCGTTCGAGTTTGCGCCCATCGCCGAAGTCTATCGTGATCAGTGGCACCGGTCGGACCATTTGCCAGTGGAGAACAAACTGATCGCGGAGGATGGCAGACACGGCTGCGTTTGAGTAAAGGACTGTGCGAAAGAAACGACTGTTCGCACAACTGAGTTCATCGGTGAGCTTTCCCAGCAGTCGAAGCGAGAGAATCGGTTTCCCGGATTGGGCCGAGACTCGTTGAGCCTGTTCAAGGTCGGTGTACCAGTAGAGTCCGGACAGGTAACTGTTTCGTTGCTGACTTACGGCGTCGAGGGCAGAGGTTATTCGTAACCATTCAGGAGATGCCGCCATGCTTGGATTGGCGATGTGACGTGTAATGTCGTCGTCGTAGCGGTGCATCAAGGTCTGCATTCCCGCAGGACCAAGTGAACGGAGTTCTTCGATAGCTGGCATGGCCTCGGCGTTGTTTTCGGAAATGGCTTTAACGGCCAGGCTCTCGGCGGGTTCTTTAGCAAAGGTGACTTGTGTGGAAACTGCGAGGACAAAGAGGAGCGAAAGCAAAGAGAACTTAACTCTCATCGGGACCTCCAGAGATTTGGGATGTGGTCGAACGGGGAAAGTGCTGGTTTGAAGCAGTCGGGTTACATAAGGGTTGTCCGAGCTGCGCTGACGTTTGAGCTTGCAAAGAAGCCAATCCCACCTTACAGGAATAAATACGCTGAAAGCGTTGGCTAATTTCAGCCCAGGGTTGGTGCAACCCTGGGATTAATGGGCATATGATTAAGGCGCAACTCTGAAGGAGTTGCGCGGCCGCTAGCAGGATGCTGTGATCGGTTGGTTCGGATCGCTCGAGTCATCAGCAACGCAACTCTTTCAGAGTTGCCCGTCATTTGCTTGTGACTTTGAATCCCAGGGTTGTAACAACCCTGGGCTGGAATTGGCCAACGCTTTCAGCGTTCGACCTACTTATTCTTACCGAGTTTCTCGCGAACCTTTTTAGGTAGCTTATCGTGGACCAGTTGGTAGGCTGTTTTGAGAAGTTCCTTCAACTCGCGCTGTGAGAGAGCATCGAGGTCTTCGAGCGCGACCCAGTGGTAACGCGCAACGTAGGGCGCCGGGATAATTCCTTCCTGCTCGACCAACTCGGAAAACTTTTCAGGTGTGCACTTGAAAGAAAGCTTTGTCGGGTACTTTGCATCGAGACCGGCAACGGCAAACATCTTTTCGCCAATGCAGAAGAGCAGATCGTTTCCCCATTGCACGCGTTCGGTTACGTGCGGGAGCGACAGGCAGTACTTGCGGATTTGTTCGAGGTCCATAAGAGTAATTCCGACTATCGAGGTCTAACAGATCTTCAGCCGTTCTGCCTCTTCGTCCCAGCGCCACCTCTGGTGCGACCCATGAAGGTGAACTCCGCCAAGCCACTCATCCATCTCATTCATCTTCAAAAAATCGCCATCGCCTTTTAAGACTGCCCTGCCTGCATCCGTTAGCTTGAATGTCGTTTCCTGATTGATGCGATCGGAATTACCGGTGTCCGAGTTTAAGAGTGGGAACATGGCGCTGCTGAGTTTATGGAGAGTACGCCACACTTGCGCATCACCTAAACCGTAAACAGGCAGCGAGTCGACGAATCTCGGAAAGAGATCGGTGAATCTTTCGTGGCCCTCATCGATTAGCTCAAGACTCTGGTTTTCAACTTTGCCCAGTCCGTTTCTGGTTGAGGGAAAGCGCCGCAAGTGGGCTTGGAGTGCCTTTGAAAGAAACGGCAACGCTGAGGTGTCAGTGTCGAGCAACGTTTCGATCGAAGTAGGATCGGCTGAGCAGAACGCTTTCCATGCCGCTTGAGCAAGTTTGAACTCAGCATTGGTCACCGGTCGTCGTTCAGGAAACAACGAGGCGAGCTCATCAGCATTGAGTTCGCCGATTCCGCGAAAGTGTTCCTTCCCTGGAAACGCCCCGACATTTATGAGACTCAGTTTTGTTTTCCCTGTTTCGACATTACCAAACCAGTTCAATAGGTAGAGTAGATTGAGTTGGCAGAATAAGTCGTGTTCAAACCACAACACGATTTCGTCGTGCTTCGCAAAAGAGCCAAGCATCTCCGTTTGTAGCAAGAGATCACGTTCGCTCTCGTCCTTGCTTACACCGTAGTCTTCGGACAAGTGTTCAGCACGCGTGCGACACCAACTGATTTCATCGAGATCTTCGGATGCTGGACCAGCAATCAACGCATCGCGAAAAGAGAATAGATCTCCTGCGATGGATGTTTGCCGCAAGGTTTGTTCGGTTGAGCTGCCGTTAAGAATGTGCAACATGAGTCGGTTTCACAATTCACCGGAACAAGTTGGAGCTCCTGCATTCACCTACAAGCGGTCGGGAAGGGGGCAGAGCGGCCCTTTCTATAACTTTTCACTTTCTCAAACCTAGCGCGCCCCCGCAGGATCTTTTCAATGATGGCAGAGATTGAATCATGATCTTCTTACTTTGAAGTCAGTGCTTTGAACCTGCGGGGGCGCGCTAGGTTTGAGTCGGGTCAAGCCTCGGAAGTGGCCGCTCTGCCCCCTTCCCGACTGCTTCCTGGTGAGTGTTAGAGTTCGACTCTCACTTTTACCATCCCAGAACTGCAGGCGAGGACGCCTGCACTCCCAGCAATCATTTCAATAAGTCCAAAACTACTGCGGTCATTGACTTGACGCCGGTCCGCAATGTCGATTCCGGAACTGGCGCAAAGCGTGCCGAATGTAATGACGGCAACGGCGCCCCACCTTCTTTGCTCGCCTTCACTTTGGCCGGATCAACTGCACCCAGTGAAAATGTCACTGATGGAATTTTCTGATCGAGACTCAGGTATCCAAAATCCTCGCTCGCCATCGTCGGCGGCATCTTTACAACATTGTCGTCTCCCAAGGCCTTCTTAAATGCTCCGACCATTCTTTCGGTCAACTGCGGGTCGTTGTACGTAGCCAATGTCACTTCCGTGTCACTCACCTTGACGATGGGTGCGCGATCCTCGGGAATGCCGGCAGCAAGCGCAACTCCCTTCGTAATGCGTTCGATTGAAGCGAGGATATGCTTGCGCACTTCTTCCTTGTACGCGCGAACCGACAATTGCAGGTTAACTTCATCCGGAATGATGTTGTAGCGTGTTCCACCGTGAATTGAACCAACCGTTACGACACTCGGATCGAGTGGCGAGTTTTCTCTACTGACGATCGTTTGCAAAGCCATCACTACCTGAGCAGCTACAACGATCGGATCCTTGGTTGACTGTGGTTGCGCACCGTGGCCGCCAAGACCCCGAATCTTGATATCGACTGCCGTTGAGCTGGCCATTGCATATCCAGGTGCATAGCCAACTCGTCCAGTTTCGAGTTCCGCGTTGTCATGCAACGCGATCACAAAATCTGGCTGCGGAACTTTTGTGTAAAGTCCGTCGCGCAAAACTGCACGGGCGCCGTCGATAGTTTCCTCTGCCGGTTGTCCGAGTATCACCAGCGTTCCGTGCCAGCTGTTTTTCAAGCCAGCCAGTGTCTTCGCCGTACCAAGCATGCTCGTTATGTGAATATCATGCCCACACGCATGCATGACACTAACTTCGACACCCGCATCATTCTTAGCCTTTAATTTGCTAGCAAACGGCACATTCGTCTTTTCATCGACCGGCAGCGCGTCTAACTCCGTACGAAGCAAAACGGTTGGCCCAGTTCCGTTTTTCATCACACCAACGACGCCGTAACCGGTCCACTCCGGATGTTCATATTTGCCGATGTGTTCAGTAACAGCGAAGCCAAGCTTGCGCAGTTCCGAGGCGAAGAACTCTGAAGTCTTCTCCTCGTGATGAGACAGTTCTGGAGCGGCATGCAGCATCTTGTAAGTCGTTAAGAGCCAGTCCATCGTCTTGTCATCAATCAGGGTGTTGTAATCAATGTCGCCACGCGAGTTGAGTTCGTTTCCTCGCACAGACAAAGGCACAGTTAGGCAGAACGATAGGAAGAGAAGTAGTAGGGGTCTCATTGTTTTGGGACGGCTCCTTGTGAAGGACGTTAAATCTCAGATCTCAAATTTCAGATCTCAGATTGAGGATTCAATTGTGCGATATGCTTCAGCTTGTCGCTAAATTGCCCATTGCTAGTTTATTTGTGGATTCTGTGGAAAACCGGACCGTCTAAAATCGGCAACCGGCAATCGGCGTCGGCAATCGGCAATCAGCAATCAGCAATCAGCAATCAGCAATGACCAGCTAAAGCTTATCGGACAGCGACTACGGTTTCGGTGGCAGCGGGCGCGACAACGATGCAGCGATATACTCAGTTAACCCGGCGTCCGCTCCGTCATGACGAAACTTGTAGTAGCCAGTCACGTGATCCAGCCACTCCTTGCGCTGGGACTCCATCTTAGGATCAGTGCCCGCCGTCGCAATTGCTCTCGCGTAAGCATCAATCATCCGGTCAATTAGGACATTAACTTTTTCGAGCGCGGCCTTGCTCTCGGGAGTTTCAGGTTTGTTGCCGTAGGCAGTCTGAAACGCAGTCGACTGTGTTTTGTATGGACCTGATTCGTACGCAACAGCAAGGAAGTAATAGGTCGACGCAGTCTTCTTGATATCACTGTCGTATTGTGCGGCCTTGATGAGTGCGTCGATTGCCGTCTCTGGTGAAGTCTTGAGGGTCAGGTATCCAACCGCGTAATACATATACGCAAGCGTGTCATCCTTTCCTTTGAAGGGCGCCCATTCCGTCGGCGTCTTTCCCGCTTCCAGGGCCGAAATTGCTTTTCGCGCGTAACCAAGAGCGTCTGCGTTGAAGGTTTCATTCTTTGACGAGGCAGCCAGGTAGCCGGCGTAACCAAGATCGATTTGGGCGCGGAGGTAGTCAGGTTCGTCTGCGAGTATCTTTGCGCCGACGCTATATGCTTCCGCGAATTTCTTCTCGTTGATCAATCCCGGCAGCTGTTTCTTGCGGTCGTCGCGCTCGTAAAAAAGGATCCACTTCTGCAGATAGTCAACATACTGATCCTTATCTTTTGTGTACTTTGCCAGGTAATCGCGGGCGGCCTGGTAAGCGACTGGCTTGTTGTTGTCGCGGTTTTCGTAAAACTTTTTGTAGATTTCGATCTTGACGGGATCGTCGGTCTCCTGACCGAGGGCAACTTGATACCGCGACCCGATGATGAATATCGACAGCAATACGACCATGCTCGCTATCAGTTTCTGATTTATCAGCTTCATAACTAACTTTCCTCAGTCTTCCTTAACTTTTGCTTCGGCCGGCTCGCGACTTAGACGCTGGAACGCTCGCTAAGGGTTTTATCCGCGTACGGTTATAATTAGCTTCGTTTGGAGAAAAAATACCACAACATCATAAGAGTGGCACCGACTTTAGTCTGTGGAATCCTGGAATCTTCAATCTGTACAGACTGAAGTCTGTGCCACACTCATGGGGAAAACGAGCAAGTAAATGGCTGACACTATCAATCGACGACCAGATAAGATCACATTCTCGGGGCGCATTCTCTTCCTCACCGAAGACACTTCTTTGATCAGACAGCAACTCGCGGCCGATCCCGAAGTTGCTGCACAGCTCGAAGAGGAACTCGCCCAACGCCTCCAAAATGACGACTTGCCCTTGATGAGCAACATCTCAACCGACGAAATAACGCCCGGTTGGGTTTGCTTCTACTACGATGAAACCCTGGGTCAATACGTTTACGTTGGTATGCGCGAAGGCGCTGTACAAAAAGACGAGGTCAAGCGTGGCAACTTCGCCGTTGTAGTCTCGGGTCTTTCAAAAGGCTGCGGTTCCTCAAGAGAAACGGCGCCCTATGCCGAGAAGGCCGCAGGCGTACAACTGGTCATCGCGAAAAGCATCGAAAAAATCTACGGTCAGAACTCCCAGAACATTGGCCTGCTAACATCAACAGACTTCAGCTTGATCGAACGAATCCGCCGCCGCGAAGAGATTGCCCTCGACGAGTTTACGAAGGGTCTGGATCCAATCTCACAGGACATCGTCTCGTACGGCGGACTCTTCAATTACAACAAGGCACGTCTGTCGGGTCAGGTTTCCCCACCTCCTGTCACAACCACGAAGCGTCCTATGACGATCGTGGAAAAGATCATCGCGCGACATGCGTTCGTTACTGCGGGAAGAATCGGAGTCGATGCAGTGAAACCCGGCGACGCGTTGTTTGCGGTCGCCGATGTGCGGTTCTCACACGAGTATGTGACGCCGATGGCGGAGTCACTTTTCAAACAAGCTCTCGGTGCAAATGCGCGAGTGTCGCAACCGGAGTCAGTCTTTGCTTTTCGCGATCATCTGACTTTCCTTGGCCGCGTTATGTCGACAAAGCACCGCGAGATGGGACTGCTCGAGAAAGCAGAAGGCCTGGCCACAACGCAGGAAAGTTTCACATCGGCACAAAACATAAAGCTGTACGGTGAGAATCCCGAAGGCGGTTCGGAAGCGATTTGCCACAACGCTGTCGTGGAGGATCTGGCGTTGCCTGGTCAGGTCGTCATTGGAACTGATTCACACACTTGCATGGCCGGCGTGCTTGGTTGTTTCGCGTTCGGCGTCGGTTCAACTGATATGGCCAACGCCTGGTACACGAAGGATATTCGCATTCGAGTGCCGGAAACAGTGCGCTACGTTTTGAAAGGCACGAAGCGGAACGATGTTGCCGCAAAGGATGTAATGCTTCACATCCTCGCAACGGAGTTCATGAAGTCGAGCAAGGGTATAGGCAAAGTGCTCGAGTTTGCCGGCGACGATTTGAAAAACTGGCCAATGGATGAACGCGCCACGTTGACGAACATGGCAGTTGAAGCGGGCGGAACAACCGGCATCATTGAACCCGACGAAGTCACACTGGAATACATTGTTCGCACTCGCGACCTGGAGGCAGAAGAGGTTCGCAAAGGATTTACTTACAGCGACCCTGACGCGGAGTACGCAGCAGTCTTTGAAATTAACCTGGATGAGATCACACCGATGGTTGCTACTCCAGGTGACCCGCGTAACGGTATTCCAATCGACGAGCTCAATGAGGAAGTGCACATCGACGCTGCGTACGGGGGTTCATGTACCGGCGGCAAGATGGCTGACATGGACATGTATGCGGAAGTCTTGCAACACGCACTTGCCGAGGGAAAGCATGTCGCGGAAGGAGTTCATCTATACATTCAGTTTGGCTCTCAGAAGATCAAGCAATACGCGCGTGAGCGTGGCTACATTGAGATCTTCGAACGTGCCGGAGCTGAGTTGATTGATCCTTCGTGCGGCGCGTGTATCAATGCAGGGCCTGGTGCGTCACCTTCAGCAGAGACGGTTACAGTCAGTGCGCAAAATAGGAATTTTCCGGGACGCAGCGGTCCGGGGAAACTGTACCTGGCCTCACCTTATGTTGTTGCAGCATCGGCCATCGCTGGAAAGATCGTTACGCCTTCAGAGTTCTTGAATAAGTCAGATGCTGAGCTGGCCACAGCGAAGTGAACTTGTCCTAGGCACCATCCTGCTGATTTATATTTAGGCAAGCCAATTCATTCGTCCTTCCCCTCAAAAAACTCGCGCCATTGCCTATTTTGTTGAAGCAAAGTCCTGCCCTGCGGTGTTTTATCTATGACTGCTAATTCCTGAAACCTTTCTTCAGTCCGAATCACTTACCTACCGAGACGATGATGAAACGGCTGGCGCTCGACGAACTAAATTTGGAAGCTCAGCCTGGTGCCTTTGCCGGAACTCTCATGAATAGTTCACGAGACCTGGTAACTCGTGTCTGCCAGGGTGACCCTGAGGCCTTTCGTCTGATCTTTGACAGGTATTCGCGACCCGTCATCGGATTTATTTACGACATGGTAAGTGACCGCGAGCTCGCCGAAGAGTTGACGCAGGAAACGTTCGTGCGTGCTTACCGTGGCATTCGCGGAATGAATCCCGAGACAAAGCTATCGACGTGGTTGTTTGGAATTGCTCGCAACGTTGCTCGTGAATCACTGCGAGCGCGCGTTCGAGCCAACAGGCATATCGATCTCGACGATAAGTCGGTGCTGGATCTCAGCGATAAAGAACTCGTACCAGTCGATCGCTTACTGAGTAAGGAGTTGAATGAACTAGTCCGGCGAGCTCTCGAAGCGTTGGACGAGGACAAGCGAGTGGTGTTCACCCTGAAGGTATTTCATCAGTGCAGCTATGAAGAGATTGCCTCGATTACCGGGTTCTCAGTAGCAAAATTGAAGACCGATTTGCATCGGGCGCGAGCGGAAATGAGACGTCGCATAAAGCCGTACGCAGGAGTTGGTTATGAAGTGTGAAGCTTGTTTGGAATTGTTGGAACAGTATCTCGATCACGAGCTGGCTGAGCGTGAAGCGAGCGCCGTCGCAGAGCATTTGATTACTTGTCGATCGTGCTCGGCTGAAAGTTCGACACTTGCGGCTGAGCAGGAAATGTTCTCGCATTATGACCGTGAACTTGAGGTGTCTCCAGCGCTGTGGCGACAGGTTGCTGAGGCCACGGTTGCTCCGGTCGTAACTTCGGTTTCAGGGAATGGATTTATCGCCCGTCTCTCAAGCTTGTTAAGAGTCCCGGCGTTTAGCGTTTCAGTAGCAACGGCCGTTGCGTTGGTCATCATCGCGATACTGATCGGAAGTGTTTACCGGAGAACTCAAAAACCCGAACCAACTTCCGCGAGTACCGGATCGGGTTCGCCATCACGAATCCCATTCCGAATGGATGCTCCGCAAAAGAACGAACAGCAAGAAGCAGTCGATGTAGTTCCGAGAACCAACGTAGCCGTCGTCAGTCGAAGACCAAAATCGAAACGGCCGGCAGAAATCAAACGAACGCCAATCGATCAGACTGATGTGCTGTCATCAGACTTTGGTTATCAGGACGTTGACGATCAGGATACAGCGAAGCACATCGAACAAACACAGAACCTCCTGCGATCAATTCGAAACGTTCAGTTGAACGATAATGATCAGGACATTGATGTTAGTTACGACAAAGCTCTCTCTCGCCGTTTGTTGAATGAGAACATCGTTCTTCGCCGCGATGCCGAGATGAAAGACAAGTTTCCAACCAAAGCTTTATTGAGTGACTTGGAGCCCTTCCTCATCGACATCGCCAATCTCCCTGACCAGGCGAAACCAGACGATGTGAGGGCAATAAAGGAACGAGTTAAAAAAACCGAAATCGTAGCTGCGTTGATTGGATATTAATAATGGTGCTCGACAGCCGTTCGCTGGTTTGCACCTCGAATGTAAGGAAGAAGATGAGGACGAGAATGACTGTAAACACGATTCGCTATCGCATTTTTAACGCCACACTTGTTGTCGGTCTGGTTCTGTTATCCGGCACTGTTGGCTTCACGGCGGGACAGCAACGTGCAGGCCGCGGTAGTGCGAATCAATTAGCGCAGCAAAGCAACAGTGACGCAGCCGCCACACTCTTTCGTGGTGGACGGGATCTGATTACGGATCAGGAATGGGCTAAAGCGCAGGCGAAGTTTGATCAGCTCGTTTCTGCCTATCCCAACGACAAAAATATTGACGCAGCTCTTTATTGGACGGCGTACGCGCAGAACAAGCTCGCACAGATCGATCAGTGCCGTCAGACAATCAAACGACTATTAGAGAAGTATCCGAACACAGCCTGGAAGGAAGACGCGAAAGTCCTGCTCGCACAGACTCTGGGGACGACTGCGCAAGCTTACGTCGTTGACACAACCGAGTCCGGCGCAGCGACCATTCGCCCCGTAGACTCAGTCGTCGCTTATGCACCTGCGGCTCCAATGGCCATGGCCCAGGT
>Ga0163163_10001493_pt1 | contig 19811 bp, 15 predicted proteins | sample S65metaG_FD_119766 | JGI IMG/M metagenome (GOLD analysis project Ga0163163, IMG submission 119766) | Switchgrass rhizosphere microbial communities from Kellogg Biological Station, Michigan, USA - S6-5 metaG | ecosystem: Host-associated > Plants > Roots > Rhizosphere > Soil | place: USA... | reverse complement strand
CATTAAAAAAATAAAACCTGAGACCATCGTATTAATCATTACAGGCTATTCCGACATTAAAACAGCAATTGACGTAATCAAGCAAGGTGCGTTTGACTATATAACTAAGCCGTTGATACCTGATGAAGTGATCTCGGTGCTTAATAAAGCCCTCAATCAGCCTTCTGACGCATCCCAGGCAAAGAGTAATTCAGCTGCCAAAGGAAGAACGAGCCAGGGAAAATCCCCCAAACAGGACTTTTTAATTGGTGAGGCACCAGCTACAAAAGATCTGTACCGGCAAATTGAAATCGTGGCCCCCACGAACTATAGTATAATTTTATACGGTGAAAGTGGACCAGGAAAGGAAGTGATCGCAAAAACCATTCACCAGTTAAGCAGCAGAAAAGATAAGCCGTTCGTGGCGATGGATTGCGGAACACTTTCAAAAGAACTTGCAGGCAGCGAACTATTCGGGCATGTTAAAGGCGCTTTTACTGGAGCATTGGCAGATAAAGAGGGTCATTTTGAGCTGGCTAATGGAGGCACCCTGTTTTTGGACGAAGTAGGTAATTTGTCGATCGATATCCAGGCAGCTTTGCTAAGAGTCATCCAGGAAAGAAAATTTAAGAGAGTGGGAGGCAATAAAGAGATGGATGTAGATGTCCGCATTATTGTAGCCTCGAATGAAAATTTACAGGACGCCTATCAGAAAGGAAAATTCAGAGAAGATTTATATCATCGCTTCAATGAATTTTCAATTAATCTTCCTCCATTGCGCAATCGTAGGCCAGACATTCCACCATTTGCTGAATTCTTTTTGCAAAAAACCAATGACGAACTGGGAAAAAATGTAGCTGGGTTTGAGCCGCAGGTCATTGAAATGTTTATGAACTACACCTGGCCGGGTAATCTGAGAGAATTCAGAAATGTTGTACGTCGGGCGGTGCTTCTCACCCAAGGTGATCTGATCTCTGAAAAAACCTTACCATGGGAAATCACAAATGTAAATCCTCTTACGGCAACACCTGAACCTGCTGCGAATAAGGAGCAAGCAACCACCACGATCACACTAAAAAAAGATATTGGTTTAAAAGGTGCAGCCAGCAAGGCAGAGTACGAAACAATAATGAACGTTTTGAAGGAAGTAAAATTCAATAAGAAAAAAGCCGCGGAGGTATTGAACATCGACAGAAAAACCCTTTACAACAAATTGAAGAGTTACGAAGAACACTTTGAACAATAAATTAAGTCGGTTTATTTTAATAAAGCCCCCGACAGGGGCTTTATTATTTGGACTATTTGTCTTTTTGAAGTCGATTTCTTCTTCGGAACTTTTGTACTGCTCCCCGGGCTTTTGAACCAATAGTAATAGCCCGTCTACGCCTCTTTCCATTCTTTCCGCTCTGCACTATGATCTTCTTTTTCGTGGATTATCCTCTTTATTTTCTTTTGTGTACCTTTTGAATATGTCACCATAAGTTAAATTTTACTTGCGTACATAAATCAGTGTGCCAATGGAATCGTAACCCTCAAAACTTAATGGCATAGTTTTTTCCACATAAAACGGTAATGGAATTAGTGGAAAAAAGATCTTAATAGCTTACTATGATGAAAAGGGGATCAAGCATTACAAATGATTCGGCGTAAATCATTGCTGAGAACTTTTTTCTACATTTTATTCATTGTTTTTTAAAAATTTTTTTATGGAAAAAAATGAAAGAGCCGTTGAAGTACTTAATGACCTGATCAGGATTAATAATGATCGAATTGAAGGTTATGAAAAAGCGATTGATAAAACAAATGAAACCGACCTCGACCTTAGAGCTGTTTTCAACCGTATGGCCCAGGAAAGCCGGAAATACGCAAATGAGCTGACCTCGCAGGTAAGAAGATTAGGTGGAGATCCTGCGTCAGGAACAACAGCTTCCGGGAAAATATACCGGGTATGGATGGATGTAAAATCAGGTATCAGTAGTTCAGAAAGAAAATCTGTTTTAGAAGAATGTGAATATGGCGAGGATGCTGCGCAAAAGGCTTATGAAAAGGCTTTGGAGCCGGATAATGATTTGCCCGCAGACCTGCGTTCATTGATTCAGGAGGAAAAGAGGAATTTAAAAAACTCGCATGATACGATAAGAAATTATCGCGACAGGCAGCGCTCGGCAGAAAAATAAATTCTCTGTAAAAATATAGCTGGTGGCCGGCTTATAGCCGGCCCTTTGCTTAAAATAAAAATTAGTGATATGAACTCAAATAACCCGGATGAGATGAAAACTCTTGCATCCGTTCTTACTAAAATTGTGAAAGATGGCTATGAAGAAAATTTCAAAGTAAGTGACAAGGGCCTTCAATCATTGGAAACAGAAAAAACATATGCACCCGACCAGGTTCATATAGTAAATTTTTTCCGATTTGAGGGGGCCAGTGATCCGTCCGACAGTGCTATTTTGTATGTAATAGAAACGAGTGACGGCGCCAAAGGTTCATTGACGGATGCATATGGTATGTATGCAGATCCCGAAATTGATAAATTCATAAAGGATGTTGAGGATATATCAAAAAAACACGCTCATATTATCGAAGAACCTCATTAGGATCAAAAGATCACAGCCAGGCAGTCGTTGAATTCAACGACTGGGATAAACATAGAAGTTGAACCAGTGAATATGTCACCCAGCTATTTTTCCTGTCGGGTTGATAAGAACAAAAACTCCCGGTTTTTATCGCATTGGACAGATGAGCGCCTAATCGAGGGTGTTGTGATTCAATCCTGGCAATGGCACTCCGAATGCGCCATGTCACCGCTGATCTCGCTTTTTCAACAGGATTATTGCTTTCTCTTACTTTTCCCCTAATGCCCAACGATTGTGACAAATATTCAATGAGCTTATCGTATTCCTCCTGCAATTTTTCAGTTTGGGAGAAATCGTTACGTTGTTCGGCTTCTCGGATATCAGCCTGTAATTCGGCGATCTTTTTTTCATATTGCTTTTTTGCAGTTGCATCAAACAACTTTTCACCTCTTTCAGTGACGACATTCCCCATTAATTCAGCGCAATGAAATAGTTGTCGCGGTTGTGATAACATTTTTTGAATGTCATAAAAACCTTTTACTTCCGGCAATTGAACGGTGGAATTTTCAAAAGATAATTTCCATCCTGAACCCTCCCTTAAAAAATAACTTTCCACGTTGCTTGATGGAGGTTGCCAATTCTTTTGTTCGTTTGATTGAAAGCTTCCTTCACTGATAAATCGGAGAAATCCCTCCAGGTTAGACCTGTTTTTGTGCGGATTTATCTTCATAAGCCATTCGCTTACTTCTTCCATTGTAAATTCCTTTCCCCGGCTAATCAACCTGCTATAGGTCTTTAAGAATAGTTTCTAGTGGGCTTCCATCTTCCCATATTCCTGCAGGTAATAATAAATGGCAGCATTGTACGCCTCGGCGTCAGCCCACTGAGACGTCTTTGAATGAACGATGAGTGATTCGGCTTTTTGAAAATCTCCTGCTTCAAAAAAAATAAGAGTACCAGTGCCGAGATAGGAGCTACTGTGGATCGGGTTCATTCGCAGGCTTCTTTCGTATAGTGCCACTGATTCTTTATTTAATCCCAGGAAAACAAAATAAGCCGCAATGAGGTTTAAAGTTTCAGGATCGTTGGGATTAAGTTGCAATGATCGTCTTAGGTAATATTCAGCAGTTGTGTAGGAATCCTCATACAGAAAAATTTTACCAAGCACCATGCAGGCGATATAATTCTGATCATCCAGCTCAATGGCCTTTTGAGCCCATTCATACGCCCCTGACCTATTAACGTCCCAGCGGTGCCATAATTGACAACTCCATTCGTTAAAATAAGTCAGTGATAAGCCCGAGTAAGCCAGCGAATAATCGGGCTGTATCTCCAAAGCTTTTTGAAAATGTTCACGGGCTATTTCATCGCTCTTGACTGATCCTTTCTTTAGCTCTTCCATTCCATACAGCCAATGCTCATAGGCTCTGAACTGTACCTTTTGCCTCTTTTTTATTCTTGAAAGCAGATCATAGTTTATCTGATGCTGAAGTGCGCCTACAAGTTCAATCAGCAAATTTTCCTGTATGTCATTGAGATCAGCCAGATCACCATCGAGCCTGATGCCCCAAACCAAATGCTGCGTATGACTGTCGTACAATTGCACATTTATCCTCAAAGGATCCTTATCATAGCGAAAACTGCCCTGGATGAAATAGTCAGTATTAAATTTACCTGAGCCTGTTGTTAAAAAAGTTCCCGGAGTTGAATTTTCCGGACAGCTGATTACCTGGAACTGTCGGAATTTTGAAAGTTCCGTAACCAGATCAGAACTAAATGACCGGCAAAAAATATTTACGTCTGTTTTCTGGGAAAGATTCTCAAACGGAAGAACAGCCAGAGTTATATGATCGGGTGAATGCATGATTAAATACCATTCAGAGAACGCTAAGTTATGCTATCACGATAATTTGTGATTTACCGCTTATGTTTTTTCAGAAATTTTAGAAGACCAGATTGCACATCCGACAAAATTTTTTCCTGTAGTTTTGTTGCTCTGGTCCCGTAGTACAATGGATAGTACGCAAGTCTCCGGAACTTGATATTCCAGTTCGATTCTGGACGGGACTACGACCGTATCGCAAGTCATCCCGTCCCGATGATTATCGGGATTGATCCCCGGTCCTGGTCGGCATTTTAGATGCTGGACGAGGCTAGCATGATAAACCTAATTAAACCTAATTCATAACTAAGCATTCGAACGCACCACCGACATTCTTTCTGGTGCCGCCTTAAAAAGCTCGTATAGCTCACAAGCTCAGGTATCCAATTGCAATTGTGTCTTCCTTGACGTCAATTTTCTCTCAAGCCAAAGTGAAAAAATAACCCACGCAACCGCCAAACAGAAACCTGCGATCACGTCCGATGCATAATGATAACGCAAGACGATCCGGCTAATACCAATACAAATAGAAAATAGAATGAGCAATGCCGATAAGATCCATTTCCAGGTATTTTTCAACGCTCCTTTCCATACAAGATAAACAAGCACACTGCAAAAAATGAACGAACTTAAGGCATGCCCGCTGGGAAAACTGAAATTATCAAGCGTTCTGACCAACGGAAGATCAGGTCTTTTTCGATGAAAGAATTCCTTTAATCCAAACATCAGTGCAGAACTGGTGACAGCAATAATCGTTACGTTGATCCCATCGGTCTTTCGTCCACTGAGAAATAAGATGAGCAGCAAAATGATGTATGCCGAAATAGAAAAATACGAAGCGCCGAAAAAAGTAATGATCCTGTTGATCTTTATAAAGCCGGGACTGCTGAATCCTGCAAAAAAGTGGAATGCTTTTTCATCAAAGGCCGTTTCATTCTCTCCCACTATTTCATGAGCCAGATAACCAAAGGCGAAAAGACAAAAAATGAACAGTAAAGAAACCAGTAAGGTCTTTATTTCGATCTCAGTAACAACTCTCCAAATGAACTTTTTCATTACACATATTATGTCTCTTCCCTATCCAATCAAAAATATTGCCTGTATTGCGCAATTACTGTAGTTTAAAGGTTGCTTCCTTTACTTGTTGCGAGTTGCCGCCAATATAAACCTTAAAATCACCGGGTTCGTAAATATATTTTAGTTGGGAATTATAGAATTTGAGTTTACTGACATCGATTGTAAAACTGACCACTTTACCTTCTCCTCTCTTTAAGAATATTTTCTGAAAGCCTTTCAATTCTTTGACTGGCCTGACCACTGAACCAATAAGATCCTGTATGTACAGCTGAACGGTTTCTTCTCCATCATAATTTCCCGTATTCGTGACGGTGACTGTTGCTTTGATAGATTCATTTCCTTTCATTACTGTACTGCTTAATATGATATCGTTGTAGCTAAAGTTTGTATAACTCAGTCCATAACCAAAAGGGAATTTTGGATAGATGGATAAATCAATATATGCCGACCTATAAAATCTGTCACTATCGCTTGAAGCAGGTCTACCTGTTTTAAAATAATCATAGTAGATAGGGATCTGGCCCTCCGTTCTTGGGAAACTGATCGGTAATTTTGCAGAAGGATTATAATCTCCAAAAAGCACGTCGGCAATGGCATCGCCGGCCTCTGTCCCCAGCCACCAGGTATATAAAATTGCAGGAACGTGATCTGCTGTCCAATTAAATATCAATGGCCGTCCCGCATTGATCAATACAACAATCGGTTTACCTGTTCTATAAATGGCTTGGATTAACTCTTCTTGCATGCCTGGCAAATGAATATTGCTCCGACTCTTTGCTTCCCCGCTCCAGTCACTTGCTTCACCCATACTCATAATGACGACATCAGCTTGTTTTGCGATCCCGATCGCTTCTTCAAAACCCGCCTGTAAACTATCATTGATGTCACAGCCCTTCGCATACAATAATTTTGTGCTGGAGTCCAGTTTATTTTGAACACCTTGCCATTGAGTTACAATGCGTGCAGAATCATCAGGCCATTGATATGACCAGAAGCCAAGATTATCTCTCACCGCTTTAATAAATGGACCGATCAATGCAATTGTTTTAGTTTGCTTGCTCAGGGGCAACAAATGATTTTCATTTTTTAATAGCACAATGCTTTTTTTGGCAACCATCTTTTCGGACTTTAAATTTTCCGCGTTGTTCCATTGCTGTTGCTCCCTTTCCTTGTTACAAAATTTGAAGGGGTCATCGAACAAAGCCATTTCAAATTTTTTACGCAAGATTCTTCGGACTGCATCATCGATCAATGCCATTTTCACCTTTCCTTCTCTTACCAGCTTCGATAAATTATTTATATAGCTGCGGCTTTCCATATCCATATCACTGCCCGCAGTTAACGCTTCCAGTGCTGCTTCGTAATTATCTTTTGCATAACCATGATTGATCATTTCACCGATCGATCCCCAATCACTCACAACAAAACCTTTGAAATTCCATGTGCCTTTCAGAATATCTCTTTGCAAATATTTGTTTCCTGTTGCCGGGATGCCATTCAGATCATTGAATGAATTCATGAAGGTGGCGGCACCGGCGTCTGCTGCCGCTTTGAAAGGAGGTAAATAAATTTCCCACAATGTTCTGTCGCTCATATCAACAGAGTTATAGTCACGGCCGCCGATCGCAGCACCATAGGCAGCAAAGTGTTTGGCACAGGCCATCACCGCATCTATATTTCCTAACCCTTTACCCTGGAAGCCTCTTACTCTTGCCGCAGCGATCACTGATCCCAGGTAAGGGTCTTCACCCGCACCTTCCATCACTCTTCCCCACCGCGGGTCGCGGGCAATATCAACCATTGGTGCAAACGTCCAGTGTACACCAGCTGCAGCGGCTTCGGTAGCAGCAATCCTCGCCGATAATTTAATAGCGGCAGTATCCCAACTCGACGCTTCCGCCAATGGAATGGGGAAAATGGTTCTGTATCCATGAATAATATCCTGCCCAAACAACAATGGAATTTTCAATCGCGATTCCATCGCTATTTCCTGCAATTGTCTTGTATGCTCTACGCCGGTCACATTCAGCATTGAGCCAAGCATTCCTTTTCTTATTTGATTTTGTTTATCTCCGTCTTTGGTAATGGGTCCTGTTGCTTCCCAATCACCATTGTACTGATTCAGTTGGCCGATCTTTTCGTCAAGCGTCATCAACTTTAAAACTGAATCCACCTTTTGATCGATTGTCTTATGCTGAGCGGAACAAACAAAAAGCGATGAGATGCTCATGAACGTTGCAAATAGTTTCAGAAATTTTTTCATTTTAAAGCGTTATTGCTACTATTAAGCCCCGGTTGTGTCACTCACTTGTACTGTAATAACTAGGCAGCAATTTTTCGTGCACTTTGTGTTCCTTCGTGTACTTCGTGACCTTTGGTCACTAAGATCACAACGACCCACAAAAGACACAAAGCGGATACGCCGCAAGTTCGAAAATGTTTTGGAAGTTAGAACTTATAGTTGAGCAGTTCATTTCACATTCTTCACCCTCTCGCTCACTAATGGCAGGACAGGTAAATTAGAAGTGGGTTTGTCCAAATAAAAATAACTGACCGAACTGTAGTCATCGATCCTGTAAAAGTTGACCCAGCCTTCTGGAAAATTGTTGTCAGTTAATGAGGGTGCATCTTCCATTTCAAATAGTCGTAAGAATCCATCACTTTTTGCAACGGACACAGGTTGCAGCTTCACTCCCTTTTTGAAAAGCTGCTGTACTTCGTTCGACATACCGCCACCAATTTGTTGAATGACTACACGAATGTCTTTTTTGAAATAGATCGCATCAGGAACATGCCAGCGATAAAAGTTATATTGCCCGGTAGAGTCGCTGGCGATGGTGCAACCCTGGTAACGGTTGACAAATTTTCCCAGTCCCCAGGCGCTACCCAAATAATCTTCCGAACCCGTACCATTGATAGTTGGATATTTTGAATCTCCATCGAGATACATCTTGACTTCACCTTCGCCCCACCAGGTTTTGTCGTAGCTTGAATCGACATTCAAACCAACACTGACTCCCAAAAACCTTCCTTTGCCATTTACTTTGGGAAGCATTTCAAAATCATCTCCGAGGTTGCCTGTCCATTTTCTAGTCCAGTAAGCATGTAAGTACAACGCATCTGCAGGAACGGTCGTCATCAAAAAATCGACATCGTAAAAAAGCATACAAGTTCTTTTCCCTCATTTGTCAAACTGATCCGGGCATGTTTTCTGAATGGCATGGGAATATAACAATTGAATGAGCGCCCTTCACCGCTTGAAAAAAGTTCTGATTGAAAAGGGGCATCCTTACCCAGGTTGAAAACAAAAAAATCTCCCATAGGCACATCAACGGCGGGTTTTGTCTCGCCATCCCAAAACATTTTTAACCGAAGACTGCGTAACATCATCGGCGACCGGTTGACAGTAAGCCAGATCCTTTGAATGATCCCCTGCCCATTTATATCCAGCAATGTTTTTGTCTCGCCTTCTTTGAGTGTTTCAAATGCATTTCCTTTTGCCGTTTTATTAGTCTTTCCTCCATTACCTTTCACACCATTCGGATTTTCAAAACTGCTTAGGCGGCTATCGGCATTCTTTGGCATTTGAAATATCTGCTGAGCAGACGCGGTTAGCATGATATTGCTTATAAGGAAAAGAAAAAACTTTTGTATTATTCCCTTTTATATTTTTTCAAGAAGCTAATAAGGCTATTTCCCTTAAAGTTTTCTGTGTTGAGGATTCCCAATATGTCTCACGTTTCACGATATGCGGAATAGAATTCCCGAATGTACAAGTGTGCGACGCAACCGAAGCCTGATAGAATTCCGACAGCTGGCAACCAATCACTTCAGCCAATTCACCTTTTCTGATTTCACATCCCTTGAATTACCGCCTACCATGATCACAAAATCACCGGACTCCCAATCGTATTTCAGATTGCTATTATAGAATTTGAGGTCGTTGGTGGTAATATTAAATGTAACAGTTTTTGTTTCACCGGCTTTTAAAGAAATTTTCTGAAAACCTTTGAGTTCTTTCACAGGCCGGGTGATACTTCCCACTACATCGCGGATATACAATTGGACGACTTCTTTGCCATCGCGGCTACCTGAATTCGTAACAGCAACACTCGCAGTCAATGTTTGATTTCCTTTTAATGAAGCGCTGCTCAGTTTGAGATCGCCATAAGTGAAGTTTGTATAACTCATTCCATAACCAAAAGGATAAACAGGATCATTTGAAACATCGAGATAGTTGGAACGGAATTTCTGAAACCATTTTCCTTCAGGCAGTGGACGGCCGGTATTTTTATGATTGTAGTACACTGGCACTTGCCCGACATTCTGCGGCCACGTCGTGGTTAACTTACCTGAAGGATTCACATCACCGAACAAAACATCAGAAATAGCATAACCTGCCTCACTTCCTCCAAACCAAACATTTAATATGGCAGGCACGTTTGCGTCCTCCCATTTAATAGCTAACGGGCGGCCCGTGAATAGCACAAGTACAACCGGCTTGCCCGTTTTTAGCAAAGCAGCCAGCAATTCTTGTTGCGTTTGTGGAATTTCAATGTTGCTGCGACTACTGCTCTCACCCGTCATTTCGGCTGACTCACCCAAGGCAGCAACAACGACATCAGATTGCGTGGCAATATTCAATGCTTCCTGTAATAATTGCTCTTTCGTTCTTCCATCACGAGTGAATGCTTTACCAAACATCCCCGCCCTTTGCTCGAATACAGTATCGTCATCAAGGAAAGATCCTTTTGCGTATAATAGTTTCGCTTTGTTGCCAACCGTCTCATTTAATCCCTGCAACACTGAAATAGCTTTTGAAAAATCAGCAGCCACGCTCCAGGTGCCTGGCATGTTTTCTTTTGCATCTGCCAGCGGGCCGATCAACGCAATAGTTCCGCTCTTCTTAAGTGGTAACACATTGTTTTGATTTTTTAGCAATACAAAACAGTCGGCGGCAATTTCTCTTGCCGTTTTACGGTTGGCATCAGTATATATTTCTGAAGCTCTTTTTTCGTCGCCATAGCGGTAAGGATCATCGAATAGACCCAGTTTGTATTTTGCTTCGAGAATGCGTCTGCATGCATCATCAATTTGTTTTTGAGTAACTTTCTTTTCCTGCCAAGATTTTTTCAGCGTCGTCAAAAATCCTTCGCCCACCATATCCATGTCAATGCCCGCATTCAAAGCCAGGCTTGAAACGGTTTGCAGATCTCCCAGTCCATGATCGATCATTTCATTAACCGCGGTATAATCTGTCACCACAAAACCTTTAAATCCCCACTGCTTTCTGAGTACATCAGTCATTAAGAATTTATTTGCCGTTGCCGGTATTCCATCCACTTCATTAAATGAGCTCATCACGCTTCCTACACCTGCATCAACTGCGCCTTTGTAAGGCGGTAAATATTCATTGTACATCCTCACCCGGCTCATATCTGTTGTATTGTAATCCCGCCCAGCTTCCGCTGCTCCATATAAAGCAAAGTGCTTTACGCAAGCCATGATAGTGTTATTCTTCTTAAGGTCATCCCCCTGGTAACCTTTTACCATTGCTTTTGCAATTTGAGAGCCGAGATAAGGATCTTCACCGTTGCCTTCTGCAATGCGGCCCCAGCGCGGATCGCGGGCAATGTCAACCATTGGAGAGAAGGTCCAGCAAATTCCATCGGCACTTGCTTCAACAGCGGCGACCCTGGCGCTTTGCTCTATTTCCTTCATGTCCCAACTGCATGATAATGCAAGCGGAATTGGGAAAACTGTTTGATAACCATGGATCACGTCCATCCCGAAGATCAATGGAATTTTTAAGCGACTTTCACTGGCAGCTATTTCCTGTACATGTTTTATTTTTTCAACTCCTTTAATATTGAATAATCCGCCTACTTTGCCTTCTCTGATTTTTTTTGCGATCATCGAATTGTCTTCAGAAGCCTGTCCGCCTGTAGTGATGTCACCGGCACCCGGTAAATTCAATTGACCAATTTTTTCATCCAGGGTCATTTTGCTCATCAAAGCATCCACAAACGTTTTCATCCGATAGCTATCGGATTTCGCATCCTGCGGAACCTGTGCCCCGGTATAACTGGACGCAATGATAAATAATGCAGCAAGCAGTCGTTGTAAAAATTTCATGTGATTTTTTTTATTTTTTACCGCAATAAATGAGATTGAATTTCTTTTCTCCAGATAGAATAGCCCTTTGCATTCATATGTAAATTATCTTCCTCGTAAATTTCTTTGATAGGTGTCCCCTCAGGCCCAAGCATTTTGTGATATACGTCGACAAAGGCAGTGTTTTTCTTTTTTGAAAGAAAATTTTTTATCTGGATGTTCGCCGCCTTCATTTTTTCCCGGAGCTGCCACCGGCTGGGACTCGGTTTTATAGAAATATAAACGAATGGAATATCTGGGAATCCTTTCCGAATGTCTGTGAAAAGCTTTTGAAACCTATTAAAGACCATTTGTGCTGTAACTGTATCTGACGCTGCCAGGTCATTTTCTCCGCAATACATCACTATTTGTTTCGGTTTATATTTAAAAATGACATCGTTCTCGTATCGTATTAGATCGGGCAATGATGAACCGCCGAAACCCCGATTAATAATAGTATAACCAGGAAAATAATCCTGAACATCTTTCCACTTCGTAAATGAAGAGCTGCCAACCAACAGTATGGCATGTTGCGGAGGTGCCTGCCCGCTGTCCTGGTGTTTGAACGCTTGTATATCGTCCCAAAAAGGGGGCTTTTCCTGCCCAATCAGAGACCCAACAAAAAACAAGAAAAGCAGCGTTATCTTTATCTTTTTCATTTTACTTTTTGACTTTTATGACTCATTTGACCTGTATCATCTTTGTTCTTTCCGAAATTCCATTTTCATTAACCGCTTCGACTGAGAAATAATATGTTTTTAATTTATCCATACCCTTGAACCAATTTTCATTGTTATCAAGTACCATAATGCAATTGTATAACTTGTCTGGCGCAGTGCCATAATAAATATTGTAGGCATACGCATTATTTACAGGTCTCCATTTTAGCCATCCGCTTCGTTTATCCTTTTCCGTTCTCAAAACAATAAAATCTTTTACTACATCCGGTTTTGTTCCATTGCCCCTGCCAAATACACGAAGACCACTGATAGCAAATTTGCCGGTAGGCATATGGATGTTCTCCAGTTTTATAAATCTTGCCTGCACAGGTCTTTCGAGTTCAACATATTCGTGTGGTACGTCGGTTTTATTATTGCTTTTATCAACGAGAGTGTTCCACCTCTTTCCATCCACAGAAGAATACAGCTTGTACTGGTGGTACTGATCATTGATCTTACCAAGGCGATTGCTATCAACATCCTGGTCAGCATAATTTATTTGAACTGCATTCACCGTTGAAACATTCCCCAAATCAGACTGGATCCATTCTCCTTTATTGCTTGTTGCAGCACTCCAATATGTTTTCAGGTCTTCGTCATTTGCATTGTTAGCTGCATAACTTGCTAATGTCGATGAAACGGTAACAGGTTTTTTATAATTTAATAACATCCACCCTGTAAATCCATCACCATATTTTTTTTCGCCCGGGGCCGGAAGATAATGAGGATAATCTCCAAATGCGGTATTGCACCACATCACATCATCTTTATCAAAACCCGCAGGCCAAATCCCCAATCTTCTTTCGAAATTATTTTTTACTGACAGCATGATCGTACTGATGTGCCAGTAGTTACCATAATTGTCCTGGTAGGTTGATCCATGTCCTGCGCCTCTTGCAAATCCTCCAAGCTTCATACTTAATGGATCTGATTGAGGAAAAATTTCGGTCCCGTCAAATAACGGTTTGCTTGCTACCACTACCCCATCTGCATAGCCACTGAACTCAGTTCCAGGTGCGCCGTATTGAAAATAATATTTACCATTGTGTTTTGTCATCCATGAACCTTCAATAAAAGGATCCAGGAAAGTGTTATCCATGTGTTCACCGAACCGCTGCCAGCCATAACGCCAGTCTTGCAACAAATACATTGGTGTTCTTGTGCCTATCGGCTGAAATGTTTTCCTGTTCAATTCAACCCCATAAGTTGGATAAGTATTGCTGCTGCCATTATACATATATAGTCGTCCATCGTCGTCAGTGAAAAATGCAGGATCCCATCCGCCAATGTCAAATGAATCAATCAATGGTTTCCATTCATTGGCTTTAGGATTTGTACTCATCCAGATGGAAAAAGTTCTGGTATAGGTAGAACCAAAAACGATCATGGTATCTCCAATGATCCCAACGGCGGGAGCGCAAAGCTCGTCATAGGTGCCGGTATTCCATGGGCGCAGAAATTTTCTTGAATTAAAATTCCAGTGAAGCATGTCATTGCTCCACCAATAGCCCCATTGGTTAGTAGAAAATAAATAATAGTCTCCCTTGTAGTTTACGATAACGGGATCCGCTGTTGCACGATGTCTTCCTGATGCTGAGAAATTGGGAATGGGGGTGTAACCGTAATCTATATTGATAGGATTGCAATAGGTGGCCCCCCTTCCCCCCAAAGGGGGGGTTTGGGAAAATGCTCCCCACATTTGTAATAAACATGCAAGTAGCAAAGCAGGTGTTGCTATTCTTTGTTGAATAGAAAGTAGAAATTTGAACGGAGCGTCGCAACGAGGTTTAACCAGAGTTACGAAAGCTGGTAGCACTATTTTCTTCGTAGTTTCTTTGAGATCGACTTCTTTCATCTCACGCAAAGGCGCAGAGGAACGCAAAGATGCAAAGTAGTTTATCCGGATTTTCCTAATAATCCTTTTAATCATACGAATCGTGCCTGCCTGCCGGTAGGCGGGGTTCTAAAAATTTCCTTTTTTCAACTCTTCCACCGCATGGCTGGCAGCCCTTGCCGTAAATGCCATGTACAAAATGGATGGGCTTTGATTACCCGTGCTGGTCATACATGCGCCATCTGTGACAAAAACATTGTTACACTGATGCAGTTGGTTCCATTCATTAAGTAGGGAAGTTGTAGGGTCCCGACCCATTCTCACACCACCCATTTCATGGATGTCCAAACCCGGCGCCCAGTCATTTACAAACGTGTTGATATTTTTAAACCCAGCGGCTTCCATCATGGCCTGACCCTGATCCAAAAAATCCTTTATCATCTTTTGATCATTGTCATCATAATCCACTGACGTTATCAATAAAGGAATTCCCCACTGATCTTTTTTATCCTTGCTCAACCTTACATGATTTTTTTCCCTTGGGATCGTCTCGCCTTGCAGGTACATGTAGCCTCCCCAGCTACCCGGTTCGCTTAATGCGTCTTTAAATTCACCACCGATTGTTGGTTCAATTTCCCTATCACTTGTCTTCTCCCTGTAAGCGCCGGAGAAAATGACATACCCCCCGAGGAAATCAGTATCCTGCTTGTGTATGTTTCTGAAGTTGGGCATGATGCATTCCGCAGGTTTGGTTACCTTATAATATTTATCCCGGAAACCATCTATCTGTCCGCCCATGCTTGCCCGGTAATTGTGATGACAAATATATCTTCCAAGCAACCCATTATCATTGGCTAGCCCTTGCGGAAAACGGTTAGATGTTGAATTCAATAAGACTAAATTGGTATTAAGAGCAGATGCATTAACAAAAATAATCTTTGCAAAATATTCAGTTGCTTGCTTTGTGTTGGCGTCGATCACTCTTACACCAGCAGCTTTTTGCTTTTTCTCGTCATAGATTATAGAATGCACGACTGAAAAAGGTTGCACAGTTAAATTACCTGTTGCTTTTGCCCATGGCAAGGTGGAAGTCACTGTACTGAAATATCCCCCAAACGGGCAGCCTCTCATACATTGATTCCTGTTAAGACATTGACGATTTTGTTGTTTTTGAATTTCGTTGGGTTCGGTAACCTGTGCCCAGCGACCGGACACATAATATCGTTTGAATTTTTCCCAAATCTTGTCTTTTAGATGTTGCTCCACGCAATTCAGTTCATAGGCCGGCAAAAATTCGCCGTCAGGCATTGCTTCGATCCCGTCTTTACTTCCGCAAACACCAATAAATCTTTCCACATGACTGTACCATGGCGCCATGTCATTGTATCGTACTGGCCAGTCAACTGCATAGCCATAACGTAAGGGAGCACTGAAATCAAATTCGCTCCATCGTGCACAGGCGCGTCCCCAGATGAGCGACTTGCCACCTACCTGGTAGCCACGTATCCATTCAAACGGTTTCTCCTGGATGTATGGATGATCCTTGTCCTTTATGAAAAAATGTTGAGTACTCTCATCGTAGCCCGCTGCCTTACTGATGAACGGATTTTCATCGAGTTGTTTCCGGGTGATCTGCCCCCTGTGACGAAACTCCCAGATCGGAGTGTTCATGGTAGGGTAGTCTTTGATATGTTCAATGTTTCTTCCCCGCTCAAGGACCAACGTCTTCAATCCTTTCTCACAAAGCTCTTTAGCGGCCCACCCGCCGCTGATACCACTACCAATAACAATTGCATCATAGCTGTGCTGTGCAACTCCTTTTGTATTGGTATTTATCTGTGTCGTATCCGGCATATCAATCGTTTTTATTTTTAAAGATCACATTGTCTAAACTAAAAGATCCGGGGCCCGTAAAAATGAAAACAAAGCCAATCACTACGAACAAAAAAGGATACTGGTCCTCGTACCATATTTTACCATTCCCCACAAAGAAAGCTATATAACTTAATGTACAGATAACAATGATACAGGCGACCCTTGTGAGTAGCCCAAGTACTAATAATATCCCGCTGAGTAATTCGGCAACTTTGCCACCATACACAGAGAACTTTGCCAAAGAGGAACCTTTGAACATATCCCATTTGAAGTATTCATTCATTGCGGGTGTATCAAACATTTCAAATCCATGATAAATGAGAAACCCGCCAACGACAATTCTCATCAAAGCAATCCCGTTGCTTTGCCAAAGAGGTAAGGGTGAAAATAATCGCTTCATAATAGATACTAGAGGCTGCTAAATCTTTCTCCGCCTTTTAAAACCTTATAAGGTTGATCCAGTTTTTTGGCTTTCATTATAAAATCATTTACATCGGCCGTGTTAAATGTGAACATATCATAATGACAGGGAATAACCACGTTTGCCCCTATTGCCTTACCTAATTTTACCGCCTCTTCGCAATTTAAGTTCCCTGCCACTTTTCTTGAAGGATCATTTCCATTGATTGGCAATATCGCCACGTCGACGGTAAACGGCTTTAATAAGCCAACCATTTCATCAAACCACAAGGTATCACCGCTATGATAGATCTTATATTTTCCGAATTCAATCACATATCCCATGAATTTACAATTCCCGTTTTCATCTCTCTCAATCTCGTTATGCTTCGCGGGTATTCCATACAATGTAAATTCATCGACAATTACAGATCTACCTTCATTCAAACCAACGGGAAATTCTTTTTTGCATTTCACTCTTTCTGCAACAAAATTCCTGTTGGCTTCAGGAATAATAAACTTTGCACCAGGGTTGTTTTTTAGAACGGGTATCAGGGTTTCAGCATCCAGGTGATCGGTATGATTATGACTTGATGTGACGATCGATATATTTCTCAGCAAGTCAGGCTCCACTACGCGCTCGCTCATTCTTATATGTGGTTTATCTGTCGCTGCATATTTTTTTGTCAAAGAATCAGAAAGATAAGGGTCTATCAAAACTCGTTTCCCTGTCCATTGCAATAAAAAGCCGCTTTGTCCCAACCACCAGAGATGAAAATGTGATCCGTCGTCCCGGAATGAATCCATTTCCTTTACCAATTCCTCATTCTTTTTAAATGCCGATATAAGGCTCCTTTCTCCAACTCTTTCCCCAACAGGGAAAGAGCGGTGCTTCAAATCATTTCCAGGCTTCTTATCTTCCATTTCAACTTTTGTTCATTTTAAACTCACCTAATAATCATGCTATGTCAATTCTAGGTTAGTGCTTTGGTGGCCTTCCCTTTGGGGAAGGTCGGGATGGGACTACTGTCCTTTTACTTTTTTAGCTCCTTTCACCATATTGATCAGCTTCTGCCGCGATGCCCATCTTGCTGTTTGACTTAATCCACAGTCTGGTGCCACCGATAATTTCTCTGCGGGTACGTATTTCAAACATTTATTTATTCTCTCCACTACATCATCCACTGTTTCGATGTAATAATTTTTCACATCAATGATTCCGACCGCAACATTCATTTTCTCCGCAAAAGGTTTCAGCAATTCTATCTCTGCAAATTCACGATTCGCCATTTCGATATGAATTTCATTTACTGTCAGATCCAGGAAATCCGGCAGCATGGGTTTAATGCTTCTATACCCGACTGGCCGCCCTTTAAAATTTCCAAAACACAAGTGAGTGCTGAGATAACATTTTCCCACAACAGGCTTGACCGTCCGATTAAAGATATCAACAAACCGTTTTGTGTCTTCCTTATATGCGTAACAGCTCATTGAAGGTTCGTCAACCGTTATTTCAGTACAACCAGCGGCCACCAACGCTTCCAGCTCACTGCGTACAATCGGCAAAAGTGCCTCGGTGATGGCATACCGATCCTTGTATTTTTCATTTGGTAATAATCTTCCGCTTAGTGTATAAGGACCCGGAACACTCGCTTTCAACACAGGACCAGCAGGTGCAAGTTTTTTTAACCGCAGATATTCTTTTACAGCACCTAAACCATTGGGAGCTTTCAATTCACCAACGATGTTATGCTTTCCGCGCTGATCATGGGCGGCTGGTCCAAACTTCCTCGTTTCGGTTTCGTTGTTTTCGATCCCTTTTATAAATCCGTAAAATGATAAATTGAAATCAAGCCTCGTTTGCTCGCCATCCGTTATTACATCAAGACCAGCCGTTACCTGGTCATGAATCGCCGCAATGACCGCATCTTCGATCATTTCTTCAATATCGGCCGCGCCAAATTTTTCAAGATTGTGCGATGCAAACTCAAGCCAGCCCGGAAAAGGATAGCTGCCTATGACTGTTGTTCGGATCGGTATTGATGACATTTTTATTTTTTATGTTTCAAGGTTTCAATTGCTATTAGACTTCTGTTGCGTCGCTCCGAAGGAGCCCCTTTGGGGCACTCTTGTGCGTTCGAATCCCTAATCAACATTTTGTTTCAAGCAAAGTCGCAAAGATTGTAAAGCCGCAACGCCTATTGTATTCCTGGCGTTTCGTTGCACCTTTGCGTAAAATATTTTATTCAATTCCAGCGTTTTTATACAACTCAGCAAGTCTTCTCGCATGCTCATCATAAGCCGCTTCAAAAAGGTCCTTTGCTTTCTCTGCATCAATGACACAGGAGGCTGTCAATACTTTTGGTGGCTGTCCAGCCGCCGTCAGTAACCTTGCCACTTCCGCTTTTATACTATTCACGATAATAATTCCTCCAACGGACGAGCCGGGAGATACGGGTGTTTCCAATCCATCAATATAGATCATTGAGTCACCTATCGGTGCACCCGTATCCAAAACGATATCGGCAAAATCAGAAAGTTTTTTTCCGTCAGCCCTTTTACTTGTGCTCTTTGCCGAGTGCTGTTTAGTAATCAATGCAACCACTTTTACTTTTTTCTTTTGAAAATGTTCAGCCATTTCAATGGGGACTATATTGCAGCCACTGGATGAAATGATAAACGCAGAATCCTTCTCACTCAAACTGAAGTTTCTTAAAATTCTTTCTGCAAAACCAGGAACATTCTCCAGATACATGGCCTGGCGTTGTCCATTTGCGCCAACCACATTGTTATGATATGTCAATGACAATTCAACAATTGGATTAAAGCCCGGGAAAGAACCATATCGTGGCCACATTTCTTCTACCATCACCCTGCTATGACCTGAGCCAAATAAATGCACCATCCTCCCCGCTAATATAGTTTTAGAAAATAAAGCAGCGGTTTGTTGTATCTCTTTCTTTTGTTCCCCGATCGTTTGAATTATCTTTTCACACTTTTGCAAATAATCATCTATAACTTCCATTGTTTTTGCTTTTATTGGTATGCTTTATTCATTGCGAAACTGGCTGCTCCTATGGTTCCGGCAAGGTCACCATGAACAGCTTTCACTATTTCGACCTTGTTGCCACCTGTTCGCCATTCAAATTCCCCGATGTATTCATTTAATGGTTCAAATAAAACATCACCCGCCTCCGCTATACCTCCACCCAAAACAATTGTCTCGGGAGAAAGAATGTTAGTAATAGATGCAATGCCAATGGCGAGTTGTTTTACTGATTTTAACCATACGTCTTTTGCAAATTCATCTCCACTGT
>Ga0163163_10001490_pt1 | contig 19831 bp, 20 predicted proteins | sample S65metaG_FD_119766 | JGI IMG/M metagenome (GOLD analysis project Ga0163163, IMG submission 119766) | Switchgrass rhizosphere microbial communities from Kellogg Biological Station, Michigan, USA - S6-5 metaG | ecosystem: Host-associated > Plants > Roots > Rhizosphere > Soil | place: USA... | reverse complement strand
TGCCGGCGGCGCCGGCGCACTGCTGCGCGAGCTGCCCAACGCACGCGCGATCGTGCACCCGCGCGGCGTGCGGCATATGGTCGATCCGAGCCAGCTGATCGCCGGTGCGACGGCCGTGTATGGTGCCGAGGAAGTCCAGCGCAGCTATGGCACGCTGATTCCGATACCCGCCGAACGCGTCGTCACCGCCGAGGAAGGCCATATCGTGAACCTGGCTGGGCGTGATTTGCTGTGCATCGATACGCCCGGGCATGCTCGACATCACTTGGGTGTCTGGGACACGCGCAGCCGCGGGTTTTTTCCCGGCGACACGTTCGGTCTTTCCTATCGCGAATTCGACACCGACAAAGGCGCGTTCATTCTGCCGACGACAACACCGGTGCAGTTCGATCCCGCCGCGCTGAAGATGTCGATCGAGCGCATGCTGAGTTTCCGGCCGCAACAGATGTTTCTGACCCACTACAGCCGCGTGACGGATGTGGAGCGGCTCGCGCGCGACCTGTTCGAGCAGATTGATGCGATGGTCGAAATAGCGCTGGCGCACGCTGCAGATGCGGAGCGGCACATAAACATCATGGCAAGCCTGGCGCAACTGTATGTCTCGCGCGCACTCGCTCACGGCTGCGCATTCGACGCTGCACGCGTGCACGAACTGCTGGCAATGGACATCGAACTCAACGCGCAGGGATTGGAAGTTTGGCTGGATCGGCGGACCTGAGGCATGCGGCGTATCCACACGACCTACGATCTGCTTGAGGCACACGTGCTGACTGCCCTTCTGCGCGAACACGACATTGATGCGTGGTTGTTTGATGCCGACTTCGTGCGTCAAAACTGGTTCAGGATGATTGCTTACGGTGGATTTCGCATTCTCGTACGCGACGAATCCGTTGCAGACGGATTGCATCTGCTGCGCGAATATCAGAATGGCAATCTCGCTTTGGCGGACGAGTACCGGTCGCAATGCCCAAATTGCGCGCATACCGCTGGCACAGATGATCCACAGCCGCGTCGAAACGTATTCCTCGCGATGATCGTAGTAGGAGTTGTCTGGCCCTCCATTTTGCTCTCTTGGCATCCCTCCTCGGCAGCCTTGTTCGCCAGATCGGCAATACTCGTTGGCTTGTCCCTCCTGATACCCTGGGCAGTCATCTACTACTTCAAATGGCGTATGTGCTGTGAGGCTTGTGGCTATCGCTGGCGTGAACTGCCTCGCCATCGATATGCGGACCTCGCCGGTATGGCTGGCCTGGGTGAATCCGGTGCGCACTGAAAACTCTGTCGCGTTCATTGAACGCATCGACGCGCTTCTGCCGCAGACGCAATGCACGCGCTGCGGTTACCCGGCGTGCCTCGACTACGCGCGCGCGATCGCGACGGGTGATGCCGATATCAATCAGTGCCCGCCCGGCGGCCAGGCCGGGATCGATCTGCTCGCGCGCCTGCTCGGCCGCATTCCGAAGCCGCTGAATCCCGCGAACGGCGTGGAGAAGCCGCGCGAAGTCGCGGTGATCGACGAAGCGGTTTGCATCGGCTGCACCAAGTGCATTGCCGCGTGCCCCGTCGATGCGATCGTCGGTGCGTCGAAAATGATGCATACGATACTCGCGGAAGAATGTACCGGCTGCGAGCTGTGCATTGCACCGTGTCCGGTCGACTGCATCGCGATGGTGCCGACGGCTGCGGAGGCAACGCCGCTGGAGCGGGCGCCGCACTACCGCGCCCGCTACGAAGCCCACAATGCGCGCATCCGGCGCGACGAAGCCGAGCACGCGGCAGCGCTGGTCGTGCGCAAGCGTGAACTCGACACGCAGCACGACAGCGCTGCGGCCGCGAAGAACGCGGTATTGGCGGCGATCGCACGGGCCAAGGCAAAGAAGTCGGGCAGCGCATGAACGCGCTACAGCGTGCCGAAATTTTTCGCCGCTTGCGCGAAGCAAACCCGAAACCTACGACCGAACTGGAGTACACCACATCGTTCCAACTGCTGATCGCGGTGATGCTTTCGGCGCAGGCGACCGACGTCGGCGTGAACAAGGCGACGCGCCGGCTGTTTCCGGTCGCGGGCACACCGCAAGCGCTGCTGGCCCTCGGCGAGGAAAAGCTGAAAAGCTACATTTCCACAATTGGACTGTACAACGCGAAGGCGAAGAACGTCATCGCCACCTGCCGCATCCTCATCGAGCGCCATCATGGCGAAGTCCCGCGCACGCGCGAGGCACTCGAATCGCTGCCCGGCGTCGGCCGCAAGACCGCGAACGTGATCCTCAACACCGCGTTCGGCGAATCGACGATTGCAGTCGACACGCACATCTTTCGCGTAGCCAATCGCACGGGATTGGCCAAGGGCAAGACGGTACGCGCCGTCGAGGATCGCCTCGAAAAAGTCGTGCCGGACGAGTTCAAGCGCGATGCGCATCACTGGCTGATCCTGCACGGGCGTTACGTGTGCAAGGCGCGCAAGCCGGATTGCCCGCAATGCATCATCCGCGATGTTTGCGAATATCGGCACAAAACCGTTACCGAACCCTGAAAAGACGAAGGGCGGGATTGCTCCCGCCCTTCATTACTTTACGCTTAGGGATGACTTAGAACTTGAAGCGCGCGCCGATCATCGGATCGACCGTCGAGGTGTGCAGGAAGCCGGAAGCCAGGCCATCTTGCACCTTCGACCACATCGCACCGGCGTAGACGTCGAAGCGTTTGCTCAGGCGATAATCGGCCATCAGCGAGAATGCGTTCAGCGTGCCGCTGCAGGAACCTGCGCTCGTATCCTTGCAACCGTTACCCTTATAGCTGTTCTGGTCGATGTGGTACCACGCGCCGGTCAGATCGAACTCCTTCGAGAACGAATACTTCGCGCCGAGCCAGCTCACCTGGGCGACACGGTCGTTAACGTAGGCGTTGTTGTTGATCACGCTGATGTAGTAACCGCCAAGGCCCGAAAACGGATTGGTGATCGGCAGCGACGGATTTTCATACTTGATGTGCTCGTAGCCACCGGAGAACTTGAACGCTTCCCAGGTATAGCTCGCAGCCAGCGTGTACGCAGTGTTGTCGGAGATCGTCGCAGCAAGCGAGTTGCTCGGCGCACCGGCGGCGATCTGCGCCGCACTGAGCGAACTGGCAGAGATCGAATCCTTCTTGTGCGAGAACAAGCCGTCGACCGAGAAGCCCTTGTAATCGAAACCGACGTCACCCTGCCAGGCTTCGCCCGGACTGCTGTCGGTCTTGCCGAACTGATACAGCGCGCCGAAGTGGAACATGTCGTACTTGTAGGTGTACTTGAGCGAGTTGTCCAGGCGCGTGTTTTCGGTATTACCACCGCCGGCGGTCTGACCGGAGTAGCCGATCACCGAGAACGCGTAGGAACCGCCCATCGGATCGTATTTGCCGATCGCGTCGGTGATCAACGTATTGTTGCGGCCGGCAGTGAGCTGGCCCCACTGCTTGGATTGCAAGCCGATGTTGGCCGGACCATTGAACCACTGGCCGCAGCGCGCACCGTCCGCGGCAGTCGTCTGATTGTGAAGGTCGACGCCATTGTTATGTATCAGCGATTGACAGGCATCGGCGAGCTTGCCGGATTGCGGGTTGAAGCCTATTTCGAGATTGAAAATCCCGAACAGATCATCGGCGACCTGCTCTTTGCCAGTGATGACGATCTTGGACTGGCTGAGGCCGTTCGGCGCGAACGAAGTGATCGACTTGTTGCTGTTCTTGGAGATCAGGTAGCCCAAGCCGGTGTAGAAATCCTGGCTCAGCGGCGTGCCATGCGTCTGATAGGCGATGCCGGCATCGACAACGCCGGAGAGTGTGATGCCGTTCCAGGTCAGGGCGTCGTCGGCATGCGCGGCGCGCGTTGCGCCGAATGCCGCAAAGCCGGCCACGACTGCGGCCGTGAGCAGCGCCCGGCGCGGCGAATTCGAAATATCAGAACACGTTTTCATAGGATTCCCTTGGGGTCGATGGCAAAATCGGGGCTGCCGCGGTGCGCTTATTACGCAGCCTGCGTAGCGGCAGCATCTTAGGAATACGTCATTGCAGTTCTGTTACAACCCGCCGGGATTCTATAGCAGCCCGCGGCCTGGCACGCTTATACCTTGGTCGTACATATCGGTAGTCCAAAACGTCATTGTTTTTGCCGTTGACTGCGTTTGTGCGTCGATGTGACCCTAGCAGTTGGCCACACAATCAACGTCCCGCCCATGATCCAAATCAAATTGAGGATTATTGCCGCCACGCTGCTCGGCGCGTTCGCCGCCTCCCAGGCACATGCTTACGATTGGCTCAACGACTGGCCGACGAAACTCAAGACGGACGACGGTTACGAGTTCGGCATCAAAGGCGACTACCAGGGCGACCTCAACAATTTTTCGGGTGACACCCGCGACCCCGCGACTGGCGTGCAGGTACTCCAGGACCAGACGACATGGCGGCGCAAGGAATTCTACGTTTACGGCAGGGCCCCCTGGGGCGCCGATTTCGCCTTTGGCTACGACTTTCAGAGCAAGTTGTGGGTGGACAATTTCGTCCACTACGGCAAACAGCAACTCGGCGATTTCCGTCTGGGCCAGTTCAAGACGCCGGTCGGTTGGGAGGAAGGCGGAATCAGTTCTTCGGCAACGACATTTCTCGAACGTTCGCTGCCCGTGCAAGCGATCAACATGGGTCGCCGTATCGGTTTCGACTGGACCCGCCAGTGGAATTCGCGCTGGTCGACGACGCTGGGTTACTACAGCGGTGGAGATCTCAACGGTGATAACGACGGCTCGGGCGCGTCCGCACATGTAGTGTTCAATCCCGTCAAGGAGAACGGCGAAGTCGTTCATCTGGGTCTGGCTGTATCTCGCGAGAACCGCGACGCGACCACCGACGGCCGCGACATCGTTACCGTGCCGACAGCGCGTTTCCGCGCGCGTCCCGAGGCCAATCTCACCAACGTGCGTCTGATCGATAGCGGCAATCTGAAGAATGCCGACAACATCGATCGAGCCGGACTCGAAGCGGCGTGGATCCGGGGACCGTTGCTATTGCAGGGCGAATATCTGCATTTCAATGCGGATTTCACCGATAGCAAACCGAACTACAGCGGTGGCGGCTACTACGTGTCCGGCGCATGGATGCTGACGGGTGAAAGCCGCGACTACCGCAACGGCGCCGTCGGCAATGTGAAACCGGCGCATGCGTACGGCGCGTTCGAAGTCGCCGCGCGCTACAGCGAAATCGATTTGAACGACGCGCCGGTGTTGGGCGGCGAAGCGCACGACTGGACGCTTGGCGCAAACTGGTACCTCGGTAGTCACCTGAAATTCCAGGCGAACTACGTCCGCGCTTACAGCAACAGATACAGCAACGTGCTCAAGCGCGATCTGGAAATCGATCCGCAAGTCTTCGAGCTACGCGCGCAGATCTACTTCTGATAGTAGGACGACGCGAACGACATATTCAGCTGGGCGCAGGGCAATCCGTGCCCTGCGGCTGGCCGGTATGCGGCCCGCCCGTGCTCCCGGCACTTGCGGGACTTTCGGAAATGCACACGCAATTCCCGCCGGCGCCTCACCACCCGTCGCGTAGCATGAACGTTCCGGCGCAAAGCCCTTTCCGTCCGCCGCGAAACTCTGCTGCAATGAATCGCCCACCACGCCGGTCACTGCTTGGCTGCAGTGCAACACAAGATGTTCTTGTACTGGCGCCGGGGCGGGCATAGTGTAGTTCGCGGGGAAATTCTGTAAGGCTTTCGCGCCGTACCCCGTCCAACCATTCGATTCACGACCGCCGTTGCGCGGCATTTTCATCCCGGGTGACAAAACCCGTCTCTCAACCACGGAGTAAACGCAAATGTCCAAGATCGTCAAACCGCTGAGTCTCGCCATCGGCGCCGCGTTCATCGGCTCGCTATCGCTGAGCAACGTTGCCCGTGCCGACACCGGCTTTCACATGAACCCGATGAACTCCGGCTACATGCTTGGCGACAAGGCACCGGAAGGCAAATGCGGCGAAGGCAAGTGCGGCGCCACCAAGGGCAAGAAGTGCATGGAAATGACCGCGAAGGCGGATCAGGACAAGTGCATGGCCGACGCACATCCGAAGGGCAAGGAAGGCTCCTGTTCGGCCGACAAGAAGGGCAAGGAAGGTTCTTGCTCCGCCGACAAGAAGGGCAAGGAAGGCTCCTGTTCGGCTGACAAGAAGGGCAAGGAAGGCTCTTGCAGCAGCCACTAAGCAATACACATGCGTCCGCTACCCGCTAAGGGCGCCGGACTTGGCCTGCGGCGGGCTCTTTTGGGCCCGCTGCAGGAGTCTCCGGATGCCGCCGTCGACTTCTTCGAAGTCGCCCCGGAAAACTGGATCAATGTCGGCGGCCGCCTCGGCAAGACTTTCCGCGCGTTCACCGAACGCCATGATTTCGTCTGCCATGGTTTGTCGCTGTCGCTCGGCGGCCCCGCGCCGCTGGACGAAACGCTGCTACACAAGATTCGACGCCTGCTCGATGAGCATGGCATTCCTTATTACAGCGAACATCTTTCGTTCTGCTCCGATGACGGCCACCTCTACGACCTGATGCCGATTCCGTACACCCAGGAGAGCATCGACTGGGTTGTGCCGCGCATCCAGCGCGCGCAGGAGATTCTCGGCCGCCGCATGGCCGTGGAAAACGTGTCGTGCTACGCCACGCCCGGCGCGGAAATGAGCGAAGCCGAATTCACCAATGAAGTGCTCAAGCGCGCCGACTGCGACTTGATGCTGGACGTGAACAATATTTACGTCAACAGCGTCAATCACCGCTACGACGCCGAACAATTCATCAGGGCGATGCCCGCGCAACGCATCGCCTACATGCACATCGCGGGACACTACAACGAGGCGCCGGATCTGATCGTCGACAGCCATGGCGCGCCCGTGATCGATCCCGTGTACGCGCTACTCGATGTCGCCTATGCGCATTGCGGCGTGAAACCGACGCTGCTCGAACGCGATTTCAACATTCCACCGCTGGCCGAGTTGATCGGCGAACTCGACCGCATCCGTGCGATCCAGCAGGCTCACGTGTACACAGGCGTACAACCACATGTTCGCGTCGCCTGATCGCTCGCGCTCGCAGGCGCTGCAATACGCGTTCACCGCGCACATGCGCGATCCGCAGGAAAATCCGGCGCCGGCCGGCATCGAAGACCGGCGCATGGGCATCTATCGCGACCTGATCTTCTGCAACGTCGAACAGTTCATTTCGTCCAATTTTCCAGTAATTCGCACTTTATACAATGACGCGGATTGGAACGCGCTCGTGCGTGCGTTCCTGCGCGAGCACCTGTGCCACACGCCGCTGTTCCCGGAATTCGGCCGCGAATTCCTGCGCTACCTGGAATTTCGCCAGAGCCAAGGCCGCGACGATCCCCCGTTTCTGCTCGAACTCGCGCATTACGAATTCGCCGAGCTCGCGCTTTCGCTGGACGAAAATCAAATCGATGCCTTTGCGCACGCTGCAGGTGGCGACCCAGTTGCAGGCATCCCGGTCGTTTCACCGCTGGCGTGTGTGCTGGCGTATCGATTCCCGGTGCATCGAATCTCTGCAGAATTCCGCCCCGATCATGCGCCCGAACAACCCAGCGTGCTGCTGCTCGTGCGTGGACGCGACGATGTCGTGCGCTTTCACGAAATCAATGCACTCAGCGCCCTGCTGATCGAGCGCTTGCGCGACAACACCGAGCTCAGCGGTGCGCAGTGCCTCGATGCATTGCTCGCCGAACACGGCGACGCCTCGGCACAACTGCGCGCAGCCGGCACTGCCGTGCTGCGCGAATTGCAGGAGCGCGAGGCGATTCTCGGCACTCGCGGTTAGGCGCGCGGAGACGCCTTCGCCGTGTGATCGCGGATCATGTTGGCCAGAAGTACATCCACCAACGTCCCCCCGCTCGCACCGCCACCGGCGACGATATCCGGCACCAGCTTGACTCCGGACTTCGACAACGCTTCGGCGACTTGCACGATCGCGTAATTACCGGACTCCATCGAGGCGATCTTGAGCTTGATGACTTCCGCCTCGGCGCCGCCGACGGCCTTGGTTTTCGCTGCCTCCGCGTCACCGACGGTGCGCAATACGGTCGCATCCGCCTCCGCATTGATCTTCTTCGCCGAGGCCTGGCCTTCTGCGGATTTCACGGTAGCCCGCGCGGCGAACTCCGCGATTGCGACCTGACGTTCGGCATCGACGACCTTGGCCTGTGTTGCCGCCAACGCCGTCGCCTGTTCCAGCTGCTGCTTGATGTCTTGCGCCTGGCGCTGCGTGTCGTAAGTCACGCGTTCCTGTTCGGCGAGCTTGCGGTCGGTCAGCGTCTTCATCAACTCGTCCGGCGGAACGATATCGCCGATCAGCGTGTCGACGGCGCCGACGTTGTATTCCTTGAGCGCGGTGGAGATTGCTTCGCGTGCTTCGCCCTGACGCACCGAGCGGTTCTTGAGGAAGTCGATGATGTCAGAGCCTTGCGCGGCGTTGCGGAAATAGTTGCCGATCGTCGGTTCCAGCACCTGGGTGACGAGCGCGGACATGTCGCCGAAGCGCGCGATGACTTTCGGTGCGTCGTTGCGTGGGATATGAATGATCTGTGAGACGTCGAGATTGAACTTGAACCCGTCGGCCGAGCGCACGCAGATCGTTGACAGGTTGGCGTCGAGTTTGTGCGCTTCGGTCTTGCCGGTCGCCCAGTTCAGCACGACGTTCGCAGTCGGCACATTGCTGACCTTGTGCGTGTACGGATTGATCGGATACTTGCCTGGGTCCAGCGGCTCGACCCACACGCCTTTCTCGCCTCTGCTGACCAGGTTGCCGTGACGGAACGAATCGCCGGTCACGTCTTTGCCTTCCTTGCCGACATACGCAATCACGACGCCGACATGCGCGATCGGCACATCGACCATGGCAACGGTTTCGATCGTTGCGAAGCGCGGATTGATGAAGTAGCGGCCCGCCAACAGCACCTGTTCCTGCAGGCCCTTGCTGCCGTTGTTGTCGACGAACGCCTGCGGGTTCTGGAACATGGAATGGCCGGCGACGGTAGGCCCGGCGATTTCGCCCTCCGCGAGCGGCGAGCCTTCGCGCGTGGTCACGATGCCGACCTTGTTTTCCGGAATGTCGACAGCATCGACCTGCTGCACGAAGAACAAGAACGGATTGATCCGGTACGTGCCAGGTGCGATCACCGCCATCTGCGGACCGCGCTCGCCGCCGCCGGTGATGAAGGTCTGCGCATCCTGGAACGAATTGCATTCGACTTGACGTGCGATCACGCGGCCGCCCGCCAGCGGCTTGCCGTCGCGCGCCTCGACGACACCGATCTTGCCCGGCGCAATCGCGATCGCGTCGGCCATGCTGATCGTGAACAGCAGCGAGTTGATGCGATAGGTTCCCGGCGGTATCACGTCCATTTGCGGACCGCGTTCACCACCACTTTGCAGGAATGCTCGTGCGTCCTGGAAAGAATCGCAGGTAACTTGCCGTGCGACGATGTGACCACTCGGCAGCGGCCTGCCATCGCAGGCTTCGACGCAGCCGACCTTGCCCGGCGGCACCGTCAGAAACTTGACCAGCTCGACCTTGTATTGCCAGGGCCACAAGCCGATGTGCAGGCCTGGTGCGAGCGTGTCCGCCTGGTAACCGGCTTCGCCGTTCAGCGCGATGATGCTGCCATCCGGCAGCGAGCGACGGCTGCCGAACAAGACGAATTTCTTCGTGATCACGCCGATGCTGTCGTCCGGCACGATGATGACGCCGCACAGCCACAGCACCCAGCGGAAACCGAAGACCAGCACGATCGCCGCGAAAATGCCGGCAATGAGCTGCCAATGGTCCAGTACGACTTCCATCCCCTTCCCCTTATGTATGTAGTCGTCGATTATATGGCCAGCGCCCTCCCTGTCAGGAAATTGCGCGCGGCACGTCTATACTTGCGCACACAACCGACGGGGATTTCGCAATGCCGTTCGACGTCATCTCGACCTGGGAAACGCTCACCGCGCGCTTACGCGGCATCGGCCAGCTGCTGCCGCCACTGATTCTGCGCCTGATCATGGGCTGGGAATTCTGGGAATCGGGCTGGGAGAAATATGCCGGCGACAACTGGTTCGCCGATATCCAGGACAAGTTCCCGTTCCCGTTCAGCAAGATTCCGGCGGATTTGAGCTGGGCGATGGCCACGTATTTCGAAATCGGCGGTGCCGTGCTGCTGGTGTTCGGCCTGTTCACGCGTTTCGCCGCCTACAGCCTGCTCGTGCTGACGTTCGTGGCCACCGCTGCCGTGCATTGGCCCGACATGATCGCCATGTGGGGCGATCTCACGAAAGGCTACGCGATCACCGATATGGGCCACGGCAACTTCAAACTGCCGCTGCTGTTCGTGGTGATGCTGCTGCCGATCATCTTCCAGGGCCCCGGCAAGATCAGTCTGGACTATCTGCTGTCGCGCGCACTCAAGGCCGACACCATGCCCGAACCGCTCGCCGACGCGTACGCCTGGGCGATCGCGCTGCTCGCGCTCGGTATCCCGTTTGCGATGCTGGTGCCAATGGTTGGTGGCGTGCTGCTGGCGGGCGCCGTGGCGTTGTTTCTGTTTGGGCGCTACGCGCGGGCGTAGGACAAGCCGCGGTCCCAAAGCCGTTCACGTTGAGCGTAGCTCGCATGGTGAGCGGAGTCGAAACGCGTACCACCCTTCGACTCGGCGCCTTCGGTGCTACGCTCAGGTACAACGGATCTTCCGTGACCTAAACTCCGTCGAAGAAATCGACAACTCCAGTCTCCAGCGAATACTCCGCGCCGACGACGCGCAGTCCGTCGTCCTGGATCAGCTGCTCGAGCAGCTCCGAACCGTGCCGCAGATGACTCGCGGACATGCGGATGTTGGCGCGTACGGCCTGATGCACGAGCGCATCGGAATCGTGGCGCAGCTCGGTCGCGAACAGCGGCTCGACCGACGGCCGCACGCGGTCGACGATCGAGCGCAAGTTCTTCGATTGCTCTTCGGAGCGCCGGCCGAGCTCTTCCAGCGTCGCGAGGATCGCCCCGCATTGGCTGTGTCCGAGCACTACCACCAAGCGCGTCGCGTAGCGCGCCGCGGCGAATTCGACGCTGCCGACCTGCGACGGCGCGACGATATTGCCGGCAACGCGGATCACGAACAGGTCGCCGAGGCCCTGATCGAAGATGATCTCGGCCGGCACGCGCGAATCGGAGCAGCCGAGGATGATCGCGAACGGATTCTGCGCGACCGCGACTTCGCGACGGCGCGATTCGCCGGCCTGCGCGCCGCCGTTACGGGATTCGGAAACGAAACGCCGGTTGCCGTCACGCAAACGGTCGAGGGCTTCTGCGGCTGAAATCATGTCTGGGTCGTGAAGGGTTCGAGCGGCGAATTATGCATTGTTGCGGTTAGCGCCGTCGCGTATCCTCGACACATGTTGCATCCAGCCACCAAATACGCTGAACGCTTTCGCGGTTTTCTGCCGGTGGTCGTCGACATCGAAACCGGCGGCTTCGACAGCGACAAGGACGCGTTGCTGGAAATCGCTGCCGTCATCGTCCGCATGGACGAAGGCGGCCTGCTGCATCCTGATCCAGTCGTATCCACACACGTCGTGCCGTTTCCCGGCGCGAACATCGATCCACGCTCGCTCGAGATCACCGGCATCGACCCGACGCATCCGTTCCGCGGCGCGGTCGAGGAGCGCGAGGCGCTCGACGTGATCTTCAAGCCGATCCGCAAGGCGCTGAGGGAGTTCGAGTGTCAGCGCGCGGTCCTGGTCGGGCATAACGCCGCATTCGATATCGCGTTTCTCAATGCCGCGATCCGCCGCACCGGCCACAAGAAAAGCCCGTTCCACCTGTTCAGCTGTTTCGACACCGCCACGCTGGCTGGCCTTGCGTACGGGCAGACCGTCTTGAACAAGGCCGTACAGGCGGCCGGTTTCGAGTGGGACGCGGCTCAGGCGCATTCGGCCGTCTATGACGCCGAACGTACGGCGCTGGTGTTCTGTGACGTCGTCAATCGCTGGAAGCAGATGAGCGATACGTGGCGGGCGCAGACGAACGCGGCGGCTTGAGTTCCAGCACAGTGGGTAAATGGGGACAACGATGAAACGAATTTTCCTGATCGCAGGCGTCGTCCTGGTGCTGGCATCCTTCGGGGCGCGTGCAGATTCCAGCAAGCGCGCGCAACTGGCTGCGCAGAACCGCGACGGCGTGACCACGATCGTGCGGACCCTGACGCTCTTGGGTTGGGTCGGCCCCATCAACGAGGCGATCGCCAAGGCCCCGGCGGGCGCGGCGCTTGGGCAACGCTGGAATCCCAGCGAACCCCATTGGGACAAGGCCGTCGATGAATTGCTGGACATCGTGATGAAGGCTTTCGACGACTTGAAGTCTGAGCCTGAAGCTTTCAAACGGCTTTCGATGCCGTACCAATCCAATCTCACGGAAGATGAAGCAACGCAAGTGCTTGCGTTGGGCACGGGTGAACGCAAGGATCTTGATGCGTATGTCGATACGGTGACACTCGGCGTAAAGGTTCTGCAGCACCATACCGGGATGAAAGCCGGTTCCCAGGACTACAAGGAAAGTCTCGCGCGTCTGGTCAAAATGGCCAGGTTGCCCGAAGTAACGGACGTACCTAAATCGAAGCTGCCGGCAAAAACGCTGGACCACTACAAGAACAGCCGCATGGCAAGCGTGGATTTCCTGGATACGGCGATGGACGGCCAATTGAAGCTGTACTGGTTCGATCATGCCGCCGCGATCAATGCGGTCATCGCCAAGGCGGCGACAGCTGCAGCCAAGACCAAATAGTTTTCGCGCAGCGCGGCGCCACGCCGGCTTGAAATGACCCATTGCGGCACAACCATCAGCACATGCCCATCTACGAATACGCCGCCGCCACCAAGGGTTGCCCGCACTGCGAAGGACGCTTTGAGGTCATGCAGAAGCTGCGTGACGAACCGCTGACGCAATGCCCGCAATGCGGCGCCACGGTGACGCGCGTGATTTCCGCACCGAGCGTGGCCGTCGGCGGTGCGCATCTGCTCAAGGAAAGCCACGCCGCCAAACATGGTTTCACGCAGTATCGCCGCGCCGGCGGCGGTGTCTACGAAAAGACCGCGGGCAAGGGCCCCAAATTCATCTCGGACAAGTAACCCGCATATTCCGAAAGCGCTGGTCGGCTACTGCCTTCGGTTATTTGCCCACTGCCCACCACGGCGCTAAGCTCCGCGGACTTTGTCCGACCGCGAGGGTCGTCATGATCTATCAGAACATACTCGAGACGATCGGCCGCACGCCGATCGTGCGCATCAATCGCCTGGCGCCGAAAGGCGTCGACATGTACGTCAAGGTCGAGGCATTCAATCCGATGTCCTCGGTCAAGGACCGCCTGGCCGTCGGCATTCTTCTCGACGCCGAAGCCAAAGGCACGCTGAAGCCGGGCCAGACTGTCGTCGAGGCCACTTCCGGCAATACCGGCATCGCGCTGGCGATGGTGTGCGCCGCGAAAGGCTATCCGTTTATCGCGTTCATGAGCGACTCGTTTTCTATCGAGCGGCGCAAGCTTATGCGCGCGCTCGGCGCCAAGGTGATCCTGATTCCCGCGGCCGAACGCGCTACCGGCATGCTCAAGCGCGCCGAGGATTACGCGAAGAAACACAATGCATTCCTGGCCCGACAGTTCGAGAACGAAGCGAATCCCGCCTATCACCGCAGCACGACGGGTCCGGAGATTCTCCTGGATTTCGCCGGCAAGCGCCTGGACTGGTTCGTCACCGGTTGGGGCACTGGCGGTACGCTGACCGGCGCCGGCGAAATGCTCAAGCTCGCGCGGCCTGAAGTGAAAATCGTCGCAACCGAACCGGCCGGCGCCGCGCTGCTATCGGGCAAGGAATGGCAACCGCACAAGATCCAGGGCTGGACGCCGAACCTCGTGCCAGCCGTGTTGAACAAGAAGGTGGCCGATCAAATCGTTCCGGTCACCGACGTGCAGGCAGTCGCAACGGCCCGAGAACTGGCAACGAAGGAAGGCATCTTCTGCGGCATCTCTTCGGGCGGCACGTTCGCCGCGGCACTGGAGGTCGCCAAACAGGCCAAGTCCGGCGACGTGATCCTGGCGATGCTGCCGGATACCGGCGAGCGCTACCTGTCGACGATCCTGTTCGAGGGTATCAACGAAGGCACGGACGTCGAGCTGGCCGATCTTTGATCAGCGGCCGAATCGTTTGCCACCGAAACACCGCGTAATGTGATAGCACGCCCGGCCCCGCGCCGGGCGTTGTGTTTTGGCGATACGCTACACGCATGCCGAACCGCCTTGCGACCGAGACCAGCCCGTACCTGCGTCAGCACGCCGACAATCCCGTGGATTGGTGGCCATGGTGCGAACAGGCGCTCGCGCTGGCACGCGCGCAAGACATGCCGATCCTGTTGTCGATCGGCTATAGCGCCTGCCATTGGTGTCATGTCATGGCGCACGAGAGCTTCGAGGACGCCGCCACCGCGCGCGTCATGAACGAGCTGTTCGTCTGCATAAAAGTGGATCGCGAGGAGCGGCCGGACCTCGACCGCATCTACCAGCTCGCGCACCAGGCGCTCACGCGGCGCGCCGGTGGCTGGCCGCTCACCGTATTCCTGACGCCCGACGATCACCTGCCGTTCTATGCCGGCACGTATTTTCCGCGCGAGGCGCGTTACGGCATGCCACCGTTTTCGCATGTGCTGCAACAGGTGCGCGGCTTCTGGGATCAGCGGCGGGAGGAAGTCCGCGCGCAGAATCTGTTGCTCGGCGATTTCCTGCACAACTACGGCCGCGAGGAAAGCTCGCGCGCCGTACTGACCGATGCGCCGATCCGCGCTGCGCTCGAGCAAATCGAGCGCAATTTCGATCCACGCTTCGGCGGCCACGCCGGCGCACCGAAATTTCCGCATTGTCCGGAAATGGAACTGCTGCTCGATCTGGGCCGCCCGCAACAAGCGGAGTTTACCCTCGCGCGCATGCGCGACGGCGGCATTCATGACCAACTCGGCGGCGGTTTCTGTCGCTACAGCGTGGATGAGCGCTGGGAAATTCCGCACTTCGAGAAAATGCTCTACGACAACGCGCAGCTGCTACCGTTGTATGCGCAGCTCGACACAAACGTGGCCAACGGCATAGTCGAATGGCTGACGCGCGAGATGACATCTTCGGAAGGCGGCTTTTACGCCGCGCTAGATGCCGATTCCGAACACGAGGAAGGCAAGTTCTATGTCTGGCAGCGTGACGAAGCGCAGACGTTGCTGAGCGCAGAGGAATTCGCCGTCGCTGCGGCGCATTTCGGCTTCGACCGGCCGCCGAATTTCGAGCAGCAGGCGTGGAATCCGATCATCGCTCAAGCGGAGGAGGTTGTCGCCCGAATGCTTGGTGTAAGCGTCGACGAGACACGGGCGCAGCTCGCCAATGCCCGTGCGAAGCTGTTCGCGGCACGCGCGCAGCGCGTGCGGCCAGGGCTCGACGACAAGATCCTCACCGCGTGGAACGCGCTGATGATCGGCGCTCTAGCGCGCGCCGCGCGCACGTTGTCGAAGCCGGAGTTCGCTACAGCAGCGGAACGCGCGCTCGACTGCCTGCATCGCGAAGCCTGGCGCGACAATCGCCTGTACGCCAAAGCCGGCGCGGACAGCAGCCGCTTTCCCGCCTATCTCGACGATTACGCGTTCGTGCTCGACGCGTTGATGGAATTGTTGCAATGCCGTTGGCGCGATGCCGATCTGGCGTGGGCGATCGCACTGGCCGATGCACTGCTCGAACGCTTCGAGGACCGCGAACACGGTGGCTTCTTCTTCACTGCACATGACCATGAGGTGCTGATCCAGCGGCCAAAACCGTTTACCGACGAAGCGGTGCCGTCCGGCAATGGTGTCGCCGCGCGCGCGCTGCTGCGGCTGGGACACCTGCTCGGCGAAACGCGTTATCTGGATGCCGCCGAACGCACGCTGCGCGCGGCGTGGCCGACATTGCAGCATATGCCGCACGCGTGCTGCACGCTGCTGCGCGCGCTCAACGATTTTGTTGATCCACGCACGCATGTGGTGATTCGCTTCGACGGTGCTACGGAAGAACAGCGCTGGCTCGGCAAGCGCGTCGCGATGCGCCGCACGGATGTTTACCCGATTCCGGCCGCGTCCAGCTTGCCCGGTGTGCTCGCTGCGCAAAAATATACTTCTGGCGGCGTCGCCTACCTCTGCCGCGGCACGAGCTGCCAGCCGCCGATTGGTTCGCCCGAAAGTTTACGTATTACCTCAGAGCAGGAACGGTCTGTCGGGTAATTCGTTGCGTCCGGTCGTGCCATCCGCCGGAAAATGCTGCGCTAGAATCGCACTGACGTCGCGTACGCCTTCAATCGCGCCACGCTCGTATTCGCCGCTGGCGAAGCGGTCGCGCATGCGCTCGCACAGCGCCTGCCATTGTTCCTGCGACACACGCGCGGCGATGCCGCGGTCGGCAACGATTTCAATGGCGTGATTGGCGAGCAAGACATAGATCAGCACGCCACTGTTGTGCTCGGTGTCCCACACGCGCAGATGCGCGAACACCTCGTGCGCGCGTGCGCGCGGCGAACGCCCTCGCGCAAGCTCGCGCAAAGGCAGAGCGCCTTCGATGGCGAAACATACTTGCCCCTGATGTTGCTGTTCACCAGCAGCGATGGCTTTCTGGACGGCATCCAGCACGGACGCCGAAAAGTGCCGGCGCACGACGAAGTGCAAGACGAACGGAAAATAGCGCGCAATGGTCATTTCACCAACTCCCGGATGCTCCACCGCCGGCGGACTCGCCGCCTCCTCCGCTGAAACTGCTGCTGGAACTGCTGGAGCTTGAACTGCTACTGTCACTGTAGCTGGAGCTCGAACTGCTGCTCCCGTAGCTCCCGCCACCAGGATAGACATACTGGTCTCTGCGGCGCGCACTCTTCAGTTTTCGCCGGATTCGAGCTGCCGCGTAGAGGCCGACGCCGGCGCCGGCATAGCGGACTCCATCGTCGAAGTTGATCAGACCAACCAGGAATCCCATCAGCCCGTAAACGAGCGATACGGTGAGCCCACCCCAGATGAGCCACGCCGCGCCGCCGAGAATGCCCCCGACCAGAAAGCAAGCAAACCTTCGCGGAATCACGCTGACCATATTGCGCAGCGCGCCGGCACCAACAATGGCGAAGAGGAACAGGAATTCCGGCGGCGGCGGGTGGAACGGCTCGCTGGTCGGCGTCAATGGAGCCGGCAACTTCTCGCCGTCGATCAGCTTCGTGAACGTGTCGGTCGCGGCGTGGATGCCGCCGTAGATATCGCCGTCGCGGAATTTCGGCGTGATGTATTCGCGGATGATGCGCGCTGCAGCCGCGTCGGGAATCGCACCTTCCAGGCCGCGTGCTACCTCGATGCGCACTCGATGGTCATTCTTGGCGACAATCAGCAGCGCGCCGTCGTCGATGCCCTTGCGCCCGAGCTTCCAGGCGTCGAACACGCGGGTCGCATATTGCGCGATGTCTTCGGGTTGCGTCGTCGAAACGATCAGCACACCGATCTGCGAGCCCTTGCGTTGCTCTAGGCCGGCAAGATCGGATTCGAGTGCCTGCGTCTGCGACACGTTCAGCGTGCCGGTGAGATCGGTTATGCGCCCATGCAGGTCGGGAACCGGCTGCAGTTCAGCCTGAACTGTTGCAGCGGCCAGCATCAACACGCTGGCGCAGCAGACTCCGACCCATCGCGGTGCGAAACGCACTCACCAGCTCCCTGACGCGCCGCCGCCGGCAGAAATTCCGCCGCCGCCACTGAAACCACCACCGCCGCTGCTCCAACCGCCGCCTCCGCCGCTCCAGCCGCCGGAGCCGCCGCCGCTCGCGAAGCGACCACCACCGCCGCCACTGAGCAGGCCAATGATGAAACCAACGAACGCAGAACCCAGCGCGAGCCCAAGCGCCTGCGTGACGAACCAGGCGACCGCGCCGGCGATGCCACCGATCGCCGTACCGCGCAGCGGCGCTGGCAGAAAACCGAGCATGCCGCGCAGCCAGAGCGCCCCGATCAAGGCGAAAAACAGCAGGTTCGGCAAGGTCGGTTTGCTGTTCGGTTCGTTCGTCATCGGCGCCGGCAGCTCTTCGCCGTCGATCAGTTTCGTCAGCGTGCTGGTCGCGTCGTGGATGCCGCCGTAGAAATCGCCGGCGCGGAATTTCGGCGTGAGGTATTCGCGGATGATGCGCGCAGCGGCGGCGTCGGGGATCGGGCCTTCCAGCCCGCGCGCGACTTCGATGCGCACGCGGTGATCGTTCTTCGCCACGACGAGCAATGCGCCGTCGTCAATGCCTTTGCGGCCGAGCTTCCAGGCGTCGAACACACGGATCGCGTATTGCGCGATTTCCTCGGGCTGCGTGGTCGGCACGATCAGCACGCCGAGCTGCGCGCCCTTGCGCTGCTCCAGCGCGGCAAGTTCGGATTCCAGCGTCTGCTTCTGCGTCGCGTCCAGCGTGTTGGTCAAATCAGTAACGCGCGCATGCAGATCCGGAACCGGCTGCAGATCATCGGCAACGGCGCTCGCCAGCGTCAACCCGACGCCGGCGAGAAAGGTCAGCAGCGAGCGCCAGCCGCGCACGTGTGATCAGGGCTTTACGGGTTCGGCCGGTTTCGGCTTGCTGAAGTCCACGGTCGGTGGGACTGCAACCGCTTTTTCGTTTTCGACAGTGAAAGTCGCTTTCGGCTTGTAGCCGAACATCATCGCCGTAAGATTCTGCGGGAAGCTGCGGATCAGCACATTGTATTCCTGCACCGACGTGATGTAGCGATTGCGCGCTACGGTAATGCGGTTCTCGGTGCCCTCGAGCTGTGCTTGCAGATTCTGGAACAGGCCATCGGCCTTGAGGTTCGGGTAATTCTCCGACACTGCCATCAACCGCGACAGCGCACTCGACAGCTCGCCTTGCGCCGCCTGGAACTGCTTGACCTTGGCCGCATCGGAAAGATCGTCCGCAGTGATCGTGACTTTGCCGACCGACGCGCGCGCATTCGTCACCGCTTCAAGCGTGCTTTGTTCGTGTTCGGCATAACCTTTCACGGTGGCGACGAGATTCGGCACCAGATCGGCGCGGCGCTGGTACTGGTTCAGCACTTCCGACCAGGCGGCTTTCACGCCTTCGTCGCCGGACTGCATCGCGTTGTAACCGCAGCCACTCAGGGCGAACAACAGCACGAGTAGGGAAACAATCCGCACAGCACGCATCGCACGTCTCCTTTTGAATGGCCTTGCCGAAATAATACCTGTTCGCCGCAACCTCAAGGTTTCCCTTCAGTCCCGTCGGGATTTGCCAGACGGCTGGTCTCGCCCTCGCGCTGTTTGCGGTGCAGGCGGCGCTGGCGTTTCGCCAGCAGGTTGAGCACTTCCACGACGCCCGAGAACGCCATTGCAAAATAGATGTATGGCCGCGGGATGTGCACATCAATGCCCTCGCCGATCAGCACGACGCCGACGAGCATGATGAACGCGAGCGCGAGCATGCGGATCGTCGGATTGCGATCGATGAACTCGCCGACCGGATTCGAAGCGAACAGCATCACCAGCACCGCCAGCACGATCGCCGCCACCATCACCGGGATATCGCGCACCATGCCGACCGCGGTGATGACCGAATCCAGCGAAAACACGATGTCGATGATCGCGATCTGCAGGATCACCCAGACGAACGCCGCGCCTGCAGCCTCCTTCGTCGTGGGCGGCTGCGCCGCGCTGTAGATCGCGTCGTGGATTTCCATCGAACCCTTGACGATCAGGAACACGCCACC